>Ga0114978_10002933_pt1 | contig 14023 bp, 9 predicted proteins | sample S_140212_EF_Meta_FD_87027 | JGI IMG/M metagenome (GOLD analysis project Ga0114978, IMG submission 87027) | Freshwater microbial communities from Lake Simoncouche, Canada to study carbon cycling - S_140212_EF_MetaG | ecosystem: Environmental > Aquatic > Freshwater > Lake | place: Lake...
AACATTGGAAGGCATCGCGCATCAAGTGGCGGATGTTCTTGAAGCCATGACCAGCGATGCGGGAGCGCCAGTTGGAATTTTGCGCGTGGACGGTGGCGCCAGCGCAAGTGATTTACTGATGCAAACGCAAGCCAATCTTTTAAACGCGGCAGTGGAACGACCGAAGGTGACGGAAACCACAGCGCAAGGCGCCGCGTTCATGGCGGGTATTGCCAGCGGCATGTGGAAAAACATTTCAGAACTTTCCAAGAACAGAACGGTGGACCGAGTGTTCAAGCCAAAAATTTCAGATGATCAACGAATTTCTCAGCGCGCCAACTGGAAGCGCGCGCTTGCTCGCTCTGGCGAGTGGGCGCAAGACGAATCCAAAGGAGCCACTTCATGAGTGCGGCGGATATTCAATTGCAACGAGTGGACACACTGCGCAAACTCGGCGCCGATGAATTTGATGTGCTTGTGATTGGCGGCGGCGCAACAGGACTAGGCACGGCGGTTGACGCGGCTAATCGCGGTTACAAAACCGCGCTGGTTGAAGCGCATGACTGGGCCAAGGCAACAAGTAGCCGTAGCACAAAGTTGGTGCACGGCGGCGTGCGGTACTTAGAGCAATTGGATATTGCCTTGGTTATGGAAGCGCTGCACGAACGTGGTTTGCTTCACCAAAATGCGTCGCACTTGGTGCATCCGTTGGCGTTTATTGTTCCGCGTTACACCTGGTGGGAAGGTCCGTTTTATGGAACCGGCTTGAAGTTGTACGACGCGCTTGCTGGCAAATTAAATTTGAAAGCAAGCAGCACGCTTTCTGCCGCGCAGACCATAGAGAAAATTCCAAATGTACAGCGCGAAGATTTGCAAGGCGGCATTGAGTACTACGACGGTCAATTTGATGACGCGCGCTTAGCTGTGAACTTACTGCAAACCGCTCAGCAGTTTGGCGCCGTTGCTGCAAACCGCGTTGCGGTTACCAAAATTATTCATGATGGCGCGCGCGCCAGTGGAGCCATGTGTCGCTGCGAAGAAACGCAACAAGATATTTTCATCCGCGCCAAAGTTGTTGTGAACGCCACAGGTATTTTTGCCGACAGCATTCGCCGCATGGATGACCCCAAAGCCACTGCCATGATTGAACCCGCGCAGGGCGTGCATTTGGTGTTGCCGAAATCATTTCTTGCGGGCGATACCGCCATCATGGTGCCACACACCGATGACGGACGCGTGCTGTTTGTTATTCCATGGCATGACCGTGTGATTGTTGGCACCACCGATACCCCCATGAAAGTCGCGGAAATTGAGCCAAAACCAATGGATGAGGAAATTGGTTTCATTCTGCGAAATGCCTCGCGCTATCTGCAGCGCGAGCCAACTCGCGCCGATGTATTGAGCGTGTTCGCGGGTCAACGACCATTGGTGCACGCCGGTGGAACCGATGGTGGAGCCAGCAAAAAAGTAAGCCGCGAACATGTTGTGCAAACAAGCGCCAGCGGAATGATCAGCGTGATGGGCGGCAAGTGGACCACGTACCGCAAGATGGCGGAGGATGCAGTCAACGCCGCCGTGAAATCGGGCGCGCTTGCATCCGCGCCATGTCAAACAGAAAAATTACTTGTACACGGCGCTTCGCACAACGCCAACGCATTCGCGCAACATCCAGAGTGGTTGCGCTGCTACGGCAGTGACGCCGACGCGCTTGTGGCGTTGATGAAGGCGCAGCCAAATCTTGCCGTGCCGTTGCACGCTCGGCTTCCGTACAGCATGGTGGTGGTGGCGTGGGCGGCCCGCATGGAGCAAGCTCGCACGCTTGAAGATGTTCTGTCGCGCCGAACACGTTCACTGTTGCTTGACGCAAAGGCCGCGTTGGAATGTTCCGCCGCAGTGGCGCAATTGCTGGCCGAGGAACTTGGCCACGATCGCGCATGGGCCGCGGAGCAAACCGCGCAATTTGCCCACCTTGCGCGGCATTACTTGTTGACATGAATTCAATCTCAACGGCCGCCCAATGACATTCCAAATTCAAGCCATTGATGTTGGATATTTAGATCTTGCTGGTGCCGCCAATGTATTTCTCATTGAAGGACCGGCGGGGTTTGCATTGGTTGAATCTGGCACGGCCGCAACGTGGCCCGTGCTTGAAACGCAACTTGAGCAACGCGGCGTGCATCCAACTCAAATCATGGATCTGTTGCTCACGCATATTCATTTAGATCATGCCGGTGCGGCCGGACATTTTGCGGCGGGTGACTCGCGAGTGTGGGTTCATTCATTTGGGGTGCCACATTTAATTGATCCGACCAAGTTGCTTGCAAGCAGTCGCCGCGTGCACGGTGAAATGTATGAGCGCTTCTACGGTGATCTTTGGCCAATACCAGAATTGCAAGTATTGGCGGTGTCCGACGGTCAAATTGTTTCCGCTGCCGGTCTTGCATTTCGCGCCATTGAAACTCCCGGACATGCGCGCCATCACCATGCGTGGTTGCTTGAGCAAGCGAATGAGCGCCACTTGTTTGTTGGCGACGCGCTTGGTATCGCCGTGCCCAACAGTGATTTCATTTCTATTCCAACTCCACCACCGGAGTTTGACCCACGTGTATGGATACAAAGCTTGCAACGTTTGCGCAAAGCCGCGCCAACGCACCTTTGGCTGACGCATGGCGGGCTTCAATCCAGCAATGCGTCGGCCGCACTGGATTTCATTGATCGTGTTCAAGCGCGTCTTGAAGAAGAATGCGCGTTGCTACAAAAATTATCTGTGGCAATTATTGCAAGCGGCGCGCGTGAAAGCGATGCATATCAAGTCGCCCTTTCGCAGGCGATTCATGAATATAAAAATTGGCTTCATCCCAAAGCGGTTGCCGCGGGCGTTTCAGCTCAGAACATTGCGCAATTTTTGGGGGACTATTTTGTGCGAATGAACTTGCAGGGCGCTCTTCGCTTTTACTCAACGAATGCCTAAGCCCACAACTTCGCCAACGGCAAGTCCGCCAAGAACCTGATTGCTCTTGATTTGTGGAGTACTTATTGATCCATTCGCATACGTTTTGACTTCCATATAGAGCACCACAACTCTGCGATTTCCCCCAGATTCACTCACCAGCAAGTCATTGACGCCGTTGCCATCCCAGTCGTACATGCCCTCCACATTCCAATGGGCGGTGAACAGGCCGGTGCACACTTGCGAAATAGTATTTCCATTCATCATGTAAAAACGAACTTGATCGTCTTCTCTACTGCTTGCCACGATATCGGGTTGGCCATCGGCGTCGAGATCTCCAATCGCTTGAATTTCATAATTGGCCGGCGGTGAACCCACAGCAAGTGTGCGCGATGCAACGCCGCGGCCCGGCATGGTGATGCGGCGCAGTTCGCCCGTTTGTGGATGTCTAATTAAAACAGAATTAGCAATGAATGGAAACGGAACCGGGCGCCACGCGCCACTCGGCATGATTAAATCTGTGGTGCTTGACGCGACGGCGTCACCCATAGTCACCACGCGCAATGTCGCGGTTGCAGGATTAACAAGCAAAATATCCGCGGCACTTCCATCATCCTCTATGTCGTATGCCGCAACAGCGGTGAAGCCAGCGGCGGGGGATGAAACCACCGTTTTTGATTTAATGGTTGCGCCATTGCGTGTCCACAGAACAACTTCATTTGTTGATCGATCTTGCCACAAGAAATCACTTCCGCCATCGCCATTGCTGTCGGCTACTGCGAACAGTCTTAAATTGTCTGGATACGTCGCAAGCGAGAGCGTGCTTGCTTGAATATCTGATTGAAGTGCGTTGTCATAAGCAATTTGCATTCCGTACAAAACCTTGCCCACAGTATTGTCGGCAATCACCGTGTTGGTCACCAATCCAATGTTGTTGTACAAGGGTGGAAGCGAATTGAGTGATCGCACATTTCCACCTTTTCCAAAATCGCCACTTGTTGGATCTTCCGATGGTCCACCTGGTGTGTCACCGCCACTTCCTCCACCTGTGCTTCCACCAGTAGTTCCGCCTGTAGTTCCGCCTGTAGTTCCACCCGTGGTTCCACCTGTAGTTCCGCCACTCGTTCCGCCGGTGGTGCCACCAGTGGATCCGTCTGTGCTTCCACCACCAATCATTCCGTTTCCACTGGAAGATGATGGATCGTATTGAAATGGAAACGCGCCGCCGATAGAACCGGTTGGACCATCGGTGGCCAATACCGCAACGGAACCATCTGCTGAAATGCCCAAAGACTTGCCAATATTTTGGTTGGTCAACGCGACCTTGGTCCACAGATCCGAGTCGTCCATGCTCCACGAATTTGCGGAGCCGCGAAACGAAAATGCCGCTCCGGAGTTCATGTTTTCAGTATCACATGATGGCGCCGAAGCGACCAGAATTCCTTGCGACGAATTTGGAAGCGTGGAAACACCGATGGAGTAACCAAATAAATCATTCGCTACAGGGTTGCGCGCTGTCAGTGTCGCGCCTTCCGACCAAAGAGTTCCATTGCCTCCAGTGTTGTAAAACACAGTGACCGCTCCCGCGCGATTTTCATTGTTGGTGCCGGTGCGGTTCGGTGCTCCAATGGCAACAAAACTTCCAGCGCATGCAACGCTGTAACCAAAATTATCACCAGTCGCCACAAATGAAGGCGTGATTTTTGCGGCCTGGCTCCACACGGGTGTTGACCCCGACAGCGCGCGCGTGAAAATGTACGCCACGCGCCTTCGTGGAACGCCAGCGACAATGGTTCCATCTCGAACAGAGACGCAGGTTCCAAGTTGATCGGATCGAGCGGCATCGCTTGCGGAAAGTTTCGCAACTTGGCTCCATGTTGCGTCGCGACCTTCGAATACATACACGGCTCCGGTGCTCAGCGTTCCATCATTCACTCTTCCCACAGCAATCACGCCGGTGCCTGTCGCGGGCATATCAAGCGAAACATTCCAGCCAAAAAGCGCGGGCTTGGAAGGTTGTGGGTCGCTTGCATTTAAAGTGGATGCAGGTGTCCAACGACCATTCGCACCCAGTGTGAATACAAACACACTTCCCGAATATCCATTGCTGCCCCATGAACCAACCACAAGATGATCTTGTCGCAAGGCAACGGAATTTCCAAACGCTTGATACGTGCTTGGAGTTGGATGAAATACTGTTTGCCGCAAAAACCATTGATCGCCAACGCGTTCAAATAAATGAACGGCGCCAGTTGATCGAAAGCCGACAATCGCAGTGTCGCTTGCTCCAACAGCGAGCCAATTTCCATCTGTAGCGACTGAACAACCAAATTTTTCTTTGGCAAGAGCTGGGAACGCGTTGAGTTTGTCTTTGATGACCCAACCGGCATGAGATACAGAGGCCATGCTTAAAATGCAGGCGATCCATAGCGGCAAGATATTTTTTGTGAGCCATTGCATGTGTTTGTTCTCTCAGTATCCGATCCAAGAGGTCTACATGTGATGGGTAAATGCGAAGATTCCAAAAGATGTCTGGAATTTCAATTTGGAATTCCATTACCAACGATTTCAAAGGTACTTGTAGTTTTTAAATATAGTTATAAGACTTAAAATTATTAAATTCATCGGGAAAGAAGATGATTTTAAATCGTAAAACTTGCAAGATTTATCTTGGCTAATTGTGTGAAAAAAGGGGAATGCAGCCAATATAGAAGTCCAATGAACGTTGCCTTACCCATGAACAAATTCCTATTCGCTATGACTCCAGTTGTTTTTGTATGTGTTGCGCTCGCGCAAAATTCTCCCACTGCAAATCCAAACACAAGCACCAGTTCCGCCGCACAAGCACCCGCCGCAGCAACTTCAACTGCTGCGCCGGCGGATGCGAAAGCTGATCGCCAACAAGGTCAGGGCGGTCAAGGTGGTCAAGGCGGCGGGCGGCAAGGTGGCCGTGGATATGGAATGGGTGGCGGAATGGGCGGAGGCATGGGCGGCGGTATCGGAAGATCCCTAGGCGCCGTCACTGAAATGCGCGAACAATTTCAGGCCTACATTGTGAAACGCGATGTTCCACTGATTAAAGAGCAACTGAAACTTGATGATGGTCAAACTACGGTCGTTGAAACGTTTGTCACCGATTATGAAACCGCGTTCACACAGGCCAGCGATAAAGCTTCGGCGGCACAACAAGAATTAATGCGCTCCATGTTCCAAAGTTTCATGGGTGGAAATATGCGAGAGCGTTTCCAAAGCTTTGGTGAGAACATGCAGAAGGACATTGAGCAAATTGAAAAAGACTCCGGTACGGAAATGTCACCGGAAGCGCGCTCGCAATATTTCCGGGATCAAATGGAAAAAATGTCGCAGCAAATTGCCGCTGAACGTGAAACCAATGGCGAAGCCGCGCAAACCCGAAAAATTGTTGGAGATATGACGTTGTTGGCCGAGAAGTGGCGTAAGGAACGCGGGGGTTTGGATCGGCAGGTCATGGATGAAATTAAAACTTCGCTCAAGTCTGAGCAAGCCGCAAAGTGGGATTCATTCGAGCGATTCATGCGCCGTGAAAAGTTATTAAGTCGCGGTCGATTAAGCGGCGAGAATGTGAATTTATTTGCGGTGCTTGATGAGGCGGGCTTAACCAAAGAGCAAATCGCATCCACCGCGGCGCTGCTTGATGAATATGAACTTCGCTTGGATGAGGCGTTGAAAAAGCGCAGTGAATTTTTGGGCCAAAATGAAGGCAAGGTGATGACCGCTATTCAAAATAGCGACTCTAAAAGTTTGGAGGATCTTGCATCCAAAGGTGTTGATCTTCGCAACGCTGTGCGCAATGTGAACGAGCAATATCGCACTGCAATTGCTGGCGTACTGCCACCGGAAGAGGCAAAGCGATTCACACAGGCCGCGTTGGCGAGCGGGTTTGCCCGCGTCTATCGACCCACGCGGGCTGAGCGCGCATTTGAAAAAGCGCTTTCGCTTGAAGGCTTGTCTCCTGAAACGCTGACAGCAATCGGTGAAATGCAAATAGCAATGATGGCTGAACTTGTCGGCATGAATGAAAAAATTGCGCAGACCATTCGCAAGGCAGAGCCAGTTCAGTTGAAAGAAGAGGCAGTGCGTTCCGCTGGCTTGCTCAATGGCGGCGCGAGTCGCATGTTTGGTCGAAATGATCCAGATGTCGCTGATGAACTGCTGTCAAAGCGTGGCGACATGACCGACAAATATGTCGAGCGTTTGAAGGCGTTGCTCACAGCCGAGCAAATTGCATTGTTGCCAAAGGGAACCGGCCGTGATGATGGGCGCAACCAAGGACCGTTCGGATCTTGGACAATCGCCAACATGCCTGAAGAAAATCGCGCCATGGCCAAGGCCGCTGACAAAGATGGCAATGGAATTATTGAGGGCGATGAGCGCCGCGAATTGTTCCGCGCAATGAGACCAGCCGACGCTGGCGGAAACGGTGGCGGTCAAGGCGGCGGAAATGCTGGCGGTCAAGGTGGCGGCAATAATGGAGGTCGTCAACGCGGCGGTAATCAAGGCGCAGCGGCTCCTTCAAATAATGGCGGTTGACACTGAAATAAATATTGATATGTAAAAGAGCGGCGCACTTGGTGCGCCGTTTTTTATTGTGCGTATCGACCAGTCTTTGAGTTGTGTCCATGCGAGATGGAATGCATGCGCCTGCTGAAGTCAAAGACCAGGCGCATCTCGCATTTTAAAAAATTTCTGCGCGTATCGCGTTATCGCAATGGCGAATGGTGTCTTGTATGTAGCATCTTTGCATGAGCAATTCATCTAAGCCATCGGTCAATACGAACTCAAATGATTCCCTTGCATTTGGAAACATGAATCCGTCGCGACGTACATTCATTCGTAGCGCCGCCGCATTTGCGGCCTTTCCATTGTTGCCAGCATTTTCCGCGCGCACATTTCCGCGCTTTCAGCTTGGACCAAATCAACGCCTTCAACTTGCCAAGGTGGCCGTGGGTGGAATGGGCGAGTCCGATCTAGAGGCATTATCCAAGCATCCAAACGTGGACATTGTCGCGCTTTGCGATGTGGATGCGCGCGGGCGTGAAAAATATGCTTCGAAATTTCCAAAGGCGCAGTGGTTCACGGATTGGCGTGAGATGTTTGACAAACTTGGAAATAAATTTGACGCGGTATCCGTGTCCACGCCTGATCACATGCACGCGCCCATTGCCATGAGCGCCATGAACATGGGCAAACACGTGTATTGCCAGAAGCCGTTGGCGCACACGGCGTATGAAAACAGAATGTTGGCGGATTTCGCCAAGAGTCATTCCAAAATTGTCACTCAAATGGGAACGCAACGTTCCGCCATGATTGGTCGTAGGCAGCAACTGGAATTGTTGAACTCTGGCGTCATTATTGGAAAAATAAAATCCATTCATGCGTGGAGTGATCGGCCAATGGGTTGGTGGCCACAAGGTCAACCAATGCCAACTGGTAATGAAAAGCCACCGGAATGGTTGTCTTGGGATTTGTGGTTGGGCGTTGCGCCCACGAGGCCATATGTTGACAAGGCATACGCGCCGTTCATGTGGCGCGGAACCTACGACTTTGGTTGCGGCGCGTTGGGTGACATGGGTTGCCACATTTTGGATTATCCATTCATGGCCGCGAAACTTGGTTTGCCACTTTCGGTTCGTTGCGATTGCACCGACGCGACCGAGGATGAATTTCCAACAACGGAAACTATTACGCTGAAATATGCGGCCACGGATCGCACCGTTGCTGAAGGCGTGACCGTGATGTGGTACGACAACAAGTTGGTGCCAACCAACGCCGCACTTGGAATTCCTGATGGCGTGGATATTCGTAGCAACGCGGCGGCAGTGATTGGCGAGAAGGGCGTGATGTTGTGCCCGCTTGATCCGGAATATGCAAAGGATTCTGGCAAGGTCACTTTGTCAGATGAGCCGTTGGTTTGGGACAATAACAAGAAGGCCGTGAAGTTGAATTTGCCAAAATTAGAGGCGCGTAATCATTGGTTCCACTGGGTCGATGGATGTTTTGGAAAAACAACGCCAGAGGCGAATTTTCCGTTCGCTGGTTTGTTGTGTGAAAGTCTCAGCGTTGGCGCTGCGGCAAGTCATTTCGCCAATCGTGATTTGCAATACGACCCCACAAATTTCACCTTCACCAACGAGCCCAAGGGCGCGCAATATTTAAAGACCAAGTATCGCGATGGCTGGAGCGTGAAGGGGCTTTCGTAAGTTCGCCGCAGTGTTCTTGATCAATTGAACGTGCGTATTTGCACGCGGGTTGGCGCGCGCTTAACGCTCGCGCACGGACTCGGGCAGCGTTGGCACTAATCCAACAAGCGGACTTTTTTCATCGGTTTGAATTTGAACAAGCACAAGCGGAGTGGGTTGGAAATATCGCAAAAGTCCGCCGCTAAAAGGTGTTCCGCCAGATTGATCCCACATGGAATCAAGAGGAACAACCACGGTTTGACCCGCGAGAAGTTCCGTCATGTGAACCACATAGCGTTGATTGAGCCACAGGTCGAAATCTTTGTAGTTGATCGCGGTTGCGTTGATAATTTCCAGTGCGTCCGTTCGGGGAATCACTTGAATTTGCACCACGCTTCCTTGCGGAAGTTCAAATGGGTAGGGGCGCGTCGCTTTTTCGGGTTCATAGGGAACCATGGTGCACGAAACCGCCGTGCCCAAAAGAACTGGCATGGTCACAAGCCACTGAAACTTTTTTAGAAAAGTGCGAATCATGACATTGGAAAGCATAGCGGCTGCAATATGCTTGATGGCGTGAGTGTTTCCCTAGAACCAGAAGGCCAGACGCCGCGTGCGCCATTTGAAATTGCCGCCGAAGTGGCGCGTAATTACACAATTGATCCGCGCATTCCCGCAACGGTTCCTGGATTCGACGCGCCATTTTTTCAAGCGGGCCTGGCTGGTTACAGCGATGGCGCCATGCGGCTGATCGCGCGTAGGCACGGCGCGCCGTTTTGCATTACTGAAGCATTGCTTGATCAAACGTTGATCAACGGTGGCAAAGGTCGGCGCAAAGAGGATCCAGATTTAATCGCCAGTGAATGTGGTCTTGGTGAAGTGGAGGACAATGTGGTCGCTGGGTTGGACGACCATCCAATCGCGGGGCAAGTGATGGGCACGCACCCCGACGAGATGGCCCAAGCCGCGTTGATTTTGGTGAAGATGGGCTACGACGTGATCGATGTGAATTTGGCGTGTCCAGTGAAGAAAATTAAGAAGTCCAATCGCGGCGGACATTTTTTGGCGCATCCGCAAAAAGCCGTGGAAGTGTTGAAGGCCGTGCGCGAGGCGGTTCCAAAAAATATTCCATGCACCGTGAAAATGCGCCGCGCATGGGATGACACGCCGGAGATGGCGTGCAACTTTGAAAGCGTGTTCGACTCCGCCTATGAAATTGGATTCGCATGGGCGGTGGTTCACGCGCGCACTGTGCTACAGAAATACCAAGGCTTTGCAAAGTGGGAAGTGCTTACGGATCTTGTGGCGCGCCGACCCGATCGAATTGTCATGGGCTCTGGTGATATTTGGACTGCGCAGGATATTTTTCACATGTTGCATGTGTGCGGAGTTCATGCGGTGAGCGTGGCCCGTGGGTGCATTGGAAATCCTTGGATATTCACCCAGGCGCGTGACTTGATGGCGGGAAAACAGCCGCGGCTTCCACAATTGCATGAACAGCGTGACGCGCTTCTGCGACATTGTCTTTTTGCGGAAACTATTCATGGCGAACGCAATGCGGGTCGGCGCATGCGTAAATTTGGAATCAAGTTCGCCGCGCATCACCCAAATGAACAAGAAGTGAAAAACGCCTTCATTCAATGCGTGACCATGGATGACTGGCGGAATGTGATCGAGCAATTTTATGGCGCCGCCTCCGCGCCCATGGGCGATGTTGTTCGCGCCTCTTTCTGATCGCGTTGCAATGGCAGAATTGTGAATACAGAGACCGCGCCTGGTGGCGGCTCTTCTTCTGGATTGCCCAAGCGGCCAACCACAATACGTGAGTTCCATATTCCAACCGTGTGTCCAGCGAGTTGTTGCTCGGCGCTATCTGGCGCACGAAGTCGTTCGACATTCCAACCGCCATTGTTCAATCGCGTGCCTGCAAAGGCCGTGCCTGCAAGCCAACCCGCAAGCGAGTCCGTGCTTGCGCCAAACACCGCGTGTTGTTTGTGAAGCGCAAGTGAACAACCAAATGAATCGCCTTGCAAAGAATTGGCGGGCATGATGGTTGAAACATGCCGCCAGCCGTCGCTTGTATGTTGAAATTCAAAAGCCGCGCCGCGCGCGTCAAAGTCGGTTAGATGAGGACGTGTCAGCCGTGGCGCGCCGACGAGAACGCAATCTTGATTGAGGGCGACGGATGTCCCAAACCAACCGCGGATTCCGAATGGACAGGAAAGCGTGGTGTCCAACGTCCAACCATTGGCACCGCGAGTAAATAGAAATACGCGGCCCGACATTGCACCGTCGGTTCGATCACCCGGGGCGCCAATCAGAATGTGTCCAGCGTCAATCGCAACAGATAGTCCAAATAACGCGCCCGCAATTGGCGGATTTGAAACCAGCGTGGAAACATTATGCCACCCGTGCGCATCACGCTCAAAAACTTCCACCGCGCCCGAATCCATCGCGCCTTGATCCGCTTTGGGCGCGCCAATGACCAAGGTGTTTTCATCCAATGCAACGGACGCGCCAAATTGGTCAGCGTCATTTGCGGTTGAACGCACAAGCGTGGCGTTCAGTTGCCATTCATCATCAACTTGTTCATAGAGAAATGCCGCGCCACTTTGAAACGCCATTGCGCTGTCACGCGGCGCACCCACCAGCAACATGTGGTTGCGCAACGCAACGCAGGCGCCAAATTGCGCGTGCATGTCGCCATTTGGATGGAAAATCCCAGAACTTTGAAGCCACTTTTCGCCAATGCATGTGTACAACTGCACGCCGCCTTGATCGACACCAATATCCCAATCGCGCGCGGGACCAACCGCAATCGTGCGCTCATAAATGGAAACCGCCGCGCCCAATTTCCAGTCGTCGTGGTTCGCCTCTGGCGCAAGAGTGGCTTGCCAGCTCCACAATGGCAAGGCGTGCGCGGCGGATGGTGCCACGGCACAACTGTGTGAGTCTGCAATTTCACAATTCAGAATTTCGAGACACGATTCACGTGAATTTGGAATGTCCGAATGTGGCAGAGGGGCGGAGGCAATGACAGCGGGGACTGGATCGCCATGAACCAGTGGGACCACCGAAATTCCTCCGCCCATGTTGTTGCCAAGCATTGCAAAATCACTCAGACGCATTGGACCGGCGGCGAAAATACACATACACACACAGTTCATGAAAACCCTGAAGCCGTCCATGGCTACCTCCCTGACCGCAAGCGCGGTTGTTTTTTTTCAATCCTCCGCGCAGCGTGCGTGGCTCGTCCTTGATGCGTAGGCACCTTACAAGTGCGAATGAGCGTCTTTGAAAAACGGTGCCTTTTTTCTTGCGTTACTATTTAAAAATGCAAACAGAATTCATTTCGTACGCCGATTCGCAAATGGAATACGAGGGCTACGCCGCATTTGATGGCGCCGTGACCACGCCGCGCCCTGGCGTGTTGGTATTTCACGCATGGGCTGGCCAGGATGATTTTGCGCGCGTGCAGGCTGAAAAGTTGGCTGCGCTTGGCTATGTTGGATTTGCGGTTGATATGTATGGCAAGGGTCGTCGCGGAAATTCCGCGCAGGAAAATAGCGCGCTGATGCAACCCTTCATGAATGACCGCTCAATGTTGTTGGCGCGCGCCAAAGCCGCGTTGAACACGCTGCAACATCACCCGCAAGTTGATCGTCACCGCATTGGTGCGATTGGATTTTGCTTTGGCGGTTTATGCGCCATGGACCTGGCGCGCGCGGGTCTTGAAGGCGTTCGTGGCGTGGTGAGTTTTCACGGATTGCTTGGCGCGCCTACTGGTGTTGTCGCAGGTGCAAAACCTCTTCATACAAAAATTCTGGCGCTGCATGGTTGGAACGATCCGATGGCAAAGTTGGCCGATGTTGCGGCATGGGCGAACGAACTCACGGCATCTGGTTGTGATTGGACGCTAGAAGCGTTTGGCCACCGCGGTCATGCGTTCACAAATCCAGAAGCCGCGGATGCGGCGAACGGCATGCAATTTTGTGAGCTGGCCAACCGCCGCGCCTTTGCGGCCATGGAAGATTTTTTACGCGAGACATTGTCCAGCAAACCCGCCGCAAAAATTGGCGCGTGTCCAACGCCGGCGTGAACTCCGAAAGATCTTTGAGTCGCAAAGCGCCGCGCGCATCACGGTCGCTGACTGCGCCGACCACGCTTGAATCCGCGCTTGTGACCTTTCACATTGGCCACATCATCACGCGTGAATAAATCACGCCGCGAATCACGCCCGCCATCGGCGCGCGGAACATCTTGCATGGAGATTGGCGAAGTGGAATTTTCTTTTTTGCGGCCAAGTTGCGTGATGGCAAGATCCATGGATCGACTTGCCAAATTGATCGCCAATATTTTCACCTTGACCGGATCGCCAAGGCCAATGGTGGCGCCACTGCGCGCGCTGACCAAACGGCCAGTGCGCTCATTGAGCAACCAACGATCGGAGCGATCACGACTTGACGGAAGCGCGTTGAATTTCACCAAGCCATCTGCGAGATACCGATTGATGCTGACCCACACGCCTTGCGTTGCAAGGTTGGTCACCACCGCGTCCAGCTCGTCGCTTAAATGATGTTCCTTCAAAAATTGCAAAACCAAGAACGCGCGCAAATCGCGCTCGGCGCTTTCGCTGTTCACTTCTGTTTCGGAACAATGTCGACCGGCCTCCGCCAGCGCGACCTCGCCCAAGCAACGCGTGTCGCCTTCGAGTTTGTGAATAAATTCTTTGAACGTTTTGCCGCCAGGCAGGGATGTTCCATTGGCGGAAAGATCCAGCCACGCTTGCAATGCGCGGTGCACAAGCAAATCTGGATAGCGTCGAATTGGACTTGTGAAATGCGTGTATTGCTCGCTAGCCAACGCGTAATGGCCAATC
>Ga0114978_10002935_pt1 | contig 14019 bp, 11 predicted proteins | sample S_140212_EF_Meta_FD_87027 | JGI IMG/M metagenome (GOLD analysis project Ga0114978, IMG submission 87027) | Freshwater microbial communities from Lake Simoncouche, Canada to study carbon cycling - S_140212_EF_MetaG | ecosystem: Environmental > Aquatic > Freshwater > Lake | place: Lake...
GTGTATTGCTGACGCAGAATATTCTTCTGCACCTTACCCATTGCATTGCGCGGCAAATCAGAAACAATTTCTAAGCGCTTAGGTATCTTAAAGTTAGCAATTTGTGTTTTCAGGATAGCAATCATGGCTTGTGCATTTAATTTAGCTCCTGCCTTAGGTACGACCACCGCCATTACCGCTTCACCAAAGTCAGGATGCGGAATACCAATGACTGCGCTTTCATCAACCCCATCCATATCATCGATAAAACTTTCGATCTCTTTTGGATAAACGTTATAACCACCAGAAATAATCAAATCTTTACTACGGCCAACGATGCACAAGTAATCTTTAGGGGCTTTGCCACCGTTAGCATCACCACCCCAACGACCAACGTCACCCGTTTTAAACCAACCATCTTTAGTAAATTCTTCCGCAGTCTTTTCGGGCATGCACCAGTAACCCTTAAATACATTCGGGCCTTTAACTTGAATGCTACCAATCTCATCAACACCACAAGACTTGTTATTTTCATTGACTACGCGCACTTTAACCCCCGGCAATGGCAAACCAACAGAACCGCCAACACGTGCGCCTTTATAAGGGTTTGAGACCAACATCACCGTCTCACTCATGCCGTAACGCTCTAAGATTGGCTGACCAATCACCTGCTTGAAGCTATTAAATGTTTCTGTGAGTAATGGTGCAGAACCGGAGATAAATAAGCGCATATTACGTGCTACTTGCTTAGTAAAGCCTTTATCAGCAAGCAAACGTACATAGAATGTCGGTACACCCATCATCACCGTTGACTTAGGCATGTGATACATCAGTTGCGAGATATCCAAGCGTGGTAACCAAATCATCTTGCTACCATTAATCAATGCACCATGCGCAGCAACAAATAAACCATGGACATGAAAGATTGGCAAGGCATGAAGCAGAACATCACCTTTTACCCAGCCCCAGAACTTTTGCAGCACTTGCGCATTGCTATATAAGTTCTTATGGGTCAACATGGCGCCCTTACTGCGTCCAGTAGTGCCAGAGGTATACAGAATTGCTGCTAGATCATCATCTTTAGTGGCCACCGTCTTAAATGTGTCACTCAAACTGCTAGCGCGATCCAATAATGTGCCTGTACGATCTTCGTTTAAGGTGAAGACATGCTGAGTACCCGCTTTGAAAGCAACCTTAGATACCCATGAGAAATTCTTACCGCTACAAACAACTACCGCAGGCTCTGCGTTCTCAATAAAGTATTGCATCTCAGCCGCTTGGTAAGCAGTATTGAGAGGCAGATAGACGTATCCAGCACGAATCGTAGCCAAGTATAAAAAGAGCGCCTCGGGTGATTTTTCGACCTGAACTGCCACGCGAGAACCTACCGGCAACTTCAGACCTGTTAAGAGCTTAGCCATCTTCGCAGAGGCGCGCTCTAAATCATCCCAAGAGTAATAAAGACCATCATGCGTCTCTATGGCACAGGCTTTTTTATCTTTTGGAAAGCCTTTTTCCAATACTGAATACAAATTCATGAGAACCTCTATCTACACCATCATTTTTAAGTAAGCTGCTTTAATCTATTAATCTAATTTCGCGCCAGAGGCTTTAGCAACTGCTGCCCAGCGCTTAATATCTGCATTAATAAATTTAGCAAAAGCATCCCCTGACAAATTAGGCGTATCGGAACCATTATTTGTCCAGATCGTTTTCATTTCAGGGGTATTGATGGCTTTTTGTACTTCTGCAATCATTTTGTCAACGATGGGTTGAGGCGTTCCCTTGGGTGCGAATAAACCATACCAAGTGGAAACCTCATATCCTACTAAACCAGCTTCTGCAGCTGTGGGAACATTCGGAAATCCAGGTGCACGTTTTTGTGAGGCGACAGCTAAAGCCACAATCGAACCATTCTTGATCTGCGGAGCAGAAGAACCCAAACCATCAAACTCAATATCTACTTGACCAGCAATCAGATCTTGCATGGCCGGGCCAGCACCACGATAGGGAATATGAGTCACAAAAGTCTTGGTCAACATTTTGAACTGCTCACCTGCAAGATGGTGTGAAGAGCCATTACCAGCGCTGGCATAGTTAAATTTGCCAGGATTCTTTTTGAGAAGCTCAATAAACTCTTTGAGATCTTTTACTTGCACATTTTTTGGATTCACCACAATCACTTGAGGCGGATTAGCAACCATCGCAACCGGAATAAAACTCTTCTCGATGTCGTAATCGAGGTTGGGATACATCGCTGGTGCAATCGCGTGATGCGCTGCACCTACAAAAAAGGTATAGCCATCGGGAGCTGCTTTAGCTGCAATCGATGCACCTAAAGTTCCGCCAGCACCACCACGGTTATCAATGATGATTTGCTTACCCAACTGTTTAGTCAATTGAACAGCTAATGGCCTTGCAAATGCATCTGTTCCACCGCCCGCAGGAAATGGGACAACAAACGTAATCGGTTTATTTGGCCACTCTTGAGCCATCGCGGCTAGAGGTACAAAACAAACTACTAGCAAGGCTTTTCTAAAAAACCCCAATAGGGTTGATTGCATGATCATATTTATCTCCTTCAAAAGCCTATTTGGCTATTATTTGCGTCATTATTTTTACAACTTAAATACCTGGCTGGATCTTGCTGCCCAGCTTTTAACCATTCTAAAGCGAATACTCTCTGAATCCTGCTTTAGAGCTACTCCTCCAAAATTTTGCTGTATTTCTCTAGCTAAGGCTGCATTAAACGGCCTACTGCCCGGGAATAATCAATCTCTCCCAGGGTAAATCGCTCATGATTCTCCTCAACTGTAGACAGATCATATAAATAATTCACCATCAGGGCAGCTGACTGACGTAAGCCCTTGCGCGAAAGATCGCCTGACCAGTTAATTTGATGCAACTTGGCGCCATTCCCCAAATGAAATTTGGCTACTGGGTTGCCGTTTCTTCCGGCAGATGCCAGGCCCAGATAAATACTTGCCAAACAAAGTAATGCAGATTTTTCCTTTTCGGTCGCATCATCTGGATGCCACCCTGCACCTATACGCTCAGTCCAGGATCGATTTGTAAGGTCCATCGTCTCTAATGCATTCTCACGTGCTAAACGAATGGCTGGCTTTAATTGTGTGCCTGTTTTTTCAGTACCAATATCTGCGCCAGCAGCTACCCAATCCATAAACCCAGGAATTGGCGAGAGCGTGACAAATGTTTTTAAAGTTGGGAACTCTGCTTGCAACTGCTCAGCAACACGTTTGATTAAGAAGTTACCCATCGAAACGCCACGTAAGCCAGACTCACAGTTACTAATGGAGTAGAACGCAGCCACTTTATATTGCGAAGTTTGGTGAACAGTCTCTGCCCGTTTATCCACTAAAGGCATGATGACGGCCGGAATCTCCGGCAATAAAGCGACTTCAACGAAGATGAGCGGTTCATTGGGAAGTTGTGGATGAAAGAAGGCAAAGCAACGGCGATCAGGCTGCAAGCGCCTCCGCAGATCATCCCAGCCATCAATTGCATGCACTGCTTCGTGCTGAATTAATTTCTCTAGTACCTCTGCTGGAGACTTCCAATCGACTCGATGCATCTTCAAAAAGCCCGGATTGAACCAGGAAGACAAGAGATGGCGTAAGTCAAAATCTACCGCAGTGAGTTCGGGTTGCTTTTCTAGTAACTGCAAAAGGTCACGGCGCATACTGACTAATCCAGCAGTACCATTGTTCGCACGATTTAAGCGACGGAATAATTCTTGTCTTGGAGGTTCAGTAACCCGTTGCAATTTAATGTAATTACGGGCGCTAGCTTCAGCAGAAAAATTTTGGGCTGCAGTCACTACTGCAGCAGGATCTGGGTTCAGTTTTTCAAATAGAAAAGTGAAAAACTTTGCATGTTGATCTTTGCTCAGTTTGCGATAGTTATTAAAGACATCCTCGGCCATACTGACAGCATTGGATTCACCCCGCTCAGAAATGAGACGATTGACTGCGCCGGTGAGGCGTGAGAAGTACCTAGCTTTTGCTAATTTTTCCAGCATGAAGACCTATTAATAGTTTGTTGAATGGCGGCGCATCAGATAAATACCAAAGATTATCATGGGCACGCACAACCATTGACCCATCGATAAACCCAAGCCCAATAGTCCTAAGAAAGCGTCTGGCTCACGCGCATATTCAGCCAAGAAACGACAGACTCCGTATCCCAATAAAAACAATCCTGATATCTGCCCAATTCGGCGAGGTTTACTGGCATAGATCCACAACACAATTCCTAGCAGAATGCCTTCACCCAGAAATTGATAGATTTGTGATGGATGGCGTGGCATAGAGTCTACGAATGGAAAGACCATCGCCCATGGCAGGTCAGTCGGCCTCCCCCAGAGCTCGCCATTCATAAAGTTACCTAGCCGTCCAAAAGCTAAGCCAAAGGGAACTAAAGGGGCAACCAAATCACTCACTACAAAAAAAGTGGTCTGGCGTTTTTTTGCAAACCACCACAACGCGACTAAAACGCCTAAAAGACCTCCATGGAAAGACATCCCGCCTTCCCAGATTTTAAAAATACTCAAGGGATGAGTAAGATAAAACTCTGGCATATAAAACAAGGTGTATCCCAGACGACCGCCAAGTATGACTCCGAGTACGCCAGCGAATAATAAATCCTCAAGGTCTTTAAAGGTCCAAGCTAGTGCTTGATAACGAGGAGTGCGAATTCTTAAACGTCCCAGCAACAAAAATTGTGCAAAGGCAAAGAGATACATCAAACCGTACCAATGAATCGCAAACGATCCAATACGCAATGCCGCTGGATCAAACTCGGGGTGGATCAGCATAAAGAATATAAATTAACTTTTGGATTGATCAAAGTTATGCAGTTCATGGCCTAGATCACGATAAGCCTTAAAGCGCTCACGCCCAGCCAAGCGCTCTGCCTCATTAACCGTCACAACCTCAACAATGCGCGGAAACCGCTCTACTAAGGCAGGTACATCTTGGGGCATGCTCTTCCCTATATGAATCATCACATCAGCATGAGGAATCACACTAAAGGCAGGTGATGCAAAGTGCTCAGTGAGTACAATCGGCGTTTCTATTGCAGCCTCATCCTCGATAAAACAATGCGGCAAAAAATCAGTACTGCTAAAGCTCCAGAGCAGCTCATCCAACTTTTGGAGATCTATTTTTTCACCCACAATCACAATCTGGCGAACCGACTGACCTTCTTCGGTTGCGCTCCAGATTTTGCGAGCAAGGCGACAGACATACTCCAGCTTATCGCTAACATTGCTATGAAAATCGATACGCGCCATATGGATTGATTGGCTTACTTTTGCTCAAGCAGGTAATTCACCAACAATGGCACTGGACGTGCAGTTGAGCCCTTAGCAGCGCCACTCTTCCAAGCAGTCCCCGCAATGTCCAAGTGGGCCCATTTGTACTTCTCGGTAAAACGAGACAAAAAGCAGGCTGCTGTCACACTTCCTGCGGGACGTCCGCCGATATTCGCAACATCGGCAAAGTTAGATTTAAGTTGCTCATGATAAGCAGCATCTAAAGGCAGGCGCCATACGGTATCTAGTGAATCCTGACCCGCTTTGGTTAAGGCGTTTACTAAACCTTCATCATCTGAAAATAAGCCGCTATGAACATGACCCAATGCAATCACACAAGCGCCGGTTAAGGTTGCAATATCAATCACCGCTTTAGGTTTGAAGCGCTCTACATAGGTGAGTGCATCACATAAAATTAAACGGCCTTCTGCATCGGTATTCAGGATTTCAATAGTTTGGCCTGACATACTTTTGACAATATCGCCTGGGCGCGTTGCTCTTCCCGATGGCATGTTCTCGCAAGTCGGTATCACACCAATCACATTTTTCTTGAGCTTCATCAAAGCAGTGGCATACAGGGTGCCGATGACAGATGCCGCGCCACACATGTCGTACTTCATCTCATCCATGGCCTCACCAGGCTTTAAGGAAATACCACCGGTGTCAAAAGTAATGCCCTTTCCCACCAATACCACTGGAGCCTCTCCCGCTTTGCCACCCTGATGGCGCATCACAATAAATTGCGGCGGAGTTTCAGAGCCCTTAGCAACTGATAAGAATGAACCCATACCCAAGGCTTCTATTTGCTTTAGGCCCAAAACCTCTACCTTCAAATTAGTTTTCTTCGCCAAGCCCAGTGCTGTCTTACCTAGATAAGTGGGTGTACAGATATTAGGCGGAAGGTTACCCAAGTCTTTGGCTAAGTTCATGCCTTCTACCATGGCGCTACCTTGCTCTATAGCCTCTTTTAATTCTGCTGCGCAAGTAGCATTACCTGCGAAAATTAAATGTTTAAAAGAGTCAGGCTTGTCCTTTACCTTAAATTTCATGGCGGGTTGACGCACGCCAAAACGGTAAGCATGATCGCCAGCATATTGAATCGTGAGGCGCACTTCTTGCGCAATCAACTCGGAGGTTTTGGATAGCGTAAAGCTCGGAGCAAACCACAGCGCATTTTCAATAGGGCCACCGCTCAAGGCTTTTAATCCTGCGCGTGCGACTTTAGAGAAAGCCATCAAGCTGCGATCAGCAGCCGACTTAAGATCACCCATACCGAGCAATAAGACCCGTTTTGCTTTTACCGCATTAGCAGACCAATGCTTATCTGCTCTGAGTAAACAAACACTAGCTTGTTTGCCGTCTAGGTCGCCCAAGTCATTGGCATGACTTACAGAGCCGCCCAGTAACAGATCTAATTCTGCCATTAGACCCGACTTACTCTTGGCCCCTTTACTGCTGGAGAACCCATCAAAGTCTGCCTGGGAGTAGCCCAAAACGAGGCAATCAGTATTTTGAGCCAACAGGCTTTTTAGGCTCGATTGGAGCTGTTTTGTGCTCTTTAGGTCTGCTTGAGGGAAAATCTTGGTGCTAAATTGAATTGTCATAATCTATTACGTTGTCTATTACGGTCTTTTGGGTCGGTTTAAGGGCGAAAGATACAAATTGAGGATGTTTATCCATTATCCTCCGACATGAGATTAACCTATTTTTCCCACATCAAAATAAGCCCTTTAAACCCCCTCATACCCTCTCAGAACTGCGCCCGCTAGACCTATAACCCTCATGATTTTCAAAGAAGCCCTGCGCCGCGAACTTAGCTTTACTACAGGCGGAGTCTTTTTAGTCCTGGTCACCATTATGGTCACCACTTTGGTGATCCGTATTTTAGGATATGCAGCTAATGGTACTGTCAATGCTGAAGATGCTCTAGTACTCATCTCTCTGGCTACCTTAGGCTACCTTGCCGTTCTATTAACTATTTCACTCTTTGTGGCCACCTTAATTGTTTTAGTACGTTGGTACAAAGATTCAGAAATGATCGTCTGGTTTGCTAGTGGTTTAAGTATTAGTAATTTGATCCGCCCTATTTTGCAGTTTGCTACCCCTATCATCATCATCATTGCCTTGCTAGCGCTCTTTGTGTGGCCCTGGGCCAACCGTGAGACCACACTCATTAGTCAACGCTTTCAACAACGCGATGATGTATCCATGATTAGTGCTGGACAATTCAAAGAATCGGCTAGAGCCGAGCGCGTCTTTTTTATTGAAGAATTAGATCTTGATAAAAGTGAAGTGAAAAATATTTTTGTGGCTGATAACAAAAATGGTCGTCTGAGTATTGCTGTAGCGTCTTCCGGCTTTATTCAAAACTCCGCAGGCGGAGAAAAATCGATTGTCTTAAAGAATGGGCGGCGCTATGAAGGTCAACCCACTGCGCCTGATTTTAGGATCCTGGAATTTAATGATTACTCCACTAAGATTCGGAGTAAAGAAGGGCTAGCGCCAGCGCCACGTGACAGAGAAAAAAGTGTTACTGAGTTACTGGATGATGCTAACCCTGGAACATTGAACGCCAATCAAGCAGAACTACTTTGGCGCATTGGGCTGCCACTCATGGCGCTAGGCTTGGTTCTCATCGCGATTCCACTGGCCTACGTCAACCCTCGCCTAGGAAATTACACTGCGATGTTCTATGCAGTTCTGATTTACTTAATCTATAGCAACCTACTCAACCTCACGCAAAACTTTGTTAGTCAAGGTAAGTTCAGCGTTTTTGTTGGCATTTGGCCTATTCATCTCTTAGCACTTTTTATTGCGACAGTATTAATTCGGAATCGTATCAACCCATCCGTGAAGTGGTGGCGCCGTCAACTCCCTGCCCTCTTTACCAACAAATGAAACTGCTCTTTCCTTTTATCTATGAGCGGTATCTAGCCAAACAAATCTATGTGGCGTTTGGTTTTATTTTGTTTGCACTGGTTGCCCTATTTTTATTCTTTGATATTTTGAGTGAGCTGGGTTCGGTACAAGGTGGCTATACCCTACCTCTTGCTTTGTTGCATGTCCTACTCAAAGCCCCAAGCCGTATTTCAGAAATCATTCCAATTGCCGCCTTAATCGGCAGTATTTATGTCTTTGCGATGCTTGCAAGTCAGTCAGAGTTCACTATTTTTCGTATCGCAGGATTAGACGTAAAACGTGGTCTGATTACCCTCACTAAGATTTCATTACCACTCGTAGTGCTGACCCTCATCATGAGTGAATGGGCTGGTCCATATACCGAAAATCAAGCGGAGCAAATTCGGATGAGGGCTTTAGGTGGAACATATACATCGAAATTTAAAACCGGTGTTTGGGTAAAAGATCGCCTTAGGGATGAAGATGGTAGCGGTCCTGTGCGACCCGGTGTGCGCTATGTCAATATAGGTAAGGTCGATAAAGATAATGAAATTCATAATATTCGCATGTATGAATTTAATGATAACTACCACTTATTATCGATTCGCAGTTCTCCCTCTGGTTATTTTGATGAATCAGGAGTTTGGGTATTAAATGAGGTTACCGAAACCCGCTTTAAAGAAACAAAACAAACGGACCCACTTAATCCTGTTTTTTCAGCACAAACCTTCAATCTCCCCGTACTGACCTTAGAGTCTGAAGTCACTCCACAAATTCTCAGCGTGCTACTCATTAGTCCAGAAAAAATGTCGATTGTGAGTTTGGGCCGATTTATTACTCACTTGCAAGAAAATAAACAAGATGCACATCGCCATGCAATTGCATTCTGGAAAAAAGTTATCTACCCCTTCAGTATTTTTGTGATGCTGGCCTTAGCTCTTCCTTTTGCTTATTTAAAGGTAAGAGCTGGTAGTGTGGGTATTAAGGTTTTTGGGGGCATTATGCTGGGAATGAGTTTTCAGCTATTCAATTCCCTATTCTCAAATGTAGGTTTACTGAGCGCTTGGCCATCATTCCTTACGGCCTTACTGCCGCCCTTGTTCTACTTCCTGTTGGCGCTAATCGCTTTGCGCTGGGTATCTAAGGCTTAGCGCTAGAAAAAATAGAAGTTAGTGCTAGTCATTAAAACCGTTAGGGTTTTGACTTTGCCAACGCCATGTATCAACACACATGCGATCAATGTCATACTGCGCTTGCCAGCCCAATACCATTTTTGAATACTTTGCATCAGCGTAATACTCTGATAAATCACCCTCACGACGCGCAACAACCTCATAGGGAATCTTTCGATTAGCCGCTTTTTCAAAAGCATGAATTAATTCAAAAACAGAAGTACCTTGTCCGGTACCAAGATTGACTTTTAATACTCCTGCGTTCTTTTGTAAATACTGCAACGCTGCTAAATGTCCAAAAGCTAAATCATCTACATGGATATAGTCGCGTACGCCAGTGCCGTCTTTTGTATCGTAATCATTGCCGTATACTGACAACTGAGCGCGCTTTCCCACAGCCACTTGCGCAACAAATGGCATCAAGTTATTGGGAATACCCGCTGGGTCTTCCCCAATCAAACCAGAGTGATGTGCGCCTACAGGATTAAAGTAACGCAAAAGAGCAACCCGCCAAGCAGGGTCAGAGAGTGTTAAATCTTGTAAAACTTGCTCCACCATTAGCTTACTATGGCCATACACATTAATCGGCTTTAGCGGATGTGATTCGGTGTAGGGCAAAAATTGTGGTTCACCATAAACCGTCGCAGATGATGAAAATACAATGGACTTCACATTAGCAGCAGCCATTTCCTCAAGTAGGACAATACTGCCACTGACATTATTTTCGTAATACATCAAAGGCTTCTGAACTGATTCGCCCACTGCTTTAAGACCAGCAAAATGAATGACTATCTCAATGGCATGATCGGCAAATAATTGTTTCAATAATTTTCGATTACGAATATCTCCCGCTACAAATTGAGGAGTATTGCCCGTTATCTGGCCGATTCGATCAATGACCTGAGCCTTGCTGTTGCAAAGATTGTCGAGTACCACGACATGGTGACCAGCCTCTAATAGCTGAACTACTGTATGGGATCCGATGTAGCCTGTTCCACCTGTAACCAAAATGGTCATACAAAACCCTTTATGAATAGCGCCATCTTAAATCACCCCTCCCTGGATCACAGCTTTACCCTTTTGTTGGTCACAAAAAGAGGGGTTTGTAGTCAATAGAATTCAGCGAACACTCAAATGAAGATATTGGGGACAGTTTAGATCTTACATATCAATAACTACATGTAGAAATAATTTCTTATATCAATTGAGGTATATTAAGGTCAGTCAATCAAAGGTGTGCCCATATGAATCTGCATCAATTTCGCTTTGTCCGCGAGGCTGTTAGACAAAACTTCAATCTCACCACTGCTGCGAAAGCACTCTTTACTTCCCAGCCGGGTGTATCGAAAGCTATTATCGAATTGGAAGATGAATTAGGTGTTGAGATTTTCCGTCGCCACGGCAAACGCATTCGCTCCCTAACGGAGCCAGGCAAACGTATTCTGATTTCGGTTGAGCGTATCCTGGATGAAGTAGAAACACTGAAGCGGGTAGGTAAGGATTTTGCAAGCCAAGATCAGGGCAACTTTGTGATTGCCACCACCCATACTCAAGCTCGTTATGCTCTACCCAAAGTACTCACGGAATTTACCAAACGCTTCCCTAAAGTACGCGTCAGTATCCAGCAAGGTAGCCCAGGACAAATCGCCGAATTACTGAGTCATGATCGCGTAGATATTGCCATTGCCACTGAAGGAATTGCTAACACCCCTGGTGTGCTCGCCCTTCCTGGCTACCAATGGCAGCACGTTCTCATGGTGCCATTGAGTCACCCATTACTCAATCAAGCTGCCGTGACACTTGAAGAGATTGCGAAGTACCCTATCATCACCTATGACAAAGCATTTGCAGGTCGCAGCAAAATTGACGCAGCGTTTGCGCAACGTAATCTTACTCCCGATATTATTTTAGAAGCCATTGATGCTGATGTGATCAAAACCTATATCGAGACGGGAATGGGTATCGGTATTGTTGCTGGCCATGCATACGACCCAGAAAGAGATCGCAATTTAAAAGTCATCTCTGTAGGTCATTTATTTGGTAATAACGTTACCCACCTTGGAGTTAAACAAGGCGCCTATTTAAGATCCTTTGTTTACACCTTTATTGAACTCTTTTCTCCAACGCTCACCAAAAAAATTGTTGAGCAGGCAATGAGTGAGAAACCAGAAACTTACGAGATTTAGTGCTTAAGAAAATGTACTGACTGAATTAGCAGTAAATGGTGCCTCGGGGCGGACTCGAACCGCCACGCCTTGCGGCACCGGATTTTGAGTCCGGCACGTCTACCAATTCCATCACCGAGGCAGGTGTTTGCAGTGGAAATACTGCTTAATTTGATACTTTGTTGCTGCTAAGAGATGAGAGTGTAACAAAAATTGGCTTACTGCCGTCTACCTTGGGTGTAGAACCCCTTAAAATAGAGTCTTATAGCCAAATTATTAAAAGGACTTATCCGTATGGCCGGCCACTCGAAATGGGCCAATATTCAGCACCGCAAAGGTCGTCAAGATGAAAAACGCGGCAAGATTTGGACCAAACTCATAAAAGAAATTACTGTTGCTGCCAAACTCGGTGGCGGTGATCTTGCAACTAATCCTCGCCTACGTTTAGCGGTTGACAAAGCTAAAGACTCCAATATGCCGAATGACAATGTGCAAAGAGCCATTCAACGCGGCACTGGCACCTTGGAAGGCGTGAACTATGAAGAGATTCGTTATGAAGGTTACGGCTTCAATGGTGCTGCCATTATTGTGGATTGCTTAACCGATAATCGCACCCGTACAGTTGCTGAAGTGCGCCATGCTTTTAATAAGAATGGCGGCAATATGGGAGCCGAAGGTTCAGTTGCTTTTCTATTTAAGCACTGCGGTCAAATGCTATTTGTGCCGGGCACTAATGAAGATCAACTGATGGAAGTTGCTCTAGATGCTGGCGCAGATGATGTCATTAGTCATGATGATGGATCACTAGAAGTCTTAACACCTGTCCCAGACTTTAGCAAAGTTCAAGATGCGATTATGAAAATAGGTTTAAAGGCAGAGCTTGCAACCGTTGCCATGCGCCCAGAAACTGAGATTACTCTCGAGGGCGATCAGGCAGAAAGCATGCAGAAATTACTCGATGCGCTTGAAAACCTGGATGATGTTCAAGAAGTCTTTACCAACGCTGCTTTTTAAAACCTTTTACATTTTTGATTATGAAAATTCTACTTATTGGATCTGGTGGACGCGAACACGCATTAGCCTGGAAACTAGCGCAATCGCCCCAAGTGCAAACTGTGTATGTGGCACCAGGCAATGGTGGCACTGCCACAGCCAAACAAGTAGCTGCCGGTATTGAGAATTTACCCATCACTGCATTACAAGAACTCGCTGATTTTGCAATACGTGAAAAGATTCACTTGACGGTGGTGGGTCCTGAAGCACCGTTAGCCGGGGGTATTGTCGATGTCTTTCGCAATCATGGCTTGCGGATTTTTGGGCCAACCCAACTGGCTGCTCAATTAGAGTCATCTAAAGACTTTTCTAAAGCCTTCATGAAGCGTCATGGTATTCCAACAGCGGATTACCAAACGTTCTCTAATACCCTAGAAGCCCATGCTTATATTGATGCCAAAGGTGCACCAATAGTGATTAAGGCTGATGGCTTAGCTGCAGGCAAAGGGGTTGTTGTGGCCATGAGCTTAGCAGAGGCTCATGCTGCAGTTGACATGATGCTGGCAGATAACAAGCTAGGTAATGCTGGCGCACGCGTTGTGATTGAGGAATTCCTCACCGGTGAAGAAGCGAGTTTTATTGTGCTCGTTGATGGCAAAAATGTTCTTGCTTTAGCGACTAGTCAAGATCACAAACGTTTATTAGATGCTGATCAAGGACCAAATACAGGTGGTATGGGCGCTTATTCTCCAGCACCCGTTGTGACTCCAGAAATTCATGCGCGGGCACTTCGCGAAGTAATCATGCCAACTGTAAGAGGAATGGAAGCAGATGGCTTACCCTACACAGGATTTCTTTATGCCGGCCTGATGATTTCTCCAGACGGCAAGATCAAAACTTTAGAATTTAATTGCCGCATGGGTGATCCAGAAACCCAACCCATCATGGCACGCTTACGTAGTGACCTAGTGAATGCTTTAGATCACGCTATCGATGGTAAGTTAAATGAAGTTGAGCTCGAGTGGGATCGTCGTACTGCTCTAGGGGTTGTTCTTGCTGCCCACAACTACCCTGAGACTCCCCGTAATGGTGATGTGATTTCTGGTATACCAACTGACACAGAGGATCAAATCACCTTCCACGCTGGCACTAAAGTGCAAGACGGCAAAGTGCTGACTTCTGGTGGACGCGTGCTGTGCGTTGTTGGTTTAGCAGATACAGTTCGTGGAGCTCAACAAAAAGCCTACAATGTGATTGAGAAAATCCAGTTCGATGGTATGCAATATCGTCAAGATATTGGCTACCGCGCAATTAAATAAGGTATACATCCCTTGTCAACCCAACAAACTCAAATTGATATCGCCATCCTCAAGGAATATTTTTTAGGCCTGCAAGATCGCATTACCAATGCAATGAGTGCATTAGATGGCAAAGCTTTTGTTGCTGATGAGTGGCATAAGCCTGAAGATAGCAAACTCAA
>Ga0114978_10002939_pt1 | contig 14015 bp, 19 predicted proteins | sample S_140212_EF_Meta_FD_87027 | JGI IMG/M metagenome (GOLD analysis project Ga0114978, IMG submission 87027) | Freshwater microbial communities from Lake Simoncouche, Canada to study carbon cycling - S_140212_EF_MetaG | ecosystem: Environmental > Aquatic > Freshwater > Lake | place: Lake...
ACAATAAAACGTGTATGAGCACCTTTAATTGCCATTGTGTGCATCAAACCGTAAGGCGATGGAGTATCTTTAAAACCAGAAATCACAATATCATCAATATGTCCTTCCAGTTCACCAATACATTCCGAAGACTTCTCAGCAATTCGGTCTTGAATGGTTACAACTGGCTTTGGTGAAGCAGTATCAACAACAACTGGTTTCTTTTTCTTAGATTTGATTTTAACCTGCTCAACTTCATCGTCTAGCCAAGCTTGGTCTTTTGTAGATAGTATGCCGCCGTTACTTACGATACGACAAACGAAACCAAACGTTGAAGGCATATCTTTCAATGCCGATTCAACGTTGGTTATTTTTAATTTCTTTTTGAAATAGTCTGTGGCGTATTTCAACGCTTCTTTGGTGCCTTTGTTATTGGAATACCAATTCAAGGCTCTCGCCATCTCAACTTTATCAATCTCACCAAGAGGCGAGAATCTTGGTTCAGAACCGGCAAACAGAACGTTCGCATCAAGCACACGAGCCATGATATAATCCTTATAAACTTTTATTTAGAACACAATTCTAACAGTACCTATCCAAATTGTCAACCACAAACAGGCAATCTTTTTTAACTTGCCTAATTCCAATACTTTGAGGAATCTAATTTGTCCCAGTATGCCTTATTGTTACGATTAATGAAATTTTTCATTAGGTATCTAGTCATACCAAAATATCCCATCTTCTTAAATCTGCGAGAATCTTGGCCAAAGTGGTGTTTGATAATTCTAAACTTTTTAGGACTATACATTCTCGATAAAAAGTAATCTTCTGAAGTGGAGAACTTTTCTGGAAAGCCACCATATTCTTCAAACTTATCTTTACGGGTTAACATGAAAGCACCAACAGCAAATGGAGAAAAGAATTTTAGTGTATGGTTTATGACATTAAAAACGGCAAATCCAATCTTTGCTCGTTTATCATTATCATAGCATTTAATGTTTAGTCCAACAAGGTGCAAATTCATAGACTCAATTTTATGTACGGCATCTTTAATTACGGTATTTTTAAAAAATCTCACATCAGCGTCAATGAATAAAATGTAAGGGGTGGTGACCAATCGAGCGCCATTATTTTTAGCGATAGAAACGGGACCACCATCAACGATTTCAACATTCAAATGATAGCTATGGTCTTTTATTACCTGTCTAGTATTGTCGGTAGAACAATCAGCAATAATAATTCTAGTATTACCAATATCTTGTCGGCGCAACGAATCTAACAAATGATGGATGTAATCTTCCTCATTTTTGCAAGGAACTACAATGGTAATTTTATTCTCCAACTTCATCGTCTTTTTCCTTAGTCCATGTAACTATTTCCCAGCGGCCATCCCAATGTTCAACTAATGCTGTACACGATTCAACCCAATCACCATCATTCATATACACAATACCACCAATATCTTTAATTTCTGCGTGATGGATATGACCGCATATTACGCCATCATATCCACGTTTTTTACAATATGTTGATAAATTATTTTCAAAATGGAAAATAAAATCTACCGCTTTCTTTACTCTACTTTTGAGATATTGACTAAGACTAAAATACCCAAAACCAAAGCGATGGCGTAGCCAATTGAACTTACTATTGAGTGATAAAATAATGTCATATGCTTTGTCTCCTAAAAAACTTATCCAAGGTGCTAGTCGGGTTATACCATCAAACAAATCACCATGCACCACAAGATAATGTTTGCCATCAGCACCTATGTGCTCTATTTGATTGTGAATTTCTACAAGGCCAAAACTAAAATCATACGGTATCATCGGCCTTAAAAATTCATCGTGATTGCCTGCTACGTAAATTACTCGTGTGCCACGTTTAGCGTGGCCTAATATACGGCGAACCACATTAGTATGGCTTTGCTTCCAACGCCATTTGTTTTGTTGTATGCGCCAAGCATCAATTATATCACCCACAAGATATAAGGTTTCACATGAATTATTTTTTAAAAAATTATTAAGTTTTTCAGCCTTACAATCTCTAGTACCCAAATGAACATCAGATATAAAAATTGAGCGATATTTTTTTGTCATTTAAATTCCAATAGGAATCCACAACCATAAACCTTGACTCATCAGTAGTGCGGCAATTCCGCCAACCCATATACTGGCAATATACAAACCAGGCGCAACTGCTAAAATACTTGCTGACAATAAAACAATAGCAATTTGGAATGCCGAACCAGCGAAAGTTAACCAAGGCGTTTGTTTGCGAATCGCATCACGTTCCGCTTCGAGCGCACGAGCCTTAGCCATCAATTCTTTTTTACCTTCTCCTGTTTTAGGATCAGATTCATATCTGTCAATCTTAGCCTGTAACTTTTCCATTTTAGCTGTATCTTTACGATATGTAGCATCATCAAGACTTTGTTCAGCAAGCGTTTGTTTGATTGATTTTGCCTGGAAGAAAGCCCATGTGTCGTTAGCTTTGATTGTGTTATTTAACACCTTACTGCTAAGGCCACCAGCAATATAGGTATTAATGGCCAATAAAGCAGCCAAAACGGTAATGACCCATCCTGCTTTGTCTTTGATTTGTGCTTCTCTTTCGCTTCTACTAAGAGGTTTCTTTTCTTCTGACATACTGCTTCCTTTATTTCTTAGCAATCATTGCTTGTATTTTTTCTTGCATCATTTTAGCCCAAAACGGTTGTGGAAAATTCCAACCAATAAATGCGCCTACTGCTACCCAAAGTAAAATATCTAACATAGTTTTCTCCTTTTGATTTATTTATTATCTAACTGCCATAGCAAAACAAAAAGCAAAAGTTGGAATAGCTATTGCAGAAAAAGATATAAAAATTAAAACCCTGTCAATTAAGTCGGCTTTAGCTTGTATTTCTCTATTCTTCTTTTCTTTTTCCAATCTATTACGTTCTTTATACATTCTAACTCTCTCAGCCATCATTTGTTCCCACACATCAGAGTTACCAGAATAAATCAATAACTCTTTAAGTTGTTTCTCAGCATCTCTCAAGGCCTTGCTACTCATTGCAATTTGAATAGACATTGCTCTAATTTGACCATCCGATAATATAGCATTAGCACCTTGAGCTTTTACATTAGCTTCATGGACTTTATCACTATTTTCGAAAAATTTAGAAAACTGTCCGTATAGACTATTAACATCTTTACCTAAGGCAATGGCTTTTTTAATATAACCGACCGACTGTTGTGCAGCGGTAAAAGCGATACCAATAGTAATTGGATCAAGCATTACTTTTTCTTCTCTGGTTCTTTTTTACGCCACTCTAAACAAACTACTTTTCTACTATACACATCGCCAGTCCATGTCCACCTAATACACTCAGGTTGTTTAGCATACAAGTAGATAATAAGAATGGTATCGAACATTATTTGTTAGCCAATGGGTTATCTAAAGCGTTTTTAATCTTAGTATCCATTTCTTTACGTAATGCTCTAATGTCTTGTTCGGTTTCACGTTGACTTTGTTTTGAAGTACGTTCAACTGCCTCAGTAACTTTTTCTAATCTACGTAAATCATCTTTTAAATCGTTCTTAATATCACGGGTATAGTCCGCAGTCTTCTGACTGTTTTCTTCAACAACAGCAAGACGCTTATCAAACACAGATAAATCTGGTGCAACATATTCCGCAATACGTTTCTTCATACTTTGGTAATCTTTGTAAACTTCAAATGCTCCATATAATCCACCTAATGTAGAAGAAACGATAGTAAATGCAACCATTAATTTGGCTGGCGTGAATTCATATCCTCCAATACTAATAACAGTATCTTTACTAGCGTACTTCTTTGCAGCCGCTTCTAATTCATCGACCTTAGCATTTACATCTTTAATTTCTTCTGGCATATTTTCTCCTTAGTTGTTCAACGGATTGTCCAACGCTTTTTTAATTTTATTATCAACATCTGCTCTTAATGCTCTAATCTCAGCCTGTTGTTCTTTTTGACTCTTAACTAATTCTCTGTTGATTTCTTTCAATGTAGCATCAACATCACGTTTAATTTCTTTTACAGTTCCGTCCACATCACGCTTAATTTCTTTCATGCCTGAATCAGTTAAACGTTGGTCTGTTTTACTAGAACGTTCAACATTTTCAACGACACTCTCCAATCTACGAACATCACCCTTTAAATCTATTTTGATGGTGTCAGTATATTCTACCATTTTGCTAGTGTTAGCATCCAATACTTCCATCTTCTTGTATATCTCTGCTAAGTCTGGTGTAACATATTCTGCAATTTTCTTTTTCATGCCTTGATAGTCTTTATAAACTTCAAACGCACCATAAAGACCACCAAGAGTGGATGATACTAACGTAAATGCAACCATTAGTTTTGCAGGTGTGAATTCGTATCCACCAATACTAATCACGGTATCTTTACTAGCATATTTTTTCATTGCCGCTTCGGCTTCGTCAATTTTAGCATTGACGTTTTTGATTTCTTCAGCCATTTTTACTTCCTTATTTGTATTGTTGATTGACCATTTGTTGATGCTTGGAATCACTGCCACCTGTCAACCCTCTTAGTAATCTAGTATTGTCAACTGTTCGATTGTCTTTGTAGATTGCTTCAGGCTTATAAAATGGTACATCACGTAGTACAACTAGACTATACGCTTCATATCCTTTTGGTATCTGCGCCATAGCGGCAACATCAACGCCGCCAGCTAGGTCGTTTGGTTGCACATTCTTCTTAACAGAGTCGCTACGCTGTTCTATGTTGGTTTGCATCATGTCCATTCGTTGATTCATTAAGTCTGATAATGGGCTACCAGCTTTACCCAACCCTCCAAATCCAGCAACTTGCATAATAGGTTCTTCTACTTCATAAGCCTTCGATTCATTACGGAATTGCGTTACCGATGATGTTTGACCAGATGACTGTCCTGTTGTAGCACTATTTAAAATGTCTACATTGAATACGCTAGTATTGTTTTTGGCAACAGTAAGTCCGGTACCGCTATAGGTTTGTCCTGAATTGTTTATTTGTTGTGTCTGTCCAGACATTTGCATACTTGATTGTGTTGTCTGACTAGCAAATTGTGCCGCGGCAGTTGCACTACTAGCACTCATATCTTGATTCATTGTAATTGCATTACTGCTGGCAGTTTGCGAACTTTGCATAGCACTTTCAAATGCTCGGGTTGCAGTTTGTACAGCCGTTGCTTGTACTGCTTTATCTTTTTCCTGTGCGGCACGAGCCACACTTAATGCGGCGCCTGGAGTCATCTTAGGACCATCATTTAATCTTGCTGGGCCAGCCGCAGGGCCTGCTTGGCTTGGGCCTGAATTTTGTGGTGGTGCAGACTGTGCTTGTTGTGGTGGGCCACCTGCAGGTTGTGGGCCAGCCGCTGGGCCTTGTTGTGGACCTTGCGGACCTGATTGAGATGGACTGTCTTGTGGGCCGCCGGAGTTTTGATTTGGCTCTTGTCTTTGAGGACCTGCTGTCAGGCCCATTGGTCCTTGTGGTCCTGCGGCCGGGCCCATTGGGCCTTGTGGGCCAGGTGCAGGATTAGTAGGATCTGGACCTATCATTGCAGGACCTGCTGCCGGCCCTAATGGTGCATAGTTAATTGTTGGTACGAATGACGTTGCAGATGCATTGGATACTGTGGATCCTAATATTGAATTTTTAACGGTGGCTAAAGCATATCCAGGACAAGTGGGACTTGATAATGGATCAGCAATACACGGATCGGGCCTAACTGAATATTTCAAACTGAAGTTTACGTTGTAAATTTCAGGACCATACGTACCTGCCCAGAAATTGTTATCTCGACCAACAAATCCCACTTGTGCATTACCATAAGTTGAAGCAGGTGCCGGGCTGGCAAATGTTTCACTAAAGTTAAACTGCGTCCAATTGTACCTATTATTCGTGTATGGTGTATAATCATATGTTGAAGCTAGACCACCCGCTGAGTTATAAAATTTAACATATGCACCTAGGTAATCTTGTCTACCATCATCCCAGCCGTTACCATTCTTTGCCATAAAACCAAAGTTAAATCCGCTAAGTTGTACTCCGCTTCCACCAATAGACAAGGCCTTGTTTATATTAACAATTTGATTTAAGTTTACAGTACCGTAAGAGAAGTTGATAACACCGCCTGGTCTTACACTTGGATTTGGGCCACAGTTACCTGGATCGCCGTATCCAAAGCATAGTTGATTGACATAGACACCATTATTCCACAGACTAGTTGTATCCGTAGGTGTACTACCGGTATTGATTAAATTACCAGTAGCAGGGTCGATAGATTGACTATTAGAATAACTTGAACACAAGAGCACCAAGCAGAGCGCCAATGCCAACTTTCTTATATGTATCATCTGTTTTTGCCTCGTCTAACTTTGGTATTTTATCTACGTTAGCTTCCCAAGAAGCTTTAGCCTGAGCACCGATTTGACCTTCATAAGGGCAAGGTGTGCCTGCGGCCATCATGGCATCAAAAACTCTACGGTCTTGGCACATGGTAGCAACTGCGGCCACTTTCATGCCCATGTCATATAGGGTTTTAGATAACTTCAAGCGTTCGCAATTCATATCACGGACTGTTCCGCCGCTGCTTACACCAAAGATTTGAGTTTGTACACTGCCACTAGTGCCTGTTGAACACAAGTCAGCATTACCACCACTCATCATAGTAGGTGCAACTGCTGTGGGTGGCGGTTGAATAATACGTTGAGTAATATCACTGCTATTAATATTACGATTAGTCATATCTCCGCTATTAACGTTATTGTTTTGGTTAACGTTTTGATTAGCGCTTGTACTTGTATTGTTGTTGTTATTAGTCATTGTACCAGTATTAACATTATTGTTATTATTGGTCATTGTTCCACTATTAATGTTAGTATTGGTATTGTTTGAAGTAGACGTACTAGTATTAATATTACGATTAGTCATATCACCTGTGTTAACATTATTATTAGTATTCACACTAGTACTAGTATTAATATTACGATTGGTCATGTCACCCGTATTAACGTTGTTATTGTTAAAAGTTTGAGTACCGCTGTTAACGTTGTTATTGTTATTATTATTTGTATAGGTAACTGAACCACTCATAACATTGTTATTGTTATTGTTGTTGGTTACTGTGCCACTATTAACGTTATTGTTGTTATTGGTGTTGGTTGTACCACCACTCAATGCGGTGTTGTTGTTAGTGGTAACTGTGCCGCTATTAACATTATTAGTGTTAATTGTACTTGTGCTGGTGGTAGTACTGTTGGTGTCTACCAAACTCTTAGAGTCATAGGTCCCTTGGTTTATAAGGGTCTGTGACCAAGACGGTATTACCACGAAAGATAGTAAAGCCGCCAATAAAAGTTTTTTCATAACTTTCATAACTTTCCTTTTTGAGGTGTATTTTACATTACTAACTCAAACGGGAATTATGACGACCACACTTAGGCCACTATTTAGTCATCTGTAGTGTCTTATAATGGTCCGGCCTACAGGAATCGAACCCATATTCACGGTGTAGAAGACCGCTGTATTATCCATTATACTAAGGCCGGATATTTGGTGCGAGTAGCCGGAATCGAACCGGCATGCCCTTGCGGGCGAGAGATTTTAAGTCTCTTGTGTCTACCTATTTCACCATACTCGCTAATTAGGTGTAGGGATTCCACCTACGTCCACTTCGCTTTAAAGTCTGCGTGTCCAAGACTTTTTTGGTGCCCCCGTGGAGACTCGAACTCCAAAAATTTGGCTTCTAAGACCAACACGTATACCAATTCCGTCACAGGGGCAAATAAATTAATAATGGTACCAAGAGACGGAATCGAACCGCCCACGCACAGATTTTCAGTCTGTCGCTCTACCAACTGAGCTATCTTGGTATGGTGCTCTCAACAAGAATTGAACTTGTGTTTCATCCTTACCAAGGATGTGTAATGCCATTATACTATGAGAGCGTCTTAATTGTCTTACTCATATCAGCGCATGTATAGTACTGATATGAACTTTTTAAAATTTCTGGCATTGGCACAAATTCAAAAGAACTTTCTGGTGCTACCATTTTGGCAACATCTAAGAAACTCTTAGTAGTTCCTGTACCTACATTCCATACACCCGATTCTTTCACTTTGAGAAAATCTAGGTGTGTCTTAACTACCTGTTCAACAGGCACAAAGTCACGAAGCATTGTTTCTGAACCTTCAAATAATTTTACTTTACCAGTTTCTTTATATTGTTTTGCAAATTGTGTAAACGGACTTGCTTGTGAGCCTTTATGTTCTTCGCCTGAACCATACACATTAAAATATCTGAACCCTTGAGCAACCGAATGATTGGCAGGGTGAGCTTTTATATATCGTTCAAGTAAATACTTTGACCAAGCATAAGGTGTTTTTGGATCAATAGGTGATTCTTCGGTAAACTCTTGGTTCAAACCATAGACACTTGCTGAACTGGCATACTGAAAGTTAACTTCACATCCTTTACAAGCATTATATAACTGGACACTAAAATCATAATTTTGAGTTAGAATCTTGTCTACGTCTTTTTCAGTCGTTGCACTAATAGCACCAACATGGATAACCCAATCTTGTTCTACAACACTTGGTAGAATTTCACCCCATTCAAACACATCAACAAAATGGCCTTCATTTTCCAAAGCCTTGAGTAAGTGGCTGCCAATGAAACCCTTATAACCAGTTAGTAAAATTTTCATTTTTGAGAATCTCCAGGCGCTACACGATAATTATCTTCAACAGAATCAGGTGTACTCACTTCAATGATGACACCTTCTTCTAAACAAATCACTTGGTGTGGTTCAAGCGGTTCATTACGCCATATGCCACCAGCTTCAAGGATTTCACTACGTTGACTGGCATCTTTTGTCATAATATACTTGACTTGAAATTTACCACTCAATACATACCACGTTTCATCCTTGTGAGCGTGAAAGTGCATACTGAACTTGGCATCTTTATTAAACTTCAAAAGTTTACCACAATACTTATCGTTAGTGGCCCAAATCAATTCGTGACCCCAACCTTTTTCAACAAAGCCTTCTAATCTCATAATATTTCATCCATCGTAGGTGCATAAACGCCAAGTTTTTGTACTGTGACTGTTGCTGCATTAATAGCAAAAGGAATAGCAAGCTCAATAATTTGTGTATTGAGGTATGCGTATGCTAGTGCCGATAAAAATGTATCGCCTGCGCCAGTAACATCACTCACTTCAACTTTAGGTGCACCAAAAATAAAATTCTTGTATCTAACACCTTTGTCACCGAGAGTCACAATCAAATCTTCACATTCTGTTTTTAACAAACTATGTTCTAATTCATTTATCTTAACAATACAACCATCAAGACGTTTCAAATCTGTCTTCTTAGTATCGACAAAAATAGGACCCTCAAAGTGTTCAACCAATTCTTCAATCAATTCATATGTAATAGTGCCTTTGTTATAGTCTGAAATAACAATAGCATCAAAATCAAAACCTAATTCTGGAATAAGGTCGATTGGTTGACATTGCACATCTTCATCTATGCGAACAATATGCTGGCGGCTTCTCATATCAATCAAACGGGTTTTTACAGAAGTGCCATTACTTAGGAATGTTACTTCACAACCCAACTTTTCTAAATTTTCTCGTACATTACCGGCCATACCTGGTCGTTTTTCTTGGTGAGAGAATTTAAAAATAGGTACTGGTGCTTCAGGAGAAATTCTATCGATTGTACCATAACGATACACATCAATACAATCATCACCTATCAACAATACTTTGAATTTTCTTTGTTGTTGAATATTCTTCAATTCGTTCATAGTAAATTACTTTTATATGTTGTTCGCCAATTACAGGTACACCCCTATAATCTGAGCCTTTGACCATTATATCACATTCAGAAATTAAGTCAAGCAATTCCTCATCGGCATCAAAAATAGCTACAGCATCTACCGATTTAAGTGCTCGCAACATAGTAGCACGTTCATAGGCATTGTTAATAGGTCTTTTATCACCCTTTAGAGTTTTAATGCGTCTATCTGTATCTATGGCAACCGTCAAATGGTCTCCAAAAGATTTCGCATACTCCAACAATTTTATATGTCCAACATGTAATATGTCAAACGTTCCATTAACAATAATCTTTTTCATAAATTTGGTACTGACAATTTATCTCATTGTACGCCGTCAGTAAAGGCGAGGCCTGGTACCTTGTGACGGGATCGAACCGCCGACCTTCTCCTTGTAAGGGAGACACTCTACCGCTGAGTTAACAAGGCAAGTTATTGTTTATAACTTTATGTATTACCGTTTCTAAATCCTATTTCGCCACCTTCTGCTTTGATTCGTTTAATAACATCTTCAAAAAGAATAGGTCGAAAATCTGTTTGTTCAACACAAACACAATGGTATCTGGTATCTAGTAATTCTTCATCACTAAACAAATCTCTATACATTACACGATTCGCATGAAGGTGTCCGTGAATGTTTACACCAAAACGACCTAATGACGCCTCGTGAATTGGAATATGTGATAGAATCATTCCGTTCATTACATGATATGCACGAAGCTCACGGAAGTATTTTCTATATTCATCATCACGGAAAATATCATGGTTACCACGAATCAGTACTTTGTCACCGTTAAGTCTTGCAAGAGTTGAAAGCGCTTTACGGTTAATCACCACATCACCAAGATGATATACTTTATCGTTTGGTCGCACGGTTTCATTCCAACGCTTGACCATTTCTTCATCCATTTCATCGGCGTTATCCCATGGACGAAGCTTTGTCACACCATCATTACGTGTAAACTTACATACACCCATATGGCCAAAATGTGTATCACTTACAAGAAATACTGCTGGCATAATAACTCCTAATTGGGGTGACCAATGGGGAACGATCCCATACTACCAGTTTCACAGACTAGGGTGCGAACCTCTACACTATGGTCACCATTGTTTTTACCATCCTAATGTAACATCAGGATACATTTGTTTATTCCAAGAATCTCGTGGTACATCAAATACAAAAGTCCAACGTGGAACTTTTCCGACATTCTTAGCGCTATGAAGAAGTTTATTATTGAAAGCAAACAATGTGCCTGGTTCAATAACGGCTTTCTCGCCTTCAACCGTGTACTCATATGTTCCTTGAATAGATAAATGAAATCTATCTTTATTGAGGTAATATGTACCTTCATCAAAATGAGTACCTACTTCACTACCTACAGGAATCGATAAGAAGCCACATCTACGATGTTTCTCAAATCCATTTTCGTGGAGGAACTTTATAATTTCGGTGTGTTTATTGTAAGCAGGTGTTGGCATACAAAGCTCAGTATCACCAACAAATTCATTCTTACTTCTAACTGCACCAATGATTAACTGGAGAACGCCGGTGTCAATTTCCATCCAACCTCGGTTAAGCATCGATTCGGCGCCTTCAATCTTTCGTTGGCTATTCCAATCGTTTGCATTTTCTTCTAATTGATGTTTGATTTTAGAAACATCAATACCGGTTTTTAAGATACAAATATTTTTCACTTAGTCATTCTCCGAACTGGAGCGGGATAACAGAATCGAACTGTTGTCTTTAGATTGGAAATCTAAGGTCCTACCATTAAACGAATCCCGCATTATCTTATATTATACACTCAAAATAATTATAGTGTGGCAAACATGGAGCGGGAAGAGAGAATCGAACTCTCAACTAAACCTTGGCAAGGTTTCGGGTTACCATTACACCATACCCGCATTGTTAAGCTGCCTTTAAACTTTTATATCTGTCAGCTGCATATGAAGCTGCGAACGCATTTGGTTTAACAAATGGTACAACATTACAAACACCACGAATGTAACCAACAGCTTCGTTAATAACACAAGAACTGCCGTGCATTTCATTAGGGTTAATATCAAGGTGAACCTCGACTTCACGGCCTTCTAAAACATCAGCAAGTTTCAAATACATTTCACTTACTTTATAAACCTCATTCATCAAACGATAGCGAGGTTTATTTTGTTTTTGGTCGTAGTCTCTTTCACGTTGCACTTCACCAAATATTTTACAACCATTATTACCATTTACATGTACAACAATAGCTAAAACATAGTCAGCGTGCCATTCATTACCGACTTTTACTCTTTCAGAATCACACCCAAGATAAATTTTAGTCTCAGGTGTTTGTGATTCAATAAACGTTTTAACTTCATCTAAATTTATCCTACGCATGATAAGCGTCACTTTCTTATGGCATCCCGCCAGGGACTCGAACCCCGACTAATAGTTTTGGAGACTATCGTGCTGCCATTACACCAGCGAGATAATGATTGGTGGAGGATAGCGGAATCGAACCGCTGACTCAAGCGTGCAAGGCTAGTGTTTTCCCAATTAGACTAATCCCCCAATTATTTTTTATCAAGAGCATCCAAAACACAGTCTTCTGTGGATAGAATATCTTGATAATCATTTGTAGTTTTGTTTTCTTCTTTCAAATCACGACCAAAAATATGTTCCCATCGGTTATCATATTCTTGTTGTGAAATATTAAACGGTCTTGGCTTACTGCCTTTACCACCATCACTCATATTTTTAACTCCTGTTATAAAAATTGGTCCGAGTAGAGAGATTCGAACTCCCGACCCTCTGGTCCCAAACCAGATGCGCTACCAGACTGCGCTATACTCGGTATTTATTTACTTAAACTTTGGACCAGTTGCCCAAAAAACTAATGATTTTCTTACTCCAAATGTTACTGGGGTAACTCTGTGCAATAAAAATGATGGAAAAGCAAGAACTCTACCTCTTTTTTGTTCTGGTCTTAACTTTTCTTTTTCCGATAACATAAAATCAAAATCACCCCCATCAAATTCATGCCTTTCAGAAAAAATTAAAGAGAATGATAATTTTCTAGGCAATTCTAATAAATGTTTGTCATCCATAACCATATCCATATGATATGAATAATGGCTACCTATTTTATCATAAACAGTATATTGTAAATAATTAAAACCTGTTATATCGTAATTATAGAACTGATTGTTGATAAAACCAGTTAACTGAAATAATCTATCAAATATCCAATCGTTTTCTTTTTTGTTTCGAATCATAGAAACTGATGTGATTCTAATATCATCATTATTTTCTTCTTCGCCTTGAAATCCAACCACTTTACCTTCTTTTAATTCCTGAGACTCAAAATAAAGTTGCATCTTAGTCAATTCTTCTTCACTAAAGAAATTGTCCCAATAAATGTATGGGTAAGTGACATTATGTGGAACTATATTCATATTAAAATTATATTAGATTGTAAATAAGTATATATCTTGGTGCCCTCTGAGAGAATCGAACTCCCGTAACCGGACTACAAAACCGGTGTAATGCCATTATACTAAAAGGGCTAATCTTGGTGGTGATGGAGGGATTCGAGCCCCCGACCTAATGCGTATGAAGCAATTGCTCTACCAACTAAGCTACATCACCATATAGAAACACTTTTGTTTGGATTCGAACCTTGTTCTAGTATTGTCTATCTGCGCTTCCCACAGTGCTGACAAAAGTGTTTTTATATGGTAGGGGCACCGAGAATCGAACTCGGATTAATAGGTTAAAAGCCTACTACTCTAGCCGTTGAGTTATACCCCCATAATGGTGGAGAATCAGGGAATCGAACCCCGTGGTATCCCGAAGGAGGACAGATTTACAGTCTGCTGCAGTCACCAATGCTGCTCATTCTCCAATATTTGGCTCCACAGGCAGGGATCGAACCTACGACCAATTGATTAACAGTCAACTGCACTACCGCTGTGCTACTGTGGAATAATGCTTTCTTTCTGCGGCGGTAATTATAGAACATCAAGATATGACGCTATCATACCCATCACACGTTCCTTCCACCCGCTTCCCGACCAAAAAGAATTCTCGTATTGCCAACGCTACTTCGGTAAGAGTAGTACCACACTTGAGTAACGAACTCACTTCACTTCCTGCGTGTCACAGTAGCCAAGCGT
>Ga0114978_10002940_pt1 | contig 14013 bp, 7 predicted proteins | sample S_140212_EF_Meta_FD_87027 | JGI IMG/M metagenome (GOLD analysis project Ga0114978, IMG submission 87027) | Freshwater microbial communities from Lake Simoncouche, Canada to study carbon cycling - S_140212_EF_MetaG | ecosystem: Environmental > Aquatic > Freshwater > Lake | place: Lake...
TCCATTAAGTCCTTCAGTAACAAGCGGCCCTCAGGTACAGGCCACTCAACAACGTAGTCTGCATGAGAAGCTAAATAAAGTGCCTTACGCGTGGAGCCTTCAATCATTTTTACCAAAGGTTGGGTTGCCCCTGGAAGCTTAGCCTTCTCCTCTTCAGCAAAATCAAATCCCATCGTATGTCGTGAATACACAATCGAGTGAAACACGTGCAAATCAGCAATTATCTTTTTAGTCTGCTCATCTAATTCATCATAAGCTGCACGCATGTCAGCAAATTCGGTATCAGCGCGTACTGGAGGAATATTGCGGGCAAAGAGCATCGAATAACGACCGGCTGGATTCACGAATGATGCATCGGTATGCCATATGCGATTACTAATATTATTCATGCGGCGCCGATCGTTCGCCGAGATGATATCTCCATCTTGAGTCACATTTGAAATATCAGTTAGCGCATCATTTCCAAAACGATTTTTACTTACTGCTGAGTTAGATGTTTTGGAGTGAAGCTCACCATCGAGGCGTTGTGCAAAATCAAGTTGATCCTGGTGCGAGAACTTCTGACCCTTGAAAACCAAGACGCCATATTCCGACATCCCTTTGTGGATCATCTCAAGCGTAGCTTCATCGCTTACTTCACGCAAATCAACTGGACTTACCTCAGCCATGAAGCTTTGGTGCAACTTCTTAAAGGTTATCAGCATATTCTATCTCGCTTGTATATCAAATATAGATCACTTTAAGTTACTTAAAGACATAACACTTATATTAATCTAGCGTTACGTTGTTATCACGCGCTACTTTCCCCCATTTAGCGATCTCAGATTTGACGTAAGCATCAAACTGCATTGGCGTAGAACCTACAATTTCAGCACCCAATCCTTTGAGCTTTTCTGCCACTTCCGGAATCTTCAAAATTTTTAAAATTTCTGCATTGAGACGATTAATAATTGCGGGAGGCGTGCCAGCAGGGGCCATAATACCGCCCCAGGAGACCGCCTCAAATCCAGGAAGAGTTTCAGCAACTGTTGGGACATCAGGGAAAGATGGTAGGCGCTTATTACTTGTCACGGCGAGCGCTCGTAATTGTCCTGAACGCACAGAAGGAGCTGCTGCTATTGCCGTAGGAAGCGCTACAGTCACCTGCCCCGACATCACATCTACAAGGCCTGGTGCATCTCCCTTATACGGCACGTGCACCATTTTAATGCCGGCCATTGAATTAAAGAGCTCACCAGAAAGATGGTTTGATGCGCCATTTCCAGCTGAAGCAAAAGTTACTTTTCCGGGATTGGCTTTCGTATAGGCAATTAATTCAGCAAGGGAATTAATTGGTTGTGATGGCGCCACCACGATAAATTGTGGGACGATGGTGGTTAACGTAATCGCTGAGAAATCTTTAACAGCATCGTATGGCAACTTCTTATAGATAACTGGATTAATTGCATTGGGTCCTAAATTCGCCATCAAGAGGGTATAACCATCAGGCGCTGCTTTAGCAACAAATTCAGTTGCAATAATGCCGTTAGCCCCGGGTTTGTTCTCAACTACCACTGACTGACCTATTGATTCAGTGAGCTTTGATGCAATCAGTCTCGCCGTCACATCAGACGCGCCCCCTGGCGGGTATACAACAATAATTTTAATGGGCTGTTTTGAGGGCCAAGACTGCGCACTAGCAGTTAGCGGTAGGGCTGCAGCAATACAGGACAGCACCATAAAACGAATAATCATGTAAAAAAGATTCATAATGGTTCAACCTTATTAAATTTCCCAGATCAGAATAGCATAGAAGATTTTGGGTAACTAGCCCCCAAGTCACAGAGCTTAAATGCACGCTTTTGACCGAAAGCGGCCCTTGACTATTTAGACACCATGAGCAGCAAATAGTTTATTACTCCAAACTAGAGCCATATACCTATTGGGGTCTAACGGTAGTATGCGCTACACACCAACCGCAGAGAAAGAAAAACACCAGGATTTCAAGAACTTACGCCTCCTAAATATCGGTGTTTAGCGTTTTGTGTGCGATTAACGGTCGTTAATTAAAGTAAGGACCAGTTTCGACGAAGACTGTTAAAGAGACAATCAAAGATTAGGCCTTAAAAAACTAATCTGAATTGCCATAGCTCAATGAAATCAATTAAGTAATTCTCGTTTTTCAACACCTTTCCGGCATAATAGTTCCGGACAGAAACATTGGGGGCTTGCATGACACACTCAATTATTATCGCTATCGTCGCTGTGATAGCCACGACTTCTACAGCGGCCTGGGCTCAGAACCCGGCGAAAGCAGTAAGTGAGGTTCTACCCCATTACACAACAACCCTTGTAACGATTGCCGACGCTCGCAGTGGTATCGCTCAATCGGTTGACCTTGGTGCAGCTGGCGATTCGCCAGGTGATATATTTGTGTTCGACCAACCATTGTTAAACAGCAATCATGAGCCGATTGGTCAGAATAGCGGTTTCTGTATTCGCACGCTGCCCGGTAAATTTAGTGAATGCCAGTGGACGCTGACTTTAGCAGATGGCACTATCACCGTTGCGGGCCGAGAGTCTGATACTAGAACCTCGATGATCCCAGTCATCGGTGGCACAGGTAAATATCTATTGGTCCGCGGTGTGATGGCAACCACCCCAAACGTAGACAAAACTTATACTCAGATCCTCACGCTTTACTGCTTTGGGCAAGATAGAGCGGCTGGAGCGTGTCAATGACTTTATGACACCAGGCGGAATTAAAAGAATTTTTGGAGCAACCATCTAACACTTCGTTGCTCCAAAGTACTTCTTTGAATAATTTATAAGCGTTACTTTAAGTAACGCTTTGGCTAATTGTGAAATGCAATTAATTTATAAGAATTTCATTCAAAGCAATATTGATGTAGTAATTGATGCGCCCGACTCTTCTCTTCTCTAAAAACGCTTCTTCCGCTAGAACATCGAGATATTTGGTAGCAGTGAGCCTAGAAATATTCAAGTCACGCATTACAAATTCAATCTTTGTATATGGATGAGTAAATAAATTATTAATTAAATCTTGGCTATAGAATTTGTGCTTTTCTCTGATTCTATGTTTGTAGTCAAATAGGGCTACTTTTATCTCATTGATCTTCTTAATTGTCTGCTCTGAAGTTGCGCGGACCGCCTCCAGCATATATAGAACCCAATCCTCCCAAGCATCATCATCGCGCACTGCCTGAAGAAGGCGATAGTATTCTGATTTGTTGCGAACTATATAGTTGCTCAAATAAAGAACCGGTATGTTGAGTAGCTGCTCTTTTACTAGGTACAAGACATTAATAATCCGGCCGGTACGTCCATTGCCATCGTAGAAAGGATGAATGCTTTCAAATTGATGATGTATCAAGGCCATTTTTATTAATGGATCGACTAGGTATGATCCGGAATCATTGATGAAATTCTCAAGCTCAACCATTAGCCTAATAATTTCTTTGGGGTCTTGCGGGGGTGTATACACAACCTCCCCTTGAGAACTTTTTAAGCTAGTTCCAGGTAGCTTTCTATAACCTGCATTATTACGCTCAAGCTCCGCCTGAATCAGCAAAATATGATTACTAGTTAAAAGACCTGTCTCTCGCACTTGCTCAAAGCCAATTCGAAGTGCCTGCCTATAACGCAAGACCTCCTTGGCAACCGAATCATCCACTGACTCTGGCAGCAAATCATCCTTAAAGAGTTCATCATGAGTGGTGACGATATTTTCTATTTCAGAACTATCTTTAGCCTCTTGTAAGCCAAGAGTATTAATTAAAATCCCTTGATTTGGGATGGATGCTGCCACCCCCTTTAACTCGGCAAGCATTCTGCTACTCTCAGCTAATTTTTTCAAGATTGCTGGCGTATCGAATCTTGAACTACTCAAACCTTCAAGTGATTGTATTTTGCTCATATGCACGTTTTTTTGATATGTATAGAAAAACGATATTTTTATACATATTAGCAGTGATCTGTATATAAATCCCACATTTTAACGTATTAACTATCCTTTTCCTGTATAAAAATACAGCTTTTTGATCATGAAAAGCCACTACGCACACCCAAGCAAACCAGTCCATCAGTTCACCCCATTTCTTAATATCACTCCAACACCAAGACACTCAGGAAAAGTAAGCGCATCAAATACCATTTACCTGCGGGATGGAGAGGTCATTCTCTATAAACGCAAGGACAGCAGAATCTGGCAAACCTGCTTTAAGCTCTGACCATCGCTGGCACCGCTACTCAACTAAGCATCTCAATTTGGAATATGCCAAAGAGAGTGCTAGCGCCCTATATGATGAAATTCGCTTTAAAGAAAAGCTGGGCATTAGTCACTCTAGTCGTAAATTTTCTCATGTAGCCAAGGACTGTATTGCAGAGTTAGACCAAAAGATTGCTGCCGGCATCTGCCCCATGACCAATCATGACTACATCAGAGCAATCACGCTGTACCTCGTCCCCTTCTTTGGCAATTACCAGCTTGAAAATATTACAGCCCCAGTAGTAGCGCAATACGAAGCTTGGCGCAATCTCAAGATGAAACGCATTCCGATGAGTAGCACCTTGATGACCCATGCCAGTGCGTATAACAAAGTCATCCAACATTCAGTTCTCAAAGGCTGGCTCAATCCTTCAACTTTGTTAGCACACATAGGTAGAAATGGAGCTAAGGGCAAAGCAAGGCCGGGTTTTACTAGAGAAGAAATTGACTACCTGTTGGATTTTTTAAAAGACTATAGCCAAGGTGGTCATAGTGCACTAGCTAAGCAAATGCGTTTATTGGCTAGAGACTACATTGAGTTATTAATCTATACCGGCATACGTTCTGGTAAAGAGTGTATGCATCTTAAATGGCAAGATGTTCAATGGTACATAGATGCTAAGACAGGAAAGCGGTACATTCGCATCTGGGTGAACGGCAAAACAGGAGCGCGATTCTTAATAGCTAAAAATCATTTACAAGTAGCACTAGAGCGACTTTGCCAAAGAGATGCCGCGCTAAAGGGCAAACCGCTTGAGCAGGTTTTAAATGAACGCCACAACCTACCCATCTTTAGATTGCCGAGTGGCAAACAACCCAAGGGCTTTCACACCACCTTTAAATGGCTGATGTTAGCTAGCGGACTTTTAAAAGATAGGTCGACCAATCAGAACAGGACGCTTTATAGCCTGCGTCATACTTATGCCACCATAGCTTTAACTGATGGCGCAGTAGATATTCATACGTTGGCAAGGCAAATGGGGACTAGTGTAGGCATGCTAGAAAAACACTACAGCAAGCTCACAGCCACCTTGGCAGCCGAGAAACTAGCTTATTAATAGCACGCAACGAACAAGTAGTTTATTGCTCCAAGCTAGAGCCATATATCTATTGGGGTCTAGCGGTGATATTTGCTACACACCGATTACACATTAACAAAAAATGACCTAGCGTTCTCACGCTAAGTCATTGATTTTATTGGTGGGCCCAGCTGGACTCGAACCAGCGACCAAAGGATTATGAGAGCAGACGCCCATGATAGAACCATATAAACAGGTTGTCTGCGGGTGGTCAGCGTCGGTGTGCAAGTAAATATGTAATTAATAGAGCTAAACCAACACTAGTTAAAGGCTAAATTAGCGGTCCTTCAGAGCAATTGACATAAACGGTAATGCATTTTGCTCTCGCAGTATTCGATTTACCAATTCTAAGATAACTGTAGAGATCTGATCTCTTGATTGATCGGCCCTATAAAAGATATGGGCCTCCAATTGCACTCCATCTGACTCAATTTCTTCGCAAATGATACGGATTGCCTTAGCATGATCAACGAACTCATTACCTTTCAATAGGTCTATAACAGCTAGTCTAATAGACTCAATTAATTGCTCTAAATTGGCAGCTGGACTGACTTCAAATGGAATTTCAACTCTTGAAAAACCTCCATCACTTGATGCATTAGAAACTGTTTGCTGAATCAGGACGGAATTAGGTATGAAATGCACCAAACCATCCCTAGAGTGAATTCGGACGTTTCTCCAGCCTAACTCTTCAACCCTACCATCAATATCATGGTCTTTGGCATTAATGCTAATCCAGTCTCCAGGCTTAATTGCACCCTCGAGTCCAATTGTAATTCCACCTAAGGCATCCAATATCAGCTCCCGCAGCGCTAAGCCAACTACCGTAAGGATGACTGAAGATGCAGCCAAAACCGGAAGGATGTCTCTCCTCAACACATCGGTATAGTAAAAGCCAAAAAAGGTGGAATAAATAATTACTGACAAAAGAACTCTAAGGGAACCTTGTAGGGCTGTTTTCTTTGACTCCTGCTTTTCAATAAACCAATCTACGCATAAGTTTAAAGTAGCAGCAAATGCGAAGTAATAAAAAGCTGTAAATGAATTTTGTATAGCAACCAGTAATAGGGTATTTACTTTATCCAAGGCTGGGCTAAAAAATAAACCTACTTCACAAAAAAAAGCAGTCAACAGGCTAAACTCTATTGTGACTAGTCTAGAAAATTTCCTTTGAGCTGAGAAACGCTTTTTAATCAGCCGGGGTAATAATGCAATTACTGCAAACAATAAGGCAATGCTGCAGGATATTTTCCAATCTAATTTGCTGCCAATATATGAGCCAAGCATTGCATGCTTATTGCGAAGTCCATACGAAGCTCTGAATTCTGAAAAGTTTCTTTCGCCAGTTAATGATGCAGGATTACCTAAAGAACTAACGGCTGTTGTATTAATTGCAAGACTTGTAGTCTCAGGACGGTAATCCATCTCTGGAGCCAACACCTCAGATTTTTCCATGCCTTTGATAATTGAGGCACTACTACCAATATTTACCTCATCAATCACAAAACGTAATTGGGAGGAATCTAAGTGCTTGTGTCTAAAGCTAATTGATAAAGGCAATTGACCCAAGGCCAAATCTTTTGCCAAGGCATCAAATTTAAAGACTCCTCGAAAGCGAAATAAGCGATATTTTTCATTTTTACTATCGCTCGACTCAAGAACAGTAAATGTGGGATTATCCGTAAATAATGATGGGAAAACTATATCCTCAGCATTAATTGCAAAGCTGCCACGAAACCAGATATCAACCTCACCTGTAAATGTTCTTTTTTCGAGATTAATAAAACTAATTTCTCGGGGGATTAAGCCAGTAAAGATAAGCGGTACCAAGTCATATACTCGGTCATCAACTTGAATCTTATTACCTGAAATTTTTTCAGAAAAATTAAAGCGCGCTGCGTCTGTTCCATACTGCAGTAAATATGGAAATTGCTTGCCACTCTGAAATGCAACCAAGGTTGGTGGAATATCACGCTCCTGGTTTTGGTCTAATCGTATCTGCCCACTGAATGCACCATCATTACCCTCTCCTTTATTCAAAGATACTAGGTAAGCTTGAAAATTTTTACGCACCTCATCAGGCGGGAGCTGTTTCCATTCAGGAGTTTCAAGTTTTAATTTTTCAATAAAGGCGCTTAAGAGATATCCGGCGTCGTATCCATATGCATAGGCCCAAGATGGATTAGCTTGATACCGTTTCTGATAATTATTTATAAATCCGCGCGCGCGCTCATTCGCCATACTCGGAATAAATGGAGTGACACTCATTAATCCATTTGTATAAAAACCAGGTGCTAACTGCTCTTTGGGAAATTGATTAAAACGTTCAGGAAAATTGGGCAGGCTAGCACCCCCAAAACCAATTAGCTGACCAGCATAATTTGCATCTTTCAATTCTCTTACTAACTGAACAGCATCATCAGTTGGTAATGAAAAAGCTACATAATCAAACGCTGAAAGGGATTTAACTAATTGTGCAATTGCCTCTTTATCGTTACTCTTTGGCCAAACCTTTTGAATAAAGCTACCCTTTCCAACTCTAGTAAATACCTTTTGAAATCCAGCGGCATATCCATTTTTGCTATCGCCCTCAGAAACAATAAAAGCGGTTGAGTTAGTTTGTTGCGTTTTCAGGAGTAAGTTACTAACGAATTCTCCTTGCCTCTCTTGACTGGGTTGAAGCGCAAAAATCCATTTTTCATTTTGATGCATGCTTGGGGGACTTATGGGCACTAAACCCGGAACCATTCCCTCCTCCAATGAACCAATCATGTCTTGATAGCCCATGGCTTGAGTTGGGCCTATAACTGCTAGGGTGCTAAACCCAGCTGCAGCACTATCAGCAAGTGCGGCTACTGCATCAGCATTCCCACGGTCATCTCTAATGATTAAGCGCACATCATTGGAAATTTTGCCAGCGCTAGCTGCATCTTTAAATCCCTGGGCAAGATCTTGACCAATCATGCGGGATGGGCCCGAGAAATCTGCAATGGCAACAACGTCCAGTAAATCTGTTTTATTCTCTGCGCCTAAATCGAAATATCGCGCTACCTGCGCCCCAGGAGGCAAATCAAAATAAGCAGTAACGCCAACGGAGAGTATTGCTAAGATAATTGCAGGAACCGAAAAAAAAATAAATTTCGATTTTAGATATTTGGATACAAATCCACCGACTCTTGAAATGCATCGATGAGACATATCCTTAACAGATGAAAATAAAGCCACAAATTCTCTCTTAGGAGGTTGCTTACTAGGCAAAAAGCTTAGTTAAAAGTAATAGTTGCCCATATTATTTGTAATTTATGGCAAAAATATGACATATTTTTGACCAATATGTTTACATGGGTCAATTATCCTCTTTCGCCTATTATCTCCAAATCGCCACAATCAACAAGTAGTTCATTGCTCCAAGCTAGAGCCATATATCTATTGGGGTTTACTGGCGATATGCACTACACACCAGCTACACAGAAAGAAAAACGACTTAGGAATTTCTCCCTAAGTCGTTGATTTAATTGGTGGGCCCACCAGGACTTGAACCTGGGACCAAAGGATTATGAGTCCTCTGCTCTAACCAACTGAGCTATAGGCCCGTTAGTCTTTGGATCAATCTTCCTCGAGGAAGGTCTTGAGTTTGTCGCTGCGGCTTGGATGACGCATTTTTCTTAGAGCCTTCGCTTCAATTTGACGAATACGCTCACGAGTAACGTCAAATTGCTTACCCACCTCCTCGAGAGTATGGTCGGTACTCATCTCAACACCGAAGCGCATACGCAATACTTTTGCTTCACGTGGTGTTAATGAATCAAGAACATCTTTCACCACATCACGCATAGATTCATGCAATGCTGCTTCAGCTGGAGCCAAGGTGTTGCCATCTTCAATGAAGTCGCCCAAATGAGAATCTTCATCGTCACCAATAGGTGTTTCCATAGAGATTGGCTCTTTAGCAATCTTCATGATCTTACGAATCTTGTCTTCTGGGATTTCCATCTTCAGTGCCAAGGTTGCCGCATCTGGCTCATGACCAGTTTCTTGCAAGATCTGACGGCTGATCCGGTTCATCTTGTTGATCGTCTCAATCATATGAACAGGGATACGGATTGTACGGGCCTGGTCAGCAATAGAGCGGGTAATTGCCTGACGAATCCACCAAGTTGCATAAGTAGAGAACTTATAACCACGACGGTATTCAAACTTATCTACCGCCTTCATCAAACCAATATTGCCTTCTTGAATCAAATCTAGGAACTGCAAACCACGGTTGGTGTATTTCTTCGCAATGGAGATTACTAAACGTAAGTTAGCTACTGTCATCTCACGCTTAGCTTCACGAGCACGCTTCTCGCCCGCAATCATTTGCTTGTTGACTTCTTTTAACTCTGGCAACGGAATCACAACATTCTTCTGAATATCGATCAATTTTTGCTGCAGTTCTTGGACCGCAGGAACATTACGCTGCAAGAGTGCCGTGTAAGGCTTGTTCTCTTTGAGTAACTTATCGGTCCATGTTAGGTTCATCGACATCTTCGGAAAATCTTTTAATACTTCACTCCGATTGACGCCAACTTTGTCGACTAACAGGCTCACAATGCCACGCTCAAGTTTCCAAACTTGGTCAACCTGTGAGCGCATGGTGTCGCATAACTTTTCTACGCTCTTGGCAGTTAAACGGAAGCCGAGTAACTCGCCACGAATTAAATCTTGCGCCTTCATGTAGGCTGGGCAGTTATACCCGTCCTTATCAAACGCACGACGCATCTTATCGGCTTGGGTACGAACGATTGCAAACTTCTCTAGAGAGATTTGTTTTAACTCTTCGAGCTGCTTTGCGTTTGCAGTTGCAGCTGCGCCACCACCACCGCTTTCATCATCACCCTCTTCATCACCTTCTTCAGCATCAGGATCTATTTCTGGCTCTTCTGGTCCAAGCTTAATATCTTCAGCATTTGGATCAACCAAGCCATCAACGAACTGATCAATCTCCATCTCACCACTAGTAATCTTATCTACGTTAATCAAGATTTCGCCAATAGTGACCGGGCATGCAGCCAATGCCATCACCATATCTTTGAGGCCAGCCTCAATCTTCTTGGCAATGACAATCTCGCCTTCGCGAGTGAGCAGGTCTACAGTGCCCATCTCACGCATATACATGCGGACTGGATCAGTTGTACGACCAAATTCTGAATCCACTGTAGAGAGTGCTGCTTCAGCCTCTTCTTCAGCCTCTTCTTCAGAAGCAGCAGCTGCAGTGTTGTCAGACAGAATTAAGGTTTCAGCATCAGGTGCTTGTTCATAAACAGTAATACCAATATCGTTCAATAAGCTAATCAATGTTTCTAATGCGTCGGCATCTGACAACTCATCAGACATCACATCATTCATTTCGCCATGGGTTAAATAACCCTTGGACATACCCATTTTGATCAAAGTCTTCAAGCGAGCACGACGTAATTCTTGTTGCTCTTCAGTACCTAACTGTTGTGCTGCAAATTCTTTTAAGAGTGCTTTTTCTTTTGCCTTGCGCTCACGTGCCTTTTGACGATCCGTCAAAACCGGCTCAGCGCCCTCTGCAGGAGCATCAGCCTTAGCCTTACGGCCACGCTTTTTCTCCTCTTCAACAACGACCTCTACTTTGGCGTCTTTGGCTTTCTTACCTTTGAGCTCTTTTGCATCTTTCGCTTCTTCAGTTTTACTTGCAACTGCTTGACCTTTTTTAGCAGGAGCTGCTTTTACTTCTGCTTTAGCGGGCTTGACTAGCGCCTTAACAGGCTTTGCGGCAGCCTTCGCTTTAGGATCTGGCTTAGCAGACGTTTTCGCAACGACCTTAGCTTTCGGTGCCGGCTTGGCAGCGACCTTCGCTTTGGGTGCTGGCTTAGCTGGAGCCTTAGTTGGCGCCTTCGCTGGAGCTTTCACTGCAGTTTTCACTGCAGTCTTTGTTTTTAGTGCTGGCTTAGCTGGCGCCTTCACAACCGCTTTTGCTTTAGGCGCTGGTTTGGCAGAAGCTTTTGTTTTTGAAGTTGGCTTGGCAGCAGCTTTTACCGGCTTAGCTGGAGCTTTTAGCGCTGCCTTCGCTTTTGGAGCTGGCTTGGCTGGTGCCTTCACAACCACTTTTGCTTTCGGCGCTGGTTTGGCAGCAGCTTTTGTTTTTGATGCTGGCTTGGCAGCAGCTTTTACTTTAGGAGCTGGTTTGGCAGGTTTTTTGTTCTTTGTATTAGGCATTTATTAGTACTTACTCACATTACTGTTATTGATCTCGACTGATTAAGCACAGCCCCGTAATCCACTTACCCCAAATTTCATGAAAATAAAGCGCAAGTGGCTGAATTAATTCGTTTTTTTCTTGGGAACAGAGGATTATAGTCGATTGCGACTTTTTTAGCCCCCAATTTCCTAAAAATAGGGGGTAATTTCAGGGAAATTCTAGGGGTATCTCAGTAAATTCTTAGGAGAATTTCAGCTTTTCTCCCAATTCACGATAACGGGCCTTATCTTGGTCGGTGGCAGCACTTCCCGCAATTTTTTGGGCAATATCCGTCATTTCCTGTTTTAAGTTCATCAACTCCAGCTTTTTAAAGCTACCCTGCAAATCAGCGCTTGCTCCATCTAGATCCAAATCCGAATCCATCACGCGCTTTCTAAGAACCTCATACATGGAAGCAAGCTCACTGCGAGATAGTTGCTCTTGGAACATCGCAAATGCCCCGGCGCCCACTGTCCCAGATTTGCCATTCTCTCCTGGAATCAACTCAACTTGATCGCATTGGGACAAAAGATCTTTCATCAATGCAAGGGCATTGGCAGATCGTTGTTCAGCAGCTTTCAGTGCTAGTGAGCGCTGATGACTATCAAGCACTTTTCCTAAATGCGGAAACTGAATCAGTACTCGTAACATTTGCTCGGCCAAATCTGTTGGCGCCTTTGGAGGTTCAATATTTTGTGTCGCGATTCGTTTCGCGGACCCCTTGAAGGCTTGCCATGGAGCGCCTTGTCTATTGCCAGATTGAGAGTAGTTTGTTTGATTATTCTGCTGACTTGTTTGATTTGATGCATAGGCAGTTTGTCGAACAGGCGCTACAGTTAATCCACAAAACGACTCAAGTTCAGCTGGAGGAGTATTCGTACGAATCGCAAGCTCACGCAAGATTTGTGTCCGTAAGGCAATCGGTGGCATTGAAAGTAATAGTGGCTTAGCCCCATGATGCGTATGTGCTCTACCCTCTGGAGTAGTCAGGTCATGCCCTTCGCTGGCAACCTTAAAGAAGAAGCTTGAGATCGACATCGCTTCTTGAATCACTTTTTCAAAAGCAGCAGCGCCATAAGCTCTGACATAACTATCAGGATCATGCTCTGTGGGTAAGAATAAGAAACGAATTTCTTTATCGTCTGACATGAGCGGCAAACAGGCTTCGAGCGCACGCTGTGCAGCGCGTTGACCAGCAGAGTCACCATCAAATGAGAAAACCACTTTATCGGTTTGACGAAGTAGCATGCGCACATGATTAGCAGTACAGGCGGTACCTAATGTCGCTACAGCATTAGGGAAACCCAATTGCGCGAGTGCCACCACATCCATATAACCTTCACATACTAAAACATACTCTTGCGCACGAATCGCTTGCCTTGCTTCAAATAAACCGTAGAGCGTATTGCCCTTTGAAAAAAGTGGTGTCTCTGGAGAATTTAAATACTTAGGTTCGCCTTGATCCAAAATGCGCCCACCAAAACCAATCGTTTGGCCTTTGGGATTGCGAATCGGGAACATCACCCGATCACGAAAGCGATCGTACCGCTTTAGCGGCGCACCTTCTGCCTGTTCGCCCTGGATCATTAAACCGCCTTCGACCAAAGTCTTGGCTATATCATCATTGGTGTAAGGGCCAAATACTGCTTCAAGGCCTTGCCAACCATCAGGGGCATAGCCCAGGGCATAGCGTTTTGCAATTTCACCAGTCAGACCGCGACCTTTTAGATATTCCACTGCGCGGGTATTGCCCTTTAGTTGCTGGCGATACCAATCGGCTGCAGAGCTCATCACCTCGCTTAATGCCATTGCCTGCTGCTGTCTTGCGACATCATTCGCAGTACGCTCTTCACGCGGAACATCTAGGCCCGCAGAACGTGCCAAGTCTTCAATTGCATCGACATAACCAAGCCCGGAATACTCCATCAGAAAACTGATCGCAGATCCATGCGCACCACAACCAAAGCAGTGATAGAACTGCTTAGTTGGTGACACTGAAAATGATGGAGACTTTTCTGAATGAAAAGGACACAAACCTTGATAGTTCGCACCCGCCTTCTTTAACTTTACGTGCTGCCCAACCACATCAACGATGTCAACCCGATTCAGAAGATCGGCAATGAAGGATTGTGGAATGAGCGCCATAAGGCTAAGAGTATGAGCTGAGTTCTCTTATTTTGCGAGTGCGGCTTTTACTAAACCAGACACCTTACCCATATCAGCCTTACCAGCCAATTGGCCTTTAAGCACGCCAATAACTTTACCCATATCCTGTGGGCCATTAGCGCCGGTAGAAGCAACAGCCGCAGCAACTGCAGCTTGCACTTCAGCATCGGACATTTGTGCAGGCAAGTAAGGTTGTAAGATCACTATTTCAGCAGCTTCTATAGCGACTAAATCATCGCGAGCTGCTTTTTCAA
>Ga0114978_10002942_pt1 | contig 14011 bp, 5 predicted proteins | sample S_140212_EF_Meta_FD_87027 | JGI IMG/M metagenome (GOLD analysis project Ga0114978, IMG submission 87027) | Freshwater microbial communities from Lake Simoncouche, Canada to study carbon cycling - S_140212_EF_MetaG | ecosystem: Environmental > Aquatic > Freshwater > Lake | place: Lake...
ACCGCCACCACCGCCACCACCGCCTCGTCCACCACCGCCACCACCACCACCTCCTACTACTAAAAACGATGTTGTAGAAATATTAGAAGTGGCTGTAAAAAATCCTGGTGCTGTGAATACGTGGACAACACTATTACCAGAGAACACCCCGGTTGAAGTTGTGTAGACTGAATTTCCACCGTTAGCCTGCTGTCCTGCTAATTGATTAGAGCCACCAGTTGATGCACCGGATTGACCAAATTGGCATAACCCGCCGCCTCCACCACCACCATAAGCTATGGCGCCTAATCCTTTACCTGTAATAATTGTATTGCTACCTGTAGTTCCTGGAGTTGATCCTGTGGCACCTGTTCCACCTGACCCTATTGTTATTGAATATTGGGTTCCTGTGTAGACTGTAGCAGTATTTGTAATTAATCCGCCGGCACCACCTGTACCTGTTGATCCACCACCACCTCCTGCTATTGCCAAATAGCTTACTGCATATCCGCTTGATGTTGTTAAACTTACCCAAGAACTTGAAATAGTTTTATAAACTTCTGGTAACCCTGTTGTGGTATTAAATCTTATTGCGCCGTTTGGTATTAAACCTATATTAGTTCCTGCTATATAAGAAAGTACTACTATACCAGACCCACCTGCTCCCCCAACAGCAGGACCACCACTAGTTCCACCTCCACCACCGCCAGTACTAGGAGTTCCGTTTCCTAACGCAGTTCCACCCCCACCAGGTGTAGCCGTAGGCTGACTGCCTGATCCACACCCCCCACCCCCACTGGCATAAAATTGTGCTGTTCCTGTTATTGAGCTTGGTCTTCCAGTGCCACCAGTAAGTTGAGTAGATGCGTTAGCTCCAGTTACACCAGCACCCCCAGCTCCGCCACCAGAACCGCCAGAACGGAATGTTGCACCGTCTGTAGTGCCAGCACCTCCATTATTACCTTGACCCGGAACACCTGTACCGCCGGGATATGTAGCCGTGTTTGGTGCGGCTCCACCACCACCCCCACTTCCGCCAGGAAGCCCGGGTGCAGACCATCCACCTCCACCACCACCCCCTGTGGCAGTTGTAACAACTGTTGTTCCTGATGTGATTGAACTAAACCGCCCACTATTTCCTGGACTAGTTCCGCTAGACACAAGGCCTCCCGCACCAACTGTAATAGCATACGTAACGCCAACTGTGGCTGTAAATGTTCCTGTGACTAGACCCCCAGCCCCACCGCCTCCAGCACGGCCGTCTGGTTGATTGTTACTTCCGCCACTGCCTCCCCCTGCTACTACCAAATAAGCAACAGAAGATATATTAGCTGTAGCTGTAAAATAACTAGTTCCTGTTGCTGTGAATATGTGTACAATACTAGTACCAGAAAATATGCTAGTAACTGTTGAGTATATTGAAGTTCCGCCTGTACCTTGTTGTCCAGTAAGAATAGTTACAGGCCTCTGCGCTGTAGTACCGTTGGGTAAGTCAAAATACCCAGTACTTATAGTAGCTTGATCGCTGAATAAAGCGGGTGTAACCACAGTTCCAGTACCGGCAACTACATAATTTACCATCCAACGACCGCGACTAGACGAGTAGCGATAGGTTGTTGCACCTACTACAACTAATTGTCCGTCAAATGCTGTTGCTGGGAAATTGATCATCTTTGGCCTTTCCCATTATTTATGCGAAGTTATTGTCTGAGATAAATCTAATAAATTACGTATTTTGGTTGGGAATTTGTATCCAAATACTGGCTGTATTATAGTATTCTATATAACCTAAATCTGTGTTGAAACGCATATATCCCAGAGTGGGAGAGCTAGGACGCTGTGCTGTACTACCGTAGGGAAAATCAATATAACCCGTTGATGTGGTACCTTGATCTTCTATTAAACTTGGTGTTAATGTGTAAGTTTGTGTGGGTTCTTGTGTACTCCACCAACGACTTGTTGATGTATTATATACCCAAACATATGATCCTGTACTAAATGAAGTGGTATAGGTTGTAGAAGATACTGTCGTAGTGTATGTGGGTGAGTCTGGATTAGCTGAAGTTGACGGAGTAAATGTAGCAGTATATCGTGCAACACCTTTTGTTATGCGTAGGTCATCTATGTAACCGTTGGTATATTGAGTACCTTGTGCATTACTTCCAATAGCAGTGTACCCGCCCTGTATCCATACGGTTGAATCTGCACCGGAAGCTACTTGGGTTCCATTTAAGAATAACCGTAAAGTACCAGAACTTCTACTGGCCGCCACATGGTACCAAACACTGGTGCTTAAAGTTAATCCTGTCGCTTGTAAAATCCATACATTTTGAGTTCCAACACCAATAAATGATGACGTTGGCACAAAACTAAAATAAAAATTATTAGCTCCTGTTCCGCCAGATGCAAACAATACCTGCTGAGCAGTGGACTGAGAATAAATCCAACATTCAACGGTGTAGTCTCCAGAGCCAAAAGCAAAAACAGGATTAGACGGTATCAACAAATAATCCCCAGTACCATCAAAGTACATACTACTTCCACCAAACTTACTTTGTGTAGTAGATATTTTAGCATCACCGACTGTTAGTAAATTGTTCTGCATGGCAGTGTCTACGATACCATTATTAGTGCCTAGCAATAAAAAACTGGTGCCAGTAATAACAGTAAGTGGAGCAGTCGGTGGGGTGAATGTCGTAGTATATAATTGTGTTCCTTTAACTATTCTAACGTTACTTAAATAACCATAAAGAGTATTACTACCATTACTATCTTGGCCAATCCATAATTGTGATGTTCCTGCAGGTATTGTAGTTGTTCCTGAATAAAAATTAACGCCATTCAAATACATAGTTAAAGTAGATGACCCATTATGTACAAAAGCAATATAATTCCAAGCATTAAGTTTAGGTGCGGTACTAGAATAGAGAGCAACACCACCATTATAAAAAGCTAGATATCCTGTTGTAACGTCTGTAAAAATTTGATACTGGTCGCCCCCGGCCCCTCTTTTAGCTAAAAGTACATTATAAGCTGTAAGTTGTGTTGGATAATACCACATTTCTATAGTCCAAGCGACACCGTTTAATTGTAAATCTCCTGAATTTGGTGTACTCATGTAAGTACTACCATCAAAATAAATTGAGCCACCATTAGTACTGGTACTATAACTAGCACTGTTTGAAAATGGTGCAAACCTCTGTACTGACACAGATCCGTTAACTGTGATAGTGTTACTGAGAGTAGATATATCTTGGAATCGATTGGTGGCACAGGTTAATAAACTAGTGTTAGTGACTGTGGTAAGTGGTGTTGTGGATGGGGTAAATGTTGAGGTGTATAATGCCGTTCCTTTAATAATTCGAAGATTAGAAATGTACCCAAACCAAGGTTCACTAGTTCCACCGGTGGCTCCAGTCCAAAATGTTTGAATCGTATAATCATTACTGTCAGATCCAGTTGAACCGCTTTGAATACCGTTGACATATGCCTTAAGTGATGTGCCACTTCTAACGATGGCAAAATGAGTCCATTCACCAACACGTACACCACTACTTGCACCAGTTACCATAAATCCGTTTGCGTATAAAAATAATTGACCTGAAGAAGAAACGCCAATATTCCATCCTGCTGTTGTGCCAGAAGATGTTCGAGTACTACAAATAGTACAATAAGTAGGTAAAGAAGTTGGGTTAATCCATCCTTCAACAGTAAAATCGCCAGTGCCAAAAGCAAAAGAAGAATTACTTGCCATGGTCAAATAACTAGAACCATTAAAATAATTACTCCAATTACTGCCAAACGGATTTACTGATCCTTGTATAGGAGTGCCCGTACGAGTAATCGTAGCATTATTTGTGCTTGAATCTATAAATGTATTGTTGGTAGAATTGTTAGCTCCATCTCCGGGTAGCTGTAAGACTACGTAGGTGATTGTTGAATCACCTATAACTGTAGTGCTGGTTGTTACTGTGCTAACATATGATGGAAATATTAAACTCATGCTACGTATGTTCCTGTTGAAATAAATGTATGCAGAGTGTAAGTGCCCACAGTTGAAACTGTTCCGCCACTACCACGTTGTCCACCTAAATATCTTAGATAAACTACACCCGGAGCACCTGTTCCGTTTGGCGCTGATCCGCCATTACCTGTATTAGTACCACCCGGTGAACCACCTGATGTAGCACCACCTGCACCGTAAGTTACCTGCGCACCTGTAACTTGACTGAATATTCCTGTTCCTGTTGATGCGTAAGATCCAGCACCTGCGGTCTGAGCCGATGAGCATAGCGTATAACTAATTATCACTACGCCGGATCCACCAGAAGTTCCACTACAGCCAGCACCTCCTCCACCACCTAATCCCGGAGTTCCGGGCGTAGCTGCCGTTAATCCTGGTCCGCCTCTACCACCACCACCACCACCTGGGCTAGGAGATCCGGGAGCATGAGGAGTTCCAGGATTACCACCACCTGATCCACCACCACCAGCATAAATTACACTAGAACCTGTGATTGAACTAGCTCTCCCTGGCCCGCCTGTGGAAAAAGAGCCAGAGCCTCCAACTCCACCTGCTCCACCACCAGCGGCGCCACCGGCTACTGAATCTCCTGGTACAGTAGATCCACCGGGATATCCCTGACTTCCTGCTACTCCAGCTCCAGGACTACCGATAGCAGACCCAAAAGTACCGCCGTATCCTGCACCACCACCTGATCCACCCACTCCACCATTAACGCCACCTCCACCATATGCATCACCACCTTTACCGCCGCCGTATGCTATAACAGAAACCGCTGAGGAAGTAAAAGATGAATTGGTTCCCGAAATAGCACCACTTGTTCCGCCAGCTCCGACTGCAACTACATAAGTACCTGCAATAATTGATGTTGTACCAGTTAACATACCACCAGCACCGCCACCGCCACCATATGCATCACCACCAGCGCCACCGCCACCAACTAATAGATAAGACAAAGTAAGAGCACTAGTGGCTGTAAAAAATCCTGAAGATGCAAATCTGTGTACTAAACTAGTACCAGCAAATAATCCAGTTGACGTTGTATAAAATACACCGCCTGTACCAGAAGTAATAGGAGTAGGAACAGTAATAGCATATCCTTGACCTGTATATCCAGCACCACTTGATCCGCCTACTGTAGTTCCAACGCCGCCGCCATAAGCATACGCTATAGCTGAACTTGAATTAATTGTTGTAACTACAGTTGATGCTGTGTAAACATAGCTTAAAACTACGATACCAGGACCGCCACTACCTCCATCTCGAACTGACGATCCACCGCCACCGCCACCGCCTCTATTTGTAGTTCCATTACTAGAAGGTGTTGCATCTGTAGCACCCACTCCTCCGCCACCGGGACCACCAGCACCCGGATTGCCAGCAGATCCTCCACCTCCACCTGCATATATTACAGATGCTCCAGTAATACTTGATGTAACTCCACTACCACCTGCTCCTGCTGAACTGCCACCACTACCTCCACCTGCACTACCTGCACCGCCACCCCCCGCACCCGAGGTCCCACCAGAATTTCCTCCAACATTTCCTTGACCACTAGTGGCAGATCCTCCAGTTGCGCTACCAACACCGCCAGCACCGCCACCAGACCCACCAGGACCTCCTGCAACTCCCCCAGAATCTGTACCAGCACCGTACCCTCCACCAATAGCGGTAATAGTAGAAATTCCAGATCCAGAAATTACAGAATTACAACCCTTTATACCTATGCCTACAGAGGAGGCACTGTACCCTGCTCCACCAGCACCAACTGTAACCGTATATGCAGTTCCTTGAGTAGCTGTGAATGTTCCTGTGAGTAATCCACCGCCTCCGCCTCCACCAGAATAATATTTTCCCCCACCGCCACCACCGCCTACTACTAGATAAGATACCGTTATATTATTACTTGCTGTAAAATAACTAATTCCTGTAGTTGTGAATACGTGTACTACACTAGTACCAGTAAATATCCCAGATGTAGTAGTTGAAATTACACCTCCTTGAGCTTGAATTCCTTCTACAATAGTACTTGTGCTAGAAACTATTGTAACTCCTGTAGGAGCTATATAACTATCACCACCAGTTCCAGATCCGCCCTGTCCCACTGCAACGGTATAAGATGTCCCTGTGGATACACCGGCAAATCCTGCTAGTGCACCACCAGCACCACCACCTGCGGTAGTACTAGCACCGCCACCCGCGGCTATGGCCAAATATTCTACTGTATACGGTAATCCCGCAGTTATTGTAGTCCAAGTATTGCTTAATGTTGAATACGTTTCTACAGCATTTATACTACTGTTAAAACGCATAGCACCTGTTTGTGTTGGTATTACTCGTTGACCACTATTTCCGGAGGATACCGCAAGAGCTGTTGTAGCAGTATTAGCTTGATTGGTAAACACTGCGTGTGATATATCTAGTGTGGCTGTATTAAATGTTCTAGGAGACCACCGTCCGTTGACATACGTGTAGGTTATGTTAGATCCTGTTGAGATTATAGTGCTGCCGCCTTCTGTATAAGAATAAGACAACACCACAATACCAGGTCCACCGGTGCCTCCAGTTGTTAGACAACCAGGTCCTGGAGTACCACTTGCCGCACCGCCTCCACCGCTACCGCTTGTAATAGTTGCATTTCCTCCTGGAACACGAACAGCTCCGGGAGCATTCCCGCCAAGTCCTCCAGTTCCACAAGGACTACCGCTAGATCCATTATTACCACCACCACCACCACCTGCGGCATAGTATTGCGGAGTTCCTATAATATTGCTTTGTCTACCAACACCGCCTGCGCCAGCTGTACTGCTAGCTATACCGTTACCGCCAGCCCCGCCAGCACCTCCACCACCGCCTCCAGCAGTTGTATTATTACTCTGTCCGTTCCCTCCTACAGATCCTCCTGGATTACCATAGGCAAATACAGTAGTAGTACCAGTCTGTGCTTGAGAGGATTGAATTCCGCTAGCACCTGGCGACCCTGCTTGTGCTCCAGCACCACCACCACCCCCACCAGATCCTCCTGGATTACCTGTGCTTTCTGGATAGTTACCCCCACCACCGCCACCTACTGAAATTATAGAAACAGTTCCGCCGACTATAGTTGAAGTATTACCATTTCTACCAAATCCTCCAGGACCTACATTTGCACCTGACGGGTTTGATCCTCCAACCCCACCAGCCCCAACAGTTATAATATAAGTAGTACAGGCAATGGCTGCAAATGTTCCAGTGGTCAGTCCACCAGCTCCACCTCCACCGCCTACTGCAGAATATGCAAATCCGTTTCCTCCACCCCCACCACCAGCTACTGCTAAAAAAGCCACAGAGGATATGTTGGTTGTAGCTGTAAAAAATCCACTTGCTGTAAATATGTGTACCGCACTGGTTCCAGCAAATATGCCAGTTGATGTAGTATAATAAGATGTTCCGCCGGTACTGGTTGTAGTTCCAACTACAGTTACAGTAACGTTGTTGGCTGTGGTAAAACTAGTAGTGTAGGTTATAGTAGAAGAGGTACTAGGGACAACATCAGGAAATGCGACTGCAGGTACAGTAAAGTTAGCAGTGTATCGTGCAACACCCCTAGTAATACGCAGATCGTCGATGTAACCGTTGAAATAGTTGGTGCCGTCTGTTCCTATTCGCAAGGCTCCCGCTGTTCCTGGATAGTATATAACATTAGTTGCTATATTGATAGTAGTTCCTAACGCCGTACCGTTTTTGTATGCGGTAATTGTAGAACCGTTTCGGACTATGGCTATGTGATACCATGTAGCTGTAGAGGCTCCTAATGAACCAAAACTAGTATCTGTATTATTACTGCCAGTGGTCGAATATGCTAAATGCAGTGTACCATCGCTGTTGAAATATAAAACAAAAGATCTTTGAGTCGATCCTTCGTAACCGTAGTTCATTATTACTTGAGTCGAAGATACAGAATTAAAATAAATCCAGCTTTCTATGGTCCAATTGCTACTACCAAAATTATAAAGAGGTCCTTGAGGAATAGTCAAATAATCTGTAGAGCCATTAAACCTTATACTACCAGTGCCATACTTGACTGTTGAAGTAGATATCTGTGCTGACCCCACAGTGACTAAATTGTTCTGCATGGCAGTGTCTACAATACCACCATTGGTACCTAACATTAGATACTGTGTGTTTGTAATAGTAGTTAGTGGCGTAGTTGATGGAGTAAAATTACCAGTGTATATTCCGCTACCTCTTATGATCCTAACATTACTCATATAGCCAGTGAAATAATAATTAGCTCCAAGGCCTGTAACGTTGCCCAGTACAATACTATTGGCTGAAAGATTAGTAGAAAATCCAGCACTGGTCCCAACACTTACACCGTTTAGATACACTGTCAGTGTTGTTCCAATTTTTGTTAAAGCCACATGATTCCAAGTATTGCCTACATACGTTACTGTTGTTGAAATTACAGCAGAGCTTGCAACAGCTACAGATAGTATTCTAGTATTTGGACCAAACCCTATGCGTATACCGCCGGCAGTAGTATAGTCCAATGCCGTAGAAATTAAATTAGGATAAAATCCTGCTGATGTTAAAAGATCATAGAACCAAAGTTCAATGGTAAAATCACTAGTACCAAATGCCGCTGGTTGTGTTGAAGTAAGATAATCTGTAGTACCATTAAAATAGATACTTCCACTATATAGTGTAGCAGTGGTACTAGCACTATAACTAGTACTGGTAGAAAATGGTGCAAATCTCTGTACTGATACAGATCCGTTAACTGTGATAGCGTTACTTACTGTGGATACGTCTTGGACTCGATTGGTAGATGCTGTAAGTAGAACTGTATTAGTTACTGTGGTAAGTGGTTGTGTTGATGGAGTGAATGTTGAAGTGTATAACGCAGTACCATTAATTACTCTAAAATTTGAAATGTAACCATTATACCATTCAGCACTTACATTACCTCCAATTTGAGAAATTGATGCACCACTGTCCATCGATCCTGAATATGTGTTAGTGCCTTCTAAGTTTCCATTGAGGTACATGGCAAAAGAATTACTATTTCTAACAACTGCTACATGGTACCAAGTATTAAATAATAATGTAGTTGATCCAGTCAACAACATAGAACTAGAACTATAATTGTAATCCCAAAAAGATAACTTACCAACGTTAGATGGATGATTACAATGTAATGTCCATTTGTTTGCGGCCCAGTTAGCCCCAGTTGCATTGGCATATATTTTTGGAGAGTTTCCAGGGAATGAACTGATGTTCATCCAAAACTCAATAGTAAAATTAGACGAACCTAAAGCAAAGGACGAACTGCTTGGCGTGGTAAGATAATCTGTAGACCCGTTAAAATAATTACTCCAATTTGATCCAAATGGATTTATTGATCCCTGTGTGGGAGTGCCTGTACGAGTAATCGTAGCATTATTTGTACTCGAATCTACAAATGTATTATTATTAGAATTATTAGTGCCATCACCATGTAATAACAAAGTTACACTGGTAATGGTACTGTCCCCTGCAATTGAGGTCGTACTAGTTGTTACATATGCAGGAAACAGTATACTCATTGATTACTACTAAAATATTACTGTGGTAATTCTGGCATATCAGTACTTACCCATGCAGTAGTTTCTTCATTCCATGTCCAGAACTTACCTTCAATAGCTTCAGGTTGTGCTACTGGCGCTGTCCATATCCAGTTAGTTTCAGCTGAAATAAGCCAGCTCGGAAATGGTGAGGCTGGATAAAATACATCGTTTACATTATCGTATACATAACCAATACCGGCATAATTTCCACGCAACGCTTCACCATTATCTTGTTGACCGTCTTCACCGTAGTGACGATTGCCGCGTGTGTTATAGCTAGTTTGGACCCATGAACTAGGATCTCCAACAGCACCTGTATTGATAAACCCCTGATCTGCTACGATTACCTGTGTTACTACTCCGTTTTCTACTTTTGCAAAATGACCCATGTTGTTGTTCTCCTTTATAATGTTAGCAACAAGTATATTTAACCAATATACGTGCCGGGACTCGTGAAAGTATGATAGAAATATCCTCCACTTGTGCTAGTTGTTCCGCCCGATCCTATTTGCGTGGTTCCAGGATATGCTACTTTGGCTACTCCAGGTCCCCCTATGGCCGATGGTCCTCCACCGTTTCCAGTATTATTTGTTCCTGTAGATCCCGGCGAGGCACCTATGAACTGATAGCTAATTACTACTATTCCAGGCCCACCAGAACCACCTGCCCAGCAAGCACAGCCAACTGAAAAATTAATCCCACCACCTCCACCACCGCCCCCTGTACTTTGAGTGCCGTTAATTCCTTTACCAGCTTTTCCCCCGGGACCACCGCCCCCGAGACCGCCTGGACCTACAGACCCCGAATATCCACATGGATTACGAGCTCCACCACCACCGCCTCCTGCATAGTAAGAAAGTGTTCCTGTTATAGTTGTACTAGCTCCAATACCACCGCAGCCTATAATTACCGACGGACTACCGGGACCAATCTCTCCGGCGCCACCAGCTCCACCCCCACCAGCACCTTTATTGCTATTAGGACCACCTCTGCCGCCAGGATTACCTTGCCCAAAAGTCCCAGTACCTCCAGTATTAGAGCTTGCACCAGATCCTCCGCCACTACCACCCGGTTGGCCATTTGCCGCAAAACTTCCAGCTCCACCGCCCCCTGTTGCAGTAATTGTTGTAATAGGTGTGCCTGAAATATAACTTGGATTTCCTGGAGTTCCAAGACCACCACACGAACCGCCCGAATATCCAGCTCCACCTGTACCTACATTTATTGTATACGTACTTCCAGAAAGGGCTGTAAATGTTCCAGTGAGAAATCCACCAGCACCGCCACCCCCTCCTATTACTCTTCCACCCCCACCCCCACCAGCTACCACTAGATAACTTACTGATAAACTCTGTGTAGCTGTAAAAAATCCTGACGCTGTAAACATATGTACAGCACTAGTACCAGCAAATAATCCAGTTGAAGTTGTATAGTACCTAGTACCACCTGTAGCTGTAGTAGTACCGCCAACACCAGCTCCCCCATCACCACCAGATGCATATATAGTTCCATCAATAAATGCTGTACCTAATCCGCCACCAATTCCGTGTCCAGGTTCTCTACTGCCGGCACCACCACCTGTTGGGCTTCCAGGATAGCTATATCTTAATGTCTGTGTTGGTGAATAGGTTATACCACTTGACCCGCCCGTTGTGCTAGGTTGTCCTCCCTGACCACCGCTGGCAGCATAAGCAACAATTCCAGTTGTACTGTTAGTAAATGAAGTTGTAGATCCTGTGCCTGCGGGTGCAGTTCCGCCTGATCCTACTGTAACTGTATACTGTCTTCCGGTGGTTAAATTTACTGTGCCAACAAATAGTCCGCCACCGCCCCCGCCGCTTGTTGGTGATCCACCACCACCACCGCCAACTAATAATAAACTAGCAGAATATCCGGGACCGTACAATTTATTCCAAGTGGTTCCGTTATACACTTCAATCTGATTTAATGTGGTATTATACCGTGTTGCTCCAATTGGAATTGATGTAGGTGAAGAATTAGCGTAACTGATGATAACAATGCCTGGACCACCAGCTCCTGAAGATCCAGACCCATAGTAGTATCCTCCACCTCCACCACCAGTGTAAGCCGTACCCGGAACTCCTACGGTACATCCTCCATAGTTTGCAGATCCAGCACCACCGCCACCTAATCCGCCAGGTCCTGGTCCTGAACCAGCAGGTACTGGATATGCACCACTACCACCACCTCCACCTGCGTAATATTGATTTGTTCCTGAAATTGATGATTGTTGTCCACAGCCTCCCGCGCCTCCTACAGTTCCGCCAGGTGTTGCTGGTCCTGCTGATCCTGATAATCCTGCTGTGCCAGCACCACCACCCCCTCCTGAGGCACTAGCTGGAAAAGCTACAGAGCCTCCAGGATTACCGTAGTTTGTGTATGTTCCGCCCACTCCAACTGTTTGACTCTGACCAGGTTGTGTTGCTGACCCACCGGGTCCAACTCCACTGCCATTGGCCGCTCCACCACCGCCGCTGCCGCCTGAAAGACCGGGGCCGCCTGGAGAAGCAGATCCTTGCCCACCACCACCACCGCCTAATGCAGATATAGATATTCCTGTACCAACAATTGAGCTAGGATTTCCAGGATTTCCATTAGCTGACGAGCCAACAGGAGTACCACCCCCGCCTACCGTTACTGTATATGCTACACCTTGACTTGCTACAAATGTGCCTGTAACCATACCCCCACCCCCACCACCTGCACCATCATACCATCCACCACTACCACCGCCGGCAATTGCTAAAAATGATACAGGAACTGCAGAAGTAGCTGTAAAGAATCCACTTGCTGTAAATACGTGTACAATACTAGTACCAGCAAATAATCCAGTTGATGTAGTATAATATCTTGTGCCACCTGTACCAGTAGTAAAAGATGTAATAGTAGGTCGTTGGCCTGTAGTGCCTATTGGTAATTGTAAAAATCCTGTACTAACTGTGGGCTGGTTACTGAGAGCACCAATAGTTAAACTAGTATTGGTATTGATTGTAGGGCTGTAACCTGTGGCCATCCACCGTCGCTTAGTTGTATCATAAGCATAAACGTTTGAGCCAACTTCAAATAATTGTCCATTTGCTGGATTTAGGGGAAAATTGATCATCTAGGATACCTTTGTCCCAGTATTTATACGCTATGTAATCTGTGGATATATCGTGGACCAAACTAGTGCGCTACTATAAAATTCTAAATAACCAATATCAGTGTTAAATCTTATGAAACCAACAATAGGGTTTACTGGCCGCTGTGCTGTAGTTCCTTCTGGAAAATCAAAATATCCAGTGCTTGATGTTGGTTGATCTTGTAGTAATGTTGGACTCACGGTGTAGACTTGAGTTTGTTCACCACTGCTTAGCCAACGAGTAGTGGCTGTATTATATATCCAAGTATTAGTTCCTGTGGTAAAGACAGTATTATTGGCTAAAGTTGTGGTAGAACTTGCTGTACTGACGTAAGATAGAATTACTATTCCAGATCCGCCGGCACCACCGGCGGATAAGACTGCACCAGCTCCACCGCCACCGCCTGTATTAACAGTTCCGCTTTCAGCAGTACCAGAACCTGTAATACTGTTACCACCTCCACCTAATCCTCCGGAATTTGGACTTCCGCTTGACCACTTTGCACCTGCGCCGCCACCTGCGTAATAAGTAGAAGTTCCTGTTATAGAAGATACTTGGCCAATACCACCACTACCATTACTATTACCAACTGCACCAGCTCCACCACCACCGCCACCATTGGTTGGCGTTCCAGTGCCTCCAGAATATCCTTCTACAGGAGTATACCCTCCTTCATTACCAGCACCAGAAGCTTGATTACAATAAGGAGATCCTCCACCTGATCCACCATTTCCACCAGTATTACTATCATTTCCGCCTCGACCACCACCAGTAGCAGTGACTGTTGTTATTCCACTACCAGAAATACTAGAATTTTGTCCTTTTCCTGCTGTACCTGTATATGTTATACCTGCTGTGCCACCAGAACCAACAGTTATAGTATAAGTAGTACTAGCTGTGGCTGCAAATGTGCCAGTTCTAAATCCACCAGCACCACCACCACCGGCACGGCCGCCACCGTCACTTGACCCTGCTCCTCCACCACCACCGGCTACCACTAGATAACTTACAGATAAACTTTGTGTAGCTGTAAAGAATCCACTTGCTGTGAATACATGTACAATACTAGTACCAGCAAATAATCCAGTTGATGTAGTACTGTACCTGTTACCACCCGTACCGGTACTAACCGCGGTAATTGCTGTAGATGTATTCGCTGGAAATATTATGCTCATGCTGTGTAAGTTCCTGTTGAAACAAATGTATGTAAAGTATATGTACCCACTGTAGATACACTTCCTCCACTTCCTCGTTGACCGCCTTGATAACGAATATAA
>Ga0114978_10002945_pt1 | contig 14006 bp, 13 predicted proteins | sample S_140212_EF_Meta_FD_87027 | JGI IMG/M metagenome (GOLD analysis project Ga0114978, IMG submission 87027) | Freshwater microbial communities from Lake Simoncouche, Canada to study carbon cycling - S_140212_EF_MetaG | ecosystem: Environmental > Aquatic > Freshwater > Lake | place: Lake...
ATTTTCGGCATGCTCAACATCATCAATTTCGCCCACGGGGCGCTGTACATGATGGGCGCCTTTCTGGCCTGGATGGGGCTGGAATATCTGGGCTTGAACTACTGGCTGATGTTGCTGCTGGCGCCGCTGGCTGTCGGCTTGCTGGGGGTCCTGATCGAGCGGCTACTGCTGCAATGGCTGTACAAGCTCGACCATATTTACGGTCTGCTGCTGACCTTCGGCATCACGCTGGTGACCGAAGGGATTTTCCGCAGCTTCTATGGCGTTTCGGGTCAGCAATATCAGGTGCCCGATCAACTCGCCGGGGCCACCAATCTGGGCTTCATGATCCTGCCCAATTACCGCGCCTGGGTGGTGCTGGCTTCGGTCACCGTCTGCCTGGCGGTCTGGGCCTTGATCGAAAAAACCTCGCTCGGCGCAACCCTGCGAGCCGGCACCGAGAACCCCAAGCTGGTGCAGGCATTCGGCATCAATGTGCCGCGAATGATTACGCTGACCTATGCCGGCGGTGTGGCCTTGGCGGCTTTTGCCGGTGTGCTGGCCGCGCCGATTCTGCAGGTTTCGGCCCTGATGGGAACCAATCTGATCATCGTCGTCTTCGCCGTTGTGGTGATCGGCGGCATGGGCTCGATCCTTGGCTCCATCCTCACCGGCCTGAGCCTGGGCATCATCGAGGGCCTGACCAAGGTGTTCTACCCCGAGGCGTCGAGCACGGTCGTGTTCGTCGTCATGGCCATCGTGCTGCTCGTGCGCCCGGCCGGTTTGTTTGGCAAGGAACATTGATGTCCAGCGCAGCCTCATCCAGAAATCCCCTGCTCGGCTATGGCGCGTTGTTCCTGGCGATTGCCATGCTGCCCTTGCTCGGGTTTTATCCGATCTTCATCATGAAGGTCCTTTGCTACGCCTTGTTCGCCTGCGCTTTCAACCTGCTGGTCGGCTTTACCGGGCTGCTCAGCTTCGGCCATGCGGCATTTCTCGGCACTGCCGCTTATGGCGCAGGCCATGCGCTGAAGATTTGGGGCCTGCCGGCACCGCTGGGCATCCTGTTCGGCACCGGGGCGGCTGCGGTGATGGGCCTGTTGATCGGCCTGCTGGCGATTCGTCGCACCGGCATCTACTTTTCGATGATCACGCTGGCCTTGAGCCAGATGCTGTTCTTTTTCTTTCTGCAAGCGCCGTTCACCGGCGGCGAGGACGGCCTGCAATCGGTGCCGCGCGGCAATCTCTTCGGCTTCGACCTGAGCCGGGATCTGAACCTGTATTACCTGGTGCTGGCGATCTTCATCGGCGGCTTCTGGATGATCTACCGCACGGTGAATTCACCGTTCGGCCAGGTCCTGACCTCGATCCGCGAAAACGAGGCCCGCGCCACCTCGCTTGGCTATGACGTCGACCGCTTCAAGCTGCTGGCCTTTGTGTTGTCGGCCGCCTTGGCAGGGCTGGCCGGCGCCACCAAGACGCTGGTGCTCGGGTTTGCCACGTTGACCGATGCGGTCTGGACCACATCCGGGCTGGTGATCCTGATGACTCTGGTCGGCGGCATGGGCACCTTGCTCGGGCCGATGGTCGGCGCGTTGATCATCATTTCTCTCGAGAACAAGATCGGTGACCTCGGCAAGGCGCTGGCGGACATGACCGGCGTGGCCTGGTTCAACGGCTTGGGTGAATCAGTCAGCCTGGTGACCGGCTTGATCTTCATCGTCTGCGTGCTGGCTTTCCGCCGCGGCGTCGTCGGCGAGGCGATTGCGCTGCGTGACCGCTTGCTGCAGCGTTCGACCGACAAACAAAGCTGAAGGGCTTCCCATGTTGAAGATTTTGTCCGTCATGGCCAGTTTGGCCCTGCTCGTATCCTGCGCCAGCGCGCCGAAGCCATCGGCTGCGGTGCTGGCCGACTTGGCGCCATCGGGCCAGCTGCGCGCTGCCATCAACTTTGGCAACCCGACGCTGGCGGTCAAGGATGCTGTCAGCGGCCAGCCCAGCGGCGTCTCGGTGGATCTGGCGCGCGAACTCGGGCGGCGCCTTGGCGTGCCGGTCGAGCTGGTGCCTTTCAATGCGGCGGGCAAGGTGGTCGAGGCCTTGGGCCAGCAGGCGGTCGACATCGGTTTTGTCGCGATCGACCCGACGCGTGCGCGCGACATTGCCTATTCAGCGGCCTATATCGTCATCGAGGGCGCTTACCTGGTGCAACAAGGCTCGCCGATCCGCAGCAACGAAGAAGTTGACCGCCCGGGCGTGCGCGTGGCGGTTGGCTTGGGCAGTGCTTACGATCTGTACCTGACGCGCGAGTTGAAGCAGGCGAGCATCGTCCGTGCACCGACCTCGCCCGCAGTCGTCGACTTTTTTCTGGCGCAAAAACTCGATGTCGCAGCCGGTGTGCGTCAGCAACTCGAGGCTGATGCCAAACGGCTTCCCGGCATGAAGCTGCTCGATGGCCGCTTCATGGTGATCAATCAGGCCATCGGCACGCCACGCGGGCGGGATGCCGGCGTTGCCTATCTGCGCGAATTCGTTGAGCAGATGAAGGCTTCGGGCTTCGTCGCCGAGGCGATCAAGCGCAGCGGCGTTGGCGGTGTTGCGGTGGCGCCAGCGGCCTTGCCCTACTGATCGACCTGATGGCAGGCCACCTGCCGCTGGTCGATCATCCGCAGCATTGGCGTTTCTACCGCACAGCGCGGTACCGCCAGCGGGCAGCGCTTGTGGAAGGCGCAGCCGCTGGGCGGATTCAAGGGGCTGGGTAGTTCACCAATGATGCGGATGCGCTCGCGCCGGTCGACCGGGCGCAGCGCTGGCGTGGCGCTGATCAAGGCGCGGGTATAGGGGTGCAGCGGCCGCGCGAAAATCTGCTTTTTTGAGCCATATTCGACCGCTGCGCCGAGGTACATCACCATCAGGTCGTCGGCCATATGCTCGACCACGCTGAGGTTGTGCGAGATGAAGACATAGCTGCAGCCGAATTCGTCCTGCAGATCCATGAAGAGGTTGAGGATCTGAGCCTGGATCGAGACATCGAGCGCCGATACCGGTTCGTCAGCGACGACGATCGCCGGATTCATGATCATGGCGCGGGCGATCGCGATGCGCTGGCGCTGGCCGCCCGAGAACATATGCGGGTAGCGGCGCAGATGCTCGCTGCGCAGACCGACCAGGGCCAGCAGCGCTTCGATGCGCTCCCGCCGTTCGGCCTTGGTCAAGCGGGTATTGATCAGCAGCGGCTCGCCCAAGGTCGTCTCGATGCTGGCGCGCGGGTTGAGCGAGGCATAGGGGTTCTGGAACACCATCTGCACCTGCTGGCGCAAGACCTTCAGCTGCGCCGGGTCGGCAACGGCGGCATCAACGCCTTGCAGCAGCAGCGCGCCTGAGCTCGGCGGCTCGATCAGCGTCAGCTGGCGTGCCAAGGTCGATTTGCCGCAGCCCGACTCACCGACCACCGCCAGCGTCTGGCGCCGCTGCAAGGTGAATGACACGCCGTTCAGCGCCTTGACACTGGCTTTGGGTTTGAACCAGCCCTGGCTGACGCGGTAATGGCGGGCCAGATCGCGGGCTTCGAGCAAGGGTTTGTCAGTCATGGGCAGACCCTGGAGCGAGCGGGAAGAAACAGCGCACGCCATCGCTGACCGCTGGCCGAGAGCTCAGGCATTGCGCTTGGGCGTAGGCGCAGCGCGGCGCCAGCAGGCAGCCTGAGGGCCGGTCTTGCGCGCCGGGCACGATGCCGGGCAAGGCTCTGAGCCGCCGGGCGCCGCGGCTATGTTCCGGAATCGCTGCCAGCAAGGCTTCGGTATAGGGATGGCGAGGCGCATCGAACAGGCCCGGCACAGCGCCGGTTTCGACCACCTGCCCGGCATACATCACCGCCACGCGTTGTGCCATTTCGGCCACCACCGCCAGGTCATGGGTGATCATCACCAGGCCCATGCCTTGTTCGCGCTGCAGACGCAACAGCAGGTCCATGATCTGGGCCTGGATCGTCACGTCGAGCGCGGTGGTCGGTTCATCGGCGATCAGCAGCTTCGGGCTGCAGGCGATGGCCATCGCGATCATCACGCGCTGGTTCATGCCCCCCGACAATTGGTGCGGGTAGGCGCTGGCGCGGCTGGCGGCATCGGGGATCTCGACCAGGTCGAGCAGCTCGAGCATGCGTTGCCTTGCCGCAGCCCCGCGCAGGCCCAGATGGGCGCGCAGCGACTCTTCGATCTGGTAGCCCACGGTATAGCTTGGGTTCAGGCTGGTCTGGGCATCCTGGAACACCATCGCGATGTCGCGGCCGACCAGCTGCCGGCGCTGCTTGGGCGTCAGTCGCAGCAAGTCCATGCCCTGGAATTCGAGCAGGTCGGCGCTGACCTTGCCGGGCGCTTCGATCAAGCCCATCACCGCCAGCATCGCGACTGATTTGCCCGAACCCGATTCGCCGACGATGCCGAGTAATTCACCGGCTTCGAGCGTCAGGTCGATGCCGTCGACGGCCGGGAAACTGCCGAACTCGACCCGCAGATTTTTGATTTTCAGCAGCGCCATCAGCTGATCTTCTTCAGTTTCGGATCGAGCGCATCGCGCAAGCCGTCGCCCATCAGATTGATCGCCAGCACCGAGGCCAGAATCGTCAGGCCCGGCAGGGTGATGACCCAGGGTGCGCGCTCGATATAGTCGCGGGCGGCCGACAGCATCGTGCCCCATTCGGGCAGCGGCGCCTGCACGCCCAGGCCAAGAAAGCCCAGCCCCGCGGTTTCCAGGATCGCCGTGGAAAAGCTCAGCGAGGCGTTGACGATCAGCGGCGCCATGCAATTCGGCAACACGGTGATGAACATCAGGCGCAGGCTGCCGGCGCCGGCGATGCGACTGGCGGTCACATAGTCCTTGCCGATTTCAGCCAGCGCCGCAGCGCGGGTCAGTCGGGTATAGCCGGGCAGCGCGCCAATCGCGATCGCGATCACCGTGTTGACCAGGCCAGGCCCCAGTATGGTGATCACGCAGATCGCCAGCAGCAGCCCGGGCAGCGCCAGCAGGATGTCCATCACGCGCATGATCGCCGGCGACAGCCATTGCTGATGAAAAGCGGCCAGCAGACCCAGCATCACGCCGGGCAGCAGCGACAGCAGCACCGAGGCCAGGCCGATGCCGAGCGAGACCCGGCCGCCATGCAACAGGCGTGACAACATGTCGCGGCCGAGCTCATCGGTGCCGAGCAGGAATTGGCGGCTGCCGCCAGCCGCCCAGGCCGGTGCGGTCAGCATATGGTCGCGGAACTGTTCGATCGGGTCATAAGGTGAAAGCCAGGGCGCCAGCAACGCTGCCGTAGCGATCAGCGCAAACAGCAGCAAGGCCGCCAGCGCCCCCCGGTTGGCGGCAAAGCCTTGCCAGAAGGCCTTGAACGGCCTGGGGTAATCGGGCATCGCTTCGGTCGCGGTGCTCATTGGGCGCGGATGCGCGGATTGACCACGCCGTAGAGGATGTCGACGCACAGGTTGACGGCGATGAAGGTCAGCGCAGAAATCAGGATGCCGGCCTGCACCACTGGATAGTCACGCCTTGCGATCGAGTCGATCAGCCATTTGCCGATGCCGGGCCAGGAGAAGATGGTTTCGGTCAAGACCGCACCGGCCAGCAGGCTGCCGGTCTGCATCCCGACAACGGTCAGCACCGGGATCAAGGCATTGCGCAAGGCATGGACGACGACGACGCGCACCGGGCTCAAGCCTTTGGCGCGGGCCGTGCGGACATAGTCTTCGCGCAGCACTTCAAGCATGCTCGAGCGCGTCATCCGCGCCACCACCGCCAGGCTGCTGGTGCCGAGCACCACCGCAGGCAGCAGCAGATGGGCCAAGGCCGAACTGAACGCCCCTTCTTCGCCCGATAGCCAACTGTCGAGAAGCAGGAAACCGCTGACCCTTGCGACGTCGTATTCGATGCTGATGCGCCCCGACACCGGCGTCCAGCCGAGGTTGACCGAGAAGAACATGATCAGGATCAGACCCCACCAGAATACCGGCATTGAGTAGCCGACCGTCGCCATGCCCATCACGCCCTGGTCGAACAGCGAGCCGCGCTTGAGTCCGGCCAGCATGCCCAGCAGCAGCCCCAGCGCGACGGCCAGCAGCAGGGCGGTCAGCGCCAACTCGACCGTGGCAGGGAACAAGGCGGCGAATTCCTTCGCCACTGGTTCGCGGCTGACCAGGGACTGGCCGAGGTCGCCATGCAGCAAGTTGCCGAGGTACCGGAAGTATTGCGTCGCCAGCGGCTGGTCCAGACCCATCGACTTGACCATCGCCGCATGCACTTCAGGGTCGAGGCGGCGCTCACCCATCATGACTTCGATCGGGTCGCCCGGAATCAGCCGGATCAGCCCGAATGCGACCAGCGTGATGCCGATCAGCGTCGGGATCAGCGTCGCCAGCCGTTTGAGAATGAAGGAAAACAAGGCTTACCAGCGCGAGGTATAGGGTATCGCCTTCGGCCCGGGCCCGATCAGCAACATGCCGCCGGTGCTGGTGGCCACATCGAGCAGGGCAGCGGTCTCGGCATCCATCACACCGCTGTAGTCGGCCGGGCGATATTTCATCTGGAAGGTGGCAATCACATCGCGGGTCATCGGGTCAAGCTGACCATGCCGCGGCACGTTGTAGCCGACCCGCGCCAGCTTGTCCTGAAACCAGGCGGCGTCGGGCGGCAGGCTTTCATACAAGGGCAGCTTTGCCGTGACCTGGGCTGCATCGGGCCAAGGGATCAGGCCGGCATCGGCCAGCTGCTTCCAGGGGAAGGCCGGGCCGGGATCCTGCTTGCGGCCCGGAGCAATGTCGGCATGGCCGATGATGCGTTCGGGTCGGATGCCATGGCGCTGAACGATGTCCTTGACCAGCAGGATCACTTCGTTGATCTGCGCTTGCGAAAACGGCGCATAGACCCGTCCCTGCGGCCCGTCGGTATAGCCGGGGTTGACGATTTCGATGCCGATCGACGATGAATTGAGGTTTTGATGTCCGGCCCAGAAGCTCGGGCCGGCATGCCAGGCGCGGCGGTTCTCATCGACGAGTTGATAGCTGATCACCGGGTCGTCGCGCACCAGGTAATGGCTGCTGACCAGGCCGCCGGTGGTCAGGACGCGCAGCGACTTGGGCCAGTCGATCACGGTGTAATGCAGGATCAGGAAGAGCGAGCGGCTGTCCTGGTTCTGCGAAGTAAAGCTGCGGTCTATCGTCGGGCCGAGGGGCTTGGGGACGGTGCCGCAAGCGCTCAGTAGCAGCAGAGAGGCGATGCCGAGGAGGAATTTTTTCATGGGGGAAGAATGTTCATGGTGGGCGAGCATAAGGGGCCGGAGCGCAACAGGCAATTGTCAATGCGGGCGCAGCGCATAACTTTTCCGCATGGCAGCTCAGTCGATGGCAAGACCGATGCGCGGGCCTTCGTTGCCGACGCGGTCAATGGCCGAGGCGACCAAGCCGCTCAGCCCGGCGCGTGGCAGCAGCAATTCGCCGGCATCGAGCACGATGAAGCGCCAGGCTTGGCCCTCGCGCAGCCATAGCGCATAGCGTGCCACTGGCTTGCCAGGACCTGGCTGCAAGCTCAGGCGCAGCAATTCACCTTCGGGTTTCAATTCGAGCTGAGGAGCGGCGGGGCTGCCGGCCTCCAGCCAGGGCGTGGCCGGCACCAGAGCGCTGCCGCCATAGCTGCTGGCTTGCAATGCATGGCTCAGGCCGCGGCGGTTCTGTGCCAGCGCGGCGATGCTGAAGTGGATATGGCCCGAGCCCGGAAAACGCTCGCGCACCATGGCGATCTGCGCCTCGATCTCGGCCACCGGCCAGCTGACAGCCTGGCTCTGGGCCAGCACCTTGCTGGTGAACAGGCCTGGCCAGATATGGCGGCCTGACCGGTTCTGGGCATTCCAGTAGTCGAGCAGCACGCTGAACGCTTGAGGCTGCTGCGCCATCGGCCAGTACAGCTGCGGCGCCAGATAGTCGAGCCAGCCTTCATGCAGCCAGCGCTCGACATCGGCAAACAGCTGGTCGTATTGGCTGAAGCCGGCGATGCCGACCGGGCGCAGCGCCGGTTTGGGCAAGCCGAAAGGGCTGATGCCGAAACGCACCCAGGGTTTGGTGGCCTGGATCAACCGGTGCAGGCGGGCGATCAGGCCGTCGACATTGCTGCGTCGCCAATCGGCCCTGAGCAGCTGGCCACCGCCCTGCTGATAGCGCTGCCAGGAGGGATCGTCCGGGAAATCGACCGGGCTCTCCAGCTGCGTCACCGGATAAGGATAAAAGTAATCGTCGATATGGATGGCGTCGATGTCGTAGCGCTGCAGCACGTCCTGGAACACCGCCAGCGTATGTTCCGCGGCGGCCGGCTCGCCGGGGTCAATCCACAGCTGATCGCCATAGCTCTTGACCCATTGCGGCTGGCTCCGGCTGACGTGGCTGGCCGACAGCACCGATTTGGCGCTGCTTTGCCTGGCCCTGAACGGATTGAACCAGGCATGCAGCTCGAGCCCGCGGCGATGCGCTTCGATGATCCAGAAGGCCAGCGGGTCGTAACCGGGCGATTGGCCTTGCTTGCCGCTGAGGAATTCGCTCCAGGGCTCGAGCGCCGACTCATAGAGCGCATCGGCGCTGGTGCGCACCTGCAGGATCACGGCATTCAGCTTCAGCCTCACAGCCAGATCGAGCAGGGCACTGCATTCGGCTTGCTGCCGGTCCGCGCTCAAACCGGGCTTGCTGGGCCAGTCAATATTGGCCACCGTCGCGATCCAGGCGGCGCGGAATTCGCGCGGTGCTGCTGGTGCCGCCTCGGTCAGCTCCGGGGCGGAGCGGCTGCGCAGCGGCGAGTCGGCGCCGGCAGCGAAGGGAATCGCGGCGACTGCGGTCAAAGCCTTGCGACGGGTCAGCATTCGGTCATACCTTGATCAACCAGCGCTGGTGCCACATGGCCCAGGCCAGCAGAGTTATCGCGGCGAGGAATCCGATTGCGTAGAGCAGCGAGGCGTTGACCGGCGCGATCGGCAGCGCTTCGATCGGTGCATAGAGCCAGGCTTTCAGGCTCGTCGGGCCGACCTTGATGAAGCCGAGCATTCTGGCCAGGAATCCGGAGAAGGCAAAGAGAAACAGCGCATTCACACCGAAGACCTGCAGCGGTAAGGCCCAGCGCGCGAGCCGGGCGCGCAGCAAGGGCTGCGGCATGGCGTCGAGCAGCCAGTAGAAAACGCTGAACACAATGCAGGCCCAGCCAGTCATCGCGACGGCATAGGACGGGGTCCATAAATTCTTGTTGATCGGCATCAGCCAGGCGCCCAGCAACTCACCCAGCCAGAGGCAGGCCAGCCCGCAGAGCATCAGCCAGATCGTTTTTTCGCCCGCATCGCGTCTGGCTTTCAGCCAATGTCCGGCCAGCACGCCGGCTAACTGGCTGGCCACTGCAGGCAAGGTCGAAAGCAGGCCCTCGGGGTCCCAGGTCCGGCTGCTGCGCCAGAGATGGCCGTCGAGCAGCCAGCGATCCAGCCAGGCGCCGACGTCTTCGCCCGGTTGCAGCGAGCCCTGGTGCCAGACGCCGGCAGCATCGGGGACCGGCAGGTCGAGCTGGATCAGGCTGTACGAGGCCAGCAGACCAAGCGCCCAGACCAGCTGGCCGCGCCAATGCCACCACAGCATGATCGGCGCCGCAAACAGCGTGCACAGCGCCAGTCGCTGCAGCACGCCGGGGATGCGCAGCTCGCTCAGGTTGAAAGCAGGGATCAGGTTCAGTGCCAGGCCGATCGCAAAGATGATGGCGGCGCGCCTGGCGGTCTGTACCAGCAACGTCGTCCGGCTGCTGCCGGCCGCAGCGCGTGCCCCCAGGCTCAGCGTCATCGAGATGCCGCTGATGAAGATGAAAAATGGAAAGATCCAGTCGGTAAAGGTCCAGCCATGCCATGCGGCATGACCCAGCGGGCCGTAAAGCGTTGACCAGTTGCCGGGGTTGTTGACCAGCAGCATGGCGGCGATGGTGAAGCCACGGAAGGCGTCGAGGGAAAGCAGGCGCTGGTTCATGCCTTGGCCTTCTTGCCGAACTCCTCGGGGATGCGGATTAAGGCGGCCATAACAAACGAAGGCAGGGTGGCGATCAGGACCCAGATGAAGAACCACAGATAGCCGAGCTGGGCCTGCAACCAGCCGCTCCACATGCCTGGCAACATCATGCCCAGCGCCATGAAGCCGGTGCAGATCGCGTAATGGGCGGTCTTGTGCTTGCCGTCAGCGACCAGGATCATGTACATCAGGTAGACGCTGAAGCCCATGCCGTAACCGAACTGTTCGACCGCCAGCGCGCTGCTGATGATGACCAGATTGCCCGGCAAAGCCCAGGCAAGCAGCAGGAAGGCGACATTCGGAACATGCATCAACAGCAGCAGCGGCCAGAGCATGCGCTTGAGCCCGAAGCGCGAAATCAGCCAGCCGCCGATCAGCCCGCCGATCGTCAATGCGGTCAGGCCGACGGTGCCGTAAGCGATGCCGACCTGCTTGGTCGACAGGCCCAGGCCGCCAGCCGACAGCGGATCGAGCAGAAAGGGCGTGGCGAGCTTGAGCAACTGCGCTTCGGGGAAGCGGTAAAGCAGCAAAAAGCCGACGATGACAAGGATGCCGGGCTTGCGGAAGAACTCGGCAAACACAGCGATGAATTCACGGCCCAGGTTAGCGGCCTTGCGGCCGGTGATGTCACTAACCGGCTTGGGTAGTATGAACAGGTGATACAGCGCCAGCAGTGAGAACAAGCCCGCCAGCAGAAAAAACACCATCGACCAGGCGGTCTGCATGCTGCCCGTGCGCTCCTGCAACTCGCCCGCCATGTAGACCAGACCGCCCTGGCCGCCGATATTGGCGAGCCGGTAGAAGGTCGAGCGCACGCCGACAAAGGCCGCCTGGCTATGCTGGGGCAAGGCCAGCATGTAGAAGCCGTCGGCGGCGATGTCATGCGAGGCTGAGGCGAAGGCCATCAGCCAGAACATCGCCAAGCTCATCTGAAACGCTTTAGGCCCCGGAACCGTCAAGGCGACCAATGCCAGCGCGGCGCCAATGAAAAATTGCAGCGCACAGATCCAGACCCGCTTGCGGCTGAACAGCTCGATCAGCGGCGCCCAGAGTGGCTTGATCACCCAGGGCAGGTAGAGCCAGCTGGTGTAGAGCGCGATCTCGGTGTTGGAGATGCCGAGGTTTTTGTACATGATCACCGACAGCGTCATCACCACCACATAGGGGATGCCCTGGCTGAAGTAAAGCGTCGGTATCCAGCTCCAGAGGCTGGCATTGCTCGGCGTGCGTTCCATTTTCAGCTGCCGTTGAGCGCCTGGCGCACGCTGCCGCCGGCGGCTTCGAGCGCGTTGCGCGCCTGTGCGATGTTGATGTCCTTGCGCAAGGCCACGATCGCGACCTTGACATGGAAGCCGCAGTCTTGCAGCACGGCGCCCGCTTTGACCGGGTCGGCGCCAGTGGCTGCCAGCGTCAGCGCCAGCGCACGCCGCACCAGTTTGGCATTGGTTGGTTTCAGGTCGACCATCAAATTGCCGTAGACCTTGTTCAGCTTGACCATCAAGGCGCTGGAAAAGCTGTTCAGCGCCATCTTCTGAGCGCTACCGGCCTTCAGCCGGGTACTGCCCGAGATCACTTCGGCGCCGGTGTCGAGCAGGATGCCGATCTCGGCCTGTTCGGTCAGCGGCGCATCCGGGTTATTGGCAAAACCGATCGTCAGCGCACCGGCCTTGCGCGCTTCCTGCAGCGCGCCCAGCACATAGGGCGTTGCGCCCGAGGCTGCCAGCAGCAGCACGACATCGTTGACGCCGGGTTGCAGCGCCAGCAGGTCGGCCGCGCCTTGAATCGCATCGTCTTCAGCGCCTTCGACCGCGACGAACATCGCCGACGGCCCGCCCGCCAGGATCGCCAAAGCGCGTTCGCGCGGCCAGGAAAAGGTCGGATAGAGCTCGACGCTGTCAAGCACGCCGAGGCGACCGGAGGTGCCGGCGCCGGCGTAGATCAGGCGACCACCAGCCAGCATCCGCGGCAGCGCTCGGCCGACCGCCAACGCCAGTTGCGGGGCTGCGGCGCGCAGCGCTTCGACTGCTGCGGTCTGGTCGTCGATGAAGGCGGCCAGCAACTGATCGAGCGGGTAGAGATCCAGATCCTGGTGCGACTGGCTGGGCGTCTCGGTCTTGAGCATTGGCGGGTTGCAGAGTGTTCGGCTGACTATAGTGGTATTCGACTGGTCTTGAAAGTCCGGCTTGCGCGAACAAGGCGGTTTTCTGCCATGATGAGTCCATAACGACTGGCTGAGGCCCCTATGAAGTTGAAGATCTCGATGGTTTTTTGTGCGCTGGTCTTGGCCGCTGAGTCGGCTTTGGCAGCTTTGAGCGTTGGCGCCCCTGCACCTGATTTCAGCGCCGAAGCGGCAGTTGGCGGCCAGCCGTTCAAGTTCAGCCTGGCCGATACCCTCAAGCAGGGCCCGGTGGTGCTTTACTTCTATCCGAAAGCCTTCACCAAGGGCTGCACGATTGAAGCCCATCAGTTCGCCGAGGCGACCGACCAGTTCAAGGCGCTTGGCGCTACGGTGATCGGCATTTCCAATGATGACATCGAGACGCTGAAGAAGTTTTCAGTCGAGGCCTGCCGCAACAAGTTCGCTGTGGCGGCTGACGCAGGTGCCAAGGTGATGCAGCGCTACGACGCTGCACTGCGCTTGCTGCCGGGCATGGCGGACCGGATTTCCTATCTGATTTCGCCGGACGGCAAGATCGCTGCGGTCTATGCCAGCCTGAGCGCCGACGGTCATGTCGAAACGATGTTGAAGGCGGCCGAGCAGTTGAAAGCGCGACGCTGAAGCTTTAGGGATTAGCGCTTTTGCAAGGCGGGCGCGATGTCGAAGCGCTGCGCAGGTTTGTCGGCGCGGGCATAGAGGCCGGCGACCTTGGGCAGGCTGGCCTGGATGTCGCGGATTCTTGTCGGCCCGGCGGGATGGGTTGACAGCCATTGCGGCGGCGCGCCCTTGGACATCGCGCCCATCTTTTGCCATAGGCTGACGCCCGCTGCGGGGTCATAGCCAGCGCGAGCCGCCAACTCCATGCCGACCAGATCGGCCTCGCTTTCATCTTCGCGGCTGAAGGTCAGACTCAGCAATTGGCTGCCCATCTGCAGCGCCATGTCGCCGAGATGGCCGAGGCCGAGCACGCTCGACAAAACGTTGGCGCCGATCCGCGTCGCTGCCGTCTTGCCCATCCGCTCGCGCGCATGCTCACGCAGCGCATGTGCGACTTCATGGCCCATGATCGTCGCCACCTCGGCATCGTTGAGCTTGAGTTTTTCCAGGATGCCGTAATAAAAAGCGATCTTGCCGCCCGGCATGCAAAAGGCATTCAGCTGCGGGCTGGCGATCAGGTTGACCTCCCAGCGCCATTGCTGCGCGCGCAAATTCCATGGCATGGCCAAGGGGACGATGCGCTTGGCAATCGCGCGCAGCCGCTGCAACTGTGGATGCGAGGCCGGTGCCAAGGCATGGGATTGTGCCGCCTCGCGCATCATCTGCTGATATTGCTGAGCGCCGGCGTTTTCGACCTGTTCGGCCGGCACCAGATTGGCCATCCGGCTGGTGGCGCCGACCTCGACGCCTTCGCGCGCCCACACCGGGCCCAGCGCCGCTGCGCCGAGCAGGCTGGTGAAAAGACGCCGCGAGTTCATCCTGCCGGCAGCTTGGCTGCAGACACAAGCCTGACCAAAGCCATGGCAAGGCGCACTGGGCAGGTCGGGGTTGGCGGCGGGGTTGAAGTCCATGGTGGGTGCGTGCAAGGTCGCTGCGTGAGCCTATTTTGATGCATCTGTCGGGGATCACCGACAATCGGCAGATGGTGACAACTCTCTCAAATCTCAAGCCTGACCCGTCCAACGTCCAGCAATTTCGTGCCGCGCTGGGCATGTTTGCCACCGGCGTGACGATCGTTACCGCGCGCGCGCAGGACGGCAGTCTGGTCGGATTGACGGCCAATTCGTTCAATTCAGTCTCGTTGG
>Ga0114978_10002948_pt1 | contig 14005 bp, 9 predicted proteins | sample S_140212_EF_Meta_FD_87027 | JGI IMG/M metagenome (GOLD analysis project Ga0114978, IMG submission 87027) | Freshwater microbial communities from Lake Simoncouche, Canada to study carbon cycling - S_140212_EF_MetaG | ecosystem: Environmental > Aquatic > Freshwater > Lake | place: Lake...
CCAGGACCGGAACGCCCGCGCCGCGCAACTCGGCGAGACGGTCAGGAGAATAGGTCTCCGCCTCCAGCCCGCCAGCCCCTATTTTCGGCCTTGACCCTGACTCTGACCCAGACGCGGTGGAGGTGGCGGGCGCATAGGCACCGATCATGGCCAGGGCCATGGCGATCGCCAGAAACACGGTGCCGCCCGTCATCAGCAGCAGATGCTTGCGGCCTTCAATCCCCTGGCTGCGGCCATAGAGCCAGGCTCCAAAGGCGGTCAGAACCCCAATCGCCAGTAGACGGGCGAGCCCGGCCGAATCCGTCTGTTGGGCCAGAACCCAGACCAGCCAGGCGGCGGCGGCGTACATCGGGAAGGCCAGCACGCGGCGGAAGGTCTCCATCCAGGCACCGGGGCGCGGGATCCGCTTCAATAGACCGGGCGCGAACGCCAGGGCCGTGAAGGGCGCAGCCATGCCAAGGCCCAGGCTCAGAAAAACGGCCAGACCCAGGAGGGGCGGCTGGGTCAGGGCTACGCCCAGCGCTGGGGCCATGAAGGGCGCCGTACAGGGCGCTGCGACCACAACGGCCAGGGCCCCTGTGAAGGCCGCGCCCACGAGGCCATCTTTGGATGCCAGGCCCGAGCCCACCCCCTGGACTGATGTCCCGATCTCGAACAGGCCCGAAAGGTTGAGCGCGGTCAGCAGCATGACCAGGCACAACACCGCCACTACGGCGGGCGACTGCAGCTGAAAGCCCCAGCCAACGGCCCCGCCGGCGGCCCGCGCCGCCATCAGCGCACCGGCCAAGGCCAGAAAGGTCAAAAGCACGCCGCCCATGAAGGCGAGGCCCTCTGCCCGCGCGGCCTTCGGCTCGGATGCATGGCTGGCCAGGGACGCCGCCTTCATCGACAGCACCGGGAAGACGCAGGGCATCAGGTTCAGGATCATCCCACCGATGAATGCAAATACGATCGCCAGCAGTAGACCGGGCTGGCCCGTCGCCGGGGTGGCGTTGGTCACGCCCTCGGGGCCATTGGATGTGGCGGGCGTTGCTGGGCCAAGGCCAGAGGTCCCAGCCGGTGCAGGGCCGCTAGCCGCCTCGATCTCATAGGTCTTTCCGCCAACGGCTAAAACGCCGGCGATCTTGTCCGGTGCCGGGCCGTTGACGAAGGCCGTTCCGGGCTTGAGCGTCAGGGTCAGGCCGTTGGGGCCCTTCTCGATGGTTTGAGCGGCGGCGTTTTCCATCACCACGCCCGAATAGGGGAAGAAATAGGCTCCGTTCATGTCGGCACCCGCCAGGGGCGAACCCGCCACGGCCAGGGTCAAGCCGGTGGCTGAGCCAATATAGCTTGCCGTCAGGCCAGCGGGCTTGGGCGTATCGGCTAGGGCCTTTTCGATGCCTGGGCCATGCTTGGGATCGTTCGCCGGAGCCGCCACGATGGGCAGGGCTAGGTTGAGCACCGCGCTCTCGGGCACGCAGACATCGGCGCAGACCAGAAAGGCCACGGCGGCCTTGATCGTAACGCTGCTCCCCATCTTAGCATTTGCAGGCACGGTGACCGGGACGGTCAGCAGGACCTCGCCCTGATAGCCATAATTCATCAACGGGCCCAGCGGCAGGCGGCTGGGCGCGGGCCACACGATATCGCCCGCGCTCCAGCCGGCGGGCAGGGTCCAGACGATCTTGGTGGCATCGCCGCTGTCGCCCGGGTTGCGCCAGTAGGTGTGCCAGCCCTTGTCGATCTGTTGGCGAACGGCCAAGTAAACGGTCGATCCCGGAGCGGCCCCGGCCGTCTTGGCGACCAGCTCGGCCTTGAGGTGCCCAGTGTTAAGCGCCTCCGCCATCGCCGGCGCGGCCAAGCTGAGGATCAGGGCGGCGATGAAGCCTGAGAAAATGCGGTTCATGGCGTCACCTTAAGACATACGCCAGGGCGGCGGCAAACCTAGCCAAGGCGAAGCAAACCTCTAGAACAGGCCTATTAGCTGTTTAGCCTGGATGCCATATCCCATGCCCGCTGCATTTGACAAAATTAAGGTCGGCCAAGTGGTGTCGCTCGGCACGGCCATGGTGGACCCCACGGCGCTCGATGCCTTCCTTGTGGCATTTGCGCCCGGCTGGAACGCCGAGCAGGGTGCGCCCGACGCCTTCACCTTCGCTGTCTGGACCCGGCTCGACGCAGCAGCTACAGCGCAATGGCCGCAGACCAAGCGTCTGGGCATAGACGCCCTGCGTTGGGGCCGAAATCCCCCCGCAGGCGAGCTGCTGCGCGGCCGGATGACCGTGATGGGCAAGGACCCGGTCGGCGATGACAAGGGCGTGGTGATTGCTCAACACGACCTGCTCGATGAAGCTGGCCGTTTGGTATTCTCGTGCCTGACCCGCAGCGTGTTTAGGCGTTAGCGGCCGGCTGCTGCGCCGCGAGCGGCAGGGAAGCCGGGCCGCGCTTGGAGGCGACGGCCATCAGGCGGTCCCAACCCAGCAGCGACACCATGTGGGCAAACACCGCGCCCATGGCCCCGTTGTTGAGCAGCTCGGAAAGCTTGTCTCCCGGCAGCTTCTTGAACTTCTCGTCCGAGATCGCGGAATATTCGGCGATCAGCTGCGGTTCGCCGGCGGGCGAGCCATCGGCGTTGCGCGGGGTATAGACGGCCTGTTTCATCTCGAACAGGTCGAGTTCGTTCAACATCTGTACGAAAGCCATGGTGCGGCGGCGCTCGGTCTCGAAGTCGTCGCAGAACTTGATGGCGTCGGTGGTGTACTGAGTCGGTTCGCCCTTGGCGTCGAACAGTTTGGTCTCGCCCTTCTCAGACAACAGGTCGGAGGCGCGGTCTATGCAGACGACCATCTGCTCGTCCTCCTCATTGCCGGCCAGCACGAACGGGAAGCGGCGGATATAGGCCGGCAGATAGGTGGCATCGGCGAATGCGCCGTCATCATCGATGAACAGGTTCTGGCCGCCATTCAGACCCATCACGGCCAGCGGAATGCGGTCCGGTCCGGCGAAGATGATCGGGAAGCTCAGGGCGGCCTGGCCAAATTCGCCGATCGTGATCGGCACCACATGGCCGGTCTTGGCAAAGTCGAACGGCTTGTCCTTGTTTACCAGGCCCAGCTTGGCGTGTTCGACGCGATTCAGCGGCTCAGGGTTCGTGTAGAACAGCACAGTGCCGGAGATCTCGGCCTGGGCGGCGGGGGCGGGGGTCTCGGACATGTTGGTCTGGGCTCCGGAGTTCGGATTTAAATGGCGGTTGCGGCTCTTAGCCGATCCAGAAGCGGGCGGCAAACGGGGCCTCTGGCTCAGTCCTTGGCGGTGGCAAGATAGCTCGCCGAACGCATCTCCTGAAGACGTGAGACGCAACGCTGGAATTCGAACGCGCCCTCGCCCTCGGGATAGATTTTTTCAGGCTCAGCAGCGGCCAGGGCGATCAGCTTGACGCGCGCCTCATACAGGGCGTCGATCAGGGTCAGGAAGCGTCTGGCTTCCGAGCGGTTACCGGCCCCCAGAAGGGGGATGTTTTCAAGAAAGAGGGTGTGGCTCCGATCCGCTAGGGCCAGATAGTCCTGCGGCCCCAGCGCCTGAGCGCACAGGCTGGCGAATGAAGCCCGAACCAGCCCGCCCGCGGCGCGCGGCAAGTGGGTCTTGCGACCCAGCACCTCCAGAGTGATGCCGGTTTCGGCTGCGCCGTCTAAAAGGTCGCCCCACAGGGCGTCGAACCGAATCTGCTGGGTGTCATGGACCAGATCCAGCCAGACCTCCTCGCCGCGCAGCCGGTCCAGTCGGTAATCCACCGGTCCTTTGACGGCCACAACGTCGAGCTGCTGCTGCAGCATGGCGATGAAGGGCAGGAAGAGCTGCCGGTTGAGGCCATTGTAATACAGGGCGTCTGGTGCCCGGTTGGAGGTGGCGGCCACGATCACCCCGCGCACCAGCAGGGCCTCGAACAGCCGACCCAGGATCATGGCGTCGGCGATATCGGAGACTTGGAATTCGTCGAAACACAGCAGGCGGGTATCGTGGGCGATGACCCCGGCGGTGGGCCCGATGGGATCGTCGCCCTTGGTTTCGCCAAACAGCGTCTTGCGTTCGGCCACGCTGCCTTTGCGCCATTCGCCGATCAGTCGGTGCACCTGCGCCATAAAGTCATGGAAGTGTACGCGCCGCTTACGGGCCACGGGTGCGGAGGCAAAGAACAGGTCCATCAGCATGGATTTGCCGCGCCCGACTGGGCCGTAGAGATAGACGCCACGCACGGCCTTGGGCTTGCGGAACAGCCCGGGTTCTCCGGCCGCGGCCAGGTCGCCCTCCAACCGGATCAGGGCCTCCAGGGCCTTGGCCTGGGCTGGATCGGCTCGCAGTCGCCCGGAAGCGATGGCGGTGTCATAGGATTTGCGCAGGGCGGAAGCCATTGCGGCTCCGGTTAGCCGCGTGAGGCCGCCTCGTCGATGCTAAAATTGACCGATGCGGGCGGAAAGCCGAATCGCCCAATGTCTAGCCCGGCTTTCAGGCTCCAAGGTCTTTCAGCGCATAGCCCTGGGTTTCGACCTTCTCACAGGCGCAGCCCCGCATCTTGCCATCCTGGGTCCACCAGATCAGCAGCGGATAGGCGAAAGTGATGCCGTTTTCCTTCAGCAGCGGTCTTAACTTCATCACCATGTCACGCCCGGCGTCGACCACGGCTGTGCGGGCGGTGTCGCCGTCAGCGGGGATGATCCCATCGGCCGTCCAGCCGTCGATAGGGGTCTCGTCCCAGCGTTGCGAGAGAGCCCAACTGCGGTTGACCCACAGTTCCGCCACTGTGGAGCGCTCGGCTGGCGTCGATTGCGACACCCCGTTCAGGTCGGGTCGGGCCACTTCGATCAGCCGGGTGTCGACCTGGGCGGCTTGCAGCTTGGGCCATTGCTCCAGCTTAAACCGCAGGCAGTCGGGGCAGGAGCGGAAGCCGACCATGTAGAGCTTAGGACCAGGAAGGCCCGGCGACACCCAGCCCGAGGTTTCGAGGATTTTTGTGATTTCGGCCTGGTTCTTGGTGATTTCATGCGGCCGCCAGCGCAGGTCGATCCGCCACCAGCCATAGAGGCCCGCGATGACGGCCACGACCAGCAGCGCAGTGATCAGCTTGAACTTCATCCGTTGACTCCAAGAAACTTGCCCTGCACGGCAGCGGGACTTTGCGGTCACGGTGAGTGTAACTGATCTCAGTGCGACGCCGAAGCGAGGTTTGAGCCCTTCGTCGCCCAGCATCGATGGGCTGATCGTGAATGCGCGCCGTCTCGCCCATTCGCACTGGTCCAGCTATAGCGGAGGGATGGAGTTATTCCTTCCCGATGAAGCCGCTACCCAGGCCCTGGGGGCCGCCGTGGCCAAGGTGCTGCGGCGCGGTGATGTCGTCTGTTTGAGCGGGCCGTTGGGAGCCGGAAAATCGTCCCTGGCCCGAGCGCTCATCCGGTCGCTGACCTCTCCAGAAGAAGAGGTGCCGAGCCCGACCTACACCCTGGCTCAATCCTACAACGGCGCGGAATTTCCGATCGCCCATTTCGACCTCTACCGCCTGAAAGCGCCCGAGGAAGCCGATGAACTTGGCCTGGACGAAGCGCTAGTTGCCGGGGCCGCTGTGATCGAATGGCCGCAGCGGCTCGGTAGCCGCCTGCCTACAGACCGACTCAGCCTAGAAATTACGCACGCCAACGATGGCGCGGCCCGCACGGCCCACCTGTCGTTTCATGGGGCGTGGGAGGGCCGGAAACTGGATGTCTGAGCGCGAGGTGATCAAGGCTGATTTCCTCATGCGTCACGGCCTAGCCGCGGCCGCCCGCTCGCCCCTGGCCGGCGACGCCTCGACCCGCGCCTATGAGCGACTGCTGCTGCCCGGCGGTATCAGTCTTATTTTTATGGACCAACACCCATCAGCCGAGAGCGCGCCTTGTGGACCCGACGCCACCAACGCGCAGCGCATTGCCGCCGGCTATAACGCCATGGCCCGGCTTGCGGCCGGCAGTGTGGACGCCTTCGTCGCCTGCGCTTGCTGGCTCAAGGACCAGGGTCTTTCGGCACCCGCCATAATTGCGGCTGAACCAGAGCTTGGGCTAGCCGTGATGGAAGACCTCGGCTATGGGCTCTATGCCACCGAGATCGCCTCAGGACACGCTGACGAGGGCGAGTTGTACGGCGCGGCAATTGACGCCATCGGCGTGCTGCATGCTGCCCACCCGCCGCCTGTACTGACCGGCGGCGGATCGTCCTGGCCGCTGCTCACTTTCGACGACCTCGCCCTGGCTACGGCGCACGACCTGTTCATCGACTGGTGGGACAAACTGGCCATGGGCCTTCGCTTCAGCGAGACTGCGCGGGCCGAGTGGCAGGCGCTCTGGACGCCAGTGCGGGCGCGTGGCGAGGCGGGCGCGACGGTATTTTGCCATCGCGATTATCACGCCGAAAACCTGATCTGGTTACCCGACCGTGTCGGGCCAAACCGCGTCGGCCTGCTGGATTTTCAAGATGCCGTGCGCGCCCATCCTGTGTGGGATCTCTCCATGCTGCTGCATGACGCGCGCCGCACGGTCATTCCGGCGTTGGAGACCGTGGCGCTGGAGCGCTATCTGGCCACCCATCCCGAGCTTGATGCGGAACAGTTCCTCGACGACTACGCTCAGCTCGGTGCGCTCAACATCGTGCGTATCCTCGGCGTATTCGCCCGCCTGACCGTGCGTGATGATAAACCGCGCTATGCCGCCCTAACCCCGCGCATGTGGACCTATCTCGACGCCTTGATGCAGCGACCGGCCCTCGCGCGCCTGAAGGCCTGGATGGACCGCCACGCACCGCGAGAGTCCCGGCCATGATCAAGACGGCAATGGTCCTGGCCGCCGGCCTTGGCACGCGTATGCGCCCCCTGACCAACGACCGGCCCAAGGCGCTGGTGACTGTGAACGGTAAGGCTCTGATCGATCATACGCTCGACCGACTGGCCGAGGCTGAGGTCGAGACCGCCATCGTCAATGTTCACCACTATGCCGATAAGGTGGAGGCGCATCTGGCGGCCCGTATCGGCGGACCCCGGATCGTGATTTCAGACGAACGCGCCGGCCTGCTCGACAGCGGCGGGGGTATTGCTCATGCGGCAGCCCTGATTGGGCCCGATCCCATCTTCGTGGCGAATACCGATGTGCCCTGGATCGAAGGGGCCGTGCCGGCCTTGACCGCCCTTGCGGCGCTATGGGACCCGGCGAAGATGGACATCGCCATCCTGCTGGCGGCCCGCGAGCACTCTATCGGCTTTGACCGGCCAGAGGGCTTCGACCGTACCGCCGATGGCCGACTGACCCATTCCAATTCGGTCGAACCCATGCCGCCGTTCGTCAATATCGGGGTGCAGATCATCAAACCCCAGATCGTCGCGGGAGAGGGTAGTTTTTCGATCGTGCCGATCTGGAAGCGACTCTCCGCCGAACACCGGCTTTACGGTGCGGTCATGGACGGCTTTGCCCTGCATGTCAGCGATCCGGCGATGCGCGACGCCGCCGAGGCGAGACTGGCATGAACGGTGTTGGCCTGTTCGACAAGGATGGGCCGCGCTGGTTCAACATTCCGGCGCATCGGCCATTTCTGGCGGATCTGGCGCGCGGCCTGATTGACGGCCTTTCGGCCGAAGACCTGGCCCAGGCGGTGATCCTGACCCCCAACCAGCGCAGCGCCCGCGCCCTGGCCGCTGCCTTTGCCGACGCTGCCCCGCAAGGTCTGCTGCTGCCGCAACTGCGCCCGATTGGCGATCTGGAGGAGGGCGAAGCACCGTTCGAGCCCGGCGATCTTTCGCTCGATCTGCCCGCTGCGATAACGCCATGGAAGCGGCGGTTCGAACTGGCGGCCATGGTGGCGAAACGACAGGAAGGCCTGACCGCCGGTCAGGCGCTGGAAATGGCCGATTCCCTGGGCGGGTTGATCGACAGCCTACAGATCGAGGAGATCGAGCCCGCCGGGCGAATCGAGGCTCTGGTTGATGGCGAACTGGCCCAGCATTGGCACCGCTCCGCGGCCTTGCTGACCGGAGTGCTGGCCGACTGGCCGCGGCGGTTACGCGAGCTGGGGCTCATGGACGTCCATGAGCGCCGCGTGCGCCTGCTACGTGCTCTGCGCGACCGCTGGGCCGGCACCCCGCCCTTGCACGCCCTGATCGCCGCCGGGTCTACAGGCACCGCGCCACCAGCTGCCGACCTGCTGGCGGTCGTCGCCGCCGCCCCGCGTGGGCTGGTGGTGCTGCCGGGATTGGATGAGGCCCTGGCCGCCGAGGCCTGGACTGAGGTCGAGGGTGATGAACAGCATCCGCAGGGCTCGCTGGCGCGGCTATTGAAGCGCTCGCGTATCGCACGGAGCGACGTGGCCCTATGGCCGGCCAGTCGCGGGGGGTCCGCTCGCTGGCGACGGTTGCTGATCAACGATGCTCTGCGTCCCGCCGACGCCACCTCCGGCTGGTTGGATCGGATCAAACAGATGAAGGCCGAGGGGGAAACCGCCGGGATCGACGCCTATGCTGCCGGTCTGGAGGGATTATCGATCGCCACTGCGCGCGATGATGACGAGGCGGCCCTGGCCTGTGCCCTGCTGTTACGCGAGACGCTGGAAACCTCTGACAAGACCGTCGCCCTCATCACACCGGACGCAGCCTTGGCCCGCCGCGTTGCCGTGCGGCTAGGCCGGTTTGGTATCGAAGCCCAATCCTCTTCCGGCCGTCCCTTGGCGCAGTTCCCCGTGGCCGTCCTGGCGGCATTGGCAGCCCAGCTGACGATTGATCCAGAAGACCCGGTCGCCCTGCTCGCGGTGCTCAAACATCCGCTGACGCGGCTGAGATTAGAAGCGCACGAATGCGCCGCCATAGCCTTGCAGCTGGAAGTCCCCGTGCTGCGCGGGCCGCGCCGCAGTCGCGCCGATACCCTCGCCATGGCGGAAGCCAAAGACCGGCCCGTCGCCCTGGCCCAGACCCTGTTCAACGCGCTCGATATCGCCGCCGCTCCGTTCGCCGCTGGCACAGCCCGTCCTGCTGATGCAGCCCGTGCCCTCGTTGAGTCCCTGCAGGCGATCGGCGGGCAAAACCTCTGGTCAGGTCCGGATGGCGAAGCCGCCGCCGCCCTGTTTTCGGCACTCATCCATGAAGGCGAGGGCCTGCCGCCCGCCAGCGCAATCGGCTTTTTCGACCTGCTACAGCGCCTCTTGACGGGCGAGACGGTGCGGACCGTCAGCCCAGGCCATCCCCGCGTGCAGATCCTTGGCGCGCTTGAGGCGCGGCTGGTGCGCGCCGACCGCCTGGTGCTGGCTGGGCTGGAGGAAGGAGTGTGGCCACGCATCCCGCCGGCCGACCCGTTCCTGTCGCGGCCGATGCGCAAGACCCTTGGCCTACCCTCGCCCGAAAGGCGCGTGGGGCTCTCGGCGCACGATTTCGCCCAGGCCGCCTGCGCCGCCGAGGTGGTGCTGGTGCATGCCGAACGCCGCGATGGTGCGCCCGCCGTGCCGTCGCGCTGGGTGTGGCGTCTGCGCACCCTGGTCGCGGGCGCGGGCGCCGTCCTGCCCAATCGCGATGACATTCTGGCTCTCGCTCGCGCGCTCGATGCGCCGGGCAAGAGCGATACGATCGAGCGCCCGTGCCCCCGACCGCCGGTCGAGGACCGCCCCAAGCTTCTGTATGTAACGCGCATCGAGGCTCTTACTCGCGATCCCTATTCCGTCTGGGCCCGCGATATTCTCAAGCTCAAGGCGCTGGACCGACCCGACGCGCCGGTGGATGCTCGCGTGCGCGGCACCGCGATCCACAAGGCTTTCGAGAAACTGACCGAGCAGTTCCCCGGTGCTCTACCGGACGACGCCGCCGACCGGTTCGAGGGGTTCTACCTCTCCGCCCTGGCCGAAAAGGGCATGTCTGCCGCCCATCTCACCCATGAGCGGGCCTTGGCGCGAGAGGCCGCCGCCTGGGTGGTGGCCTATGAACGCGATCGCCGCGCCGATGGCCGCCGGATCGTGGTGGAGGCCGAGGGAAAACTCACGATCCAGACCGCTGGCGGGCCGTTCGAACTAAGGGCCAAGGCCGACCGGATTGAGGTGGGCCGCGACGGCCAGCTGAATGTGTTGGACTACAAGACCGGCTCGGTTCCCAGCATCAACGCCGTAAAGACAGGTTTCTCGCCACAACTGGCCCTGACTGCGGCCATCGCCTCCGCAGGCGGCTATAGCGGCATACCCAAGGGCGGGGCGGGCGAATTGATCTATCTGAAGATCACCGGTCGCCGCCCGGCGGGCAAGGCTGAGCTGCGCGGCAATGCCGAGGGTACGGTGAGAGACCTGCCACCTAGCCCCGAAATGGCTGCCCTGGCTCTGGATGGGCTGCGAGCCCTCATCGAGCTCTACCAGGACCCTGATCGCCCCTATCTGTCGCGCGTGGCACCGCAATTCCTGCACGACCATGCGGGCGACTACGGCCACCTGGCGCGGGTGTTTGAATGGTCCACCGGCGGCGGGGAGGGCGAGGAATGAAACCGCCGTCCAGCAATGCTGCCGACAGCCAGGCCGTCGCCGCTGATCCGGCCGGCCATCGCTTCGTCACCGCCAATGCCGGTGCTGGCAAGACCAAGACCCTGATCGACCGCGTGGCGCGGCTGCTGTTGGCCGGGGCCCAGCCGTCGGCCATCCTGTGCGTGACCTATACCAAGGCGGCCGCTGCCGAAATGCAACGGCGCCTCTACGACCGGCTCGGCCTTTGGGCCGTTATGGACCAGGACGCCCTAGTTGAGACCCTGACCAAACTGGAGGGCCGCCCCGCCGCCGGTTTTGATGATGCGGCGGTGCGCCAGGCCCGCGCCCTGTTCGCCCGTGCGCTGGAATCGCCGGGCGGGCTGAAGATCCAGACCATCCACGCGTTCTGCGAGGCCCTGCTGCGCCGCTTCCCAATCGAGGCCGGGATCGCGCCGGGCTTTCGGGTGATGGACGATCCCCAGGCTGCCGCCATTGTCCGCGCCGCGCGCGAACAGGTGGCGCTCAAAGCCTCCGCTGACGCTGCGAATGGCGGGGTTGGGATACTGGCCGAGGCCTATGCCCGGATGTCTGTGGCGCTGGATTTCCAGTCGTTCCAGAGCATGTTCGCGACGTTCGAGGACCAACGCGGAGCCCTGATCGGCTATTTCCAGCAGACCGGCCTTTCGTCGGATGCCCTGGTGGCCGATGTCTGGAAACGCTGTGGCTTCGACGCGCCCTCGTGTGAAGAAACCGAAGCGGCCTACGCGATGGCCGCGATCGACCGTCCCTTGTGGCGCGACGCCGCCCAGGTGCTGGCCGACGGCAAGGCCACGGACCAAAAGAACGCCGCCCTACTGGCCGCTGTGGCTGCCGACCCCAATGCCAGCTTCGACCAGGCCGTGGCCTCCCTTTTCACCCTGGCCGGGACCCCGGGAAGTTGGGTGCGTACAACCGCCGGCTTGAAGAGACGCGAGGATCTGCGCGAAGGCCTGCTGCTGCAGCAAGACATCCTGGTCGCGGCCCGCGAGCGCATTGCCGCCGCGACCGTGGCGCAGACCACCATTGATGCCCTGATCCTCGCTGCGTCCTATGTCGGCGCCTATGCCGAGGAAAAGGCGCGCCGCAGCGTGCTCGACTTTAACGATCTGATCGAGCGCACCTCGGCCCTGCTCAATACCCGCGAGGATGCGGCGTGGGTGCTCTACAAGCTCGATGGCGGCATCGACCACCTGCTGCTCGACGAGGCGCAGGACACTGCCTTTGAGCAGTGGAACATCATCGAGGCCCTGACCGCTGAGTTTGGTGCCGGTGCCGGCGTGCGGGATACGGCGCGCACCCTGTTCGTGGTTGGCGACGTCAAACAGTCGATCTATTCGTTCCAGGGTGCCAATCCGGACCTGTTCCTGGCCCGCCGCACCGCCTGGCTCGACAACTTCCGCGCGGCCGGCATCGATGCGCAGAGCGTCGAACTCAACACCTCCTTCCGCTCGACGCCGGAGGTGCTGGCCTTCGTCGACGCCGTTTTCCTGACCGAGGAATTTCGCGCCTCCCTGTCTAGCGATCCAGCCAAGGTCACCCACGAAGCGTTCCGTACCGACGGCCCTGGCTGTGTTGACCTGTGGGACCTGGTCCGCGAGCCCAAGATGCCCGAGCGCGTGGCCTGGGACGCGCCACTCGACACGCCCGATGCCCAGGGTGCCAACCGCCGTTTGGCCGATCAGATTGCCGCCGAGATCAAGGCCCTGGTGGTACGAGGTGACGCCGTATTCGAGGGGGGCGACAAGCCGCCACGGCCGGCGTCTTTCGGCGATGTGCTGATCCTGGTGCGCCGCCGCGGTGTCCTGTTCGAGGAAATCCTGCGGGCGCTGAAGCGGGCCGACGTTCCGGTGGCCGGTGCCGACCGTCTCAAGCTGTCGGGCCACATCGCCTTCGACGACCTGATCGCCCTGGCGCGATTCTGCCTCTTCCCCGACGACGACCTGACCCTGGCGGCCCTACTGAAAAGCCCGCTAACCGGCCTGAAGGACGAGGATCTCTACGCCCTGGCGAAACCGCGCGGCGAGGCCAGCCTGTGGACCGTGCTGCAACAGCGCGCCAGCGAGGTCGCCGCCTGGGGCGAGGCCCTGGAAACTCTGGTCTGGGCGCGCGGCGAAGCGCAGCGGCGGCCACCGTTCGAGTTCTTCGGGACTGTGCTCGACCGAATCGCCGCCGACGGGCGCTCGATGCGCCAGCGGTTCCTCAGTCGCCTGGGGCCGGAGGCGCAGGATGCCCTGGCTGAATTCATAGCCCAGACCGCCGCCGCCGAGGTACGCGGGGTGCGCGACCTGGAAACCCTGGCCGACGACTTCGCGGGGCTGGATATCGTGGTCAAGCGCGAGATGGACGCGGCGCGCGGCGAAGTGCGGGTCATGACCGCTCACGGCGCCAAGGGGCTGGAAGCCCCCATTGTGATCCTGCCGGAAATCGCCTTCCCCGGCGGCGGGCGCATCTCGCCCCTGCTACGCGATGACAATCCAGTTCTGGGCGCAGGTTTTCTGTGGTGCCCCTCAAAGGCCAGTGACTGCGGTGCCTCTGGTGCCGCGCGGCTAGCGCGTGAAAAGGCCGAGGCGGACGAGGCACTGCGCCTCCTCTATGTGGCCCTGACCCGCGCCCGCGACCGACTGATCCTGTGCGGCCGCGTCGCCGCCGCCGCCAAGGAGGAGAACCTCAAGGGTTGGTACCGCGCGCTGCGCGCCGCCTTCCAGCAGGAGGGGATGGTGCCTGGCCTGCGGCAGGGTGCCAGCCCCGATCAGACCTTCACCCGCTTCGGGGCCGATCCGCGCGCTCTGGGCCCCGCCGTCGCCGTCGCGCCGCCCGCCGTGACTCTGCCCGCCTGGACCCAGGATCCACCGCCGCTGGAATCACCGGCCTGGCGCTACGCCCAGCCCTCGCGCGCGGCGGATGCCGAGCCGCGCGTCGCCCCCTCGCCCCTGGCAGAGTCCCAAGGCCTGGGCCGATATCGTCGCGGCGAAATCATCCACCGCCTGCTACAACTTCTACCCGATGTGGCACCGGATGCGCGCGCCGCCGCCGCCGAAAACCTGCTGAGCAAGGAGCGGCTTACCGGCCCTCAACGTGCCGAAATGGCCGCCGCCGCCCTCGGCGTGCTGCAAGATCCGGCTTTCGCCGCTGTCTTCGCCCCCGGCTCCCGCCCCGAGGCCGCGATCGCTGGAACAGCCCCTGAGTTGCCACCGAGCTTGCGCATCTCCGGACGTGTCGACCGCCTGGCCGTGACCGACGACCGCGTGCTGGTAGTCGATTTCAAGACCAACCGCCCGGCCCCAGCCCGTCTCGGCGGGCCGGACGATCCTTATGTGCTGCAGATGGCTCTATACTGGGCCGTGCTGCGCCGGCTGTTCCCAGGCCGCGCGGTCGAGGCGGCCCTGGTCTGGACCGACGGGCCCAAGCTGATGACCGTCCCAGAAGACCTGATGGCCCAGGCGCTAGAAACCTTTGCCTCGCGCGTTGATCGGTGAACGCCGCTCGCCTA
>Ga0114978_10002950_pt1 | contig 14000 bp, 9 predicted proteins | sample S_140212_EF_Meta_FD_87027 | JGI IMG/M metagenome (GOLD analysis project Ga0114978, IMG submission 87027) | Freshwater microbial communities from Lake Simoncouche, Canada to study carbon cycling - S_140212_EF_MetaG | ecosystem: Environmental > Aquatic > Freshwater > Lake | place: Lake...
AAGTAATTTGTATTTGTTTTTTCTGATTTACTTGCGCCAGTAAAGACAGACAAGTCGATAATTGTATACAATAAGCCAACAAACGCAATTAACACACCAAGTAACTTGTACCACATATTTTTGCTGATTTTTTCGACAATACCACCTGGGTTCACAGCGTAAAATGCTCCAGTCATTGCAATGAAACTCGTTAACAAAACGAGTGATCGGATGTCTTCTTTAAACCCCGACTTTGAATAACCATCTGCATAACTGTTTGCAATCAGAAATGCTCCGAGAATCATTGCGACTGGATTAAAGATATAAGAATATTGGTCAAAATAACTAGTCGGCAGTTGACTTAATAACAATACGAGAACCGTTGTGTATATCATAACAAATGTCATACTCTTCATCTCTATGAGAAGCTTTTTAATGACCTCGAAATTGGGGACCAACATGAATAAAAAAACTACAATGAAGAAAACAGAAAATAATATAAGGATTGTGTCATTGACACTCGCTTCAACCGACTGCTTCCCATTTATTGTTGAGATTGAGAACAATGTAACAAGCAATTCCTTCTTATAGACAAATAATATTATGAATGTGATAAGACAGAGCAATACTACCAATATTGGATAAAAAACATCATTTTGATTAATATTTGCCGCTATATCAGATGTATTTGTTGACATACTATATTATTGTAATATTATTTTATGAAAAACTTAGACAGCAAATGCCCTAAAAGGTTTCCAATACGGTTTTCTTGCCGTGACATTCGCGACAGAGAGCAATCAGATTTTGAACATCATTTCCACCACCGTGCTCCAACCGTATTTTGTGATCGACCTCATATGTATAATCGAGCTGTTTTCTGCACTCACCACACTTCCAATCTTGTTGCGAGGCCACATATTTTTTCTTCATTCCACTTACTGAGCGATTCACTTTTTTTGGTCCTCCCATATTCATTCCTCCCATATTCATTCCTCCTCCCATATTCATTCCTCCCATATTCATTCCTCCCATTCCATTTTGTCCCCTAGCAAATCTGGGTTCTTCATCCATGAATCCACTGCCTGTTAAATCGAAGATGGGAGAAAGCATCTCGAGAGATGATTTGTCAATCGGCATGTACTTTACCACATTGTTGGCGCACACGAGCATATTTTTCCCTTGAGTTGGGCTTCGCTTCAATGTCAAGTAAACACCGAGACCTAAAACCACATAAAATGCCATTTGATAATACTTTTTATAGGAAACCAAAATCCTGGTATATTTACCATCGTGATAGCTGTTGTATATAAAAAACGCTGTCGCCAAAAAAATGAATATCTCAATCCTCATTACTATAATCAACGAATAAAAAACAAGTTAAAAGCATTATTAAACAATACCCTATATGAAACTAATCGATTGTTTTGGATTTTACAATGAAATTGAAATGCTGAAATATCGTCTGAATGTACTAGATCATTTAGTTGATATGTTTGTGATTGTAGAATCTAGACATACATTTTCTGGACAAGCAAAAAGATGTACATTCGACGAGCACAAGCATCTAGAACCTTTTTCTAGGTTCCGACACAAAATTATACATGTCATCGTTGATGACTTTCCATTCAAATACCCTAATATTGATTACACTAAAAATGAACAATGGGCAAATGAACATTTTCAGCGTAATTGCATTGAGCGTGGACTAAACAAGTTGAATCTTAGTCCAAATGACATATTTACCATAACGGATCTAGATGAAATCCCCGACCCGCAAACACTTGCACGAATCAAGGCTGGGGAAATACCTGTTACTGCAAACATGCTAGAAATGGACTTTTATTATTATAACTTGAACTCGAAGATTGACAATAAGTGGCTGTTTCCCAAGATTGTCTCGTATGGAGTATTCAAACAAAGAGGGCTACCGTGTGAAGGTTACCGTTTCATGAATTGCCCGATTATACAAAAGGGTGGTTGGCATTTGTCCTACTTTGGCGACATACATTTTATCAAGAATAAGATTGTAAACTTTGCACACCAAGAATTCAACAACGACGAATTTACCGATTTGTCCAAGATCGAACAGCGGGTGAATGGGTCGTCTGATTTATTTGATAGGGATTATAACCCAGTTTCGAAAATTTCGTCATATCATAACGATTATTTGCCACCGGAATATGGGGGTTTTGTAGCAAAAAACATTTTGTATTGATTTTGGTTTTGACATTCCAATCCTTACGATGGTTATTATAATAATTACAGAGTCCGGTGCTCAACAAGTAAGTTGCGGTCTTCGATTCGTTGCCAAAACGACGAAAAATATTAACAAAAATCATTATAATATAATAGACAACTTTTTTAATAAGTAATATATTTACTTATTAAATCTCACAAAAACAAAGAAGAATCAATTACTTGCGCGAATAAGATTTACGATGCGCATGCGTTTTTTTAGATGAAACCAAACCGAGTGCTTGGTTCCTCCGAGATTTCTTACTTTCTCGTTTGAAAGTGATGTTTGATGACATTTGGATAACCGTGCTCGGCTTATTCACCAAATTTGTCTGGTGTTCAAGTAATTTGGTTATCTCATTCAGATCATCCGTCAAATGATTATAATCGATTGGTTTACTCCTGGGATTGTACAAATACTTCAATACAAGCAACTTCAGGTTTTTGAAGAGAACATGTTCCGATGGTGTTAAAATATCATAGTTGTTGTGGAACAACTCAATCATCGACATGTATGTTGATAGAAACCCCCATACATCAACAATGTTGATATATACATTGTCCAAGTATGGTTTTGGATCAAAAGTTCCGTCTGGTTTCACCTTCGTGTAATGCATCAAACCCTCAACCAAGTAATTCACAATGTACGGAATCGTATATCTCTGTTCAACTGCCTTCCATTTCAGTCTTTGATTCATCTTCAAATCGCGGCTGAAAATCATAAACATAATATCGTTGATTACTCGATAATGACCAGGTCTTATTTTGATCCATTCCTTCAAGTAGCTGAACACAAATTGTCGCAACCGTTTCTTATCTATTGTGCCACCGCGTTTCAAGTATTCTGTATATCGTTCCTTAAATAATTTTGTAAACAATATTACTGAAAATGGGACATTGAACTGCAGCGGGCGATTGACCCATGCATCTGGAAAAATTTGACTCTTGGGATTATACTCGGTGCAAAGCCCCCAGTCAATTAATCTCGTTTTCAAAGAGGTGTCAATCAATATGTTTGAGTCCTTTATATCACTGTGATATATGTGGTTTTTGTTCATGGGTATTATGCCAGATGTAAACAAGTCGATCATTTTCTTGTTCAATATAAGCAATTTATCAAATGATCCTCCGTTGAATATATAATCATCAATAGCAATCCCGCCGTCGGGAATGTTTAATAACTTTAGGGTGTGTAGAGATTCATTTATATTTCCAGCTTCAATCCCATCCTTCGTCAATGCTCTGCATTTCTTATCAAAGTTTGAAAGATCGCCTGATGTGAGCGGGTTCGGTTCACATATATCAATATTGTCCAGTAAAAAATGGTCGGAAAATCTTGGTATATTTGACAATTTTGCACGAATATTTTTTATAAATTGATATTCCTCTTCTGCGTGTCTCGTTGTCATTAATTTACTAACGGACTTCAGTTTACGGAACTTTTTCCCTTTGCATAGTAACGCAGGTCTAAATACGCATCCAAAACCTCCGGTGGCAAGAACTGATCCTCCGATTTTTCTAGTCGTTGTATTCTTTGTATTTTGTTTTCGTTTTATAGATCTCATTCTTATATATAACCGGACAAATTATTTATCATATAAATAATAGATCGACCCAATCATACATACAATAATTGACCCGTATATAAACTTCTCTCTTAACTTGTAATATTCGGACAGTTTCACACGATCGGCTTTATACGCATCATAGTATTTTACATGAAACTCGCTCAATGTTATAGTCGGCTTTTCTAGCTTTTGATTGATTTTGTTATGGATGAACCAGACCCACCGAATGAACGACTCGCGATTGTCCAAGTATGGCGTAACTGGATACTGATCAATCAATTTACTAAATTCGCCAGACATTGTCTCTACTGGTATGAATATAGGTAAATTCTGAATAAATTCGTAGTATTTCTTTTTGGTAACGGCATTCGGATGATGCGGATATGTCATGGAAATTGTATGTAAGAAGAGCCAGTAGTGAGGCCCCCACACATTCGGATCGAGATAAGTCATATACAACACCTAATAAAAAAAATAAAGGGTTTAAACATAATACTGTGTTATTACTGAATGAACAAGAATTTAGTTATATGCAATAATTGCGGAAAACAAGGACACTTATTTCATCAATGTAAACTTCCGATTACTAGTTATGGTGTTGTCCTGTTCAAATCTAGCAATAACTGTATACAGTACTTGATGATTCGTCGAAAAGACAGTTTTGGATACATTGATTTCCTGAGGGGTAAGTACTCTCCTTACAACATTAATCAGATACAGGGCATGATAAATGAAATGTCGCATGAAGAGAAGAAGAAAATATCATCGGAACCATTTGAACTCTTGTGGAAGCAAATGTGGGGAGACGCATCTAAATCACAATACAAAAGCGAAGAGTATGCTTCTATGAAAAAATTCGACTTGATCCGAAGCGGAGTTATCGTAAATGACGAAAAGGTTACATTAACCGATCTGATTGGACAAAGCACAAGTTCGTGGTGCGAAACGGAGTGGGAATTTCCCAAGGGCCGAAGAGATCCCAAGGAGAAAGACCTCGATTGCGCACTTAGAGAATTTGAAGAAGAAACCGGAATATCACAGACAAAAATAACGGTCGTTGAAAATGTGCTTCCATTTGAAGAGATCTTTATAGGGACGAATCACAAGTCTTACAAACACAAGTACTTTTTGGCGTACATGAATGATAACAATGCAACCTTGAGTAATTATCAGAAGAACGAAGTTAGCAAACTGGATTGGAAGACAATCGATGAATGTTTAGAATCAATAAGACCATACAATTTAGAAAAGAAGAAATTAATTTCAAATGTTAATAAAGTTTTACAAGAATATAGATTATATTCATAATATATAATATGTCTGAAAATACGAACATGAACTCAAAGAAAACAAGAAAGAAAATTATTAATCGCTGTCCGAATGGAACCAGACGCAACCCCAAAACCCTTTTGTGTGAACCTATATTACCAGTTCCAGATCAGGTTCCGGTTGTTGCTGCTATATTGGAACACATTGTGGATAAAACTAACGAACTTGTTGTTCAAGTGAGAGAACCGATTGTTGATGCAACAGCAGAACATTTGGACGATATTATTAAGATTGCTCAACAGACACAGTCGAAAGATTCTTTACCACTTGCACTTGATAAGGATACGACAGTTAAGTATACGACGGATAAGGATACGACGGATAAGGATACGACTGATACGGATACTTCTGAAACCGGCTCATGTGATTATGATCTTCAAAAGGACCTTGATGGGTTGGATTGTAACAGCGAGAATTATTACTCTAACGAAGAATGTAATAAGTTTTTATTGAAAAAGGAAGCTGTTGAGCGTAATTGCATCAACGACCAACCAACAGATAAAGTTCATTTGTATCCAAACATAAATGACGCCAATTTCAATATCAAAATCGCGACAAAAAAAGAGTTCAATGATACCAAATACGACGGTGAAATTTTCGAAGACATTGAGCAACATGCAAATGAATTAGCGAACGCGGACTTCGAACTGCAACCTCATCAAGCATTTGTGAAAAACTTTTTGTCGTTTCAGACACCATACAATAGTTTGTTGCTGTACCACGGGCTGGGAACCGGTAAGACTTGCAGTGCGATTGGTGTATGCGAGGAAATGCGCGATTACTCGAAACAGACCGGATTCACTAAGAAAATAATCATAGTCGCATCGGAAAATGTTCAGGACAATTTTAAGAGTCAGCTGTTTGACGAAAGAAATCTGAAAGAACAAGGTGGCATATGGACCGCAGGAGGTTGTGTAGGGAATAAACTGCTGAAAGAGATTAATCCAATGAACATCCGCGGCATTTCTCGAGAGAAGATCATAAGCCAAATTAATAATTTGATAAACGCGAATTATGTCTTTCTCGGATACGAACAGTTTGCCAATTATATCATGAAAAAGATGAGGTATAATGAAGAATTAGATTTAAAGAAAGGAAAAATTACATTGAATAATCGAATAATCAGGCGTCTGAAGGCTGAGTTTGACGATCGCCTGATAGTAATTGATGAAGTTCACAATGTTCGTAAAACAGATGATAAGAGTATGAAGAAAGGTTCTGATTTTTTAGAATTATTGGTGAAATCTGCAGACAATATGCGATTCTTGTTACTGTCGGCTACGCCAATGTACAATAGCTACAAGGAAATCATTTGGTTATTGAATTTGATGAACATGAACGATCGCCGCGGGAAAATTAAAGTAGGCGATGTGTTTGATAGTATTGGGAACTTCAAACCAAAGGGCGAAGACCTGTTGATTCGCAAAGCAACAGGATATATTTCGGTCGTTCGAGGTGAAAACCCGTATACATTCCCGTATAGAATTTATCCTGATATTTTTGCACCAAAGAACACATTCCCGTTTGTAAAGTATCCCATTTATCAAATGAATTTGAAGAAAATCAAAGAAGAAGAACGGATTTTGAAACCGTATTTGCTGACAATTGGCAATTGTGGCAATTGTGGCGATTGCCAGTATTGTGCATACAGATATATCGTTCATAAGATACGAGACAAGATGCCTAGCTTTGGTGACATGGACACATTTGGTTACAAAATATTGCAAATGCCGATTGAATCGCTCATTATGTCATACCCTCACAATAAGTTGAAGGCAGTTGTTGACGAAATACCTGAACCAAAATACACAAATGTGTTAGATGATAATACAATTTCGAGTTCCGACAATGAAGAAGTAGTAGAAGAGGATGAAGAAGAACAGGAAGAGGGAGATGATGGAGAAGAAAGCGTCAACTTTGAGAAACAAGCCGCTGGTGTTCTCTTGATTGGTGGGTTAAAAGATGAAGATGAAGAAGAAGACAGTAGTAATGTTGGTACATATGATTTGAACCCCAAGGAGTTAACAGGCAAATTGGGAATGGAACGAATGATGAATTTCGTCGACTCGAGAGAAACATTCGTAAAAGGCAATTACGAATACAAAGATACAACACTCGCTGAGTACGGGCGAATTTTCTCATCTGATGTGATCGGCAAATATAGCTCAAAGATCAAAAACATTATCGACTTGATTAAAAAATCAGAGGGTCTTGTTTTGATATACTCGCAGTACATTGATAGCGGTCTCATACCAATGGCTCTTGCGCTCGAAGAGATGGGGTTCCAAAGATACGGTGATGGAAAACAGTTGTTCAAGGAAAAACCTTCGCCTGTAGTAGATGTCCGAACAATGAAACCTCCGGTTGGTTCTGCTCCAATATTACCGGCTTGTTACTCGATGATTACCGGAGATCGGCGTCTCTCTCCAAACAATGAAACCGAAGTAAAAGCGCTCACAAACGACAATAACAAAGATGGTTACAAGGTCAAAGTTATCTTGATATCTAAGGCTGGATCCGAAGGTATTGATTTGAAGTTCATACGCCAAGTGCATATTTTGGATCCGTGGTATAACATGAATCGCCTGGAACAAATTTTTGGGCGCGCTGTAAGAAACAAGAGTCACAAGGCGCTCTCGTTCGATAAACGCAATGTGCAGCTCTACATGCACGGAACAATCTTAGACGATAACACTGAAGAATCTGCAGACATGTACATGTATCGCGTTGCCGAATTCAAGGCCAAGCAGATTGGACAGGTGAGTCGTGTTCTGAAGGAATCTGCCGTTGACTGCATAATAAATCACCAGCAGAACAATTTCACACAAGAAATAATGGATGCAATTGTAAAGAAGCCTATTCGACAGGTTCTCTCGAATGGACAAGTTGTAAATGATTTCAAGGTTGGCGATGCCCCATATTCATCTTCGTGCGATTATATGAAGAATTGTTATTATGACTGCAAGCCCACAAAGGACATTAGAGAGAAAGATTTGAATTCAGACACATATGACGAAAGTTATATACGCGTAAACTCGGAAAAAATTATGCAGCGGATCCGCATGTTGTTCAAAGAAGGGTTCTTTTATAAGAAGAAGGTCCTTATTAACTCAATTAAGTTGCCAAAGAACTATCCTGACATTCAAATATTCGCAGCATTGACTCAACTTATTGAAGATGCAAGCGAATTCATTACAGACAAGTATGGGAGAACCGGGCGACTGATCAATATTGGCGAATATTACTTGTTTCAGCCGATGGAACTGCTGGATAAGGCTGCATCTATTTTTGACAGATCGGTTCCGATAGATTATAAACACGATACAATAAACATTGAAATCAATCCTGCTATAAACAAACCAAAAGTTGGGTTGGTAGCATCAGCAGCAGAATCAATTCGGGATTTGAAGACAATTGGTGACTTCAAAACCAATTATGCGATTGTGGAAGCGTTTATTGGTAAACAAACAATCAAGGATACCGATGTCGATGTCGATGCCGATGCAGATGGCATAGATGATTGGTACAAGCATTGCGGTGTTGTTATGACGAAGTTAGAGGAGGAGTATCCGAAAACTCTTCAATACAAGGGGTTCGCTTATTACATGTGGAGTTTGGTTGTCGCGCACATGATCGAGCTTCTGCTATTTCCTGAAAAATTAGAGCTGCTCAACTATATTTATTCTCTCGAGACGATCGAAGAAGAATCAATGGAAAAGATGATTAAAGACTATTTTACGGATATTACAATTGTTACAAGTGAATACAAGGCAATTATCTTGTATGATTTGAACATTGAACGAATTATGATATTGACGAATGGTAAATGGACAGATGCGATCCCATATGATATTGAACAGCTCAAGATGACCCCAAACTTGCAAGAATTAGAAAAAAGCGAATACAACAAATTAATTGGATTTATGGGATATGAGAAAAATCACAAATATCTGGTCTTCAAAACAAAGGATATGACCCTGCCAAGGCACACAGGAACGCGGTGCGACGAAGCCGGATTCAAAACATCCGAGTACTTGAACGATATGATTGGCAAAAACGAGTATAACAAAGAGTCAAATAAACTAAAAAAGGACAAACAAGGGAACATTGTTCAATACAAACGAACACACGAGGAGCTGTGTGTTACACACGAACTATTAATGAGATATTATCATGCAGACAATGTAAACGATAAAAAATGGTTTTTAACACCAGAACAGGCAATTTATTATGGAATGTACAAGGTGTTTGTGAAGCCATAATTACAATAAAAATTGAAAATAGTTAAACAAAACATTATATAGATATAGTATACAAATGGAGCGTTCTAACAAGTTTAAAAGGAAGGAAATCAAGTTGTTGCCCATTTATGCCAAGTGTATGATAAACCGAACGATTACGCTTCCAATTACGGCGATTGGTAAAAACTTGAAGAGCACGATCGAGACAAATGTTGCGGCGAACTTTGAAGGTAGGTGCATCGTGGAGGGGTTCGTCAAGCCGAATTCTTGCAAACTCATAACATACTCGAGCGGACTCATTCAAAAAGGGGACCACATATCATTTGAGATTGTTATCGAGTGTGAGGTGTGCTTCCCGGTAGAGAATATGTTGATCTCCTGCGTAGCCAAGAACATAACAAAGGCTGGTATCCGCGCCGAAAGTTCTACCGATTCACCGTCTCCGATTGTTGTGTTCATTGCAAAGGATCATAATTACGACAATCCGATGTTTGGAGACATCAAGGAAGGCGATGAGTTCACGACGAGAGTTATTGGTCAGCGGTTCGAGCTTAACGACAAGTACATTTCAATCATCGGTGAGCTTGTGAAGCGTCCAAAAAATAATTAGTTTAGAGAATACAAATAAAATGTATATAAAAACATGACGCGAAGTAATAAAAAGAAGAATGGAAGTGACCGTATCTACAAACGATATAAACAATTTTTCTATTAGTGAGTTGAATTATATCAGAGACTCCATTGAAAACATGAATAAGTTTAACCAGGTCGAAGTATTGAGGATCTTGAACAATGATAAGGAAGTTACATTGAATGAGAACAAGTATGGTGTTCATGTAAACTTGTCGGAACTAAAAAAGGAGGTTGTCGATGAACTCGTTTTGTACATTAAATATGTCACGACGCAAGAGATCAATTTGAATCGCGTAGAACAGCAAAAGGAGGACTATAAGAATATATACTTTATGAAAGATAATAAAGATAACAGCAAACATGTTAGTAAGTAAATCCAATGAACTCTAATTATAATGATGTATTTATTCAATTACAAGATTATATTTTAACTGACAAAAAGTTGGCAGACTCAACAAAATTATGTATCGATGTCAGATGTGAATCACGATCTAATAAACAACAACAACACCGAACGCAAAAATCCGTGCAAACCCAAGTACAACCCAAACCAGATTTGTTTGAGCCGCGTGAAAAGGATTCGCTGTTCTGGTGTTTCTACATAATGAAGAATGGACAGACAGCGTACGATTTATTGGACCACAGAAATTTCATCGTCGAGAAGAAACTCAAAATAGACTATGTCGAACAAATACGAAATGAGAAGGAGAAAATTAAGATGTACAAATTTACAACATTAACCCATTTGGAATCCAATCTGGCAAATGATGACCGAATTGATATCCCAACTTTTTTGTCGCTGTGTGTTGTCGAGAATCTAAATGTCACTATTGTCAAGAAGAGAACATACTTTGAGTTACTCATGAATGACGGCACTGAGACGCACACGATTCATTGTTTAGACAATTACAAACATGGATACAACCAAACTATTCCAGACAAACAAACGCTGCTGAAGATCGATAACATTGCAAAGCCCATCAAGTCAATTTCGTCATACAAGGTCAGCGAGTTGACTGAGATGTGTGAGCAGTTGAAAATCAGTACAATTAATGAGAAGACTTGTAAGAACAAGAACAAGAATGAGTTATACGAGGCGATTGTGCAATATTTCTAGCCGCGACTAATAAAATTGAATTGCAATATAAAAATATGTCGTTTAGTATATATAACAATGGCTTCTATGAAAAAATCAATACCTGAAAAAGTGCAGGAGAAACAGGATAAAGAAAGGCCTCGTGACATTGGAATAAAATCAAAACCGTTGTCCAGTATCGAAAGCATCGTATCTTCGTATTTCGAGCTTTCGCCCCCACCATTTCGTTCCAAACAATACGAGTTCGAAGTCAAGTTTGGTACAAAGGGAATTCGGCCGCTCACCAAGAACGATTACACAAAGTTGATCAAGAAGCTCAAATCGCGCGGGTTCGAGTGTGCAGACGAGAATGGAGAATACAGTTTGAAAATTCAACACGAGTTCCTCGACAGCAACAGTGGATCGTTTCGTATGTCGGATATCCGAACAGAAATTTACGGGATTGAGCACATCTCGAATTACTGTAAGACCAACGACCTCGCACTTTTGAAAAATTTCGACAGCAACTTGATATTTCGTCAAAAGAGAAATATATTCAGCAAGGATCGTAGTACGATCTACAATTTCTACAACAATGACTTCAATTTCACAATGTCTCTCCAAACAGAGCAAAATGTGTCTTCCGGAATCAAAGACAGTATCATCTCCAACTGGAAACAGTGCAAGAAAACATTTCGTTACATGAATCGCGTCACATTTGTGCACGATGATTACCCTGTCAAGATCGATATCAGTATTGTGAGATCGGGTCTTCGCGAAGGCGCCTTTGCAAAACCGGTATACAATGTGAGTGAATCAAATGTCTTCAAGAATCCCAGCAATATTGAGTTGGAAATCGAGATTGACAACGACCGAGTTGGTCCTGGAACGCCTTTCACAAGCGCAGCGCTTCTTCTGGAAGCGATACGAAAAGCGATCAAACTCGTTTTGAGTGGACTGCAAGAGACGAACTATCCGATATCGTATCCGCAGCAGAAGAAGAATCTGGAGGCGTACATGAAGTTGATCTGGGAAGACAAGTTTGACCCGACGAGAATTATGAACAGCAACTTCATTGGTCCCAGCTCTATCACGCTGCAAATGACGAACATTGCTCCTATAGACGAGAACTCGACGATCATCAACATTCGCAACGATTTCGTGGTGACCGAAAAGGCTGATGGAGAGCGTCACCTTCTCTTCATAAACGGGATTGGTGAAATTTACTTGATCAACACGAACATGACGATCATATTCACTGGGGCCGTAACCAAAGAAAAGGAATATTTCGAGTCCCTGCTAGACGGCGAGCTTATCTTGACGAATAAAGAGGGGAACTTTATCAATCTGTACGCGGCGTTTGATATATATTATGTCAAGAAGGAGGATGTCCGCGCTCTGCCATTCTTTCAAAGGAAGAAGGATCAGAAATCTGATGACAGATCGCGATACAAGTTGCTGCAGAAGCTCACTGCTGGACTGAATGCGGTTGAAGTCGGGTCAAATAAGCCATCAGGGGCCGCAGAAACTGTCAAGCAGGCGTTGGTTGGTCGCACTTTCAAAATGTCGCCCATCATGATAAAGTCAAAAGAGTTTTATCCCGTTAGCAGCGAAGATCGCCTGTTTAGCGGTTGCGACGCAATTCTTGGAAAAGCTGCAGACAATGGGTTCGAGTATTACACTGACGGACTTATATTCAGCCCTGCATACAACGGCGTTGGTTCTGACAAGCCGGGACATGCTGGTCCCAAGACCAGAATCACTTGGGATTACTCTTTCAAATGGAAACCTCCTGAGCAAAACACAATTGATTTCCTGGTCACGACGGTCAAAGATACGAATGGAGAAGATATTGTGAAGACGATCTATGAAGACGGACTGAATATGGAGTCTGGGTCTCAGCTGACCGAATATAAGACGATCCAGTTGCGTTGCGGGTTCGATGAGAATGACGAGCGTCATGGATTCTTGAACCCGTGCCAGGATATTTTGGACGACAAGTTGCCGCAGTTCAGTGAAGAAAAGGTGAAGCGAGGATACAAGCCGATGCAGTTTTATCCGACGGATCCGTTTGACAGCGAAGCTGGAATCACAAACATTGAGCTGAAGAAGGATGCCAGCGGTATGAACCAGATGTTCACGGTCGAGGAAGATGCGGATGTGTTCAGTGATTTGACGATTGTGGAATTCCGGTACGACCTGACGGCGAAACCCGGATGGTGCTGGATTCCTCTGCATGTTCGCTACGACAAGACGACGGAAATGTTGCAAGGGAAACAGAACTTCGGTAATGCATTCCATGTTGCAAACGACAATTGGAAGTCGATTCACAATCCGATCAGCGAGGATATGATTCGCACCGGTGAAAATATTCCCAGCATAATGGCGAACGAGGATGTGTATTACAACAATTCGACGGGAAGATTCAAGACGGACAACATGAAGAACTTCCACAACTTGTTTGTAAAGCGCTCACTGATCAAAGGCGTGACGAGTCGCGGCGACACTCTGATTGATTATGCGTGCGGAAAAGCAGGAGATCTGCCGAAGTGGATTGACGCCCAGCTGTCATTTGTGTTTGGTATCGATATTCACAAGGACAATTTGGAGAATCGCAGCAACGGTGCGTGTGCGCGTGTCCTGAATATGCGCAAGAAAAACAAGTTTGTACCAGATGCCCTCTTTGTGAATGGTAACAGCTCCAACAATATTATCGATGGATCTGCGATGCTGAATGATAAGGCGAAACAAATAACGGCTGCGGTCTTTGGAAAGATCCCGAAAGATCCCAAAGTGTTAGACAAGGGTGTGGTGCGTTTGTACGGTAAGGGTGCCGACGGATTCAATGTGTCATCGTGCCAGTTTGCGCTCCACTATTTCTTGGAGTCACCGGACACACTGAAAGGGTTTATGACAAATTTGGCTGAATGCACAAAG
>Ga0114978_10002952_pt1 | contig 13991 bp, 8 predicted proteins | sample S_140212_EF_Meta_FD_87027 | JGI IMG/M metagenome (GOLD analysis project Ga0114978, IMG submission 87027) | Freshwater microbial communities from Lake Simoncouche, Canada to study carbon cycling - S_140212_EF_MetaG | ecosystem: Environmental > Aquatic > Freshwater > Lake | place: Lake...
CAACATCGCCTGGTTCATCGTAGACCCCAGCCGCGAAACCAAAGCGGACCCCAAGCTGATGAAGCTGGCGCTGAAAGTGGCGATCAAAGCCGACAAGCTCGCCGAAGGAGAAGATCCCTCGATCGCGGATACTCTGGCCAAAGCCTACTTTGACAATGGCAATCTCGAGAATGCGGTCAAGACTCAGGAGCGAGTGATCGAACTGGCGGAAGGGACCCGAATGGCTGCCGACCCCGGTTTGAAAAAGCGTTTACGCCAATACAAAAAAGCATTGGAAGCGGCTGCAGCAAAAGAGGCTGAAGGAGCCGAGAAAGCCCCCAAAAAATAATCGCTGCCGTCCCCTGCTCTGCTTGGCGATTTTCTCGTGTGGCAGTTGGCAGGAAAAATTCCCCCGAAAGCAGCTCGTCACCATCAATTGGTCACGAGCTGTTTTTGATTTCGAGGTAAAAGCGATTCAACGATCAAGCAAGTGCGCGGCGGTGAAAACCCGATTGATCCCATCAAAGCGAACTTGGCGAGGTGTCGGGCATCACGTTCCCGTGAGATGCTACCGCACGCCGTTGGTTTGTCGTTGAAGAGAATTTAAGATTGGCCTTCGGCACCACGAATCAAACGAATAACGCGAATCAGAGAAATTCAATTGCAGTAAGAAGTAAGAGTCAGAGAAATCTGCGGCGTGGCTTTTATTTATTTAATAGTTTAAAAACTTTGCGTCTTGGGTTGTGAGGTGATCTACAAGTCGGCTCCAGGATTCTATGAGTTTGTATGAACACTTTTGGCGCGACAGGGAGGACGAAGTCCGTAGAGACCGATCGCCGAGGATACTTATGTCCGTGTCTCTGAAAAAACGGGTGTCCGATTGGTTTCCATGTCACTCTTCGCTCGGTGGACTCATGCGTGACAAAGAATCAACTCAGCGGCTTTCTCGGCAATCATATAGGTCGAGGCACAGGTGTTTCCATTGGGAAGCTCGGGCATTACGGACGCGTCAACGATGCGAAGCTGTTCAATCCCATGCAGCCGTAAGTGGGTATCGACAACCGAGAGTCCGTCGGTCCCCATACGACACGTACTGCTGAGGTGATAACACGTTTCCGCTACGGAGCGGCAATAGGCGACGAGTTGTTCATCGGATTGCAGGTCGTGGCCTGGAAGAATCTCTCGACCAATCCCGAACTTTCTCAGTGTCGAGGTGGCCGCGATCTCGCGAGCGCGGCGAACCCCCGCAACGGCTGCACGCAGATCTGCAGGGTGTGAGAGATAGTTGGGGTCGATCCGTGGGGGGGCTGTTGGGTCCCCAGAAGTGAGCGTCACCCGGCCACGGCTGTGCGTCCGCATCAGACAGAACTGCAGATCGACAACTCCTGGATACAAGTGCGATTGAAAGTGTGTCACGAATTGAAGGTCCGGTATCGGCTGGCTCGGATCCGAACGAAACAGTGCCCCCGATTCACAGCAGTTCGATGTCAGGACACCACGTCTGAGTAGCCCGAATTGGATGAGTGCTTGCGGCCCGTTGCGCAGATCGCCGGGCGAACGTTGGCTGGATTCCATGAGGACTGGGACGCGCACGTGATCCTGTAGGTTAGCTCCCACGCCGGGAAGATCGTGCAGACAGGTGATGCCGTGGCGTTCGAGTTCACTGGCGGGGCCGATTCCTGACAACATCAGAATCTGGGGGGAATTCGAGGCTCCCGCCGACAGGACCACTTCCCGGCGGGCGTTCATCCGAATCCTCCGGCGATGTTCATCGACAAACTCGACACCAATCACCCGCTGATTTTCGACGACGAGGCGATGAACGGTTGCCTTCAGGACCACGTGAAGATTGGAGCGACTGCGGGCGGGGGCGAGATAGGCGGTTGCAGCCCCCGAGCGGAGGCCGTGATGCTGCATTACATCAAAGAAACCGGCCCCTTCTGGTGCCGGACCATTAAAATCTGCCGTCAACGGAATGCCGCTTTCGACACAGGCTTCGACAAAAGCGGTCGAGAATGGGGCGCGATGTCGGGGGCGAGAAACATGAATTGGTCCACGATCGCCATGAAACTCGGACGCCCCCCCATGGTGATGTTCTGATTTGCGAAAGCTGGGAAGCACCTCCGCAAACGACCAGCCTGCGTTTCCCAGTTCGGCCCAGCGATCATAAGCTGCCGGGGTGCCGCGAACATACATCATGGCGTTGATCGATGAGGATCCCCCCAGGATTTTTCCCATGGGGAGCGACAGGCGACGATGTGACAAATGGTCTTGCTGACTGGTGAGGTATTTCCACGAACGGTGGACCATTTGCCGCATGCCGACCAGGGGGACCGAGAGGATCTGTGGATAGCTCCCCCCGGCTTCAATCAAAAGCACTGTCAAATCGGATCGCTCGGAAAGTCGCGCGGCCAGTACACAGCCTGCGGCACCTCCACCAACAATCACATAATCAAATTCGCCTGTGGAGGGTTTGGGGCTCATCGACGTTCTCCCTCCCCGTTTGCTGGTCCTGTTAATACTGTCGGGGCTGTGCTTGGACGGCGAAATTGAAAGCTCTCAATCAGCATTCCGGCGATGGTCGAGAGTTGTGCCAACAGCAGATACCAGGCCATCTTGACTGCAATCATTCCCTCATAATTTTGCCACGGTAACAGCAATAGATGGACATAATTCGCGATTTTTTCATGACGTCGGAATCGACTGGTAACATCCGCACGATCACTTCGAAACTTGCGAGCCCCACGACCATACTGAAAGTGTTGTCGCAGGAATTGACGAGTTGTCAGGGGGTGATCATGTAAGACTTGCGCCTGAGTTGCGAAGTAGAGGGTATGTCCCGCTTCCTGCCACCGGGCACAGAGGTCGCGATCTTCTCCACCGGCAATGCGCCACGTTTTTTCGAGCCCACCGACTTGCAGCAAGGTGGCGCGGGGACCGGCGAAATTACAGGTTGGGCCGAAGCTCACCCCCCCTTCATCGTCCGCGCCACTTTGAACCAGCCAATTCACGATCAACTGGGTCGTCTCGGCCCGAAGATCTTTTTGTAACCCATTCAGCGTCGGTCCGATGATGGCACTGCCGGGGTGACGCAGCAGCGCCATCAACAGGCTTTCCAGCCAGCCGGGGCTTGGCCGACAATCGTCATCGGTGAATGCGAGGAATTGTCCTTGGGCCGATTCAATTCCTGCCTGTCGAGCGTTCGCACATCCCCCGTTGGGCTGACGCAGCAGCCGGATTTGCAGTCGATCTCGCAGCGGTCCGATGACGGCATCCAGCGGCTCGCGGCCCCCATCATCGACGACAATCACCTCGAAGTCGTTTAGGGAGAATCGCTGCAGCGCGAGCGATTCCAGCAGTCCCCGAATTTGGTCTTTTTGTTTGTAAGTCGGGGCGACCACCGAGAAGATCAGCGGATGTGTCTCTGGATCGGTTGACTGATTAATTCCGTCGACGGTGCTGACGGTCAAGGCCAACGACGGCTGCGGTGCGGGGATCGTCACTGCGGTATAGAGTTCACGTGAACGGATGGCGGCACAGACCGCCTGTGTGGTTCGTAAACCGTCTTCAATCGAAGGTCTTGGTGCGTTGCTGCCTCGAATCGCGTCCACAAACGCCGACCAGGCGTGGAAATAAGAAAGATGGTAGTCCCCACCACCGCGCATAATCTTCAGTCCCCCCGGTAGTCGGCACAGGAAGTTCCAGAGGTCGCGTAATCGATAATTGGGTGAGCCGGGGCGTTGGCGAATGGAACGCTGGTAAAATCCTTCAAACTTCAGTCCGTCGATTGTCAGGATGGCGGCGCTTCCCGATACCACGATTTGAATTTCGTGCGGACTCCGTTCCGAAAATTCGCCGCTGACGATCACACCGTTACTCATCCGGGCACTGACCGATGCATTTTCATCCTCACGCAGATCGTTATTGCTGATCGCAAAGATCTCGGCAATTTCGCTGTCGAGCAGGAATCTCAGCAGGTCGAGATGGTGCGAGGCGATTTCAACGAGTGACCCACCGCCACTCGCACGGCAGGTTTTCCACGCGGCAATCTGCTGATCCGAGCGGGGGCCGTGCCAGATCACACGGACCGATTCAATCCGCCCTAACTCGCCGCGCTGAATCACGCGACGAGCCCGGCTGAACAGCCGATGGAATCGCATATGCATGCCGGGCATCAAAACCGTGGACGCATTGGTCGCCTCACGCACCATTCGCAAGGCATCTTCCTCGCTGAGGGCCAAGGGGAAATCGACCCAGACATGCTTGCCAGCGCGCAGGGCGGCGATGACGAGGTCGGCATGCGTTGCGGGTGGCGTACAGATCGCGACCGCATCGAGTCCGGGTGTTTGCAACAGCTCTTCCATCGTCGAGCAAGTCAGTGGAATGGCAAATGCGGCGGCCACTTCACGACAGCGGGCCTGATTCAGGTCCGCCACTACGACAACTTTAACCCCTTTGATCATCATCAGCTTGGGAAGGTGTTTGGCACGCGTCACCTCTCCGCACCCAACGATTCCAATCTGGATTGGACGCAACGTGATTGTCGACTGGTCTGCTTCGGCTACGGTCTTTTGTGCCACTGAAGGGTTCATGTGCTCGTCTTTTCAGGAAAGGTGTTCGAACACCGCTGTGAGCAAGTTGGTGACCATGATGCTCGGCACGAGAACACTGCTGAGGAGAGAGGATTTTGATGTCGATAAATCCATCGCCGCTCGGCGATTCATGGCGCCGGTGACACTGCACGTATCACATAGGTTTGATGGCGTTCCCGGACGCCGCTGATCAATTTGCAGGCGTTCTCGAAGTAGACTTTGCGCAGAACCTCGTCCGGGAGGCCCACGCCGTAGATCTGCCAGAAACCTTGGGGAGGAAAGGGGTTTTCTGCGTACGGAAAATATTCGTCATAGGTTTCCAGAAACCGCCAGTGGTACTTGAGTCGCTCGGCCGCACGTGGGCCATCTGTGGCAAACAAAATCCGGTCGGCATACCTGAGAAAAAATTCTCGTGACGTATACGGTTGTCGCCCGAGCTCCGCGATCCGGGCCGCCAGATCCACGTGCAGATTGGGATAGGTATCGAGCCAGCGACAAACGGCACTCAGGTCTTCGGCACTCGAAGCGACATGCGCCCCGATAAAAGTTGTTTGCGGATGTCGGGCGACAATGTGTAGAAATTGCTCGATCAACTCGTCGTACGAAGGAAAACCCGGCCCGGCAAAACTCCACTCTGGATGGCGTTTCAATTCCTCCCAACGTTCATTCGTGGCATCGATTGGCAGAAAGAAGGCCTTGGGGTCTGCGGTATGAATCAGGACCGGAAAACCGAGTGCGCCACAGGCCGCCCAGATCGGATCCCAGCGCGGGTCATCGACTCGGACGAGTGTTCCATCGGGGTTGCGATAGACCAGCCCCAGGTCCTTAAAGACTTTCAGGCCACAGGCCCCCTGCTCTTTCGCGGCAGCCAGTTGTTTGGCCATGCGAATTCCAAAATCGGGCTGCTGACAATCCCACGTCGCGGGATTGGTCGCTTCCCCTTTCCCTTGCCAGTCAATATTGGCAAAGATGACGAATCGGTCGCGGTGTCGGGTCCAGAGATACTTGCAGTGAGCATTCAGTTGCTCACCCAACCCCCCATCCAGACTGACCCCCACCGCAATATTCTGAGCGTCCATCAGTTCCACAAATTCATCAAGTCGTTTGGTCGAGTTTTCGAGTCGAATTTTGGGATGAACGTGAACATCCACCACGGGAAATCGGGCTTGTTCGAGGGGATGTTTTGTGACGTTCAGCATCGGTTCCGGGCGAAAATCGGCCAGTGGCAGGTTCGCCGGGGTGGTTTTGGCCCCTGATTGCGTCGCCGATGGGGGGGCTGTTTTCGCAGGTCGATTCTCGACACGGCAACCTGCTACGAGCAGGATCGTCATCAACAGCCACCGGCCAACAGCCGGGAATCGAGTCGATGTTCGTCGATCGAGGGATTGCGATCGCATCGCGATCGATTGGGAATGCAATTTGGCAAGCAATAGGTCAATCATGGTCGAGGCTTGGCAACTCATTGGATCATGTCGGTCAGTTTTTGGTGGGGGGGGGGCGAGAGCCCGTGGTTTTATTTTCGACCTAACATCCGATCGAGCGAATCACTGGTTTGATAAATCAGTGCTTCTGGCCAGTGCTGGTAGGGATGGAAGTACTCGAACGTCAAATAACGCTGATAGCCATTTGTTTCGAGAGCGTCGAGCACGGCGGGCCAGTTGGTGGTCCCGTCGAGCAACGGTCGGAACGCTTCCAGTGACGAATCGGTCCCCTTTTTGGTGAACTCTTTCAGATGGACATTGCGGATCCGTTGACCCAGATAGGCGATCCAGTGTTCGGGAAATTGATACTGCATGATGTTTCCCGTGTCGAAGTGAACGTGGACGAATTCCGAATGAAATCCGTCCACGAACGCTCCCATTTCCATCGGGGTCATCAGATAGCCGTTGAAGAAAATGTTCTCGATGTTCAGGTGAATTTTCAGCTTCTCGGCCTGTGGCAAGAGCTTGGCAATCGCCGCTTTGGCTCGTTGATCACAGACATCGTTGGCAACCGGTTCGTAGTCGGTCCGCCAGGGAATGTGGACGGCGCCCGGCACGACCAGCAAGTTGTCCGTCCCCAGATCGTGGGCCGCGCGGGTCATCAGGCTGGCCAGTTCCAGCCCTCGGGCACGTTTCTCGAGGTCATGGCTGGTTAAGGGGTAGGGCCAGAACAGGAACGAACAAAGCCCGCTGATCTCAATCCCAATCTTTTCGGCCAGTCGGCGAATCGCCGTGAATTCGGCCGTTCCCGATTTGGGCGACAATTCGCTGTCGAGGTCATAGTTGAGTTCGATCCCATCAAACCCCGCGTCCTTTGCCAGTCGCAGGGATTGCTCCAGCGACATTCTATCGGGGTAAGGAAAGGCCCAGAGATTGATCGACTTTTTCATCTGGTACCGTTTGCCCGACTGGGCTCCCGGTGTCGCCGGTTCCGCTGCCGCGACGGTCCCCCAAGGACCACGCATCACAGCCGAGGCCACCCCAGCCGCTGCCAGAGCCGTCCCTAAAACCGTGCGGCGACTCATTCCATTCGAGTCCTGGAGCGGAATCAATTCGGACATGGCGAGACCTCAGTCAGAAGGAGGGATTAGCAAAACGTGCCAATTCTAAGTTACACCGCGAGCATCAATACCACGAGCATCAATAAATCAAGCAGATCAATGACGGAAGTGACGTTGACCGGTCATGATCATCGCGATGCCGAATTCATTACAGGCGGCAATCACTTCGTCATCTCGTTTGGAGCCACCCGGTTGGATGACCGCCGTGATCCCTGCCTGGTGAATCTGGTCAATGCCGTCACGGAACGGGAAGAACGCATCCGAAGCACAGACCCCTTGTCGAGCTCGATCATTGGCCTTGTAGGCTGCGATAAATGCGGAGTCCAGACGACTCATTTGCCCCGCACCGACGCCGACCACTTGTTCCCCTTTGGCGAATAGAATGGCGTTGGATTTCACATGCTTGCAGACCAGCCAGGCGAATTCCAGATCGGCCATTTCGCTGGCGGTCGGAGTCCGACTCGTGACGACTTTCCAGGCCGATGTCTGTTCGGCAGATTCATCCCGATCCTGAACCAGCATCCCCCCGGTGACGCGCCGATATTCCTGACTCAGTGGTCGAGCTTCGAGCATGGGGGGGGACTTGAGCAGCCGGACATTTGCTTTCCACTTGGGGATCGTGGTCAGTTTTGCAAAGGCTGTCGCCGAATATCCCGGTGCCACGATCGCTTCGATAAAGTGACCGGGAGCACAGAGTTGATCCGCAGTCGCTTCATCGACTTCGCGATTGAAGCCTAGAATCGAGCCAAACGCACTGACCGGGTCCCCGGCATCTGCCTTAACGTAGGCGTCCGACAGGGTGGTCGCTACAGCACAGCCGCAAGGGTTGTTGTGCTTGATCACCACCGCAGCGGCTTGCGAAAATTCTCGCACAATTTGCATGGCGGCATCGAGATCGAGCAGGTTGTTGTACGAGAGTTCTTTTCCATGCAGAATCTCGGCTGCCGCGAGCGTTGATGCCGGAGGATTGGCTTCCACATAGAACGCTGCCCGTTGATGCGGGTTTTCCCCGTAGCGAAGCGATGAACGTCGCTGGTAATTCAGGCTTAATTGCGGCGGAAAGTCTTTGTCGTCGGACGACGAAGCGGGACTTGCAGAGTCAGTGGTCAAACCCGCGAGATAATCGGCAATGGCCCGATCGTATCGAGCCGTCATTTCGAAGGCGGCTGCCGCCAGTTCGCGGCGGAAGGCAAAACTTAATGCTCCTTGCTCAAGTTCCTGCAACACCCGACCGTACTGAGCCGGAGTTGTCACCACGCCGACGTATTTGTGATTCTTCGCGGCGGAACGGAGCATGCTGGGGCCACCAATATCGATTTGCTCGATCGCTTCTTCGGGGGTGACTGCAGGTTTCGAGATCGTTTCCACGAACGGATACAGGTTCACGACGACCAATTCGAACGGAGTGATGCCGTGATCGGCCATCGATTTGGCATCTTCCGCCAGATCAGGACGCCCCAACAATCCTCCATGGACTTTCGGATGCAGTGTCTTGACGCGTCCATCCATCATTTCGGGGAAGCTGGTGTACTGCGCCACGTCCAGCACGGGAACCCCAGCCGCTTCGAGGGATTTGCGAGTCCCTCCGGTGGACAAGAGCTCAAATCCGAGGCGGACAAGCCCTTGAGCAAAGGGAATCAAACCTTGTTTGTCGCTGAGGCTGATCAACACACGACGAGGACTGGCGGGCATGAAAACAACTTTCAATGAATTTCAGTGACGGCTTCGACGGTCAGGAAACAGGATAAGGGGATGGACTTTAAGTGAGGGTCTTGGTTTTGTCGGTTCTGCTGATCATACACGAATGACAGGACAATTTCTCGGGTCTGCTGGGGCCGAGAAATGGAGTCGAAAAAAAACGTTTCTCTCCAATCCCGATCAATCAACAGATCCAAAAGTGATTGATCGAACAACCCATCGGCAATCCGCATCAACCTGAATTCGCATCTGCGAGCAGCGGGAATTCATCCAACCTGCATCAATTGTTAACGGTTTCTTGATTACATAGTGGAAGATGCGTGCGTGATCAAAAACGGACCGATGAAGAATCTTCTCATTCCCAGCAAAAATGGTCGCCTGTTTCCAACGGTCGGTTGGCTCTTTGAACACTGAATTTCCTGACATGTTTGTGAAGTTTTTTCCAGTTGAGGATCCGTCTCATGAGAATGCTTGATCGCCGGATTTTTCTTGGTTCGTCGTTGGGTGGCATGGCTGCCGCGATGACATTTCCGTTCGCTCTCGCTGCAAACGAACGCGCGCGTTTAACCGACGGGACCGCTTCACCCCTGCCCGATTTTGCACCCGACACGCTGTTTCTCACTTGGCAGCAGGATCCGACCACCACCATGACAATTCAGTGGGTCGGCGCTGAAGTTTCTTTTGATACCTCGATCCAGTATGCGACCTGCGACAATCCCGTTTGGCAAATCGGCAAAACGATTACAAAACCCTATCCCAATACTGATCTCAAAGTCTTTCGATCGGAATTGACGGGGCTGACCGCCGGGACTGAATATCAATTCCGGATTGGCAGTACGGCGAAGATTTATCGCTTTCGCACGATGCCCAGTAAAGCGACGAATACGATCCAATTTGTGTCCGGAGGCGACTGCGGCATTGACCAGCATGCGATCAACACCAATATCCTGGCCGCGAAGCAAGAACCCTATTTTGCGCTCATTGCCGGGGATTTGGCCTATGATAATGGGCGGGCCCCCGACACCTTTACAACCTATTTACGAAACTACCATCAACATATGGTTGACCCAAAAGGTCGATCGATTCCGATGGTTACGTTAATTGGAAATCACGAAGTCGCCGGGGGCTATCAGGCCCAGCGTAAAGATTCGCCACAGTACCTGAGTCTCTTCGACGGATTTTACACGGAAAACACGTTTGGCACACTCGACTTTGGTAACTACCTCAGCCTGGTGCTGCTCGATACCGGTCACATTGCCCCGATCGCGGGTGATCAAACGGATTGGCTGGAAAAAAGTCTGTTATCGCGTCAAGACCGACCTCATCTGATTGTTGCCAATCATGTTCCGGCCTACCCTTCCTATCGACCTCCTGAAGGGGTGAATGGTAAATTCGGAACGGGGGAACAGCAGCGAAAGCACTGGTCCCCGCTGTTCGAACGCTATCATGTCGATGTCGTGCTTGAGCATCACGATCACACTTTTAAGAGAACACATCCGCTCACCAACGGAATGCATGACAAATACGGTGTCTTATATCTGGGTGATGGTTCGTGGGGAAAGCTTCGCATCCCCAAGCAACCTGAAGAACGACCTTACTTGGCTGCGGTGAGTGCTGCGTATCACATGACTGTTCATCGCCTCGAGGGTGAACAGCGTTTCCACATGGCCATCGAAGAATCCGGCAAGGTTGCAGATGTTTGTATGACGATGAATAAACGTCCCTCAAAATAAGAATTTTCGAAATAACGTTTTTGTAAAAAAAAGCTTCACACCAGCCACATTAGAACCGCCTTATTGTCTGCTGTACCATTATCGGCAGGTGTCTCGTCACTCTGTCGTGCACTCCCGTTTCGCGTTGACCTTACGCAGGTCGAATTCATGAGAGGCTGACTTTGCAGTTGTCTCGATTTTAAACCGGGGAATTGAACAGCAGGTAACGAAGGAAAAGTCAGTCTTTGACGATGGATCACACTTGAATTTGCGCCATGGGCAAGCCAAGAGAATCGCACTCAGCATTCTCGGGCGATGTTCCCCAGCGACGGTATCGCCATGCTGAACAAAGCGAACAATCGAGTGGAAAATCACTCCGGTAGGCTTGCGATGCATACCGATGCTGGCCAATCGGACTTGAATCGAATTCATCACTCGGTCGTTGGTTCTTGAGCGGTCTATTCCGGCGCGGTTCCAGTTCCCTTACTTTCAATGACCCGTTGCATCTCTGTCAAAAACCGTGATGGCTTGGTTTTATACCGTTTGCCCCATTTCATCCGGGTCTGGGCAAAGCTGATGGTCAGCACATCTTTGGCTCGGGTGATCCCGACATAGGCGAGTCGACGTTCTTCTTCAATCGCAGAGGGATTGTTTTCCAGTTCATCGGTGATCGAGCGTTTATGAGGTAGCAGCCCCTCTTCCAGGCCGACCAGATAGACGCGGGGAAATTCCAGTCCCTTGGCACTGTGCAGCGTCATCAGCTTGACCGCCGACTGTTCGAACGAATCGTCCTCGCCAAAGTTCCGGTCATTACCATTAAGTGACGACTGATCGAGGAAATCAGAAAGATCCGGTTGATCCGCGCGTTGCTCGTACTCTTTCAAGGATTGAATGCATTCGTCCAGCACCGCGGAACGAGCCAGTTGCTGGGCGGCATCCTTGTATTGTTTTTGGATCTCTCCTTCGTAATCGATGTCGTGGATCAGCTTTTGTAGCGATGCCGCCAGGCTAATACCGGGGGTTTCGAATTGTCGCTGAAACTCTTTCATCATCTCCCGAAAGGTTTCGATCGCTTTGGCGGTCTTGGGAGTGATCGCTTTTTCGGCCAGGGCTTCGGGGATGACGTCCCAGATCTTGCGACCCGATTTGACCGCGCGACTTAAGAGTTTTTCGATCGAGGCTTCGCCGATCCCTCGGACAGGGGTGTTGATGATCCGCAGCAGCGAAACTTCATCGGCGGGATTTGAGAGCACTTTCAGATAGGCCATGATGTCACGGACTTCCGTCCGATCGAAAAAGGATTGACCCCCGATCAGTTGATACGGCACACGCACCCGGCGGAGTTCGGTCTCAAACAGGCGCGGTTGCTCATTCGTGCGGAACAGGATGGCAATGTCCTGAGGGGCGACTTTCAGCTCCTTCACCAGATAGTTGATCTCGCGGACGACCCCTTCTGCTTCGGTCTGTTCATCCGAGTAAGGTTTGACGGTCGGAGTCGGGCCTTCCTTGTGGGCAATCAGTGTCTTGTCATGTCGACCCAGATTGTGTTTTACCAGTTGGTTGGCGAGCCGGATGATTTCTGTCGTACATCGATAATTGTCCTGCAGGCGAACAATTTTCGCTCCGGGAAAGTACTGCTGGAAATTGAGGATGTGTTTCACCTCGGCACCGCGCCAACCGTAGATGGACTGATCGTCATCCCCTACGACGCAGATGTTGCGATGCGGTTTGACCAGCGCCGCGACGATCTGGAACTGCATCTCGTTCGTGTCTTGATACTCGTCGATCTGGACCTGTTCGAACTTCTGCTGTTGTCGCGCGAGCACCTCGGGAAATTGGTCAAACAGTTGTGCCGTCAGCAGCAGCAAATCATCAAAATCGACCGCGCCCGAGGCGCGCAAGCTTTGCTGATAACGTCGATAGGCGGACGCTGCGAGATACCCTTTGTCGTCGTCAGCGTACTCGGAGGCCAATTCAGGAAGCACCCCGACCATTTTCCAGCGACTGATCTGTGACAGCAGGTCGCTGGGTTTGAGTGCCGTTTCGGCAACTTTGATGTCTCTCAGAGCGCGACGTGCTGCCGATTCCTGATCACCTCGATCATAGATCACAAATTTCTTCGGGTATCCCAAAGCTTCAATTTCGTCACGCAAGATCCGGACGCAGAGCGAGTGAAATGTCGAGATCAGCGGGCGACTGCGGGGGCGACGGCCGAGGAAATGCGACATTCGCTCGGCCATTTCCTTGGCCGCCTTATTGGTAAAGGTGACCGAGAGAATCCGGGTGGGATCGACCCCATTGCGGATTAATTCTGCCATGCGATAGGTAATGACGCGAGTTTTCCCCGTTCCGGCACCGGCCAGCACCAGCAGCGGGCCTTCCAGCGAGATGGCGGCGTCGAGTTGCGAGGCGTTCAAGTCTTTCAGCGAGGCGGGTGCTTGGCGGGATGAACCTGCGGCGTTCGCCCCACTCCCCCCCTTCCCTGCAGAAGTCGAGGCTCCAGGCTGTGGTGCGGGAGTACTGAGAAACGGTGAATAGGGAACGGGAGACGACACAGTTCATCCTTGAAAGGCGCAAACAAACAAACCTCATGTCGTTCGAGTTTAACAGCATCCGGTCCCCCGGTGCAGCATCAAGCCACGAATCGGTCAAGAATGTTCTGCTCGCTTTGCAGGAGGGGGCGAGATTGATTGCCTGCGAGAGGGATTTCCGGGATTGCTTTCCGTGTTCGGAATGGCAATTCCGCCAGAGTTACCCAGACGAGTGCGGAATTGCCGATGTTCACGATCACTTATCGCTGGAACGGATCGGAAAAAGGGCTTGTGGTCCCAGTTGTTCAATCGGTACGTGGCCCATCAAAACAGGGGCCAAGTTTTTTGCTGGTTCAAGCAATTTCGGGTCTTGTTGTCCAACCCATGAGCTGCCCATCAAACCCCCTCCCAAAAATTCTGACCCTGTCGACTCGACCTGTCGACTCTGCAGCTTACAATTTGCCATGCAAAAAAAACGGACCGAATCACAGACACTTCAAAATGCCGACCCACTCGCACCAGAGTCCAAGGGTGGTGCCACACCACGCGGAAGTCGGACTCGTTTTGAACGTTATCGCCTGCAGGTCAAGCAAGAAAAATTGCCCAAAGGGGGAATTCATTCTTCGGGTGACACGCGCAGCGCAAAAGACCGCGTTCGCTCGGCGCAGCAGCTGAGCTGGGAATTTTTGCGGTTGCTCTCGCCGTTTCGCTGGCAGGTGACCTGGATTCTGATTTCGGTGACGCTCTCGACACTGATTGGATTGCTCCCCCCTGCCGGGACCAAATTCATTATTGACTATGGGCTGAATGGAAAAACCTTACCTCAAACGTGGTTGAGTCGATTTCCTGCCTTGGCGAACCCACGGCAACTTTTGTTATTCACCGTGATTGCCGTGGCGGTGATCTCGCTGTTGAAAATTGTGATCCACGTCTGGGG
>Ga0114978_10002954_pt1 | contig 13990 bp, 18 predicted proteins | sample S_140212_EF_Meta_FD_87027 | JGI IMG/M metagenome (GOLD analysis project Ga0114978, IMG submission 87027) | Freshwater microbial communities from Lake Simoncouche, Canada to study carbon cycling - S_140212_EF_MetaG | ecosystem: Environmental > Aquatic > Freshwater > Lake | place: Lake...
ATCCGACTCGCGTTGGAATTATGACTAATTCAAACGGAACAGAAATCGAGTATTACACAATCGACGGAGTTCCCATTCCCGATTCAGGCGTCGGTTCGTTGTCCGTGTTTTACGGAAACGATGAGGGCATTCTCCATCGAGCTGGCCGAACAATCAAAGCCGGAGCCGAACTCGAACGTGCGGCTGTTATGTATGCGCGCGAACCAGTTCCAGCGATGGTCTTAAAGTCAAACGGAACAGCACTTCCAGCCGATCGCATAGCTAAACTCCTGGAGTCATGGGGCGCAGCTCGTCGCAATCGTTCAACAGCTTTTCTCAACGCCGACGTGACGATGGAAGCCGTTGGATTCGATCCATCAAAGCTCCAACTCAATGAAGCGCGTTCATACGTCGCGACGGAACTCGCCAGAGCTTCGGGCATTCCGGCTTATTACGTTGACGCCGATTCTCTTGCATCGATGACTTATTCAAACGCATCATCGCAAAGAAAATCTCTCATCGACTTTTCGCTTCGTCCGATTATGACAGCAATTGAAGAACGTCTGTCAATGACTGGAATGGCTAACGATTTCATACCAGCTTCTCAAGAAGTTCGGTTTGATCTAGATGATTACTTGCGCGGATCAGCAAAAGAGCGCGCAGACGTGTACAAAACTCTTTATGAAATAGGAGTCATGACAGCCGACGAAATAAAAATGGAAGAGGACCTATCACCATGAAAGAAAATCCAATGAATATCAACTTCTCAATCAAAGTCTCGGCGACAGATTTTCCAAAACGCGAAATCTCTGGTCGAATTGTGACATGGAATGAAACTGGATCAACGTCAGCCGGAGAGACACTTTTCAAGCCTAATTCAATTACATTTGGCGATTCGACAAAGCTACTTCTAGAACATCGCCGCGAATCTCCAATCGGATTCTTAAAATCTTACATCGTGAGCACAGAGGGCATCGACGCCGTGTTTTCCGTTGGTAATACGACAGCCGGAAGCGATGCACTCGTTGAGGCATCTACCGGACTACGCGATGGATTTTCAGTCGGTGTCATGGCCGACAAGTACAAGAATGTCGATGGAGTTCTTGTCATTACTGCAAGCAATCTCAAAGAAGTCTCACTCGTTACAGATCCAGCCATCGCCAGCGCAAAAGTCGCAATCGCGGCAAGTGAAAATTCTGATCCGGAAGAGCCGGAGACAGAAGAAACAAATCCAACAATCGAAGGAGAAACGCAAGTGGAAACAACTCCAACCGTTACCGAAGCAACAGCCGAAACGGTTGAAGCTTCCAAAGTCGTTAATCTCGGAAGTGCTCCGTTGCACTACACAAAGCCACGTTCACCAGTCGTTGACATGGGATCATGGGTCGAGCACTCAATCAAAGCTTCACTCAATCCAAATTCAGATTCAGCAATCTACATCGCAGCGGCGAATGACGATCTCGGTACTACAAATCCGGGCTTCAATCCAACACGTCAGCTCACAGAAATCGTCAATGGTCTCTCAAACTCAACTCGTGGAGCAATTGACGCGATTAGCCGCGGAACACTTCCAGACGCAGGGCTTGAGTTCCAAATTCCAAAAATCACACAGGTCGCAGAAGTTGACCCAGTCGCAGAAGGCGGAGCAGTAACAAACACAAACGTTACATCCGAGTATCTTTCAGTACCTATAAGCCGCTACGCTGGACGAAATATCTTGACACAGGAAATCATCGATCGCAGCTCACCGGCGTTCTTCAATGAGCTTCTTATGATTATGGCTTCTGCTATGGCACTATCACAGACAACAGCCGTCGCAACACAAATCAAAGCCGATGCCGCTTCTGCTGCAACTGCTCAGCCACTAACAGCCGCAGGACTTATCGGTTATGTATCAGAGGCAAACGCTGCCATCTATGCAGGAACTCAAAAGTTCGCGCGCAATCTTCTCGTCTCGCCAGCACAATGGTCGAAGATAATGGGCTATAACGACAATGGCACACCGTTGTTCAATGCTTATTTTCCATCAAATCAGGCTGGCGCAGTCAATGGTCAATCACAGGTCGGTCTCGTTCTTGGCCTCAATTTCTACGTTGACAACTCAGGCGTCTTTACAGGAACAGCCGATGATTCAATGGTTGTTCTTGAGCCGGGCGCGTTCACTTGGTATGAGTCTCCAAACTTCCGCCTAGATGTCAACAAGCCATCCGACGGAACAGTTGAGATCTCACTCAATTCATACGGTGCAATCGCTACAAAACTTTCAGCCGGTGGAAGCTTGTTTAACTTCACCTAAAAAATAATCATCGGCTAGGTGCGCTCCCGTATCTAGCCGAGCAGTCGAGGGAAGGGAATCCGATCATGCCAAACGTTGTCACAGTTGCACAACTGCGCGACATTCTTGGCGTTTCGGATTCTCTTTACTCGGATGCTTACCTTCAATCAATTATTGAAAGTGCTCAAGATGTAATTCTGCCGTTATTAGTTGCCAATCAAGCCGCCGTCGCTGGCGTCTATCTGACAAACGATGTCGCCTATTATGTAACACAAAGGCCACACGGATTCGTTACGGGTCAATCCGTCGTCGTGACTGGATGCGTTCCGTCACTCTTTAACGCAACAGTTACGATTACGGACGACATCTCTTCAATCTATACATTCTCAGCCGCGAAAGTCAACGCCGATGTATCAGCTCGCGCAGTCGTTCCGGCGGGCGTCGCTTACTTATCCGGTTCCGACGCTTTAACTTTATACGGGAGCAATCATGCAGTAGAGAATGCAATTCTCTTAGTCAGCGTAGAGATATTTCAGTCCATTGTGGCTCCAGGCGGACAAATCGAAGGCGTTGACTTTGCTCCGTCTCCGTTCCGTATGGGTCGATCACTTATGAACAGAGTCGTCGGATTACTCTCGCCTTATATTGACGTCTCATCGATGGCCATGTAATGCCAGCTCCAACATCAATCGCAACCGACGTCCGAGGCGTTCTTGCAACTGCACTCTCTGGAGTTGTCGCATCGGTCTATTCTTCCGTTCCCGAAGCCGTCATTCCGCCAGCCGTTGTCATCGTTCCCGATTCGCCTTACCTTGAAACTACAACAATCGGACACTCAGCCGTTCGAGTCAAAATCAATTTCGTCGTGACTGCCGCCGTTGCGTATAACTCAAACGCTGGAGCACTTGACAATTTAGAAAAGCTCATCATAAGCATTCTGTCGGCTATGCCGTCAGGTTACGTCGTCGGCGACGTTCAACGTCCGACAATCACTTCAGTAGGGGCGAGCAATTTGCTCGTCGCGGATCTCTCGGTCTCCACTTACTACACACAACAGACAATCTAAGGAGCAAAATCATGGCAACAACAATCGTCACGGCGAGAGAGATCACATTCACACTCGCGACGGTCAATTATGACGCACAAACTACATCGGTCGTTCTCTCGAACGCTCCAGTTATCACGACGTATCAGACACTTGACGGCAAGGCTTACAAGCACATCGACGATCAATGGACTTTGACGGTTGCACTCTTGGCCGATTGGGGCGTTGCATCATCATTATTTGAGGCAATGTGGAACGCGGCCAACAGCGCGCCGAATACAACTTTAGCCGTTTCATTAACTACAACAACAGGCGCGGTCTTTGCACTTAACGTCTTTCCAGTATTTCCTAACGCTGGCGGAACTGCGCCAGATGCTCAGACAGATAACTGGTCAATGGTTGTCTCTGGAACTCCAGTCGCAACATTTAGCTAACTAATAGAAACGGGAGCACAAAATGAAACTGCCAATAACAATCGAGTTCAACTCTGGTGACGTCGCTACATACACGGCGCAGCCACCAGAGTGGGCAAAGTGGGAAAACAAGACGGGTCACACCATCTCTCAAGCTGGAGACAAGATCGGTATTTCCGATCTCTTATTCTTGGCTTGGAATGCAATGAAAAGAGAATCGGCCGGCTTACCGGTCAAAGGCTTTGAGATATGGTGTGAAACCGTCGCAGATGTAAAGGTGGAAAACGCAGACCCAAAAGTCACGCCGCCGGAACAGTAAGCCGACTTCTGATCGAGGTCGCTATTGCTACCGGAATCCCAATGTCTTATTGGGAGAGTGCCGAGGATCTCTTAACTGCCGTTGAGATATTGGAGACTCGGAATGGACGATGAGAAAATAACTTATGATCGAGCAGAGTTGCGATCTATTCTCAAAGGCTTCAAAGCGATGGACGAAGAGGCCGTCGATGCGGCAAAGCGTGAATCGTCAGCTTTAGCCGAGTTCGTTCAAGGCAAGATTCAAGGCGCGGCAACTGGTCGAGGCGCAGTCGCAGACAGAATCGCTCAAGGTTCAAAGGTAAGCAAGTCGTCAAAGATAGGCGAGCTTTCATTCGGTTATGTCGGACAAAAGTTTTCGGGCGGTGCGACTACTAAGGATCTCTGGGGCGGAACAGAGTTCGGATCTAACAAATTGAAACAGTTTCCAGTCTGGTCAGGTTCAACGGGTCGCGGTTCGACAGGTTGGTTTATTTATCCAACTTTGCGCGCGTTGCAACCGGAGATTGTCGCAAAGTGGGAAAATGCACTCGATAAAATCATGAAAGAGTGGGACTAAATGGCCGGAACAGGTTCACGCACTCTCAAGCTTTCCATTCTTGCCGACATTGACAATCTCAAAAAGAATCTCACAGACGGATCTCAAGAGGTCGAAGGCTTCGGCGATAAGATTTCAGACTATGGCAAAAAAGCCGGACTAGCATTCGCGGCGGCTGGAGCGGCCGCCGCGATCTATGCCGGGAAGCTTCTTGTCGATGGTGTCCAGTCAGCCATTGCAGACGAACAATCTCAAATCAAATTGGCCACAGCTTTAGAGAATGCAACTGGCGCGACAAAAACACAAATCGCTGCAATTGAAGAACAGATTCTTAAAACATCTTTGGCAACTGGAGTCACAGACGACGAACTTCGTCCGGCATTGTCTCGGTTGGCACTTTCGACAAATGATTCGACAAAGGCTCAAGAACTTCTCAATTTAGCACTCGACATCTCGGCACAAACAGGAAAGCCGTTGGAAGCCGTCGCCAATGCACTCGGGAAAGCCTACGACGGCAACAGCGCATCTCTTGGAAAATTGGGCGTCGGAATGTCGGCCGCCGAACTCAAGGCGATGTCATTTACCGAAACTCAAGACAAACTTTCACAGCTCTTCGGCGGTTCAGCTTCTAAGAATGCCGAGACTTTTCAAGGACGAATGGATCGTCTCAAAATTGCATTCGATGAATCTCTTGAAACTATCGGAACTGCACTCTTGCCAATACTTGAAAAAATGGTCGGATACTTTACGGACAATATACTTCCAATCGTTGAGAAAGTATCGGATGCGTTCTCCAGCGACAAAGGTGGACTCACGACTAAAATTTCAGATTTCGTCAACATCATCAAAACAGTCGCAACGCCAGTCTTTGAGGGAATGAAATCAGCTTTTGAAAGTATTACAACAGCCATCGATGACAATAAAGAAAAATTTGAGTCATTCGTCGAGGTCATTCGCGTTCTTGCTCCATTCTTAGGGACGGTTATCGGTGGAGCGTTCAAAGTCATCGGCGACATAGCAGGAGTCGTCATCGATGTCATCGGAACAATTCTTGGCGCGCTCAAACCGATGATAAACGCCGCAATCACGGCAATCAACAAAGTCATCGACGGAATCAACATTGTCAAAATTGGCAAAGATATTGACAAAATTCCACTCATCGGCTCCGGCGGTGGAGCCGCTACACAGTCCAAAGGTGCTTACGACGCGGCTCAAAACGCACAACAAGACATCGGAGACTTAGCAGCTTCCGGCGGCGTAGTGCTCAAGATGCCGGATACAGGCGGAAGCTCAAGCGGTTCAGGGTCAAGCTCAGGATCTACATCCGCGACGGTCATTCCCATCAAGCCAATTGTAATAACTCCGGTTCCTATGATTGGAGATTATCAAGGCGCAGGTTTAACAACTGGCACGACAGGAGATTACACAAAAGTTCAAACTCCGACTCCAACCGTTGTCAATAACATCACAGTCAACGGAGCCATCGATTCGGAAGGTACGGCGAGAGTCATTACCGAGACCTTAAATCAATCGTATCGAAGCGGTACAGGCGGAGCAGTCAATTTGCAAAACTCCCGATCGATGGAATAGTCGATGAGTAATTGGTCTCCAGTTTGGCGAATCAAGGTCAACGGTACAGTCTCCACGAATTACATTCTTGCGACTTTATCGATGACAAGTGGCCGAACGACTATATGGCAACAGCCTCAAGCTTCCTACTGCAATTTCACAATCATTCTCTTAGACGGCTCCGATCCTGACATCAACATAAATGATACGATCTCCATCGAGCTTGAAAACTCATCGGCGACTTATATCCAAATCTTTGGCGGCGCGGTCTCCGATGTAACCTTGACAGTCTCACAAGTGGGAACATCGGCAGTCACTCAAGAACTTCGAATTGTTGCCTATGGCGGACTGGCTAAACTACAAAGGCAGCTCACAGGCGGCGGCTTGTCGTCAGATTATGACGGATATCAGATTAAACAAGCACTAAACGATTTCAGTAATTTTGCTTATAGTTCGGCTTTCGCTAACATCGCGTATCAGGACTTTCCCGGTTCTCAGACTTACGCATACTCCACGGGATACGGCACGATCGACGTTCCGGGCGATTATCTTCAAATCGCAAGAGCAGTCAATCCACAGAATGTCTATTCCGTAGCTTCAACAATTGCCAATTCAGGATTGGGAAACATCTACGAGGACGCCACGGGCGCGGTTTCGTATGCCGATTCGACTCGGCGCGTGGATTATCTAGCCGTCAATGGCTACATCGATTTAACTGCGAATGACGCCATCGGTCAAGGATTACAGACAAAGATGAGCGTCGGAGATGTCAGAAACTCAATTACGGTCAATTATGGAGTCGGCGGAACATCATCGACATCGACATCAGATGACACATCGATAGCCTTGTATGGTCAGAATGGCTATACGGTCAACTCAACTTTAAGTCTGCTTGCCGACGCACAGCAACAAGCCGCGTTTTTTCTCAAATATTTCGCCAATCCAGTTCCAAACTTTAATTCAATTCGGTTCGGACTTGGCAATCCTGATATCACAGACGTCAGACGTGACAAGCTCATCTCAATTTTCTTTGGTGCTCCGATAAGGATTGACAATTTACCGTCAAACATGGCAACGCCATTTTTAGGCTTCGTCGAGGGCTTTACTTTTCAAGCTTCCTATAATGACGTCTCTTTGACGCTTAATGTCTCGGCTTTGGCTTACTCAGTAAGAGCGATCCAATGGCAACAGGTGAGTGTCGTAGAGGCTTACAACACTTTATCGCCTACGCTTGACTATGCACACGCGATCACTTCGGTAGTTTAGAAAGGAAAACAGATGGCAAATCCGACAACTAACTTCGGCTGGGTCATGCCAGTAGCGGCAGATTTAGTAACTAATCTTCCTGCACAATTCAACACATTCGGGCAGGGCGTCGATACATCGATGGCTCAACTCTTAGGCGGATCGACTAGCGCAATTTTGACCAAAACTTCCGCTACCAACATGGCTTTCACATGGTCGGGATTATGGACAAGCTTTACGCTAGCAGGTACAGGCTTTACTATTGGAAACGGGATTACTCATTATTGTAAGTATCAAAAAGTCGGAACGACGTGTAACGTCATGGTTGATTTTCAATTGCAATCGACTTCCAGCATTACCGGAAACATTGTACTCACGCTTCCGCTTACTTCCACAAGCGCACAAAATCAAAGCAACAGCGGAGTGTGTCGATATACGTTGGGCGCAACTACCTACATGGGAATCGTTACTTTGGCTTCAACGACAACCGCTTCATTGAGTGCAATTAACGCTTCTGGAACTTATGCGTCATCGACTGCCACATCGGCCACAATTCCGGCAACATGGGCAAACGGCGATAGATTTAGAGTCGCCTTTAGTTATGAGGTTGCATAACATGGGCGAAAAAATAACTCGTGAATCTCTCATCGCTCAAATTAAAAAAGAGAATCCAAAAATGGTTGCAACTATTGAAGGCGAAAAATATGAGCTTACGCCGGAAGAGTACGAAGAGGCCGCGACTAACTGGGCGGAGATGAGAATTCAACAAATTGAGGCCGAATCAAAGTGACTTATCCATCCGGCACTTCAGCTCGCATCATCGAGGTTGCACTCGAAGAGGTGGGCTATGTCGAAGAGCCGGACAATCTTACAAAGTACGGAAAGCACACAAAAGCCGATGGTCTGCCGTGGTGCGGTTCGTTCGTAAATTGGGTCTATGACAAAGCCGAGGTCAAAATTCCATCAATGGTCTCAACTGCAATTGGGGCGCATAAGATGAAAGAGCTTGGCCGATGGATAGAAGATAAGCCTCAAATTGGCGATTTATGCTTCATGGACTTTCCACATGACGGCGTTGATCGTATCTCTCACATCGGAATTGTTGCAAAGGTTTTAGGTAATGCCGTCGTACTTATCGAGGGCAACACATCCGGCACGGGAGATCAACGCAACGGCGGAATGGTCATGATTAAGACACGGACGAAATCCGAGATAGTTGGATACGCTAGGCCTAAACTTTCCGCATACGCTGGAACTTTTCCAGCTTTAGAGATAAAACATCCAGCGAAAGGCAAGGCGAAAAAATGAACGAACTCAAGGCAATTCTCGCATCTTGGTCTAGAAGCTTCGTGGCCTCATGCTTGGCCGTTTATCTAGCTGGAGTCACCGATCCGAAGGCAATTCTTGGAGCTGGTCTAGCTGCGGTCTTGCCAGTCATAATCCGCTGGCTCAATCCTAACGATGGCGCATTCGGTAGAAAATGAGTCTAGGCGAATGGAGCCTAGTCATTGGCCTAGTGATTTCAGTCGTGACAGCGATATATTCGTCGATGCGTTTTATCGTGAAATCCATCATGAGGGAGTTCTCTCCCAATGGTGGAAACAGCCTCAAGGATCAAGTCAATCGCATTGAGTCGAGGCTAGACGCTCTTATCGATCAGCTTCTCAATAAATAGACACGCCGACTCTAATCTTGCAAGCTCTGGCGATAAGTGTCATCCTGTAACTAGGGAGCGCGAACGTCGATCCCTAAACGGGAGCACAAAATGATAGATATAATTTTTACCTTAATGGGAGCAATACTTTGCTCTGGCCTTATCTATCTCGGAGCTTACTCTTCGGGATACAACGACGGAAAGCGCGACGGCTACAGACGCGGCCGCGCTTATGCTCGACGTCAGGATTCCGAGGTAATCAACTAATGGCCGGATTCCTGGACAATTACGAAGATGTCGCAACTCGCATCAAACGCTTTTGGGAGACACATCCAACAGGTCGAATTGAAACAAATATCTTAGATTTTAACGCCGACAAAGGATTTGTCCTCATTCAATGCAAAGTCTGGCGAGACATCGAAGATATACATCCGGCAGGAACAGACATGGCATTCGGCAACGTACAAACTTACAACGTCGGAATGAAAAAATGGTTTGTCGAAGATACAGCTACATCGGCAATTGGTAGGTGTATTGGTCTCGTGCTCGGCTCGGATCAACGTCCGACTCTTCAAAATATGCAACAGGTCGAAGTCATAGATCCTCAAATTGTCAAGGTCTCCGAAGAGACACCGGACTACTGGAAGACAAACTTCGATCCACAAGCCGAGGGCATTCCAACGCTCAAGAGCGCAGTCGAGCAGATACAGCAAGGACTAGGCGGAACACTTGTTCCAGCGGCTCCACGGTGTTCACACGGGGCGATGGTTTGGAAAGAGGGTCAGTCGAAGACAGGCAAGGCATGGGGCGGATTCTTTTGCACAGAGCGACTCAAGGCCAATCAATGTCCGCCGGACTGGCACATTCTCGGCTCCGATGGACAATGGGGCAGACAATAAATGGCCGGGATTCAGATACACACGGCCGAAGGTTGGGTCAATCTTGAAGACATCATTCAAGGCGAAGAGACTTGTTCAATATGCGGAGCAGTAGAGCCAGCCGAAGGGGCTGGCTTTGCTAAGTGCAATCCGCCGGAGCTTATGATCTATCTATGCCGAGTACATCGGGAGAATCCACATGGTTAGAATGCCAATCAATGAAGCCGATGAGTGGGCAGTACATAAGCGCGCAGGAGAAGTCATATTCGCATACGGCCAGCAATTAGGCGTCACGGTTCATTACAACACAAAGCTAAACAAACACGAACAGACTACCGAATACGCCGAATCTTTGGCGGCGGAGTTACTGGTCGCTCAATACTTCGGACTTGACTTTGACATCAATGAATCAAAGGGCAAGCGCAAAGCCGACGTCGGCAAAGCAATCGAGGTCAAATGGACTTCATACATCAATGGCAGTCTCATCATCTATCCAACCGATCGAGACGATGACGTGGCCGTTCTTGTCGTAGGTAAATCTCCAGAGTATTACATCGCTGGTTGGATACCGGTATCAGCTGCAAAGAAAAACAAATTCAAAAATACCGGGCAAGATTCATGGTGGGTCTCACAGCAACATCTCAATCCAATTGAGGACTTAGGGAGGAGTAGTTATGCAAGTGCAATCTAATTGCCGAAAGTGTAAAAAGAAAACAATCCACATCACACACATCGTCACGGACAATCTTCCGCCGGATTTGAAAGTCGTTCAATGCGTAGAGTGCGAAGTCATGGGAATAGCGAGAGTCGAGGACTTAGATGGCGATCTATGAGTACAAGTGTCAAGTCTGCTCAAGAGTGCAGACAATCAAACGGCCAATGGTAGAGCTTGAACGTTCGCCTTATTGTGACTACTGCGTGATACCAATGGAGAGGCTATACGACGCTACTCCGTCGATATTCAAGGGCAAAGGTTGGGGCAAGTCATGAGCGCATTCATGATCGGATTACTGGTTGGACTTGTCATCGGCCGACTCTTGTCTTTGGCGGTGGACAGATGAGTTATCCACAGGCTTACACACAGAGCGTCCGTATTATAACAAAACGTTATAATCGTTACAGTTCTGTTGCAGTAAATTGTTATCAAATTGTTATCAAACAAACGGTTAGGCGTAGGCTCAAACCTCTTGACTCTACGGTGTACGCTGGACAGGTACAGGCCGAGAACGAGAGAATAGTCACGAAAAAGAATGATTATTACTCTTTCAATGATAAAAAGACAAAGATAAAAAAAAGACTCCTCCGGCCTGTTGTTAGCCTCTCCATCCTGATCGCATCGCTTGGGGCTACTCATGCCGAAGCGGCGTCCAATATCGATTACATGAAGCTTTATGCTCATACTCTCATCATCGATTATGAGCAGACTCAATGCTTCTATGACATCGTCTATCGAGAATCGAGATGGAACTTTCAAGCAAAGTCTGGAACTCATTACGGACTCATTCAAATGAAGAATGATCGTGTTAGATATATGGATCCTTACTCTCAAATTAAAATGGGAGTGGCCTATCTCAAGACTCGCTATGGCTCAATTTGTAATGGCCACCGGCATCTCCTCAAGTATGGATGGCAATAAAAAATGAGCCGGGGCGTACATTCAAAGGCCACGGCCTATCTGATCTTAAAAAATACACGCACGGCCTATCCAGCCACACAGCCGAGAGGTGGACTAGATGAGTACTGCTAGTAGTCGCGCAACAGGTGGAAACACAAGACTTTGGATGAAGATTCGTGAATCAATCCTGATTCGCGATGCTTATACTTGCCAGTATTGCGGCAACGATGGAGACACGGTCGATCATGTCGTACCAATCTCCAAAGGTGGAACGGATGAGCCGGATAATCTCGTCGCATCTTGTAAGCGATGCAACTTTCGGAAAGGAAATCGGTCAACCGGTTTTTTTGAAACCACTTGGAAACCTCTGACTCTTCCTTTTCCGTTTTCACCGACAAACGAATCGACAAGTCATGACTAAGGCTGGACAGGGTCGTAAAAGGACTCTCAAGGTCGTTACAGGGGCGAACAAGGATGAACAGGGAATCGAAGTCACTCCCATAGGCTTAATCGGCTCAGAAACGCCTAGAATCCACTCAAAATTGAACGATTTACCGTCTCGCGGACTGGAATTGATTGATTTTGCATCTCAGCTCAAGATTGATCTTATGCCGTGGCAAAAATTCGTCTTCGAGCATTCTCTCAAAGTAAAGCCGGACGGACGCTGGAAACATCCAGTCGTGGCCATAGTGGCCGCCCGTCAAAATGGAAAGTCAACGATTATGGAGGTGTCAATTTTAGGACGAATGTATCTTTGGAAAGAGCCGCTACAACTTGGCTCAGCTCACGTCCTTACAACATCGCTTGAGACTTTTCGCCATATTGTCAACATCATCGAGAGCAATCATGATCTATCTCGCGAGGTTAAGAAAATTCGCTGGGCGCATGGCTCGGAAGAGATAGAGCTTCTCTCCGGTGCGCGCTATGTAGTAAAGGCGGCGAACGCGGCGGCTCGTGGCTTTGCAAAGCCAGAGACGGTCTATATGGATGAGACTCGTCAGCTTAAAGATACGGAAGCATGGTCAGCGATGAGATATACGATGATGGCGGCTAAGAATCCTCAACTTTGGACAATGTCGAACGCTGGAGATCAGCACTCACTCATTCTCAATCAATTAAGAGATCGCGGAATGGCATCGGCGGCAGGTGCAGACGACGAAATCGCGTATTTCGAATGGTCGGCTTATTCTGACAAGATTACCGATGAACGAAACTGGGTCGCCAGCAATCCGGCACTTGGTCACACTATCCACGCCGACAACATTCGAGCCGTTCTCAATGATCCGCCCGATGTCGTACAAACCGAAGTGTTATGCAGGTGGGTCAATACAATCTCGGGAGCCATTCCGGCGAAAGAGTGGAACGAATGCGGCGTGGATTCGGTAGAGCTTGACGTCGAGAAATTGACGTGGTTCGGACTGGACTTGTCTCCCGATCGAAGAGATGGAGCGTTGGTCGGTGCTCAAAGAAATGACGATGATACTTTCAACGTAAAGCTTCTCCACACTTGGCACAATCCAATTTCGCTCGACGACAAAGCCATCGCGAACGACATCGCTCCCTATGCTAGAAAATATCCAATCGAATTCGTGGCCTACTCAAAGCGAACAGCTTCGGCAGTCGCCGCACGTCTCCAACCGGCAGGAATTCCGATTCATGAAATTGGGAGTGAGTATGGCCAGTCATGCGATGAGCTACTGGGAGCAATCACATCGAAGAGACTTATTCACGGAAAACAGGCAGAATTATCCAAACAGATTCTATCGGCCGTTCGATTACCTATGGGCGACGGTGGATGGATCATCGGAAGGCGCGCCTCTTCGGTCGCCGTTTGCGCCGCGGTTGCAACGGCACTCGCGGCGCACTTTGCGACACGCGCAGAGACGGAGTTCGACATTCTTGTCGGTTAGGTGTAAAGGCAAGGTTTAGACTTCACGCATGGGTCTATTCTCGCGTACTATCGAAGCCACTCAGCCAGTCGTCGCCTATGACGTACAGGCATCTCTCGCGCCTGTCAATACTTCTGACTCGCTATTTAACTTTTTTGGAATTGCTGGCACAACAGCTACACGATCCGAATTTATGTCCGTACCGGTATGCGCTCGCGCTAGAAATATCATCTGCTCATCCGTTGCATCAATTCCGTTGAAAGTTCGCACAAAGGCCGACGGTGCTCGCGTGGAATCTCCGCCGAGAGTTATCAATCAGCCGGATCCACGCATTCCCGGAACTGCAACCTACGCTTTTCTTTGCGAGGACTTGCTCCTATATGGCTACGGCTATCTCAGGACGCTCGAAATTTACGCAGACACATATCGCATCCGTTCCGCCGAAAGAATCAATCCGACTCGCGTTGGAATTATGACTAATTCAAACGGAACAGAAATCGAGTATTACACAATCGACGGAGTTCCCATTCCCGATTCAGGCGTCGGTTCGTTGTCCGTGTTTTACGGAAACGATG
>Ga0114978_10002959_pt1 | contig 13977 bp, 11 predicted proteins | sample S_140212_EF_Meta_FD_87027 | JGI IMG/M metagenome (GOLD analysis project Ga0114978, IMG submission 87027) | Freshwater microbial communities from Lake Simoncouche, Canada to study carbon cycling - S_140212_EF_MetaG | ecosystem: Environmental > Aquatic > Freshwater > Lake | place: Lake...
GATCACCAAGCTCGAACGCGCCTGCAGGGACGGCACCGTGGCCGCGCTGCCTGGCTTCGGCGAAAAAACCGCAGCGAATATTCTCAAGTCCATCGCGCAGCACAAAAAGAGCGCGGGACAATTCCGCCTCGGCGACATCACCGCGCTGGCCGAGCAACTCCTCGACGACCTGCGCAGCCATCCGCAGGTGACCCTCGTGCAAATTGCCGGAAGCTACCGGCGCAAAAAAGAAATTGTGCGCGACCTCGATTTCATCGTCTCAACCCGCCACCCCGCGGAAGTCTCGGCAGATTTTGTGAATCACCCTCTCGTCGAATCCGTCCTCTCCCACGGCGAAACGAAATCGAGCGTCCTGCTCAAAAACGGCATCCAATGCGACCTGCGTGTGGTCAACAGCGGCGAATATCCTTTCGCCTTGAACTATTTCACCGGCAGCAAGGAGCACAACATCACGATGCGTTCCCGCGCGCTCGAACGCGGCTGGTCGCTCAATGAATACCGTTTCAGCGAGGCCGAGGGACGCAAACTCAAGGCACCCCTTCCCGCCGTCCAGACCGAAAGCGATCTCTACCAAGCCCTCGGACTCGCCTACGTCGAACCCGAACTGCGTGAGGACCGCGGCGAAATCGCCGCGGCGGAAAACGGCAAAATCCCCATCCTTATCGCATGGCCGAACTTGCGCGGCACCTTCCACTGCCACACCACCGCCAGCGACGGACGCGCCTCACTCGAGGCCATGGCCGAGGCCGCCGGAGAACTCGGCCTGCAATACCTCGGCATCGCCGACCACAGCAAAAGCTCCGTCCAAGCCAATGGCCTCGACGAAAAGCGCCTCCTCGCCCAAGTCGCAGAAATCAAAACCCTCAACGCCGGATTTGATCATTTCCGTCTTTTCTCCGGCACGGAATGCGACATCAAAAAGGACGGCTCACTGGATTTCTCCGACGAGGTTCTGGCCCAACTTGATTACGTCGTCGCCTCGGTCCACTCCTCGTTCACACTTTCCGAGGTTGAGATGACCGACCGCATTATCACGGCCATCACGAATCCCCATGTCACCATGATCGGCCACCTCACCGGCCGCCTCCTGCTCTCACGCGAACCCTACAAGGTCAACATCCCCGCCATCATCGAAGCCGCCGCCGCCACCGGCACGATCATCGAACTCAACGCCAATTCCCGCCGCCTCGACATGGACTGGCGCTGGTGGCCGCTCGCCAAGGAAAAAGGTGTGAAATGCGCCATCAACCCCGACGCCCACTCCACGGCTGGAATCCAGGATTTGATTTTTGGCATCCATATCGCCCGCAAGGGCTGGCTGACCAGGGCCGACGTGATCAACACCTTGCCGCTCGGGAAAATCGAAAGCGTTCTGGCGGCCAAACGGCAGAAGCCTTAAACCCAAAAACCGCGCTTTTTCGGGCCGGGCGAGGGCGCACTTTGACGAAAAGCTCTGTTGAAATCCTCGACGCTCACGACTTGAAATCCCGCCGCTCGAAGGCCTGCCAACCGATGAGAAACAGGCTCGCATTGATGGCCACCAGCCAGGCGTAGTTCTCCACCATCATCTCCCACGGGATGCGGTAATCGAAGACGTGAATCCAGGCGCTCATCTTGGCGGTGAGAAATATTCCCTTGAGGCTTTCAAAGTAGGGGATGTTTTTCAGAATCGTATCCGCAAAAAGCAGGGAGAGCGTGATCACCGTCGCGGCAGAGGGCTTCATGTTAAAACACGACAGGCAGAAGGCCATGGCCGTGACCGTAAACAGGCTCAGAGAAAGAAGCGGAACGGCCGCCAGATAGCGCAGCAGTCCCGGCCAGAAATCGTGAAAGGCAAACACGCCCTCCAGCGGGGCGAAAACAAACAATCCCCCGATACCGCTGTTCGCAAATCCCGCCAGCAGCGCGGTCAGCATGACAAAAAGAGTGAGCCCAAAGGTATAAAACAAACTGACAAGGCCCTTGAGCAGCAGGATGCGGCCTCGCGAAACCGGGCGGCAAAGCATCATCCGCATGGAACCATCCTCCACCTCCTTGCTCACAACATCCCCCGCCACCAGAGCCAGAAAGAGCGCCTCCAGCAGGAGGACTGTCCACAGGACAATCAGAAACCCGAGAGTAAGGCCCGACAGATAGACCGCCGCGTCGTAGCCGGCATTTTCGATGACGCGACGGACGGTGGCCTGCACCTTGTCGAGCCGCAGCAGAAAAAGCACCACTATCTCAAAGGTCAGAAACGCGCCGAAACCGATGAAGGTCCGTTTGCGGGCGAAGAGCTTGCGCAACTCTCCGCTCACCTGACGCAGAAAGAGCCTCATGGAACAAGGTGGCTCATGTAAAAATCCTCCAGGGTGGCCTGCACGACTTCCACCCCGCGCACGCGCACTCCGGCGTGAACCAGCGCGGCGACCACGTCGGCCATGTCTCCGCCCGGGCGCAGGCTCACCAGATGATGCGCGCCGGAAACGACCCCTAATTTTTCCAGCACAGGTGCGGCTTTGGCCGCATCATCGAGATCGAGCCGCCAGTGCGGCTCCCCGCCTTTCCAGGAACCGCAAAAAATCATGCGGCCTTGATGCAGGATCGCGACGCGGTCGCACAGCCGTTCGATTTCGGAAAGCAAATGCGAGGAAAGCATGACCGTAAGTCCGCGTTCGTCGCGCAGGCGACGGATCATCTCGCGCATCTCCTGGATGCCCTCGGGATCGAGCCCTTCGGTCGGTTCATCCAGGAGCACAAACTCCGGGTTCGGAAGCAGGGCCTGCGCGAGCGCGAGCCTCTGCCGCATGCCGTGGCTGTACGCACGCACCGGATCGTGGATGCGTTTTTCCAGGCGGACGAGTTTCACCACCTCCATCAGCCGCTCGTCCGGTACGATGCCGGAGAGCGAAACGAAGAACTGCAAATTGTGCCAGCCGCTCATGTATTCGTAAAATGCCGGCGCTTCAAAAATGGCACCGACCCGGCTGATGGCCTTGGCCCTCTCGCGCTGGACGGAATGTCCGGCAATAAAGGCCTCGCCGGAATCCGGATGTAGATGTCCGAGCATGAGCCCGAACGTCGTGCTTTTGCCCGCACCGTTGTGGCCAAGCAGACCAAAAATCTCCCCGCGCTGAATTTCCAGAGAAAGCCCGCTCAAGGCGGGACGGCCGCGAAAGGACTTGGAGAGATGATCGAGCCGTACCACGGTTAGTCCTGATGTTGTTTCTTGAATTCGCGACGGCGGAACCACGGAGTCCCGCAGCAGAATCTATCTCACAATTTCCGGGAGGAGCAAGAAGAGGAGTCGCAAATCATTAAATCCCAGTTCCTCCTTCCCACCGCCACCCACCGCCCTTATGTTCCCTCCCGAATGCCCCCCACACCTTTCCAACGCAAGATGCTCTGGGCGGCCATCACCGCCCTGTCTTTCGTCGCCATCGCGGCGGTCATTGTTCTGGTGGGAATCCTCGTCATTGAAGGCCTTGGCTATCTGCGACCCGTCCTGCTCCCGCTCGCCATCGCGGGCATTCTCGCCTACTTGCTTGAACCCGCTGTGCGCTGGCTGGAAGGCCGCAAGCTCTCCCGCACCATGGCCGTCGCGGTCGTTTTTCTCGCCATTATCGGCGTGGGTGCCGGCATCCTGCTCTGGGTCGTTCCATCGGCATGGCATCAGGGGGAGGTTTTTGCCACCAACCTGCCCACCTATTCCACCCGCGCGCAGGCCCTGGTCACGCAAACCATCGAGAGAATTCAAAAATTCAGCGAAGTCCCCCTGCTGAAACACGTCGAAAATCCGGATGCAGCGGCCGATCCCGTCTCGGCTTACGTGGCGAAAATGGCTGCCGACGGGGTCATCTGGCTCCAGGATAAGACCCCGAGCATCGCCGCCTCGACCGGGCGTTTTCTGCAACGCAGCGCGGGCAGCTTTCTCGGAGCGTTCGGCATCCTTCTCAGCCTCATTCTGGTCCCGCTCTTTTTGTTTTTCTTCCTGAAAGACAGCCGCTCGATCTCGGAAAACTGGAGCAACTACCTGCCCCTCCGGGCCTCGCCGTTGAAAAACGAAATCGTTTCACTGCTCAGTGAAATCAACCGCTACCTCATCAGCTTTTTTCGCGGTCAGTTGATTGTCAGCATGATTGATGGTGTGCTGATCGGGTTCTGTCTCATGGTGTTCATCCGGCTCGATTTTGCCCTACTCATCGGCCTCATGGTCTGCGTGCTCGGCCTGATTCCCTATGCCGGCATGATGATCTGCTGGATTCCCGCCGTGCTTCTCGCCACCGCCCAATTCGGAGATTGGTGGAACCCGATGTGGGTCACGGTCATCTTCCTCGCCTGCAACCAGCTTGAGGGAATCTTTCTCTCCCCCAAGATTGTCGGCGAATCCGTCGGACTTCACCCGCTGACCGTCATCATTTCCGTGCTGGTCTGGAGCGTTATTCTCGGCGGCCTCCTGGGGGCCCTGCTCGCCGTGCCTCTCACCGCCACCTTGAAAGTGCTCTTGAAGCGTTACTTCTGGGATCGCGGCGTGACCGACCCGGCTCCCGGCTGAGACGCCTCGCGCAAAACATAATCGAGCCGGCGCGATTGCAGCCAGCGCACGCCGAACATGTCCTGGGTCGCGCGGAGGGCGCGGTTGCCGAGCCCGTATTTGCTTTGACCGAACCGGCGCGAACGATGATTCACGGGAATTTCCACGATGTGAAATCCCGCGCTTTTCACCAGGGCGGGAATGAAGCGGTGCACCCCCTTGAAGGGCACGATGGCACTGACGCATTCGCGGCGCATGGCCTTGAGCGTGCAGCCGGTGTCGCGCACTCCGTCGCCCACGAAACGGCTGCGCACGAAATTCGCAATCCGGCTGGTGAGTTTTTTCATCACGGTATCCTGACGGCGAACGCGATAACCGCAGACCAAATCCGCCCCGGCCTCGATCCCGGCCAGAAGTTTAGGGATGTCGCACGGGTCGTTTTGCAAATCACCATCGAGCAGTACGACCACGGCACCCCGCGCCGCGCGCAGGCCGGCCAGCATGGCGGCGCTTTGACCCGCGTTTTCCGTAAAGACGATCACCTGCACTTCGGGAGACGGCGTGATGCATTGCACGGTGTCGTCCGTCGAACCATCATCCACCAGGATCAGCTCGTACGAGAACCCCGCCAGCGCCGCGCGGATTTCACGCTGCAAAGCGGGAACATTTTCCGCCTCGTTATAAAGCGGAATGACAACTGAAAAATCCGGCATTCTCACAGGGGCAAAGTCTGATAATTGACGCAAAGGTAGATGTAAAGCGGTTCCTGTTCACCGCCGGCGGCGGGCAACGACTGCAGAAAAGTCACCGATTCAAAGGCGGCTTTGATGTTTTGGGGAACGGAGTCGGCGGGTTCCCGGCTGATATAAAGCGCGCTTCTTCCCCGGAAGGGATTCTCCCCTTTTTGCTCGGTAAAGTATTCATCCACCGGACGCTCGGCCTCCACAAAATCCGCGTAGCCCGGCCATAGTGCGAACTGATTCGAGATATCCTGCGACTCGCCGACATAGACGGTCGGGTGCCCGGCCGGAGGAATGAGATCGTCGCGTAAATGATAACCCAGCACCGAGGCGAGCGAGGCGTCGCCAGCGATGAGAAAGAGCCCTTCTTGTCCGTCCGCCGATTTTTCCAGAAAGGCATCCCGCACCGCGCCTGCGGCCTGTTTCCATCCCTCCCCGGCCCGGAACACGCCGACCATACCAGAGGCCGAAAACACCACGGCCGTGAAAAACATCACCCCGACGATTAAGCGGCCCCGCGGCCGGGCGGAAGTCCAGGTCAAGACCCGGTCGATCAACAGCGGCGAGGCCAACAGAAGAAAAAAACCGCCGGATTCTCCCCGCAGCGCGAAATACAGGCAAAGCACCACCAAGGGTAGCGTGCAAAAAAATAGAAACCTCACGTCCGGAGGCCCCTGTGATTCGCGCAATGCCATCACCCAGGCAGCCAGCATCGCCAAAAAAACCAGTGGCGAAAACCCGGCCATAAGTTTCGCGACCGCTCCGGGAAATCCCGGAAAATCAAACTGCCAGAGGGTTTGCAGCGTCCCTCCTGCCATGGGAATCCAGTCCTCCGAAGCATTCCAGAATAAGGCGGGGGCCAGCATGAGCGCGGGGACGGTCAGGAACACCATCAACCCGAAAATATCCTCTGCCCGGCGGTGCCTGGTGCTGCAGAGAGTCAAGAGCGCGACAGCCGGGGCAAGGATCCCTACCGCGTAAGCCAGATCCGCCGCCAGCCCCAACGCCACGCCCGCCGCCAACCACCACAACAGGGACTGTTTTTCCGCGGTAAAAGCCCGCCAGGCAAAAAGCAGCGCCAGCAGGGCAAACGTCAGAGCCGGAAGTGACGGCCCGACCCGCAGCGCCTCCCGGTTGAAAACCGGCAGCGCATTCAAGCCCAACCCCACCCAGGCCGCACGCCGCTCATCCCCCACCCGGCGAATGAGCAGGAAGGCGGCAAACGTCGCAGCCAGCGCCCAGAGCGGAGCTTGCAAACGCCAGACCCCATCCGGCACTTCCCCTATCACTCCCGCCAGAAAGGCCGTTCCGGCCGGCCCGTCGAAATAGGCGGGCGCTGGAATCTTCGCGCAAAGATCATAGTACGCCTCCGCCGGCGAGACCTCCTCCAGACCGACCAGCACCACGCGCAGCAGCGTCAGCAATCCCACCGCAAAAATTAAAATTCTTCCCGCGCTCATGCCGTCAAAAGACTCGGATGCTTGCCGTGCAGCCCCGGCACCAGCTTTTTCCCCCAGTGCCGCCAGAGCGCCTCCAGCCCCACGGCCGTGAGGAGGCCGATCCCCCCGCCCAACAGAGCGGAAATCAGCACATCAAACGGCCAGTGCGAACCCACATAAACGCGGCTGTAGGAAACCAGCAGCGCCGACAGAAAAACCAACCAGCCCCACCGGCGGAAAAAAGCCGCCGCCACCGCCGCCACCGCAAAATTGTTGGCCGCGTGAGCCGAGGGAAACGAGTTGCCGCCGACGGACTGGATGCGGGCCTCGGAAAATTTCACCCGCACAGGTTGGCCCAGAGCCAGAAAACGCGGGGTGGCCCTGGCCAACTCCACCACCCGCACCCCCTCCCGCGCATCATGGGGCCGAGGACGGCCCACCGCTTTTTTGAGCGGGTTCACCACCAATCCATCCGTGATTCCCACCGCCATCCCGGCCGCGAGAAGAAAAATCCGCCAGCGAAACCCCCCGAAAATCGCCGCAGCCACTCCGGCGAGCAAAAGAAACGGCCACCAGAAATCATAGCTCGAGACCATCGCCATCACCCGGTCCAGCGCAGGATGTGTCCAGGTGCGGTTGATGAAAAAAAGAAGCTGTTGATCCATGCGGTGCCGAGGATAGCGTTCGCCATGATTTGCCGTTCCGCGCATTTTCGCAAGCCGCATGCGCTGCTCGCCCTCATCCTTTTTCCGCTGCTGGCCCGCGCCGAGCCGGAGGCCACCGCCATTCTCGAGGCCGCCCGGGTGAATCCTCTCGGTCAAAAAATCACCCTCACCGCGCAGTTGCGCGCCGGTTCCTCCACCACCCCCTTTCAAATTATCGTGGATGGACGGGTCCGCTACGTCTTCACGAAACCCGACCAGGAACTCATTCTCGAGTTGCAAGACGATGCCTCGGTCCTGACCGAACGCCTCGGCGGCAAGGCGGCGACCATCCGTCCCGCGCGCTACGACGAACCGGTCCGCAGTTCCGGCCTCACCTACGAGGATCTCTCCCTGAAGTTTCTCTACTGGAAAAACCCCACCCTCATCGGTGAGGAAACCATCCGCACCCGGCCCTCGTGGAAAATCGAAGTTCAAGCCCCGCGCGGCGGAGCGTCCCAATACGGCGTCGCGCGCCTGTGGATTGACCAGGAAAGCGGTGCCCTGCTGCGCGTGGAAGGCTACGATAGGAAAGGCCAATTGATCCGGCGCTTCGAAATCGTCTCCGCCCAGAAACTCGATGGCCAGTGGATGCTCAAGCAGATGCGCATCGAAACCTTCGACCCCGACACGAAAAAAACCACCGCGCGGGCCTATCTCGAAGTGTTGGGCAAGGCTCAGTAAAACCGCTCCGGCGCAACCACCGGCTGCTTGCTGGTGAGGCGCCCGATAAAGCGCTGCCAGCTTTCTTGTCCGGCCAGGATTTCAATTTCCACCCGCAGATAAAAAATCGGCACCTCGGGTTCCATGATGCGCGGGATGCGCACGGCATCCTTTTCCGTCGTAAGGATTGCGCTGAGCCCCCTGCGTTCGCAGCGCCGGATGAAATTCCCGATCTCCCTGACGGTGTACCGGTGGTGGTCGGTGTACGTTTTTGAGACCGCGATCCGCGCGCCCAAACCCGTCAGGGCCTCTTCAAAACTTTCCGGCATCGCGATACCGCAGAGGGATCCGACCTCCAAACCGCGGAGAAAATCCAGCGGCTTGATCTCGCCGGTGACAAAATTGCGCAGATGCTGAGGCCGGTGCGAGCACTGCACGATATCCGCAGTGCGGTTGTATTTGCGGATGCGGGCGATCAGTTCCGCGTTGTCCGCCCCGGTGCATTTCGTGATGAAGATGTGGGTGGCGCGGCAGAGGTTGGCCGGAGGTTCGCGCAGGGTTCCGCGCGGCAGCAGGTACTCGTTGCCGAACGGGGCCTGACGGTCAATCAACGTCACCTCGAGACCGTGTTTCATGCGGATGTATTGGAACCCGTCGTCCAGGAGCAAAGTGTCTACCCCGAAATGCTCGATGGCGTATTGCCCGCTCTTCACCCTGTCGCGATCCACCAACACCACCACGCCGCGCAGATTGTTGGCCAGCATGAACGGTTCGTCGCCCGCCGTGCGCGAATCGAGCAGCAGGGACTGTCCGTCGGAAACCACTCGCGGCACGAAGACCGCCGTTTTTTTGAAAATTTTATCCCACAACCGCAACAGGAACGGACGCGGCACGCTCTTGTAGCCCCGGCTGAGAATCGCCACCTTCCGCCCGCCCTCGTGCAGCGCGCGGGCCAGCATTTCCACCACCGGGGTTTTGCCCGTTCCACCGACGGTGAGATTCCCCACGCTGATGACCAGGCAGCCTAGCGTGCGCGGACGAAAATAGCGATCCCGGTAAAGCTTCAACCGGACACGCACGATCGCACGATAAACGTGCGAAAGGAGCAGGAGAATCCAGCGCAAAACGTTCGCGCGGTGCCCGGAGCGGCGCCCGAGAATGACGTCTATGGCAAACGTCTCCAGACCTTCAAGCCAGCGCCGCATAGGTCAGGAGCGTAGGGCAACGCGGACCCCGGCGTTGTCCGCTTTGGTTGTCACAACCCTGGCACCGGAGAGCCCCGACGCCGCCAGCATGGCCCGCCCGACGCGCTCAGCCGGGCCGAGCGTGAGGCAGGCAATCGTCGAGCCCGATCCGCTCAACCAGCCGCCCAGCGCACCGGCTTTTCGTCCCGCCGCAATCACACCGGAAAGGCAGGGAAGCAGTTTCTCGCGGTAGGGCTGATGCAGCCGATCCTCAAAACATCCGGCCAGCTTGGCGTAATCGCGGCTGGCAAAGGCCCCTGCAATCGCACAGGCATTCCCGGCCGAAAGCACCGCATCGTGCAAAGAAACCATTTTCGGCAAGACCCGGCGCGCGGCGGGCGTGGAGACTTCAAAGTCCGGAATCAGCAGGGCAAAGCCTACCCGGTCCGCGACACGATGACGCTGCAAGGGCGCCCCCTGACGCGCGATGGTGAAGCCCCCGAAAGCCGCCGGCGCCGCATTGTCCGGATGCCCCTCCAATTCCGCGCACATTTCAAAAATCTCCTCCCGCTGCAGGGGCGAACCCGTCAGAGCATTGAGCCCATGCAGCACGCCCAGCCGCACCGTGACGCTGCTGCCCAAGCCCCGCGAACGCGGCACGTCCCCGGCGATCCCGCAGTGAAAGCCGAACGGCTTTTTCCGCGCCGCACGAAAAAACGCATCCCCCGCCTGCACAATCATGGCATCCCGCGGAGGAGCGCCTTTTTCGATGGTCACGACATTATAGATTTTGAAGGCAATCCCCAGGCAGTCAAACCCCGGCCCGAGATTGGCCGTGCTGGCGGGGACTTTTATCAAGGCAAAACTCATGGCCATTCTTTGTAGTGGGACTTCGCCCTGCGGAAAAGGCTCTTGTTCAACCGCCACTTTGCAAAAATGCACGCTTTCCTCGCAGCCCATCCGCGCTAGGTTTCCCCCTCGGAAACTCCTCCCTCACGGTTGGGTTACCTCCACCGCTCCTGATTTTCATGTCCCAAAACCACACCCGAACCCCCAAGGAGGAACGCTTATCCGTTCTGCTCTTTCTTTTCACCATCGCCTCCATTTTGGTGATCCTGTGCGCCGCTTTTGCCTGGTTGCTGCCCCCAGTCTGGCGGGTGCAATTGGACGCGGGATGGCCCCGGATCGCGGGTGTCTTCCTTATCGCCCATCTCTTATGCTCCTTCGGGGAATTTTTCTTTCACCGCTACGTGTTTCACCTCCCGACATTCCCCCTTCTCTCCCACTTCTACAAACAGCACACTCTCCACCATGCGCTCACACGCGTGAGTTACGCGCGTCCCGCCGCCGGTCAGCCCGCCGTCCCACGACTGGTGGAGGTGAAAAATCTTTACCCCATCGAGAAGGACCCCCAGCGCGAAGCCTCCTTCTTTCCGTGGTATTCCCTGCTTGCCTTCGCCGGCGTCGTCACCCCTTTTCTCGCGCTACTGCAATGGCTTCTGCCCACCCTGCCAATCGTTCTGGGCGGTTGGCTCGGCCTCGCCTGGACTCTCACGCTCTACGAACTTCTTCATGCGGTGGAACACCTCCCGCAAGGCATCTGGGACCGCCTCGTCACGCGTCCGCGCACGGGACGTTTCTGGCGCAAAGCCTACGCGTTTCACCTGCGCCACCACGCCGACATCCGCTGCAATGAATCGGTCTCCGGCTTTTTCGGGTTTCCCCTGCCGGACCTCATTTTCGGCACCTACATCGATCCCGAAACCCTCTATCCGCACGAAGGGGAAATCCCCGTCCACGAATTCAAAAGCCAGCCCCCGCGCTTCGCCTTCCTTCGCCGGCTCGACGAGTTGGCTGATCAAGCCGTCGCCAATCGCCGCCTAGGGCGTCCGAGCGCAACCGCCGGCTAAAAAGCTGCCGGGGCTTAGTTTCCTAACACCTTGATGGATGAGGAGGAATTGATCAACGCTCCACCCGCTGGTGGAGGTTGAACGGCCGGCGCGTCGGTCAGTCCGGCTTTCTTTTTCAGCGCAGCCGCCATGTTTTCCTTTGCGTCCTTGAGGTCGGGATTGACCTTGAGCGCCTTTTGAAAGCTCGCGATCGCCTCGTCGTTGCGACCGAGGAAATAGAGCGACACGCCGTAATTGCAGAGGAAGGTGGGATTGCCCGGATCGATCTTCAATAGCGTATCATACATCGCGCTGCCGTCCTGATATTTTCCCATCCGCACCAACAGGCTGGCAAGATTGACTTTGTAAATGGCGATGTCGGACGCGATGCGGGTCGCGGTGCGCAGTTGCTCAAGGGCGCCATTGAGATCACCCTTTTTTTCCAGCATCGCTCCGTAATTATTATGCGTCTCGGCCAGGTCGGGCCGCAGGCGGACGGATTCGCTGATGTGATAAAATGCGGCATCGTTGTCGCCACGCTCCAGCATCACCTTGCCGAGGCGGCTGTGGGCCTGCCAGGCATTCGGGTTGCTTTTGAGCGTGTGCGTCCACATCTCATATTCCTTGGCAAAGACCCCGGCGTAGCGGTGGCTGTGAACAACCAGCACCGAAAAAATCACGAGTCCCAATCCCATGAGATAGCGCCGCGTGTCCGGCTTCGACTCCTCGTAGGCGTATCCCATCCCGGCCGTGGCTAGGCCGATCAATCCAATGATCGGCAGATAGACAAAATGGTCCGCCACCCACGTGATGCGCATATAGGACATCGTGACGAAGCCGAGAATGGGAAACAAATTGATTAGGAAAAACCCGAGCCCGAACAGCACATCCCGGCCCCAGGTGTTGCGCTGGGTCCAGAGCCAGAAAAGAACCCCTGCAATCACCGGCCAGGGCAGAAATTGAACCAGCGAAGGCGGGTCCACCTCCCAGCGCGGATAGATCGCCAGCAACCCGACCGGCAGCACGCATTTGTAAAAATAAAACAGAATCGCCAGGCCGGCGGTGGCCGTGCGTGAAAGCAGTCCGCCCACCGGAATGGTCTCGGTGCCGATGGCACGCGCGAACTGAAAATAGATCGTGAGCAGGCCCATCGCCAGGGAGATGAGAAAAAACGGGGCGCTGCGCAGAATGTCGTTCAGGGCAATCCGACCGCGCTTCCACCAGCAATAAAGCAGCAGGATGAACGGATACATCACGACAGAGGTCTTGCAGAGAATCGCGGCGCTGAAAAACACGATGGCCCACCAATAGGCAGACTCTTTTTTTCGCTGGTCGAACGCCAGCCAGGCCAGCATGGAAAAAAGCAGGAAGACCAGCGAGAGGGTGTTTTTTAATTCCGACACCCAGCCGACCGATTCCGCCAGGATCGGATGAATGCAGAAAAGCAGCCCCCCAAGCCACGCCTGGCGGATTTCAAGCCGGGCCAGCAGCTTCCAAACCAGCAGCGCGCAGGCCAGATGGAGCGAGATATTGAGGAGATGCCACCCGGTAGGATCCGCCTGGATCCCGCGATAAACCAACCACTGCACGGTGGTCTTGAGCGGAAAATAATCCGCGCCCGCATTGCCGGTCCAGATTTTGACCAGACCGTTGGGATCGGGCAGCACCTGACTGGCGGTGATTTCCTGATCGTCATCCCACAGCCAGCCGCCATGGAAGACCGGCGCGTAAATGAAAAGACCCGCCAGCAGAATGACGAGCACCTTGAAGATCAGGTCTCCCCGTTCCTGTGGTGGCACGGCAGCCGCGGCGGTTCGTTCTACTTTAGCTGGCTTTTTCTTTGGCGATGGACGCGGCATACAGTTTCAAAAACCTGGTCAACGGTGATCATCTTCATGCAGACGTTATCGCGACAGGCGGTTTGGCGGTTGTTCAAGGCATTAACGCAGGGGCTGCAGGCAATGCCAGCCCACAAAGCATGATTACGCGGAGTGGGCGCGCCGAAGAGCAGCGGCGTCTCCGGACCGAAAAGCGTCACCACATCCATCGTGGTCAGCGTGGCAAAATGGGCCGGGCCGCTGTCGTTGGTCACCAGAATCTCGGAAAACCCGTAAACAATCAGGAGTTGTCGCAGGGTGGTTTTCCCCGCCAGACAGAAACAGCGCGGCGAACCGACCAGGCGGACCAGTTCCTCGACCTTGGCCGACTCGTCAGGGCCCCCGGTAAAGCCGATGGAAATATCGTCGAATTCCTCGAGCAGCCTCTGGGCCAGCACGATGTAATTCGTTTCGTTCCATTTGCGCAGCGGCAGCAGGTCGCTGGCGTTTGCGTTGAGGAGAATCAACCGGTCGTGACCGGGCGACTTGAGGCCTTGCAGCATTTTTTCGATGACCAGACGTTCCTCCGCTGCGGGCTCGAACAAGGGAGGCGCCACGGTGGCTGGAGGCGAAACCGGAAAGGTCGGAAATTTTTCGGCGTCGCCATCCAGAGCCATGACCAGGCTGGTGAAGGTGCTGCTGGTGTGCAAATGGGAGTTGTACAGCACCCGGTGCGTGAGCAGATCGCCGCGATAAGGCCCCTCGCCGAAATAGCCATGAAAACCCGCCCGCACCCGCGCACCCGTCAGCCAGGCCAACGCCGCGGTGGAGCGCGCGAAAAATTCCATGTCAATGCACGACTCGATGCCCAGACGCCGGATGTCCACCAGCCGGGACAGACAACTGGTCACCATCGTGACGGGCGACTTCGTTTGAATGGTCAGGACATTTTCCGGTGGCACAAGCCCGAGCAGGTCGAGGATGAAACGGTTTTCCTCGAAAAGCAGGAAATAGACATTCCTGGCACCGAA
>Ga0114978_10002961_pt1 | contig 13964 bp, 9 predicted proteins | sample S_140212_EF_Meta_FD_87027 | JGI IMG/M metagenome (GOLD analysis project Ga0114978, IMG submission 87027) | Freshwater microbial communities from Lake Simoncouche, Canada to study carbon cycling - S_140212_EF_MetaG | ecosystem: Environmental > Aquatic > Freshwater > Lake | place: Lake...
AGTGGATTTGTAAGTTTTGATTTTGTAAATGGAGGAATGGGAAGTGTAAATTACTCTACTGCTGTTTGGGACAAAAATTTAGAATCATCTTTAACAATTGTTGGAAGTAAAGGAAGTATAAAGGTTGGTGGTCAATATATGGATCAGGTTGATGTTTGTAATATTAAAGATTATACAATGCCAGTTTTAGAACAAACAAATCCTGCAAATGATTATGGTTCTTATAAGGGCTCAGCAAATAATCATCACAATGTTATTGAAAATGTAGTTGATACGATTAAAGGAAATAACAAAATAACAACAAATGCACTCGAAGGATTAAAAGTAGTAGATATAATCGAACGTATTTATGCTCTAAGGCCAAAAGGATTAATTGAAAAAATCAAATCATAAATAAAATTATAATTGTGAAATTTTTCACGCTTTGTTTTAAAAATAAAAATTATGGGAATATATAAAGATATCGTTGATAAAAAAGCAACTATTGCAGTTATAGGACTTGGTTATGTTGGTTTACCGATTGCTTTGGCATTTGCTAAAAAAGTAAAAGTAATTGGTTTTGATATTAATGCAAAACGTGTTGATATGATGAATAAAGGAATTGACCCTAGCAATGAACTAACTAAAAAAGATTTTGCAAATTCTGATATTTCTTTTACTCATAAATTGGAAGATTTAAAGAAAGCTAAATTTTTTATTATTGCTGTTCCTACTCCAATTGATGAACATAATTTGCCTGATTTAAAGCCATTACTTGGTGCATCATCAACTGTTGGTAAAGTTTTGAAAAAAGGAGATTACGTTGTTTACGAATCAACTGTTTATCCTGGCTGTACCGAAGATGATTGTATTCCAGTATTAGAACGTGAATCAGGAATAAAATTTGTTAAGGATTTTAAAGTAGGATATTCACCTGAACGCATTAATCCAGGAGATAAGGAACATACAATTACTAAAATTTTAAAAATAGTTTCTGGTTGTGATGCCGAAAGTTTAGATAATATTGCTAAAACATACGAGATTATTGTAGAACCTGGTACACATCGCGCATCAAGTATTAAGGTTGCAGAAGCAGCTAAAATTATTGAAAACACACAACGTGATGTAAATATTTCTTTAATGAATGAGCTTTCTATCATCTTCAATAAAATGAATATAAATACTTATGATGTTTTAGAAGCAGCTGGAACTAAATGGAATTTTTTGAAATTTTTTCCTGGTTTAGTTGGCGGCCATTGCATTGGTGTTGATCCTTATTATCTTACATATAAAGCAGAATCTCTTGGGTATCATGCTCGTGTTATTAATAGTGGACGATACGTTAATGATAGTATGGGCTTTTATGTAGCAAAAAATTGTGTGAAAAAAATTATAGCTGCTGGTAAAAATATCTCTAAATCAAAAGTTTTAATTATGGGTGCTACCTTTAAAGAAGACGTTAGTGATATCAGAAATAGTAAAGTAGCCGATATTGTTAAAGAATTAAAATCATTTGGTGTGAAGGTTGAAATCGTTGATCCGCATGCGGATAGTGATGAATTAAAACATGAATATGGTTTTGGTTTAAATAAATTAGCTAAAGGTTATGATGGCGTTATTGTTGCTGTAAATCATAAAGAATACAAAACTTTAAACGAAGCATATTTTAAATCAATACTATCTACAAAAGGTGTGCTTGTTGACATCAAAGGCTTATATCGAAATAAAATAAAAGGAATTACCTATTGGAGTTTATAATAGTTTTAAGTGTTGAGTTATTAATTTTTAATATTTGTTAGAAATTAAAACTCAATATTACCTTACACACTTTAAATTAAAAATAAACACTAATAATTAACAACTGTAAATTGAGTTACAAACTACATAGCCTTACTTCAGACAATGAACAATTATTAAACGAAGGTAAATTACTTCCTTTAATGGAAGAGTTTTACACCATACAAGGTGAAGGATTTAATACAGGAAAAGCATCTTACTTTATTAGAATTGGTGGTTGTGATGTTGGCTGCCATTGGTGCGATGTAAAGGAAAGTTGGGATGCAAGTTTACATCCATTAACTCCAACCGAAATTATTATTGAACATGTAATTGAAAGTAAAACACCCGCTGTTGTTGTTACCGGTGGCGAACCGTTAATTTATAATTTAACTTATTTAACTGCTCTTTTAAAAAAGCAAAATATTAAAACGTATATCGAAACTTCAGGCGCCTATAATTTAAGCGGTGATTGGGATTGGATTTGTTTATCACCAAAAAAAACAATGCTCCCTAAAGTAGAAAATTACTCAGCCGCAAATGAATTAAAAATAATAGTTTTTAATAAACACGATTTTATTTGGGCCGAAAAACAAGCGAATAAAGTAAGTAAAGATTGTTATTTATATTTACAACCCGAGTGGAGCAAACGTAATGAAATTACACCTTTAATAGTGGAATATGTAAAACAAAATCCACGTTGGATGATTTCATTACAAACTCATAAATACATTGATATTCCTTAATTGAAAAATTATTAAAAATTTTACTTAACCTCTGAAGTTGGATTAGCTAAATTTTTAACAGCTACAATATCTAATTTAATTGAACCTACCATTAATTTTGCTTGTGCGCGCAATGGAACGTGGTTTTTGTCATCAGTTAACCAAACATTCAAATCATCTTCACTTTTAAATATTCTACCTTTTTGTACAATGGGTCTGAATTTTATACATCTAAAAGTTCCTATATCACAAGTAATAGTTTCTTTTCCAACGTATCTTATTTTTAAAGGCCAGATTTCTTTATCAACTATACTATTAATTGTAAACACATCACCTTCTTTGGCTTTTGAAATGTCCAAATTTCTGGCAGCGTAAAAAGCAGAAATCATATCTTGAGTTCCTTCCGGCACATCCACTTTTTCACCATTTCCAACATCCACTTTGTTTGTATAATGATTAAAGCTATAATCCTGGTTTGTAACATAACCTCCTTCATTTACTCTTCTAACAAACATCCAAGGCAATAAAGCATCTTTGTCAATAAAGGTTTCGTAGCGATCTCTTACTTTAAAAAACCAATCAAATGTGCCTTTAGTATAACCGTTACCAACAATATGGTAAACTTGTCTTCCAGAAACATTAATTAATTCAGGCTTTACTTCCATTACAATTGCACCAGCGTCCATTAAACCATAATGTAAACGAAACGACAATATTTCGCCTTCCTTAAAGGCTTCATTAGTTTTTGTTGGTAATTCTTTACTTGCAATTTCAGAATTAATTGTTTGTTCAATTGTATCTTCTATCGACAAATAATCGGTAGCCGAAGTTAAAGCTATAGCAATAACTCCTCCTAATGTAAAATATCCAATATGTTTAATTCGTAACATGATAGCTTTGTTATTATTCGTTTTTTAATTTCAAATTGCGTGCCAATTTTTTTTGCCTTTTTTGCATGTTAAAAAATGTAAAAATTACCTAGAAGTCTTTATATATCAAATATTTTGATCTTATTGACTTAAATGAATCTAATTGAGATCTCCATACTTCACGAATTTCTTTTGGGGAAATACTTAAAATAATTTGTTGTTTTAATTCGTCATTCCCTGAATGATAATTAAAATTGTTATCAAAAAAAACGGATTGTTTATTTAAACTATGATGATAAAACATATTTAATAACGTTAAATCAATTTGTTTGTTTTTTAAAATGCTGTTATAAAGTAATCGTGCATCTAAGCCATAACATAATGTATCCTGATATTTGGGTTTACCTGAAATAACATTAGATTTTGGGGTGAACGAAAATGGATAAGTTTCTTTGTCGACGTATGGATTTCCAATTATCTGAAACGGGAAGGTTGTTCCTCTTCCTAAACTTACAATTGTTCCTTCAAATAAACCTAATGTTGGATATAATAGAATTGCAGTATCATTCGGTAAATTTGGTGATGGTTTTACAGGCAAGCCTGAAACAAATTTTTTTCTATCATAATTTTTTAATGGAATTATTTCGAGTTTACAAGTTAATTTATTTTTTAACCAAGCTTCTCCATTTACCATTTGAGCATATTCCCCACAAGTCATTCCATAAACAATTGGTACATTATGCAATCCTAAAAATGATTTATATTTGTCCGTCATAACTGGCCCGTCTATATAAAAACCATTAGGATTTGGTCTGTCTAAAATTATAAGTGTTTTATTGTTTTCGGCACAAGCTTCCATTATATAAGTCATTGTAGAAATGTAAGTGTAAAATCTTACGCCTACATCTTGTATATCGTAAATTACAATATCAATTCCTTTTAAGTCTTCTTTAGTTGGTTTTTTATGAGAGCCATAAAGTGAAACAACTGTGATATTTGTTTTAGGGTCTTTTCCGCTTTTAACTTTCTCACCAGCATCTGCAGTTCCTCTAAAACCATGTTCTGGTCCAAATATTTTTACGATTTTCACTCTATGTTTAAGTAAGGTATCAACTAAATGTTTGGTATTTATAATACCTGACGCATTTGTTACAATAGCAACCTTTTTGTTTTTTAATTTCGGTAGGTATAATTCTGTTTGTTGGGCACCAGTTGTAATAGAAGTATATAATTGAACATCAACTTGTGAAAACAAACAAAACGTCGTTAAAAAAAACAGACTGAAAAATAAATAGAATCGCATATAATAGTTTAGCTTTACCATGTAAATATACGACAATTTGAATTTTTCTAATTACATAGCCAAGCGAATTTTAAGTAGCGGAAAAGAAAATAGTAATATGTCGAGCCCTATTATTAAAATAGGAATTATCGGTATTGCACTTGGCGTTGCGGTCATGATAATTACCTTAGCTGTTGTAACAGGCTTTCAGCAACAAATAACAAATAAGATTACAACATTTACTTCGCACCTTCAAATTAATGATTACGATCAAAATCAATCTTTGGAGCCAAATCCAATTATGGTTAATGATTCTATTTTAAAAGCAATTGGCAGTATTCCAAATGTAAAATTATACCAGTCATTTGCTACAAAAAATGGTATTTTAAAAACAAAAACTGATAATGAAGGAATTGTTTTAAAAGGTGTTGACGAAACTTATGATTGGACTAATTTAAAACCATACATTAAACAAGGAACTGTGTTGTCATTAAATAAAGATACTGTTTCAAAACAAATATTTATTTCGCAAACTCTTGCTAATAAGTTAAACATAAAGCTTAATCAAAAAATGTTGGTTTATTTTATGAGTAAGAAAAAAATGAATGATACAACTTTAAACGGTTCAAATTATATTGATTATGAGCCTCGTGTAAAAGATTTTTATGTGAAAGGAATTTTCAATACAGGGTTTTCAGATATTGATAAAAATTTGGTTTTTGTTGATTTAAAACAAATTCAGAAACTTAATTATTGGGAATCAAATGAAGTTGCTGGTTATGAAGTCTTTTTAAAAGATTTTAATTTATTAGAACAATCACTTGAAGATGTGAATGATATTGTTGGCTATAAATACACCGTTAGTTCAGCAAAACAATTACAAAACTCTATTTTTAGTTGGTTAGAAATGATAGATGTTAATGCAGTTGTTATAATAACTTTAATGGTTTTGGTTGCAGCCATTAATATGATTTCGGCTCTACTTATATTAATTTTAGAACGCACAAACATGATTGGTTTATTAAAAGCTTTTGGTTCCTCAAAACAATCAGTCAGAAAAATATTTTTTTATGTGTCAATCCAATTGTTATTTAAAGGCTTATTGATTGGGAATATTATAGGTATTGGATTTTGTTTAATTCAAAACTATTTTCAAATGATTCCATTAAATCCAACAACGTATTATTTAGATTCTGTTCCAATTAATTTATCAATGTTACATGTGTTATATATAAATGTAGGAACAATCTTTATTTGCATGCTGATGTTGTTTTTGCCAACGCTTATTTTAAATAAAATTACTCCTATAAAAGCAATACAATTCAGTTAAATTAAAAAACATTTTTTGCCGCAATCCATGCAGTGCTCCATGCATTTTGAAAATTGAAACCGCCAGTGATGCCATCAATATTTAAAACTTCGCCACAAATAAATAAGTGAGGAAGTAATTTACTTTCCATTGTTTTAAAATTAATTTCTTTTAAATTAATCCCACCAGAAGTAACAAACTCTTCCTTAAACGTTGTTTTACCTTGCATGTTATAACTATCATTTGATAGGGTTTGCGCTAATTTATTTATCTGTTTTTTACTTAATTCATTCCAAGATTTTGAAGGTTGAATATCTGATTTTAAAACTAAGAATTCCCACAAACGTTTGGGAATATCAAACATTGATGAATTTACAACCAATACTTTTGAATTAATATTTACTGAAAGTATTTCCTTAATATACTCTTCGTTTAAATTGTTTGTCCAGTTTACTGAAATGCCTGCATGGTAATTTAATTTAAAAAATTCTTGCGCTGCAAATGCCGATAATTTTAAAACCGCTGGCCCGCTTAAACCCCAATGTGTAATTAAAACCGGACCAGTATATTGATGTTTTGTTCCATTTACTTTTACAGTACCGTTTTTTACACTTAATCCCATTAGCTCTTTAATATTACTTTGCGGAAGATTAAGAGTAAATAAACTAGGAATTAATTCATCAATGGTATGCCCAACTTTTTTTAAAAATGCGTAATTATTTAGTTGGTGATGCCCGCCAATTCCACAAATAACAGCATTAGCAATAAACGTATTTTTAGTTGTTGAAACTGAAATTTTATTTTCTATTGATTTTAATCCTATAACTTCTTCACTTAAATGAATATCGATATTATGTTTTTTTGCTTCTTCTAAAAAACAGTTGATGATACTTTCACTGCTATTGCTTTCCGGAAACATCCTTCCATCTGGTTCGGTTTTTAATTTGATGCCACGTTGCGCAAACCATGTAACCGTATCACTTGTGGTAAATTGCGAAAAAACTTGTTGCAATTCTTTTTGCCCACGTGGATAATTTTTAATCAGTTCTTGGTTTTCAAAACAGGCATGGGTTACATTGCAACGGCCACCACCCGAAACTTTTACTTTAGATAAAAGTTTAGTTGATTTTTCGAGAATAGTAATTTTAGTCTCAGGAAAATTAATTGCGGAATTAATTGCGGCAAAAAAACCAGAAGCTCCGCCGCCAATTATAAGTATGTGTTTTGAATTTTTCAAATTGATTGTAAACTTAGTAAAGTTTTATCGTTAAATTATTTTTTTGTACACTAAGATTTGAACTGAAAAGCCCTGTTAATTAAAAGTAATTGAAATCTAGAATGATTTGTGTATTCAAATTTGTATTATTTTAACACTACTTGTTTGGATAATATTTTATACTTTTACTTAAACAATTTTAAACAAAATTACAATGGGATTATTTGATAAACTGAGAAATGAATTTATTGATATTATTGATTGGACAGACAATACCAATGATACAATTATTTATAAATTTCCTAGATACCAAAATGAAATAAAAATGAATGCAAAGCTTACTGTGCGCGAAAGCCAAGTAGCTGTATTTATGAATGAAGGTGTTATTGCTGATATTTTTCAACCAGGCATGTACACATTAGCTACTCAAAATATGCCCATACTTGCTACTTTAAAAGGTTGGAAATATGGTTTTGATAGTCCGTTTAAAGCAGATGTGTTTTTTGTAAGTACTAAGTTATTTAGAGATCAAAAATGGGGAAGTAAAAATCCAATTATGTTGCGTGATGCAGAATTTGGACCAATTCGTTTACGCGCTTTTGGAACCTACGCATTTAGAGTAAATGACGCAGGTAAATTTTTGAAAGAAGTTGCAGGCACAGCATCAGAATTTACAACGGATGAAGTAAATGAATATTTAAGAAGTTTGGCTGTTTCAAGAGGCATGGAATCGTTAGCAGAAAGTAAAGTTCCTGTTTTAGATTTAGCGTCTCACACAGCTGAAGTCTCTGCTGCAATTACCGAAAAAATTAAACCTGAGTTTAATGAAATAGGTTTAGACTTAACTAAATTTTTAATTGAAAATGTGTCTTTACCACCTGAGGTTGAAGAGATGTTAGATAAGCGAAGTAGTATGGGTATTGTTGGAAATTTGGGTGCTTTCACTCAATTTCAGGCTGCAAATGCTATGGAAGATGCGGCTAATAACCAAGCTAGTGGTGGAATCATGGGCGCGGCATTGGGTGCTGGCGTTGGTTTTGGTATAGCAGGACAAATGGGAAATGCGTTTCAAAATAATCAATTTAATGGCGCATCTGGACAAAATTCTCCACCACCGCCACCAATTGTAAACTATTTTGTGGCTGTTAATGGTGCTCAAACGGGGCCTTTTACAATGCAGCAATTACAAGCTATGGCAAATTCAGGGCAATTTAACAGACAAAGCCAAGTTTGGAAACAAGGTATGGCTGGTTGGTTAGCTGCTGAAACTCAAACAGAATTAAGCGCATTGTTTAATTCAGTTCCACCACCAATAGGATAAATTTAAATAATTTTAAAAAGCTTCAATGTGAAATAACGTTGTAGTTTTTTGTTTTTATATTTTTGTGCTTAACAATTTTCTATATCTTTAAAAATGCTTTGGCACTTATTTAAATATTATTTGGGCTTTGTAATAGCAGTTTTTTTTAAAAGAACTAAAATCTCTAATGTCCATAACCTTAAAGTTAAAGGCCCCGTAATTTTAGCAATGAATCATCCAAATGCATTTATGGATCCTGTTGCTATTTCGGCATTAGTTTACCCGCCACGAGTAAGATATTTAGCAAGAGGCGATGCTTTTAAAAAAGGAGCTGCTACATTGGTTTTAGAAAGTTTAGGTGTTATCCCTATTTTTAGAATGCAAGATGGTGGAAAAGAAGGATTATTGAAAAATGATGATACTTATAATATCGTAAATAATCTACTTAAAAGAAATAAAAAAATAATCATTTTCGCTGAAGGAATTTGTATACAAGAGCGTCGGTTACGCCCATTAAAAAAAGGTGTGCCTCGTATGATTTTTGGAGCAATGAAAGATAGCGATCTAAAAAATTTAACAGTTGTTCCTGTAGGTGTTAATTATCAAGATCCATCTCAATTTAGAGGAACTGTATTTTTTAATGTTGGAGAACCTATTTCTATCAATGATTATATGGAGCAATACAAAGAAGCTCCTGCAAAAACAATGAATGTGTTTTTAGCTGATTTAGCAGCTAAGATGAAATCACTCATTGTAAATATAAACTATCATAGAAGTGAAAAAGTTATTGAACATTTAGAAATCATATTGAAGCATGATTTTTTTAAATCACAAAATCTAAATGAAAATAATCTGGAGCATGATTTTTTATTTTCTACCAAAGTTGTTGATGTTATAAATAAGGCTGAAGAAATTATTCCTAAAAAAATTATTGAACTGACAGAGAAAACAAGTCGTTATTTTTCTGATTTAAAAAAGCACCAATTAAAAGATTGGCTTATAAATCCTGATAAGCAAAAACGTATTAATTATTTTGTAGTGTTTTTAAATATCGTTTTCATTACAATAACACTACCAATTTATATTTTAGGTTTATTAGGGAATTATATTCCTTATAAACTAGCTTATTTAATCACTTCAAAAAAAGTAAAAATTAAAGAGTTTAAAGCCTCTTTTTATATGGGAATAGGTGCAGTTTTGTTTTTAGTTAATTATCTGTTGTTGTTTTTTATTCCTAAAGCAATTTATTCTGGTTGGTTAGGTTTATTAATTGTAGTTGTTTCTTTTTTATGCGGATATATCTGTCTGTATCTTTCACCACTTAGAAAAAAAACTATGGGTATTTTGCGAGTTTTAAAATTGAAATCTAACAACAAAAAACGATTTGAAGATTTAGCGCATCAAAGAAAAGAAATTATAAAATTGTATTTGGATTTAAATTAAATTCTATATCGAGGCATTGGGATAACGCTCAATTCACAAAACTGATTTTCTAAAAACTTATAATAACCTGTAACAGCAATCATAGCGGCGTTATCTGTGCAGTATTCAAACTTAGGGATATAAGTTTCCCATTTATGTTTTTTGCCTAAAATTTCGAGCTGTTTTCTTAAGCCAGAATTTGCCGAAACTCCGCCCGCAATAGCAATTTGTTTAATATTTGTTTCTTTACTTACTGCTAATAAATTTTTAAGTAAATAATTAATTAAATGCTGTTGGTATGAAGCGCATATATCATTTAAGTTTTCGGAAATAAAATTTTCATTCAGCTTAGTTTGCGCTTGTATAAAATATAAAAAAGCAGTTTTAACACCGCTAAAACTATAGTTATTGTTTTTGAGGTGCGGTGTAGGAAATTTGAATTTATTGGCATTTCCTAATTTTGCATACTTATCAATTAATGGTCCACCGGGGTAGGGAAGTCCTAATATTTTTGCTGCTTTATCAAAAGCTTCTCCAACGGCATCATCTTCTGTTTCAGCTAATAATTCAAAATTAATAGGAGACGTTATTCTTATTATTTGAGTATGACCTCCACTTACTGTTAAGCACAAAAATGGAAATCTCGGACTTAAATTACTTTGATTTTCTTCAGTAACGTTAATATCTTCTTTAATAAAATGGGCTAAAATATGTCCTTGCATATGGTTTACTTCAATCAAAGGAATATTTAGTGCAAGTGATAAAGATTTAGCAAAAGATAAACCAACTAAAAGGCTTCCGCTTAAGCCAGGACCAAGTGTAACTGCAATAGCATTTAATTGATTAGTTGTAATATTTGCTTGTTTTAAAGCTAAATCAATTACTGGTAATATGTTTTTTTGATGATCTCTACTGGCAAGCTCTGGTATAACACCTCCATATTGTTCGTGTATGTTTTGAGTAGCTGTAATATTTGAAAGTAGAATCCCATTTTTGATAATGGCACAGCCAGTATCATCGCAGCTTGATTCAATGCCTAAAATAATTATGTCTCCAGTTTTAATGATAATTTTTGATGAGTTTATTCACTTTTAATAGTGAAGTTATTAAGTTAAATTAACGCAAAAGGATTGTTTTATTTGATTATTTTTAATGCTTATGAAATTGCTAGGCAAAATTACAAGAATATTACTGAAAACACTATTGTATTCGGTAATACTTTTATTGCTTCTAATTGGCATTTTATATTTTGTGGGACAAACAGAATCATTTCAAACTTGGGCTGCACAAAAGGCAACCGTTTATTTAAGCAATGAGTTAGGTACAAAAGTTGATGTTGGGAAACTAAAAATAACGTTTGTTAAAAATGTAGTACTCGAGGATGTTTTTATTGGCGATAAGCACAATGATACAATTCTATCAGGCAAATCAATAAGAGTAAATGTTAGTGGTTTCGATTTAAAATTGCACACTTTAAATATTGATGAGGCCGAACTTTCTGATGTTAAAGTAAAGTTGTTAAAATATAAAAATGAAGAGGACTTTAATTTTCAGTTTTTAGCAGATTATTTTTCTTCAAAAGATACTACAAAAAAAGATTCGGTAGCCCCATGGAAAATAAAATATGACGCCCTAGTTTTAAATAATGTTGATTTTACTTATAGATTATTGCGGGATACAATAAAGGTTAGGCAAAATATGAACTATAATAATTTACATATTACAAGTGTATATGGCAAGTTAAGTGAAATTGATTTTAGAAATGACACTATTTTTTCTCAAATAACAAATTTAAGGGCTAATGAGCAATGTGGTATTTCGTTAATTAATTTAACCACTAAGGCAAGTATTTCATCCAATCATCTACAGTGTGATAGTTTATATTTAAAAACTGCCAATAGTTTAGTAAAAGGAAGTCTATCTTTTAAATATGATACTTGGAGCGATTACACTGATTTTATAAATAAAGTATACATGAAAGGTAATTTAAAGGACAGCACTTTGTTAAATATGAAGGACGTTACTTATTTTGCTGAAGATATAAATGGTTTTAACGAAGTGTTTCATATTAAAGGAAAGGTAAGAGGTTTTGTAAATGATTTAATCGGTTCAGGATTAGATATAAGTTATGGAAAAAACACGAATTTTTCAGGCGACTTTTCTATAAGTGGATTGCCTGATATAAATAAATCTTATATCCATTTTGATGCTCAAAAATTATCCACATCAAAAGAAGATATAGAGCATTTTCCAATTCCTCCTTTTCATAACGCAACTTTTATAAACTTACCAAAAGAAATGGCAAAGCTTGGAGTTATAACGTATAAAGGAAAGTTTGATGGATTTATAAATAATTTTGCAACCTATGGTAATTTTAAAACAGATATTGGAAGTTTAAAAACTGATATTCAGGTAAGTGATAATCCTAAAACTAAGTTAATTGAATATTCTGGTTCATTTAGCACTACAAGTTTTAATGTTGCTAAACTTTTCTCTAATTATGGAATTATTGGCCCAGTTTCATTATCTATGAAAATTAAAGGGAAGGGAATTAATGCTGATGATTTGGATTTGATAATGGGTGGTAGTATTCAATCTATAACCTATAATAACTATCAGTATAAAAATTTAAAAATTGACGGAACATTTAAAAAACGAATTTTTAATGGAGAAATTGTTTGTAAAGATCCAAATGCGGATTTTGATTTTATAGGTTCTATTGATTTAAATAATAAAGTTCCAAAAATGGATTTTATTGCGAGTATCAATAATTTTGACTTAAAGCAAACAAATTTTTCTAATTCTAAATTGGATGGAAAAATTTCATCACAAATACTGATTAATCTTAAGGGTGATAATATTGATAATTTATCTGGCCAAATAAATTTTGATAATACGGTATACACTAATTCAATTAAAAAATATAAATTAAGCACATTTAATTTAGAATTAAATCAAGAAAATGTTTCCAAAAGCATTAAACTAAATTCAAATATCATTAATTTTCAATTAGATGGAAAATATAAGTTAAGTACTTTACCAAATGCCTTCAGTCAGTATTTAAACACGTATTTTCCTACTTTTTTCAAAACAAATACAAGGTATATTTATAGCGATAAAGCTGATTTGAATGTGAAAATAAAAAATTTCACAATTATTAAAGAATTATTTTTAAATGATTTAATGATAAGTCCCAACACGGTTGTAGAAGGTTCGTTTGACGCTAGTATTAATTATTTATATTTAAAAACAAATAATGATTTAATAAATTATTCAGGGATCAAATTTAATAAAAATAACATTTCTATTAATTCACTACCTAATGGTGTGAGTCTTATTTATAATGCAAAATCAATTACTATAAATGATAGTTTATCATTTAAAAACACATCAGTTAATTTAGTAGCAAATGATAAAATTTCTAATTTCGAATTAGCGTGGAATAATGTTTTAAAACCATTATACGCAGGAGATTTAAAAGGGAATATTCTTTTTGGAGCTACGCATGCCGATCTTGTTTTTGAAAAAATAAAAATTTCAGTTGCTGATAGTGTTTGGCAAATGATGAGCCCAAATCCTATTTCGATTGATACTGCCTTTGTTGTAAAAATAAAACCAATTACACTTTTTAATAATAATCAATTAATTACGTTAGATGGAATTTTATCCAAAAATAATTCTGATAAATGTGATGTGAAAATTCAAAATTTTAAACTTTCCCAATTCAATCCTTTACTTACCGATGCAAAAATATCAATTGATGGTTCGGTTTCAGGAAACATAAATGTTTTTGGTGCATTTAACAATAATATTATTAATGGTGATATTAATTTTACAGACTTAAAATTCAACAATAAACTTATTGGAAGCGGAGAAATTAAAACCGAATACAATCCCGAAAAGGAATATGTAAGTGTAAATGGTTATTCGGCCTTTGGAAAAGATTTTGATGGCACATTATTTAAAAATTTAGAATTTAATGGATATTATTATACTAAAAAACAAGATGATAATTTAGATATTACTTTTAAGACATCGCCATTTGATTTATCTTTATTACAGCCTTATTTAAAAGATATTTTAACT
>Ga0114978_10002962_pt1 | contig 13962 bp, 13 predicted proteins | sample S_140212_EF_Meta_FD_87027 | JGI IMG/M metagenome (GOLD analysis project Ga0114978, IMG submission 87027) | Freshwater microbial communities from Lake Simoncouche, Canada to study carbon cycling - S_140212_EF_MetaG | ecosystem: Environmental > Aquatic > Freshwater > Lake | place: Lake...
AAAGCCAAAATAACTTACAACTCGGAAGTGCTCAGGTCGGCGGTAATGTCAACCTCACAAGCACTGCAGGTAATATCAGTCTAGGCACATCAACTATCACTGGCAACCTCAGTGCAAATACAAACGGTGGCGATATTTTGCAAATAGGTGGTCCCCTGAATGTGTCAGGTACATCAATACTCAATGCTGGGACAGGACAGGTCACTGTTAACAATCCACTTAATCAATTTGGATCATATGTTTCAATCGCTGCATCTAGTGCTCAATTGAATGCAAGTTCTGATGTAACTTTGGGCGCATCTACAGTCGCAGGTCCATTGACAGTTCAAAGCACAGCTGGAGCAATTCGTCAGACTGGCGCATTAAATATTTCTGGAGCTGCGAGTTTTGTCGCATCTCAAGGAGAAGTTACTTTAGATAATGTGGCCAACACATTTGCGCAAACTCTTTCTCTTGAAGCTCAAAATGCAACAGTTTCTGCTGCTCAAGGAATCAACATGGGTAGCAGTACAGTTCAAGGCAACTTAGTCATTACTGCAGTGCAAGGCAACATCACTCAGTCCGGTACGTTGACCGTTTTAGGAAATAGCAACCTTAGTGCACCTGTCGGAAACATCACCTTATTCAATACTGGCAACAGTTTTTCTGGTGCTGTGTCTTCGCAGACCAGCGGTACATTAAGCTTAGTTAGCAGTGGTCCATTGACCTTAGGAATAACAACTGCAATTGGTGATGCAGATATCAGTAGTAACGGCAAGCTCAATTTAGGTTCTGGTAACTTCACTGGTAAGTTAAAGGCAGTTAGTGGAGGATTCGATATTGTTCAAACCGGCCCACTTATTTTTGCTAGCGATGCTAATTTTGATGCTGGAAATGCAAAGATCGATTTGTTCGATCCCAAAAACTCCTGGAAGGGCTCTTTACTCTTTAAGGGTGGTGTCATCATGATCAACCATCCCATGCTAATCAATGCAATTTCAGCAGGCACATTGAATGTAAGGACAGAGGCAACAATGTCGACTATGCAGACGGTACGACCCGCTGCAGCTTCTTCATTACTAACAACAAATTTAGATCAATCTTCAAAGGCACAAAATGTTGGTGGTAATGCAATTTCAATCGTTGTAGAACGACCTGCTGCATCCAATCAATCGGGTCTAATTAATGTTGCCCTCACTTCTGATGTTGCTGCACCAGGAAAGAGTTTTTCTTTTACTCTTGAGGCAAGCGCGGTTAACAACTCGTCAGCACTTACTGAAGTGCGCATCATGCAGATGGATGGCAAACCCCTTCCAGATTGGATTCGCTACGAACCAGAATCTAGAACCTTTACTGCAAACGCTGTTCCTGCCGGAGCGTTCCCTCTAGAAATTCGTTTGAGTCTTGGCAGCTCTGAGACGGTAGTTGTGATTCAGGAGCAGACTCCAAATGTTAGTAAGTGAGTTAGCCCTCTTAATTGTTCATTTAACCAACAATAAAACCACTTATAAAGTTAAAAACTGACCACCAATATTTGGACATTTTTTGGACATTGCACTCCCCAAAACAAGTGATATTGAGTAAACTAGAGTTTAGTTAAGTGTATGATTTAATTGGTAATTTTCCAATATCACTATGCCTTATGGCTCCTCGACCTGGGCTCGAACCAGGGACCTACGGATTAACAGAAAGCCAGGCTAGTAAAAAACCATTATAAATCAATGACTTAAAGAGATAATTACGGAGCGTGTAATAGTTCGTGTAATAGACCAAAAATTGTAAATTACAATTTTGCCAGCGTTTTGGTAGATTTTGCACTCGGCGCTGTCACTTGGCTGGGCAAAAGTTAGGCGCTACAACCAGGGCTCAAACCTTTTCAGATTTTGTTACGTCATTCAGTGTCGTAGGCTAACCATCGAGAATTGCTGAATCGAAGTTTGGGTAATTGGTCATCAGTAACTCAAGTAGCAGTGGTTCAATGAAAGGACGTGTGCCTTTATAAATTTGCAGCTGATATGGTTAACTTGGCAATGCCGATTCCACTAGTGCGACAGAACTAAAATTCATCTGAATCAAACCTTACGCAATACAGTGGGCAAGTCTTTCGGACGATCACAAGGGACTGTACCTATCTTTCCTGGGAGAGAAATCTCGATGGCTTCTCGATCTGGCGAAATGTGAATCTCGTTGTGTTTCATCCCAGGAGGAATGAAGAACGCATCGCCTGGACCAAATGTAGAAACCGTTCCGTCTTCAAACTCAATTGTCACGGTGCCTTTGATGCTGTAGACAAACTGCATATCGCATTCGTGGTAGTGCCAACCTGTTGGTTCGGTCATGCCTTCAATGGATGAAGAGATATTTGCCCGCATTCGACCGTGCGTGGCTTTTTCTAAACCCAGATCGCGATACTTGAAGAAAACCCTGCGACCTTGTACATACGGAGTCTGACTTGCAAATGCACGCAACAGTTCCATTGGCATAGCTGAAGCGTCCTCTTCTTGCTCTTGATTGTTTTGAGGTATGTTATTCATCAATGGTGTTCCTTCCTCTTCGATTGCATGCGTTACTCGGGTTTAATACTCGCAGCCTTAACGATCTGGCCTAGTTTTTCATAATCACCCGCAATTCGCTGAGCCAACGCACTTGGCGTCATCAAACTGGCTTCGACCCCGTTGTTGGAGAGAATCTGACGCCAATCTGGCGTCTGCATCACCGCGCGGATCTCGCGAACCAGCGTGTCAACAATATCTTGCGGGGTGCCAAGTGGCGCACCGAGTGCGACCCATGATGCCATATTGAAGGAGGGATAAGTTTCCGAAATACTTGGAACACGAGGAAGGATCGACAAGCGTTCACTGGTTGTCACTGCGATTACACGCAATCGACCGGCCTCTACCAAAGGTCTAGGCGATCCATAACTGTCAAAAGAAAAACTCACATCACCAACAGAAACAGCACGATGCATTTCAACCGCACTTTTAAATGGCACATTGATAATGTCGATTCCAGCCAACTGCTTCAACAGTTCTGCAGCTAAATGCGTTGAACTACCTGTACCAATAGAGCCAACAGAGACTTTGCCTGGATTGTTTTTTGCATAAGCAATAACCTCGGGAATATCACGTGGGGTGAATAATGGGCCAGCTGTCATCACCATGGGACCTGAGTACATCATTGCAAGCGGAATAAAATCTTTGCGCACGTCAAAGGACATTTCTTTGACTAGCCAAGGCTGTACAACGTTTGCGGATACAAGCTGGCCAATGGTGTATCCATCAGGTGTCGAACGCTTAAGTGCAGCAACGCCAATGGCTGCACCAGCACCAGAACGGTTTTCAACCACAAAGGATTGTTTGAGTCGTTCACCCAATTGCTGTGAAAGGAATCTAGCAGTGGTATCGGCACCTGTTCCAGCAGCAAATGGCACGATCACCTTGACTGCGCGGTTTGGATAATCCTGAGCTCCTGCTATGGTGCATACAGAATGCAGTATTTGAATTGCAAAAAAAACGGCTAAGGATTGAATATTCATCTGCGTAAGTATTGCAGCTAAAAATGCATTTGGATGATCGGGGAAACCCTTGCCATAATTCGTAAAATGGCATCGTTAGGTTAACTTCCGCCTATCGGCTGGGGTCTAGCTCATGAACATACAGTCATCCATCCCCTACAAACGCCACTGTTACCGAGCGGCACTCATCAGTTAATGCGTCTAGCTGTACTTTCGTTTTGCCTTGAGCTTTCGGGATGTGGAAATCATAATGGATGAGCGGGGCGTTGTTGTCTCATATGAAAGTATTCGATCCTGGTATAAAATTTTGGTCGCTGTCCTGCGTTTAAAAACTGATCCAATTTGATTGAGAGAAACTTTGTTTTTTATCATTCGAAAGGATTAAGCTATGGCCAAAAGGCGTTGGATTAAAGCCTGAACAGATTGTGGCCAAGCTGCGTGAAATTGATATCAAGATTGGTCAAGGCAAAGATGTTTTGACTGCCTGCATTTTTGGTAATTTTGCATTAACGATTTCACTTAGCATGCGACAAGTTAGGCGCTAGGCTGGAATCATCAACTAGGATTAAATAGTAGTTTTATATTGTATTCAACATCAAATTAATTAGTACAAGTTCTGTTTATAAAAAAAAGGCATCAATGATTACTCAAAGTATCTATCTGGTGCTGCCGCTGAAGTTGACAAGAGTCAAATAAAAATATTCACGATAAACGTGTTTTTATAAAAGGTAGCATTCGAGCATGAATTGAAAAAATCCATGCTCAAATGAATGCGCTTTTGGATATGAACGCTTTTAGCGCAACTAGTTAGGGGGTGTTGCTTGTTTTTTTCAGATGTGTTGGCAAGTGTGCAGGTCGATCGCAAGGAACGGTTCCCATTTGGGCTGGTAAACAAACTTCCAGTGAAATTTTGTCTTCGGACACATACACCTCATTGTGCTTGGTGCCGCCAGGAATAAACATTGCGTCACCAGGGCCAAAAGACGCTTCGGTGCCGTCTTCAAATTCAATGACCACTTTTCCTTGCATGATGTATACAAATTGCATTTCGCATTCGTGATAATGCCAACCTGTTTGATCGACCATGCCTTCAATGGATGATGAAATGTTAGCTCGCATGCGACCACCGCTGGCATTTTCAACGCCTAAGTCTCGGTATTGAAAAAACGAGCGTCTGCCCGGTTTAATTTTTGTATCTTTAACATAGGACGCCAACAATTGCATGGCATGTTGGTGCGAGGGCTCTATATTGATAGGTTGTGTAACCATTTTGTCAACGACGTTCATTGGTGTCTCCTACAAAAATGAAGGGTGAAAAAAATATGAATTTGGCATGAATCAAGCAAGTGGGTCTGATTTGCTTTTTTCATAGGTTGCCAAAATTTGTGTGGCTCTAGCAATGAAAGCCTCATCCACCATCATGCCATCACTCACCCATACTGACAAGCCCTGAGCCTCTGCCACTTTTTTCCCCTCAAATATCTTTTGTGCCCAAGCTATGTCTTCTGCAGATGGGGTAAATCCTCGGTTAACGGCGTCAATTTGGCGCGGCGAGACACAGGTTTTGGCTTCAAATCCAAGGTGATAGGCCCAACGTGCCTGAATCAAGCTGTCTTCAAGATCTTTGTAGTAGGTGGTTGGCGAATCAATGGCTAGCAAACCAGCGCAGTGTGCAGCGAACACGATACGCGAACGGTACCAACCCACTTCAAGTTCTTGACCTTTGTAAGTTCGACGGTAGCCCACTTCCGTACTCAAATCTGTTGCACCCGTATACAACGCCATCATGCGTGGGCTAGCCGTTGCAATCGCATCAATGTTTTGTAATGCGCGTGCACGTTCAATCATGGATGCAATTTTGATGGATCCATGCTCAAGGCCGGCGCGTTTTTCTGCACGCCCGATGAGGTGATCCAAATATTTGATATCTTCTGCGCCTTGAGCTTTAGCCAATAAAAATGCAGTGGGTTTGCCATGAGCAACGACATCTACATCATCCTCTAAAAAACCACTTTCAACACAATTGACTCTAACTAAAGTGAGTTTGCCTTCCCAGTTGAGGTTACGTAGAGCTTCGGTAGTGGTGGCACGAGCTTCAGCTTTTCTGTCATCTGGCACACCATCTTCAAGTTCAATGTGCATAACGTCTCCGCGACACTCACTTGCTTTCTCGAGGTGTTTGGGAATATGTCCAGGAACAATGAGACCCGAGCGTAAGCCTGGGTAACGTAAACGAACAGCGTGAGCGCCTGTGGGGATTGAATGTTCCATGGTTACTTTCTTTGAAAAAAAATGAAAAGGGTTATTGAGGTTTTATGCCTGCGGTTTGAATGATTTTCCCCCATCTGTCAAATTCTGCATTGATAAATTGAGAAAACTCGGCGGGTGAGTTACCACCTGGATCGACCCCCAATGCTTGAATGCGTTTTTGAACATCGGGGATTTGAAATACACTGCGCAATGCAACGGTGAGTTTGTCGGTGATGTCTTTGGGTGTTCCTAGTGGCGCTGAAAAACCTGTCCATGCAAGCACTTCAAATCCAGGTAAGGTGTCTGCCACAGGTGGTAAGTGGGGTAAGGTGCTCATGCGACCTTTACCAGACACCGCCAATGCACGCACGCGACCAGAATCAAGCAAAGGTTTGACCGTGCCAAATAAATCAAAATAAACTTGCACATCGCCAGATAACATGCCAGCTACTACTTGCGGTGAACCGCGATAAGGTACGTGCGTCATATCGACGTTTGCCAATTGTTTGAGCAGTTCGCCTGCTAAGTGAGTCGTTGTGCCGGGGCCGGATGATGCAAAAAATAATTTGCCTGAATTGGCTTTGGCATATGTTAAAAAATCTGCAAAGTTATTGGATGGAAAATTGGGCGGCACTGTGAGCACATAAGGTCCTGCATACATCAACGACATGTTGATAAAATCTTTGCGGACATCAAAGGGCATATCGTTGGATAACCAAGGTTGAATCACATTTCCTGAAACAATCAAACCAATGGTGTAGCCATCTTTCGGGGCTTGTTTGAGTGCATTAACGCCAACAGTACCGCCACCACCTGTTTTGTTATCGATAGAAACGGGCTGCTTGAGTTTCTCAGAAAGATGCTGCGCCACCAAGCGTGCAATGATGTCGGTGGTGGAGCCAGCAGAGTAGGGCACAATTATTTGTATGGGTTTGCTGGGATACTCTTGCGCGTGGATACCCATGGGTTGCAAACTGCAAGCTAGCAATGCGCTCAGCAGAACCGATTTAAAGAATAAATATAGTTTTTTCATAAAGAACTCCTGTTGATGAAAGACTTATTCGAGAGCTTTGCTGACTGACATGCCAGCATCAGCGACCAAAATGGTGCCGGATACATAAGCGCAAAAGTCGGATGAACAAAACGCAATTAAGCGACCAATTTCTTGCGGGTTTGCTATTCGATCGAATGGGTATTGTCTGGGTTTGCCAAGGGTTTGAATTCGTTTTTTAGCGATGTTCTGATAGCGCTCGGTGTCGACTGGGCCAGGACTGATGCCGATCACACGGATGTTGTCCTTAGGGCTAGAGCCGCCCAATGTTTCAGTGAAAAAATCTAATGCTGCGTTACCCATGCCTGCGCAAAGATAGTCGGGTCGCTTCATTAGTGAGCCATTGCCCAGCACATTGACGATCACGCCGCCTCCTTGGTTGCGAATTATTGGGTAAAAAGTGCGGCACATGTTGATATATGAAAAAACTTTGCTATCCCAACCTGTGCGCCATGCCTGATCATCGACATCGAGCAAACTGCCCGATGGCACTGCACCAGCGTTATTGATCAAAATATCAAAGGCGCCAACTGCTTTGGATAAGTTGTCGATGTTCCTTGCAGTTGATACATCGCAAACTTGTGTTTCAATGTTGACGTTTCTAAGTTGTTTCTCTTTGAGGGTGGCGGTGATGCTCGATTGAACTTGTTTTAATTTATCTGCATTGCGAGCAACCAAAACCACATCAGCACCAATGGATGCAAAAACGTGTGCCGTTGCAGCGCCGATGCCACTAGAGCCGCCTGTGATTAAAACGCGTTTACCTTGAAGATCTAATTTCATGGGATGTTGAGAGATTTGAATGCATCGGTGGCCATGGGGTGTTTTCGCCATTGCTCTACGCTGATGCGTGGCAATTCAAACGTATCATGGGAGTTGAGATAGCGACCATCCATGCGACCGATGAGATCGAGTTTGGCCGTGTTGATGTAGCACTGTTTTTCGTCGGTGACTGAGTCGTCACGAATATGAGTGCCTAAAACTTGTCCCAGAACAATACTTTGACCGCTTGGCAAAGGAATCAATTGAAAGAGTTGACACTCCATGGCCACTGGCGATTCGCTGATCCGTGGTGGCTTGACAAAAGTGGAGGGTGTGACGCTCAATTGAGCTTCATCGATTTCATCCACAACAGGTGGAAATTCAATGGCTGTGATGTTCATGGCTTCAACCATGTTCGCAGGCACCAAATTCACTACAAATTGTCCGGTGTCTTGAATGTGCTTGAGGGTGTCTTTGCCTACAGGTGAGCGCTCTGTGAATCCAATGGCCACAATGGGTGGTGCACTGGACATGACATTAAAAAAAGAAAAGGGTGCTGCGTTTCGGGATCCGTCTTGACCTACTGTGGTGATCCATGCAATGGGGCGAGGCACCACAGTACAGGCCATGATTTTGTAGCGTTCTTTGGTGTTGAGTTTTGAAAAGTCGAACAGCATTGTTAGTCCGATTTAATGTTTGATTTTTTAACAACTTCGCGCCAACGTGTGAGTTCGGTACGTACAAAATTTGCAAACTGATCTGGCGTCATGGGTGTTGATACGGCCCCTTCTTTGGTAACGAATTCTTTCATTTTTGCATTTGATAAGGCATTATTCACATCTTGATTGATTTTGTTGGCAAGTGTTTCAGAAAGTCCAACGGGTGCAAATAAACCCCACCAGAGTTCAAGGTCATAACCTGCAAATGTTTGTGTCAGTGGTGCAATGTCAGTTGCGATGGGTGAGGGGTACAAACTTGTTACACCAAGCGCAGTAACTTTGCCAGAGCGTGCATGTGGAAGAACTTGAGGAATACTGCCCATGTACAACTGTGTGTGCCCACCAATAACGTCGGTAATCGCCTGCGATCCACCTTTGTATGGAACCTGTGTGAGTTTGATGTTTGCGTTGCTGGCTAACATTTCCATGGCCAGATGGGTGACGCTGCCATTGCCCGCAGTAGCGTAATTAATGCGGGCGGGTTGTGACTGCGCTGATGAGATGATGTCCCGTTGCGTTTTAATACCTGATGCAATTGAGGCCACCAACATCATAGGACCTTTGGCAATGAGTGCAATGGGTTTGAAACTGGTGATTGGATCTGGAGCCACACCGGGTTGAATGGCCGCATTGATGGTGAAGGCCGATGACATCAATAAGATGGTGTACCCATCTGAAGGCATTTTGCTCACATAGTTGGCACCGAGTGAGCCTCCACCGCCTGAGCGATTTTCAACAATCACTGATTGAGCCCAAGTGGCATGCAGTTCTGCTGCTAAAGCGCGTGCAAAAATATCATTGGAGCCCCCAGTGGTAAAGGGTACAACCAATGTCACTTGTTTGTTGGGAAAGGTTTGTGCGTGTGTTTGCGGAGTGATCAATAGACAAAGGAAATTGATGGCTGTCATCCAATGAAAAAATGCAGGCAAACATTGACGCACAAACAGATTCATATCAGATGACACCGTTTTTTTCTAAAGGTTGAATTTGCTCGTCGCTCATATTTAAAAACTGTTTCAAAATGTCTTTGCTGTCTGCGCCTAAAGGGACACTGAATCGACTTGGCAATGAAGCCTGACCATTAAAACGCAATGGACTTGCTGCTGCAGGCATGCGACCGTAATCTGGATGGTCAACCCATTGCAATGATCCTCTGGCGTGTAAGTGCTCATCGTTCATCACCTCGTTTAAATCTCGCACTGGTGAGCATGGCACTTGCTTGGAAATGAGTAAATTGAAAATAGCTGAGCGATTGAGAGGTTTTGTCCAGTTGCTAACGATGTTGTCAACTTCTTCCATATTCTTGACGCGACTTGCATTGTTTGCATAGCGTGGGTCTTTGGCCAAATGAGGCGAATCAAATGCGTCTACCAAGGATTGCCAGTGTTTGTCATGGTTGACGATGATGGCAACATGACCGTCAGCGGCTGGATAAACGTTGTAGGGGCAAACAATGAGTGCGCCGTGTCTATTGCCTGTGCGAGAAGGAATGTTAGGCTCGCCAGTGAACACCATGCCTAGGTTGGAGCTCAAAGCAAAGTAAGAGGCCTCCATCATGGAAACTTCAACAGGCATGGATTGGCCCGTTCTTTCGCGGCCAGCGATGGCCGTTGCAATGGCTGCATAAAGATGGATGCCCGATAAAAAATCACAAACAGCAGGTCCAGCTTTGACCGGATCACCATCGGCAAAGCCTGTTGCATTTATGATGCCGCACATGGCTTGCATGGTTAGATCCATTGCAGGGTAGTCTCTGTATGGCCCCTGTTCGCCATAGCCAGAAGATGAAGCAAAAATGAGTTGAGGATTAACGGCCGCCATAGCTGCTTTGCCGATTCCTAATTTATCCATCACACCTGCCGCAAAATTCTCTACCAAGACATCTGCTTTTTTAGCTAGATCAAGCAAGATCTGTTTGCCTTGTGTTGTTTTGAGATTCAAACGCAATGAATGTTTACCAGCATTGAGCATTGCATAGGGCAGTTGGCTGGCTTTGTTGACTGTACGCTTCCGCAAATGCTCGCCTTCGGGCGGTTCTATTTTGATGACGGTGGCACCGGCCGCTGCCAATAAAAAAGTGGCATAGGGACCATTGAAGATCTGAGTTAAGTCGAGAACAACCAGACCTGCAAGGGGCTGTTGGGTCATCAAAGTCTCCAAAAAAAATTACACCAAAAGGCTTTTATGTCCTAAGATGGTACTTTGGAATTCACAGCGTGTCAAAAGGAGATAACCCTTGGATACCGGAACATTGGAAGCTCATATCACCGATCACGTGGGAAGCGATGGGGTACCGCTGTATTTGCGCGTCGCTTTGTCCCTTCGCACCCGAATTTTCCAGGGGGAATGGCAAAAAGGCGAGAAACTGCCCCCCTTTGAAATTTTGTCCCAACATTACGGTGTGGCTATGAATACAGTGCGCAAGGCTGTACAGGTGTTGTCTTCTCAATCGATCATAGATTCAGCCCGAGGCATGGGCACACGGGTGACAGGCAATGCACCGGCTTTGAGTCACCCGCACTTGCGTGCATCCATTGCAGATCCCTTGGATTTATCGCCCGATATTTCCATTCGTGTTTTGGAAAGTGGTGAGGTAGCTCAATTAAATGCTGACTTGATGCAAGATTACCCCATGGCTAGGCGCTATCACCGAACGCTTAAAACGCATTCTCTAGAAGACACCCCTTTTGCTTTGCTTGATATTTATGTCGACGCCGATTTATACAAAAAATTTCCAAAGAATGCGCACAAGCATACGAAGCTGTCTCGCTTGCTGCGCGACCATGTGGATGCGCCCATCACGCAGTCCAGAGAAGAATTGACCATCGGTCATGCGGATCAACACATTGCACAATTGTTGAACTTTCCAATTGCAGGACCCATCGTGCGACTGAGAAGATGGCGCATGGCTGCCAATGGCAAGGTGGTTTATGCATGCATTGCTAGCTATCGTAGTGATTTGTTTGTTTGGGATGTGACGAGACCTGAATCAACGGCAGATCACTTCAGCCAGCACATCATTCCGATACCCAAGAAAAATCAACGGAAAAAAAATTTAAATTTTGAAAGGTAATGAAATGAATCAATCCTTCTGTCGCCCTCTTATTTTCACTTTTGCAATACTTTTCCTTGGCTTTGCAGTTCATGCGCAGGACTATCCACAACGCGCATTGAAATGGATTGTCCCTTTTGCACCTGGAAGCGCTGCTGACACCACATCGCGCTATTTGGCTAGTAAATTAGCTGAACGCATTAAGCAACCCGTCGTGATAGACAACAAACCAGGAGCGGGTGCAGCTATTGGGGTGACGGCACTTAAACGTGCAGCACCCGACGGATACACCATCGGCAATTTGGTATCTGCAAATGTAGTGCAACCTTGGTTGGTAAAGGAGTCGCCATTTGATATTCGAAATGATTTTCAGTCGATTGCATTAATGTATTCTGGACCAATGGTGCTTACTGTTGCTCAAACATCACCTTTAAAAAATGTGAATGATTTTATTCAATATGCCAAGTCTAACCCTGGCAAAGCCTTTGTTGGTTCAATTGGTACTGGTAGCGCCACACACTTGGCTGCTGAGTTATTGAAGCAAATGGCCGGAGTTTCATTGACCAACGTCCACTTCAAAGATGCTGTAGAGATGCATCGTGCAGTGAGTTCAGGTGAATTGATGGCGTCTTTTGATACCTATGCTTCACCTAGGCCACTCATAGAAGGGGGCAAGCTCAAAGTACTGGCAGTTACCTCTAAGGACAGGATGTCTATGCTGTCGCAAACCCCCGCTATTGCTGATTCCTTGCCAGGTTACGACATTTCATCGTGGACAGGAATAGGACTACCTGCAGGAACACCTAAAGAGATTGTGAGCAAACTCACGTTAGAAATCAGAGCAATTATGCAAACACCCGAGTGGAAACAACTGATTTCAAGCAATGGTGTGGAAGTGAGTCAACTGACGGCTGCAGAGTTTGCTCAACGCATTGCTATGGATTATGAAAAATTTGGCCGTGTCATTCAAGCTGCCAATATCAAAGCAGAATAACAGGAGTCACTATGCAGTTATGCAATATAGCGAGAGAACGATTGAGTCAATCTCAGGTAGCTTTGGGTGTTGGGGTTCGATTTTCGCGTTCAATAGAAATTGTATATCTCATGCGTAAAGCAGGGTTTCATTGGTTATTTTTAGATTTAGAACATGGGGCAATGACCTTGGATACGGCTACTCAAATTGCAATTGCCGCAAGGGATGCAAATATGTGCGCACTGCTTCGCATCCCGCGAGGTGATTTCTCAATGGCCACGCGCGCATTAGACAACGGTGCGATGGGCATTGTGGCGCCAAGTGTGGCCACGCACGAGGAGGCGCAAGAGATTGTTCAAGCACTCAAATACCCGCCCATGGGCCGTCGATCCATTTCTAGCAACATGCCACAGTTTGATTACGATGGCTCAGGCATTGCCAACAAAATAAAACAACTCAATGAGACAACGCTCATTGTTGCCATGATTGAAACGCGGCAAGGTTTGTCCAATGTGGACGCTATTGCTGCAGTACATGGTATTGATATTGTGTTGATTGGCACCAACGATTTATGCGCAGAAATGGGTATCACCGGACAGTTTGATCATCCTGATATCAACCTCGCTTATGAGCAAGTGATCGCTGCTTGCAACAAGCATGGGAAATGGGCTGGCATGGGGGGTGTTCGCAGTGTTGAATTGATGCGCAAGCACATTGCCAATGGTGTTCGCTTTGTTCTGGCAGGATCGGATTTAACGCATTTGGCCAGCGGTGCGGCAGATCAGGTGACTAAGCTGAGTTGAATTTGAATTACGATCTTTGAGTTCTTGCCTGTTTGAAATTCAAATGAGTGCCGCTGCTATTAAAATCAAGTTTCGAGAGAAACGCATCGATGACAATCAGCGGTGAGCGTATCGAACATGTGATTCAAGCTGTTGACGATTTAGAAAATCTAGTCAACGTGAAAGACCTTGTTTCCTTGTGTATCCGCTCAAGTGCATGATGAAAATATAACAAATGTACTTGGCGACAATTCATTAAGGCCGTGGTCAACATCACAAAAATTTTCAGCTACCTTGTTTACTCCGGTTTGATATTAGCCGACTGAATCACACGACCAAATTTTTCATAATCGTCATTGATACGTTGTTGAAATTCAGCTGGAGTACCTCCACCCGCAATGCCACCTACGCCACCCTCAGCAATGGTTTTGCGTACCAAAGGATCGCGAAGCGCTGCACGTGTTTCAGCAGTTAGCAGGTCCACAATGGCTCGTGGGGTGCCAAGAGGCAATGCAAATCCCACCCATGAGGCAATCTCAAATCCTGGGTAGGTTTCATGAACCGTAGGCACATTGGGAAGTGCATCTAAGCGCTCTTTGCCGGTCTGCACGATTACCCTAAGTCGGCCCGCATCGATTAGTGACTTTGGACCACTGTAAGAGTCAATGGATGATAGTAACTCGCCACCAACGACGGCGGAGTGTCCTTCAGGCGAACCTTTGAAACTGACAAAAGCAACCTTGGTATCCGCTATTAAATTAAGCATCTCCAGTGCCAGGTGCGTGGTTGTGCCAATACCAACTCCCGCATTGAAGGATTTGCTTGGATTGGCTTTTGCATACGCCACGTATTCGGCGAGAGTCTTGATTGGAGAATTAGC
>Ga0114978_10002964_pt1 | contig 13960 bp, 10 predicted proteins | sample S_140212_EF_Meta_FD_87027 | JGI IMG/M metagenome (GOLD analysis project Ga0114978, IMG submission 87027) | Freshwater microbial communities from Lake Simoncouche, Canada to study carbon cycling - S_140212_EF_MetaG | ecosystem: Environmental > Aquatic > Freshwater > Lake | place: Lake...
AGTCTGCGTAGTTCCGTCCAGTGTCCGCCAGACGAGCTTACGAGAAGCACGCGTTTCCTGCGCGCGCTCACCGAGTGCTCCCGCCTGATGGGTTGTAGGCGCCGAACGCGCTCGCGCCGCTGCGCGAACCAGCGGGAATAGACAGCGAGAGTCCGACCACAGTCTCTTCTTTAATAAGGTCGTATCTTGCATCGGCGTTGAAATCAAAGTCGGGAAATCCGCGCGTGACCGAGCCTGATACTGCGCGGAACTCGCCTGCCTCAAGGTCATACTGTGGGCTGAGGGCCAACAGATATCGCTTGCCGATGCGATAGAGAACGCCTGCTTGAAGCAGTTCGGAAGTGGTGGGGGCGATGTAGCGGTATTCGAGGTATGTGCTGACGACCGGACTGTGGCGCATTTCCACGCCGAGCGATCCGCGCGCGAGATTCTTGAAGACCCCTTCGCCATTGGTCACAAAATCGCGGTCTTCAAAGAGGTAATTCATCGTTCCGCCAAGCGTGAGCGAGTCGGAGATTTGCCAACTCGACGAACCGTAGGCGTGACTTCCCCACTGCGAAAGCTCGGGGCGGAAGGAGTAGAACGCAGGGATCGGCGACTGCGCCCATCTCAGGCTTGCGAACGGATTCAGCGGATCCACCGCCGTCGGCGTGAAGTCGGAACTTCCGTCGTTCAACACCAGGCCGATGTCGAGCTTGAGCCAGTCAACCGATTGCCACGAACCAGCACCGCCGCGCTGGGTCTGCAATGTTTGGCGCACGCCGAAATTCGCGGCAGATCCCGCGGAAGTACCTTCGATTTCCTGGTCGTACACAGGCAGCGCACCAGCATCGTTTGAATCCCAGCCGCTCCAGAGCGTTCCGTAAGGCTCGACGATGTGGCGCATGCGGCTGATGTCCAACAATCTGCTCTGCACCGTGTCGTCGACACGGACGAATCGCATCGAGCCACGCACGCCGCCACCAGCCTGCAGCCGCAGCGTTTCGACATCGGTGGTGTAGGCCGTGAGTTCGTCGCTGAGATAGCCGGTCGCCTCGCCGTTGACGAAAGGTGTCACCGTCACCCAGTCGTTCGCCAATGGGACGCTGAATTCGTGGCGCGTATCGAGTCGGCCGATGGTTCCTTCGGTGTATCCCGCGGATTCGTAGGCAGAACTGATCGAATCATTGCTGGCGATTGCGCCGCCCCAAGCGCCTGTGGGAACTCCGAGCGAAGCAGGCGTGCCGGAAGTCGGCTTGAGTGCCATCGCAGTCGCCGACCACTGTTGCGTCCAAGTCACGCCTTCGAGTGGCTCGTCGCCGTAGCGGTGGTAGGAAAATTCTGGAAGCTTGTCGACGGTGTAGCTGCGGCTTGCCAGGAGATACGAGTTCGAGATGAAGTCGTTGAGGTCGTGCTTCATCAGCAGCGAGAGCGATGTGTTGTCACTGGTGCGGTTGAGTTCGGTACTCGTCTCGTACTCGCGACGCGTGTCGAACTCGTTTTCTCGCCATGCCGAGACAAAGGTCTCGTCGGAGATGTAAGAGAATTGCGAGCGCAGCGTGAGTGTTGGGTCGAGCGCGGTCTGCCATGCCGCGTCGATGATTCCTCGTGCGCCAGCGTCGATGGGCACGAGTTGGCCTGCACTGGTGCGGTCGTTTCCGCCAGTGTCGTAGAGCCCGTAGAGGTCGATGGCGCCCTTGCCAAACTCGCTGGAAAGGCTGAATTTTGTGCCGACGGCGGCACCACGCTCGCTAAATCCGTCGACGCGCAACTCGCTGTCGACCCCGGGTGTTGGTGCCTGTCCCAGAAGAGCCGCGAGATCCCAGGTGCTGCTGAATTCGACGCCGCGGTCTTCCTCGTATCCCATCTCGATGGAACGCATGGGGATGCGGTCGACATTGCCCTCGTATCCGGGCAGCGGCAAGATGCGCACTCCGCCAGCCTCGATCCCAGCGCCGCGCGCGTCAACCACGATCTCGCCACCGACTTCAGGTGGTTCGCGCGAAATCGTGACGCGATCGACGCCGATGGCGAGGTGGGGCGTGAAGAACTCGCTCGTCGAAACGGTCGCGCGCTCGGCTGTCCACTGCTCAGCGGCGACTTGGCGCATTTCCGCGGCACGCATGTAGATCGGGAGATCGCGGTGCTTTCGGTCGTAGGTGCGCAAGACGGCGTCGACGATCGCGGCGCGATTGGCCTTGAGGTCGTAGTAGATTTGCGCACCGCGAAGCGCGTACTGACCATCTCTCGCCTGCACAGCGCCTTCGAGGTAGAGGCCTTCGATAGTGGAGGCATCGAGCGACTTTCCGCCTTCGCGCAAGGCAGTGAGTGCGCCGGGCAGGAGAAAGATCACGCCGCGTTCAGCAGAGAGTTGCAGCGAGCGTTCCTGGACGGTCTCGACGGAGCGATACTCGATTTGCACCATGCCTTGAACGGAGATGCGATTTGATTTTTCGTCGATCAGAATGTTGTCGGCGGAGAATGAGACGGTGCCGTGCGGCTCGAAAATCGGCAGTGACTTTGCGGTCGCGACGCCGATTTCAGTCGGAAGCTGTGGCGGTTTTTCCGCAGAAATTGCGGCCACGCTGCCGCCGGGAAGTAGCGGTGGTTCGGCGGCGGTGGTCGGCGATTGAAGGATCGGTGCGGTTGAGATTCGCTGCGTTCCCGCGAGGATGCGCGCGGTCAGTCCGCGCAGGTAGCGGGCGAGCGCGGTCTCTCCTTCACGAAGAAGTTCGCGGCGCGATTTTGCCGCGCTGGCCTCATCGCTCGCGCGACGGCGGTCGACCGAGGTCCGCGCTTCGTCGGGCGTGCCGTCTTCAGTGATGACGAGCGAGAGCTCGGTCGCGCCCATCGTGGTCGCGGTGACGAGTAGTTCTTTGCCGCTGGCGCCTAGGCCGGCGCGACGCGTCGGCTCATCGGCTTGGTCAAACCAAATGGCGATCTGCGTGGCTGCTTCGCCGCCGAGCGGAAGGCGGTTGACCCAAACGATCGCGCGCTTGGCGCTGAAGGTGTAGCCGCCGACGGTGGCGCGCACATCTCCCTCGAGGAAAAGCCGTTGGGTGTCGTCGGTCTTCCAGGTCCAGCCTCGGGTGGCAGAGAATTTGCAACTTCCAGAGATCGGTTGGGTCGGTAGGACGAACCCGCCCAGCGAGGCGCCGTCGATCGGCTTCATTTTGGTCGCGACTTGCCCGAACGCGGTCGGCGCGGCGGCAATCACCGACACCATCGAAACCGCGGCGAGGGAACTCAGGCGGCGCATGAATCTTGGGTCGGGCACGGGCGCAGAATAGCGGCGCGGGTGCGGAGCGGGCGATCAGGATCGCCAGGAGACCGGCTCGGCGATTTGCGGGCCCGCTTCGCGGATGAGGGCGACGGCCGCGAAGATCACGACCGCGATCGATCCGATCCACGCAGCCTCGACGGTCATTCCTACGGCTGCAAGCCAGGCGGCGGCGACTAGGCTCTTCCAAAGACTTCCGTAGCGAAGAATTTTCTCGCCTGCGCGCGGGCCGCGGATGGCACGGAGCTTCCACGCGCCGACCGCAGCGCCGACGACAACGGTGGCGGCGGGAAGGAGCAGGAGGAGCGGATTGGGCCAGTTGGTGAGGAGGGAGCCTTGGTTGCGTTGGTGTTCCAAGGTCCACAACATGCCTGTCCAGAACAGCCAGCCCGCTGCTCCGATGATCACGGAGCGCCGGGTGAGCTTTGGGCGTTTTTCACCGTAGACGTACGCGAGTGCTCCAAGGCCCATCGTTTGGCTCATCGCCAACCAGATCGGAAGGAGCGATGTTGCATCGGTGCAGGGGACAGCCATAGAAAGCGCTGTTGCGAGGCCAGCGAGGACCAGCCCGAAGGCTGGGACATGCTTGGCGAAGGCGTCGTAGATCAAGATTGCCACGGCGAGTGCCAGGGCCGCGAGCATGGCGGGGGTGCCGAAGCCGATTGCGCCAAGCATTCCCGCGCACAGTGATCCGACCGCAAGCTGCACCGCGCGCCGTGGATGAAGATTTCCAGCCGGGAGAGGGCGGTCGGGCGCAAACGCGCGGTCGTGCTTTGCGTCAAGAAAGTCGTTCAGCGCGGCTCCGAAGGCAAGAAACCCGATGGCGACGAGCGCGCCCGCCCCCAGTGCCCGCGCAAGTGGCTGCGTTGCGACGGAGAGTTCGGCGAGGCGCGGGTCGGCGCGCGCGAGGAGGATCATGAGCCAGACATTCGCAACCGCTCCGAACGCGACGGAAAGGCGCGAGATTTCGATTGCGGCGAGAGTTTTGCGGACGATGCGGCGCATGGGCAGATGGTAAGGATCTGGCAGAGCGCGCGATGGGGGGGGCGCGAGTTCTTCTCACTCCTTAGCGCACGCTCCCCACTACCATGCCTGTCCTATGCAAACGATTGTTCCATTAGCGGCGAACGCCCGCGGATTGCGGGTCGGCATCGTGACGAGCCGCTACCACGAAGGCATCACTGGGCGCCTGCGCGACGGGGCCCTTGACGCCTTTCGAGCTGCCGAGGGTGATGAATCGGACCTGGTGCTTGTCGACGCTCCAGGCTCTTTCGAGCTGGTCGCACTTGCGCACGCGCTCACATCTCGTGCGGATATTGACGCGGTCGTGTGCCTTGGCTGCGTGCTGACTGGCGAGACGACCCATGATCAATACATCTGCCAAGCCGTCGCGGCGGGCCTTGCGGAGATTACTGCGCGCAACGGAAAGCCCATCGCGTTTGGTGTACTTACATGCCAATCGATTGAGCAGGCGCGCGCGCGTGCCGGTGGCGAGAAGGGCAACAAGGGCGAGGAAGCAATGAATGCGGCGATCATCGCTGCCCAAGCGGTCGGCCGCGTGCAAAAACTTCCGCCAGGGAGGCCCGCATGAGCGGCCGCAAGGGGCGCGTTCGTGCCGAGAGGCGCTTTGCGCTGCAGGCGCTCTATCAGTTCGATTCTGGGCTCGCAGGCGAGCTCGATGCGGTGCGCGACGCGTTGCAAAGCGCCGCGGAGATTGATGAATTTGGTGAGTCGCCCGACACGTCTTCTGCGGAGGTTCGCATGGCGGTGCGCGATCCCGATGCCGCGATTGACCGTGCTAAAAACATCGAGGACGGTCTCGGTTTCGCCGCGCTTGTTTGGGAGCACCGCAACGAAGCTGACGCCGCCATGAAGCCGTACACCGCTGAGTGGCCTGTCCACAGGCAGCCCGTCATTGATCGCAATGCGCTGCGGCTCGGCTGGTACGCGTTCACTCACGGCGGCGATCCGATTGCCGTTGCGATTGACGAGACGGTTGAGCTCGTGAAGACATTTTCCACCGAGAAATCTGGTGCCTTTGTGAACGCGGTGCTCGACCGCGTCGCCAAAGCGGGTGCGGCGGGTTCGCACTGATGGGACTTTTTCGCTCCGCGCTCGACGCGATCAAGAAGGGCCTGCACAAGACCGCGGAGGCGATCGGCGGACAGTTGCGTTCGCTCCTGCTCGGTCGCACGCTCAGCGAGGAACTGATTGACGAAATCGAATCGCGGCTGATCGCCGCCGATGTCGGAGTCAAAGCTGCGCGCGAACTTGTCGAGGGACTTCGTAAGGAGTTCCGATCGGGAACGCTGTCCCGTGGCGAAGATGCGCTGGAATACCTCAAGAAGAGCTTGAAGTCGCGTTGGCCAGCCGAGGCGCGCGCCATCGTGGTGGCTGAGCGAAAGCCGACCGTGGTGCTGGTTGTTGGCGTGAACGGCGTCGGTAAGACGACGAGCGTTGCCAAGATCGCGCGTAGCCTGAAGGACGAGGGGCGAACCGTGCTTTTGGCCGCCGCCGACACCTTTCGGGCCGGCGCCGTCGCTCAGCTCACGGTGTGGAGCGAGCGGCTCGGGATCGAGATTGTGAAAGGCAAGGCAGGGGCTGACCCAGCAGCGGTTGCGTTTGACGCGGCTGATGCAGCGATCGCGCGCGGCGTCGATGTTCTGCTCGTCGACACCGCTGGGCGGTTGCATACGCAGGACAACCTCATGCGCGAGCTCAGCAAGATTCGCAATGTGCTTGCGAAAAAGATCCCGGGCGCGCCGCACGAAGTGTTGCTCGTGCTCGATGCCACCAGTGGCCAGAACGCGGTGCAACAGGCACGCCTTTTCGGCTCTGCAGCGGGGGTGACTGGGATATTCCTCGCGAAGCTCGATGGGACTGCGCGGGGCGGAATCGTCGTCGCGATCCGCGAGGAACTCGATGTGCCGGTCAAGCTCATTGGCGTGGGGGAGCGGCCTGAGGATGTGCAACCGTTTGACCCTGACCGCTTCGTTGAAGCGATGTTCGCGGGTTGACGCCTAGGAATCGGAGTTGAGAGGCGGGGTGCGATCCAGCGCGCGGGGTTGGAATCCACGAAATTCGTCGGTGGAATGAGTTTGGACAGGCATGTGAGCCAAACTAGAATGCGCGGATGACCTCCGCTCGGCGCCTTCGCTCAAACGCATTCACCATCGTCGAAATGCTAGTGGTGGTGTTTATCTTTGGGGTATTGCTGTCGATCATCCTGCCTTCGATGGCAAACGTCAGGCGCGAGTCGCTTTCTGTGTCGTGTCAGGCGAATCTCAGGCAACTTTACGCCGCGGTCGATGCGTATCGATCGACGATCAATGGCGCCCTTCCGATGTGCGACTTCCTTCCCGCGTCGACCCCCGATGGTCCAGTCGGAGGGCTCGTGGATGTGCTCGAGAAGACTGTCGGGCTTGACTGTAAGTGCTGGTATTGCGCGGCAGACGATGACCTCGAGGGGTCGATCGCGACGGGCACGAGTTACATCTACCTGCCAGGTTTGCTTCGATACACGCCGCAGGTTCAGATTCAGGTCGCTGGGCTTCTCTTTGCGTCCCAGGGCGATTCGCTGACCGAGAGGCAGAGAGAGCGGCGGCGGCGCGATGCGGAGGCGAAGCTTGTAGGCACGCTCTATCAGCAGAGTCCTTCGCAGTTCGCCATACTTATGGATAGCCAGGATCGTCACAAGATCGGAAGCCGCAACCCGCGTAACGCTGTGTACATCGATGGAAGTGCTGGCATTTTGCGGGATGCCGATGAGGCAGAGGCGCCTTGAAAACACGAGAGCAAAGCATGAATTTTATAGAGTGGACTACTGACCTACGCGACCGTCTTGATGAATCGATCGCCGATGCGTGGGCAAATAAGCGCCGCGAGATCGGTCTCGTGCTCGCAGGTATGTCGGTTGCCGGGCTGCTCGGCTTTGGGGTCTATTGGTGGATGGAGATTCGCTTTCGCTCTCCACCGTCGATTTTCGACGCGCCTGTTGATGATGTGCTTGGATACTTCGCGCTTGATGACTTTTCGAAGCTGCCCATTGACGAGCGTGTTCGCTTTCTCCTAGGACTTTCCGATCGATTTCGAGGTATGGGACAGGCAGAAAGCGCGACGATGGCAGCGTTTCTCGCGGGACTTTCGGGTCCGGCACGCGAGCAGGCCACCCAGAACGCGCGTTTGCTCGCAAAGGACATCCTCGTTCAGGGCGCCGAGAACTATTTTAAGATCACCGAGCAGGAACGCGGAAAGTACATCGATGACTGGATGGTCAAGTGGATGAAGACTGGCGAGCGTATTGCAACGGGTAAAGAAGGTGACAAGCCCGATGCACAGCGACTCGCGGATGTGAATGGGCAAGGTGCGCGGGAGCGCGAACGCGCAGGATCACGCTCCGCGAATGAGATGCCGAGCTTGACCGATGATGGCGCGATGAGGTTTCTCGGGTTCTGGGAAAGCGATGTGGAACAAGCGTCGACTCCAAAGGAGCAGGGGCAGATCGTGCGATTTTTGGGAGATGTGCGGAAGCACTTTGGTGGTGAATGAGGTCTTCGAAGGGCCCCTAACGGACAGGCATGTTTGCGTTGGCCACGCAGCCAGCACGAGAGCCACGTGAGCCACAGCACGTGACCCCGCACGCGAGCCTGAATAAGGCTTTCAGGCACGCGTCCACAGTAAGTTGACTAGATTTGGTTGCCCAAGCCTCGATTTCGACAGGAAAAATCTAAGCGACTTCTGGTTTTCGACGGCCTTTGATTTAGAGGAGGGGCGCTCGGTCGCAGGTCGCGATGAGTCAGCGCGCGGGCCTAGCGATAGGAATTCCGGTCGGCTGCCGTCGGCTTAGATTCTGCATGGAGGAGCTAGGCGCTGCTGAGTAAGGCGATGGCCTGAACCCGCCGAGAGCCGCGACGGGCCGCTTCCTGAAGTAGTGAATCGCCGTCTCCATAGCAGCTCCCGCGGCCGCGGATAGCAAATGACAGGGTGCCGAGCGTTTCGAATTCAAAGCGCTGCTGCGCGCGTTGGTCGATCCACTCCTCCATCCGAGACGCGGCAAGCCGCTCGGCCGCGCGCACTGAAAGCGGCGCGCCAAATCGCAGCGACTCGAGTGCCTTTGCGATCGCCATCGCGACTGGGCGAGGTTGGGTGGGTCCAATGAATCCCGCCTTGTCGGTCCTTGTGCGCCTCCCCGCGCTGTCGACCGCCTCTAGATACTCCACCAAGGGGATCATTTCAGGCTGCGCGGCTTCGTGCAGTTGTGATGTCGCGGGCGGCATATCGCAATTGATGGCGCCGACTTTGCAGGGGAAGACGGGTTGCCATGTCGCGCCACGGAGGGCTGTTGCGGCATCGACGCCTTCACAAGATTCGCTGTCGCAGGCGTGTCGTACCGCCGCGCAAAGTCGCTGCCACTGCCGCCTTGCGGATGTCCAGAAGCTTGACTGAATTGATCCTGCTTTGCAGGCGTGAACTTCGTTGAGCTCGATGTAGGCAGACACAAGCAACAGCGCACGCTGGTTGAGTATTCGCGGCGACTTAAATCGGCCTTCCCAAAAATGCCCAGTCACGCCATCTTCGTGGTTCCAGCGGCGGGCGCATGGTTCTTTGAGCAGTCGATGAAAGAAGCCGAGGTTGCACACGTCGCGTCGCGCCTTCGCGATTCGCGCAGGGCAATTCAGGATCGAGGCAAGTTCCTCAGCGGTTGCGGCGGTGCCTGACGCAACGCCAAGTAGCCTTCGAAGGCGTTGATCAGGCATTAATGCCGCGCGTCGGCGCGCGACTTCTTGATCCGACCAGGCGTGAGCAATGTCTGGGCGAATTCGCAGCAAAAGGTGAAGATGATTATCCATGACGGCGAAAGAAATCACATCAATTGCAGCAAACTCAGCGAGGAACTCGAGGCGTGCAACGATCCAGGCTCGGCGCGAAGGATCCGCGAGTAGCGACTCTCTGCGTACACAGCGCGAGATGCAGTGATAGACACCAGGATTCTCAGCATCGACTATGTCGGATCGTCTCGTGGCCACCCGACGACGCTAAGCGGTAAGTCCGCATTTTTTAGACGCATGTCAAACTTACACGGGATTTCTGAGTCGGCGGAAATTTGTCATAGCGGACAGGCATGTCCGGCCCTGTTCTCTAGCTGAACGCGATCAACATGCCTGTCCGAAGTTGTGAGCATCCCTGAGGCGTCGCATGCCTGTCCAAAGTCGCCTCACCGCCACTCCTGCCGCGGATACCGCCTCTTCAATCCATTTCGCATCTCCGGATACAGCACGCGCCAGAAGTTGGCCAAGTCCTGCGTCACCTGAAGCGGGCGATAGTTCGGCCCGAGGATCTCGACGACCATCGCCACTCTTCCGCCCGCAACCTTCGGTGTTTCTTCGAGTCCGTAGAAATCTTGGATCTTCGCGCGACCTCGCGGCGGGGCGCCGACCTCATACTCAATCTTCATCTTGAATCCGCGCGGCATCGAGATCGCCACTGGTGCCATCTTCTCGACAAACTGCATGTCGTCCCACGAAAGCGCGCTACGCACAGCATCAATCGCCTGCTTCGTTTCGACCTCTCTCGCGCGCACGCAGCCGGACACCAACTCAGTTCGAATGACGTCGAGGTCCTCCTCGGAGTACGCGATCAGGCCTCGCTCGGGAAACCACTGCGCAACGCACCGCACTCGCGCGATCCACGCATCGCAGTGCTCCTCCCAGCCATCAAGTTTGATCTCATCAGACCGGATGCGCGCGACGAGCTCACGCTCCACTTCCGGCGATGGCTTTGCGGGGCGGGCCTTGCGAGCGACCACTGCCTCGAGAAAAAGTTCCTCCTCGGCAATCTCTACAGCACGGGTCTCCTTGTTCCAGCCGGCTGAAAATCTCCTTGAAAACGCGTGTGGGAGCGCTGCCTCCACGATCTCGCGCGGCACTGGGTGCGCGACGGGAATCGAAACCAATCGATCGTGGTCGGGTCCCGACTCTCGCACTTCGATCGCGATTATGAATCCTGGTTCGTGCACCAGCGATTCTTTTGCGAGCTCAACTTTGCGGCGCCCCGCGAGTGCGCAGTGCGGGCGGTCGCGTTCGAGCTTGAACGCGATACGGTCGATGAAGCCTGCGACGAGCGCGCGATCAAGCGCGGCGTTTGAAGAGTCCGCTCCGATGTCTTTCGCGCTGCGCGCGAGTTGTTCGGTCACAAGCACAGCTTCTCGAATGGCAAGGCGATCGGCCTCGCGCGGCAAAGCGCGCGTTTCCGCGGCCTCGATAAGCCGTTCGCGAACAAGGGCGTCGCTGCGCGGGTCGTCCTTGGCAAGCAATGTCAACAGCGCCTGTGGCGCAATGCCGTCGGTCGGGTCGCGGTCGGATATCGATGCTGCGATTCGCGCCACTCTTCGCGCGCAGCCCAGCCGTGCGCCCTCGACCAGCGCGCGTGCGAGTCGCGGGTGCGCGGGCACGCGCGCCATCGCGCGCCCAACCGCCGTCAATCCATGCGCATCGAGCGCGCCAAGCGTGGAGAGCGTCTTCGCGGCCTCATCGGTGCGCGCGGCGTCTGGCGCGTCAAGCCATGGAAACCGACTGAAATCGGCGACACCAAGCGACATGGTCTCGAGCATTGCACTTGCGAGGTCAATGCGGGCGACCTCAGCCATCGTGTGCGCCTCACGCCGCTCATGCTCTGCGATCGTCCACAGCCGAATCGCGCGACCGGGAGCGGTACGGCCCGCACGACCCGCGCGCTGTTCGGCGCTCGCCTTCGAGATCGGCTCGACGCGCAGCGTGTCGAGTCCACGCAGCGGGTCGTAGCGATGGATGCGTGCCAGTCCGCAATCAATCACCGTTCTCACGCCATCTATGGTGAGGCTGGTCTCCGCAACATTCGTCGACACGATGATCCGCCGCTTTTTCACTGGATCCACCGCGGAAACAGCCCGATCCTGTTCGTCGGGAGGCAACCCGCCGTGTAGCGGTAGAACTTCGGCGGCGATGCCCGTGCGCGAAAGCGCGATGCGCGCCTTTTCGCAAGTCTTCATGATCTCGTAGCCGCCGGGCATAAACACAAGGATGTGGCCAGGATCGTCGGCACGACCCTGCGCGAATGCATCCAGCACGCGCTCAATGGCGGCGCCTGCGAGATCCCACGGTGTCTCGCGCGACGGCTTTCCCATGTATTCGATCGACACTGGATACGAACGCCCTTCGGCGAGCACGGTTTTGCATCCGAGAAACGATTCAAGCCGAGTAGCCTCGAGTGTGGCGCTCGTCACGATGAGCTTGAGATCGGCGCGTCGCGATTCCTGCGCCAACTTCAAAAGTCCGAGTGCGACATCGATCGCGACCGAGCGCTCGTGGAACTCGTCGAGAATCACCGCGCCGACGCGGGCGAGCGCTGGATCGCTCTGCATTTGCCGCACAAAGAGTCCGTCGGTCACAAAGCGAATGCGTGTTCGCGTCGACAATTTGCGGTCGTGACGGGTTTCGAATCCCACGATTCCGCCACATTCGTCGCCGAGTTCGTGCGCGACCCGCATCGCGAGCGTGCGAGCGGCAAGCCGCCGCGGCTCAAGTACAACGATGTCGCCCTTCACGCCTTCAAGATCGAGCAGCATCTTCGGAAGTTGCGTGCTCTTTCCCGAGCCCGTCGGCGCCACCACGACAAGTCTGTTCGCATTGCGCACCGCATTGCGAATCTCATCACGAGCGCGCTGAATAGGCAACTCCTCGGGCGTTCGTGCCATCAGATCGCGCTCTCGTGCCACGAATCGCCGCCGCGCCTGCGGTGACGCGGGCCGCCGCGGGTTCCGTCGCCAGACACGCGCTCCTCTTCGTCCGCTGCGAATCGCGGAAGTTCCGGAGCAACCACGCGCTGACCGATGTGGGACTCCCACACGATTTGCACGGCTTCCTCGACGCTATCGGTGATCGAGAAAATTTCAAAATCTCCAGGGCTCACCGTGGCGTATTCGTCGCGCAGCGTGGTCTTCATCCAATCGACGAGTGGCGCCCAGAACTTCGTGCCGACGAGAACGATGGGAAACGGCACGATTTTCAGTGTCTGGATGAGTGTGAGTGCCTCGAACAACTCGTCCATTGTTCCGAAGCCGCCAGGGAAAATGATGAAGCCCCGCGCGTACTTCACAAACATGACCTTGCGGACGAAGAAGTAGCGAAACTCGATGTCGACGGTCTGGAACGGATTCGGCTGCTGCTCCATCGGCAACACGATGTTGAGGCCGACGCTCGTTCCGCCCGCCTCCTTCGCGCCTTTGTTGGCAGCCTCCATCACGCCCGGTCCGCCGCCAGTGATGACGGTGAAGCCCTTCTCAACAAGAAGGCGACCGCACTTCTCCGCTTGCTGGTATGAAGGATGCTCGGGTTTGAGACGCGCAGATCCGAACACCGCGACTCCGGGCGCGCATCGCGACATCGTCTCGACGCCGTCGACGAACTCACTGAGAATCCGAAGCGCGCGCCAACTTTCGAGGGCGAGGGCTTGCTTGCGTTCCATCTGGTCCATTTTGAAAGAGTACACGGGCGCCGAGCGAACTGCGAGAGTCTTCATGCGCTGTTTGATGTAACTACCTTCTTAAGCAATACTTAGACATTAGCATTTGATCCGGGCCGCGGTTTTCGCTAGACTCTGCAAATCTATGGCAAAGGACACTACTTCGCGCGACCTCGGTCGCAGCGTTTCCAACTCGGGTTCGAAGTCGAAGCGGTCAGAGGGCACGGCGAAGCCGGTGGCGAAGGCCGCCGTCGGGTCCGTTTCATCGGCGCGTACGCCTATTCGGTTGCCGAAAGTACCCCTGAAGCAGGATGCGAAGGCCACGCCGGCAGCGGCGAAGGTTGTGGTCAAGGCCGACCCCAAGGTTGACCCCAAGGTTGACCCCAAGGTTGATCTCAAGGTTGACCTCAAGGTTGACCTCAAGGCCAAAATCGAAACCAAGCCCGCGCCTTCGAGCAAGCCGGCAACGAAAGCTTCGTCGAAACGCGGCGCCAAGGCCGCTGTCGAAGCGATTTTCGCTCCTAGGTCTGCACCAGCGCCGAGGTCGGAGGCGACTCTCAAGGCGATCGCTGCCGCCACTCCGCGACAGAACACTCCGCAGCCGCCCGCTCGCCAACTCGGACTTCGTGCAACCCGCCCTGAGGAAGTTGCCAGCGTTCGCCCGCTTGAAATGCGCACTGGCCGCTCGACCGAAGGCAAGGCTCCCAAGGGTTCCGCGGACATCAATGGCTACAGCGCTGCGGTTCGCTATCTCATGGAGCGCGCGGATTTCGAGCGTTCGCGCACAGTGAAGTACAACGAGACGACATTCCGTCTCGACCGCATGCAGCAATTGCTGGCGAAGCTCGGCAATCCACACGAGCACATTCGAACAGTGCATGTTGCGGGCACCAACGGCAAGGGCTCGACGGTCCACATGATCGCGTCCATGCTGCAGGCCTGCGGTTACACCGTTGGCGTCTACACCAGTCCGCATCTGATTGATCTGCGCGACCGCATCGTCATCAATGGTCAGTCGATCGACAAGGCAATCTTCGCCGACACGATGAAGCAAGTGGCGAAAGCTGCGGAAAAAGCGGGCGTGGAGCCTACTTTCTTCGAAGTGATCACGGCGGTGTGCTTCAAACATTTCGCCGAACAGGCCGTGGACATCGCCATCGTCGAGGTCGGACTCGGTGGGCGACTCGACTCGACCAATGTCAT
>Ga0114978_10002965_pt1 | contig 13957 bp, 8 predicted proteins | sample S_140212_EF_Meta_FD_87027 | JGI IMG/M metagenome (GOLD analysis project Ga0114978, IMG submission 87027) | Freshwater microbial communities from Lake Simoncouche, Canada to study carbon cycling - S_140212_EF_MetaG | ecosystem: Environmental > Aquatic > Freshwater > Lake | place: Lake...
AAAATTCAGCAATACGAATTATCCTACCGTATGCAAATGGCGGTGCCAGAAATTACTTCGTTGCAAAATGAACCAGAGTCTATTGTAAAAATGTATGGACCTGAATGTTTGGTGCCAGGTACTTATGCAGCAAACTGTTTATTGGCAAGAAAACTTTCAGAGAATGGTGTTCGATTTGTACAATTATATCATCAAGGTTGGGATACCCATGGCAACCTTCCTAAAGAAATTGAAGGACAATGTAAGGATATAGACCAATCATCAGCTGCATTGATTCAGGATTTAAAACAAAGAGGTTTATTAGATGAAACATTAGTTATATGGGGTGGAGAGTTTGGAAGAACCAACTATTGCCAAGGTGCATTAACTAAGGATAATTATGGTCGTGATCATCATCCAAAATGTTTTACTATTTGGATGGCAGGTGGCGGTGTTAAACCTGGCGTGCACGGTGAAACAGACGAATTTGGTTATAATATTAATTCCTTGCCAGTGCATGTTCATGATTTCCATGCAACTATTATGCATTTAATGGGTGTTAAACATGAGGAATTTACCTACAAACATTTGGGAAGAAGATATCGTTTAACTGATGTTTCTGGAAATGTGATCAATGATTTAATTAGTTAGTAATGAATTTGAAAAAATGGACGGGTTTTGTAAATAATGTACTTTGGGTACTCAATCCCTTTTTATTGTTAATTGCATTTTTTAGTGAAAAATTAAAATTGGGCATCTATGTGGAATGGTTGGGAAAGATGCACCCCTTGTTTTTACATTTTCCAATTGTACTAGGTATCCTTATAGGCATCTATTATTTAGTTGATAAAAAAGGTAGTGTAGACAATAATAAACTACACCCGGTTTTAGTGGGGAATGCTTTTTTAGCAAGCATCGTTGCCATCTTAGGTATTTTTATATCCAAACAAGGTGGTTATGATGATTCATTAATTTTTGCGCATCAATGGGGTGGCATTACAATAGCAATGATTGGTTGGGGATTGATTTACTTACAGCAATACAATCAACGTTTTAAAAGCAATTATATTTATCGTGTTGAATTTGCAATGGTTTACTTATTAGTGATCATTATTTTCACGCATAAAGGAGCTCAACTTACCCATGGTGCAAGTGTAATTAGTTTTCCACAAAAGGAAACTGCCGAAAATACACAAATAATTAAAGTGATTAATGATTCTAATGCAACTTTGTATGCTAGAGCGGTGGCGCCTATATTACTACAAAAGTGTGTGGGCTGCCATGGTGCAAATAAAGTAAAAGGAGAATTATTATTAAATACGCCTGAAAATATTTTGAAAGGCGGTAAGAGTGGAAGTATTCTTACTGCTGACAAGGATAAGGAAGCTATGATGTTTGAAAGAATTCATTTAGATATCACGCACAAAAAACATATGCCGCCAGATGGTAAAGTGCAATTAACTACCGAGGAAGTGGCTATTTTAAGTAGATGGATAAAAGCGGGGGGTGACTTTAAGACAAAAATGAATGAATTAGCCAAAACAGATACTTTGTTTTTATTGGCTAATAAATATATACCAGTAGATAATACAAAGGTGGAAGTAAAAACTGGTTTACCAGATTTAGCAGAATACAATTCAAATTATTGCACTGTAAATTACTTATACCATGGTAGTGATGAGATTGATGTTAACTTTTTTCAAGGAAATTTTTATAGTAGAGATGTGTTAAAAAAATTAGAAAAACTACAGGATCAAGTACTACGTTTAAATATGCAGGGTATGCCATTAACCAATGAGGATGTGAGCATCATCAGTCAATTTAATAATGTCGAAGTTGTTAATTTAAACTATACAAATCTCGATTTAAAAACAATAGAACCGCTCAAACAATTAAAAAAATTAAAGTTACTATCTATTTGCGGTTTAAAATTTACCGAAAGTGAATTAACCAATTTTTTAAAGGGTAGCACTATTGCAAATATTAATATTTGGTCAAGCGTCATTGGTAAAACACAGTTAGAGAAGATAGTTGCCCGTTATCCAAAAACGAAATTTACCATTGGAGATAATTTAGAATCCCAAGTGTTACAAATAAATCCGCCTACCATTGACCAAGACTCTTCCATTATTACAAAGTTTTTAGATGTAAAAATGAAGCATCCGTTGAATGGCGTTACAATTCGTTATACATTAAATGGCGTTGATCCAGATAGTTTAACGAGTCCTATTTATAAAAATACCTTACGCCTTACGCGAAATGCCAATTTAAAAATTAAAGTATTTAAGCCAGGATGGATTGGTAGTGATATTATTCAACGCAACTTTTATAAGTCAGAAATTCGCCCTGATTCAATTTACTTGATTTCATCACCAGATCAAAAGTATTTGGGTAATGGTGCTAAAACATTGGTGGACCTAGAACTAGGCGGCTCCAATTTTACAAATAAAAAATGGTTGGGCTATAAAGATACCACGATGAAGTTCATGGTTAATTTTAATCAACCGCGCGTTTTACATCAAGCTTTTTTAAATAGCTTGATTGATGTAGGTTCCTACGTTTTTCCAATTGTTTCCATTTCGGTGGAAGGAAGTAATGATGGGTTAAAGTTTACAAAAATTACAGAAACTAAGTTTCCATATGAATTAACACAAAAAGATGTGATGAAGGATATTAAAACATTCACGGTTGACTTTCCAAAAAACACTTCATTCAAGCATTATAGATTTACAGTATTAAATGTAAAAAAATTACCCGTATGGCATCCTGGCAAAGGAACAACAGCTTGGATATTTATGGATGAGTTATTCTTAAACTAGCCCAATTAAAATACCGCAAAAAAAACGCCCCGAATGATCGGGGCGTTTTTTTATTCTATCACAAACCACTTATAGGTATCAGGCGGGATGCTAAAAGTAAAATCAATGCTGTAATCACGACTTAAGTTATATTGATTACTGAGTCCATTTGGATCTGTGATTTTCACTTTTTGCGTTAAACCCGTATAATAAAGCGGCAGCTTAATTGTTTTAGTCATTACTTCCTTTGTTGGATTAAATAGCATCATAAAACCTTTTTGTCCCGTAAAAGGACTTACATGCATCCAACCGTCCCAATCACGCCCATCTGCACGTCGTAACTGAACAATATCCGTATTTAAAATATTTCTATATTTTTTATACCAATCAATTGTTTTAGCAACGACTAGCCTAGTTGATTCAGTATCATACAAGCGCGGGCCTCTGTAACAAGCCTGCACCCCTGCGCCATAATATTGCATCATCAATTGCTCATAGTCCTTTAAATGTTCGCTTAACGGTTCTAATATAGCGTCATCATTACCACCTTGATACTTGGTCAATGGTACAAAGCCCCAAGCCATAGAGGGTGTTTTTTCTAAAGTACCATCATGAATATTTTGACGATTTAATAATTTTTGTTGTTCTCGAGATAAAGAAAAATTTACCTCTCTATAACCCAAGGCAATTTTATGTGTGCCATCTAAAAAATACCAATCAGGTGCATTAATGTAAACACCTGATTCATTTAACCAATGATATAATTCCTTTTGGATTTCCATTTGTCTCCATTGTGAATCATCATATCCTTTATGACCAGGATGCGTAGTTGACGCACATACATCGCCAGGATAAGGACCGTCATTTTCCCAAATATCAAAACCGGTAGATTTGAAAAAATATTTTATTTTATCACGATAGGCTAACCCCCAATTACTTCCGAAACAGGGTGCGTTACCAAAAAATGCACCACCGGGTTTACCTGTCTTAATATCCACTACATCATCAGCATCGCTAATGCGTCGGCTACTAAATAAGGAATACCCGCCTAATAAAATTTTATGTTGGTGTGCATAATCGGTTAAGGTCTTCCATTTTTTTATATTTGCTAGGGAACTGTCTTCCATATTCAAATGACTCCCAAAACTTAAAATAACAGCTTCATACCCCGTAGCAACACACTGATCAATTGCATTTTTAACTTCTTGGTCATTCTTACTGACCAAATGCATAAAAATCGGATTTTGTGTCGTCCATGGCGCTAGGGTACGATACATTTTTTTAATCATCAAGCCCCTTCTTTGACGATCGTAGCTATCCATCAATAGTTCATTGGTTCGAACCGATTTAAAATATTCATTGGGCGCTAAATCAATACCAGGTGCTTTTTCAGGATATACTTCTAATAAACAAGGAGTTTCATAATTATAATTTACTTGCGAAGTATAGGCCAAATCAATTTTCCAATGGGTGGTTTGATCACTGATATCATAACGCATTGCATTGTTAAATGCATAATTTGTTTCCACATAAATGCCATGTTGTTTTTTCATTTCTTCGGGCTTGCCCACCACTGCACTTTCTTCTTCCACCAATCCAAGCACTTCATTCACAACCCGATTAATTTTTATTGACTTATTTGAATTGTTTTGAATGGAAATCCATTTTGTAATTAAGGGTATGCCATCATATATTTCATAATGCACTTTAATAATAATATTTTTAAGTGCTGCAATGGGCGAAACATATTCAAAATCAATACGAGCACCTGTTGGCTGTTTTGCGTTTCCAAGCCAGGTGGTCGGCTTCCATTTAATAAAGGGTTCAATTTTACCAATCGTATATTTTAAAAAAACAAAATCGGAATCGGCTTTTTGTAAATTTTTAATTTGATCAATTTGTAAATAGGCTTTTTCTTTTTGCCCTGACAAACCACCTACTTTATAAGTAATTTGATCAATCACCACTTTAGCTTCTGGTTCAATACTACGAATTAATTGTTGTCCATTGGTTAAATTCGTATAATCAAAGCAAGCTACATTGGGGGCAATAACGAAACTCCTTTTCACCAACCCGTTATTCAAAACAATATGTTGCCCTTCCTTGGTAATAGTTGCTTTTTGTTCAAAAGGACTTACCAACCAATCCACATTACTACTTTTTGGTTGCGCTAGTTTACCAGATTGCGCAAACCCAAATGAAGCAACAAAAAATAAAAATAGGGCAGAAAGTTTTTTCATGTTTGAAATTTAATAAAGAAAGTTGTTTCTATAATTAGTTAAATATAGGAATGAAATATGAGGATCAATAAAAAGCGGGCGTAAGCTATTTTTTAAAATACAAATAACCCCAGCGACTTGGAACATGCATGTTAATAACACCAATGGGAGACCAAACCCAATTAAATTCAGGGATGGGCTTACCATTCGGGTTCAATTTTTTTACATAACTAATTCCTTCGTTTTGCATAGTCCATTCTACTCTCGAAAAATTAATACGCCATGGTTGATCAAGATTAGGTAAGTAATTTCTACCTGGTTTTTTTAAGCAGGAATAGGGAATGGCCATCTCTATCGTCCACCCTTTATCTGTATCCCGATTATCATTAAGGGTGCCTTTTATTTGAATAGCCGACTTCATTCCATCACTATTCCAGCCCATAACCATTGGACCACCTAGCTTGTAGGTTTTAAACATAAATAAATCCATCACAGTCCCTAATGCGTTAATCTCTATTTCGAAATACTGATTTTCATCGTTATTGGGATCTATAAACACTTCAAAGTCATGGTCTCTAAAAATGATATCATCATGGTTTAACAAACTTGCCCATAAATGAGGCTCCTTTAAATTTGCAGCGATATATAAATACTGACTATCCCATAACATTTTAACTCGGGTATCAAATAAAGGCTTAGGTTTAATAGTTCCTTCAATATCAACAAACAGATCGGTCCATGCTGCTTTTTTCCACGCTTGATCATTGAGTTTACCATCAATGTTTAAAGGGCGAGTTGTATAATTTACCGAATATGATTTTATAGTAGTGCTATCCTCAATTGCTTTCCAATTCGCTTGTGATTGGATACAAAAAAACAAACAGCAAATTGCAATGGGAATGAAGATTAAATAATATTTATGTTTACGACGCATTATTTATTACTAAAAATTTTTAATATAAAAATCTATAAATTGATAATCGAATAATTCATATTATTATATTACCAACCAATTCCATAGTCCTCACCATTATTGGAACTGCCTCCCCATAAACTTCCATGCTTCCAATCAAAATAAATGGCATTGATGGGACCACTTGTCCGATCACCAACACTGATACTATAGCCCATTGATCGCAAATCTTTTTTTATTAATTCAGAAACGGTTTTGCCTAATAATAAATTTCCTGGTTTTGGTTTTCGATCAGCCATTGTTGAACCTCCAAGCGATAACCACAATTGATTTGAATTTATATTTGCCGCTTCGGTTGCTTGTTGCACAGTCATCCCAAATTCAACCATGTTTAAAAAAAACTGTAATAAATTTTGATCCTGCGTATCACCCCCTTGTACCGCAAATGCTAAAAATGGTTTACCCTCCTTCATGGCCAAACTCGGTGTTAAGGTAACCCTTGGTCTTTTGCCTGGTGCCACTACATTAAAAGGATTAATGATTGAATCTAAAACAAAACTTTGCATTCTTTGACTCATTCCCACACCTGTATTTCCTGCAATGACAGCAGGCAACCAACCCCCACTAGGTGTAATGGAAACAACCCAGCCTTCTTTATCAGCGGCTTCTACTGAAGTGGTACCACGCCATAATCTATCCATATATTCCGGATCTATTATTGGATTATTTATTTGCTGCATTACGACAGCGTCATGCACAGGTATCGCACTGCTGTTTGATTTAGTAGTATCAGTGCCTGTAGCTATTGCACGTTGTTTTAATAAATTTAAAAATGGATTTTGTTTTTCTTCAAATGGATAAGGATCGCCAGGAGCAGTGTTGGGATTATTTTGCAGTGGATTAATTTCCCCTGCTCTTTGCTTTGCATATGCTTTACTTAATAAACCTGTCATCGGTTGTTGTGTCGAAAATTTTGGATCACCATAATAAAAATCACGATCAGCAAAACTTAAATTCATTGCTTGATAAATAGTATGAATATATTTTGTTGAATTATAGCCCATTGATTTTAAATCAAAATTTTCTAAAATATTTAATGCTTGTAATAAAGCAGGGCCTTGTGTCCACTGCTGTAACTTGTAAACATCAATCCCCTTATAATTAATATGTGTCGTCGCTTCTTCAATGGGTTTCCAATTCGCTAAATCTTGTTTGGTAATTAAGCCGCCTTGTTCTTTTACGCCTCGTACAAATTCATCTGCAATATCTCCTTTATAAAAACGATCGTACGCTGCTTGAATTGCTTCTTTTCTTGATTTCCCTTTTTTTAATGCACTTTGTTCTGCATCCACCATTTTTTGAAGTGTCGCTAATAAATCTTTTTGTACAAAAATTTCTCCCGCTTCTGGCGCTTCTCTCTTTTCTCCAGGATGCGTTAATAAAACTTTAGTACTATACGGCCATTGTTTTATTTTATCTTTCCCTCTTTCAATACTATTGGCGGTTTGTGCATCTATCGGGTATCCAGCAGCTAATTGCATAGCAGGCGCTAACACTTCCTTTAAACTCATCGTCCCATAATTAGATAACATATAACAAATACCGCCTGGGGTTCCTGGTGTGGTAGCAGCTAGTGGACCATATTCTGGTGGAAATCCATATCCTTTACTTTTAAAAAAATCTGGTGTAGCACCTGTGGGGGCAACACCCATCGCATTAATCGCAAGCACTTGTTTTGTTTTGGGATTATATATTAAAGCTTGTGTTTCGCCACCCCAACTCAATACATCCCACATCGTGCATGTTGCCGCTAGCATTGCACATGCAGCATCTACGGCATTTCCTCCTCTTTCAAAAACAATGGATCCTGCAGTGGCAGCTAATGGCTTACCCGTAATCGCCATCCAATTTTTACCATGTAATGGTGGCTTCTGTGTTGGTTGTGCTAATGTAAAAGTTGCTACAGTAGATAGAAATAAGAGTAAACAAAGTTTTTTCATCAATCAATATTTTAGTTTTCAATCCAAAATGAAATAAGAGCTTATCAAAATTCGGCACAATGAAAATAATGTTTTATTCTCAAAAAAAATAGCATTAAAAAGCCCCGCGTCGATTACTCGAGGCGGGGCTTCCATGAATTAGTAAAAAGTTATTGATTCATATCGACCTACTATTTGCTTTTCATTGAAATTGGAATAGAAGGGCTTTGAATCCATTTGATAAAATTAGATACAATCGTATATAAGAAATGATATATAGCAAGGTTAACATATAAACCTGCTAAACCCGCTGCAACATTAATAAATGCACCTGCAACTAATAATAAGTCATTTGCATTCCATAACATATCACCAGTAAAAGTTTGCGTGCCCGCCATATTAAAGCTGCCAAATGAAGCTAAAACTGATGTTAGGTATTCTAATTTTAAAGCAGCAAACAAATTGGTCAAACCTTCCATTGGTAAGGTAGCTAAGCCGGCTAATGCACTTAAAGAATTTGAGCTGGTTACCGTAAATAAGTTGGTATCAAATACAAAAGATAAAGTAAAACAAGTAGCGCCAATAAAAGCACCCACTGCAGCTAGCTCACCTAGTATTTTGATATTGGTTGTAACAAAATCTTTAAAAATAAAAGTTACAATACCATTGTGAGATCCACCTAAGCTTTCGCCTCTTGATCTAATAATGTGTGCAATTGGGAAAGCAGAATAAAGTAATACTAAAGTAGTTAAGACGCTTCCTGCCTTACCTAAACCGGTACTAGCCGCATCGGTAAAATAAGCCATGGCACCCTTAATTACAGCTACTTCCATTGTAATAAGTACAATGAGGGATAAAATTTGGTAAATGGACTTTGTGTAGCTCCTTACGCCATCTTGAGAATCGAATTTGTCTACTGCAGTATTTAACTGCGCATTAAACACCTTTTGATTAACCATCTGGGGGAAATCAAGGATTTGCTGATAGATTTTTTTCATTTTTGGTTTGGTTTGGTTAGAAAAATGTAATTATCGTATGTAAAATTTACCGCCATTTTTTAAGGTTTGATGGTAATGAAATGTTAAGCTATTTTAATAATATTAGTCTAAAAAGTTAAACAGTTAGTAATCAAACCTTTATTTTATATTCCTATTGAGCTCCATTTTGAAATTTATAGTTTCATTAACACTAAAATGGACCCATTACTTTACTAGTAAGAATTTCGTAGTTTACCACTTTTGCCTGTGTTTAAAAATAACCTATCTTAAATATTGAAAATGATGCGCAAATGATATTAAAAAGAGTTCCGAAAATTTATATAGTCATTCTACTTTTTTTAGTGCCCGTATTGATAGGTACACGCTACTTTATCAATAATAAACAAGTTGACTTTAATGCTGACGTAAAACCATTAATCAATAAAAAATGTATTAGTTGTCACGGGGGCGTGAAAAGACAAAGTGGGTTTAGTTTATTATTTAGACAAGAAGCACTCGCCATAAATAAATCTGGGAAGGTGGCGATCATACCTGGGGATGCCGAAAACAGTGAAATGATCAAACGGCTTTATTTGACCGATCCTGAGGAACGCATGCCTTATAAGCATCCTCCATTAAGTAAGGATGAAATTAGTATATTAAAAAAATGGATTAATGAAGGCGCAAAATGGGGCGATCATTGGGCTTATGTTGCTGTAGAAGAAACACCCATTCCTTCAGTAGGTGTTGGACCATTTGGTTTATTCGGGAAACCGAGTTGGATAAAAAATAATATTGATCCATTTATTTATAAAAAAATAAAAGCCGAGGGATTAACGCCTGCAGCAATTGCTGATAAACCAACATTACTTCGACGCGTAAGTTTTGATATTATTGGTATGCCCGCGCCAGAAGCCATTGCAAAAAAATATCTTCAAAATAATAATGAGGATGCGTATGAAATTTTAGTCAATGAATTATTAGCTACGCCCCAATATGGTGAAAAGTGGGCAGGCTTATGGATGGACATGGCTAGATACGCTGATACCAAGGGATTTGAAAAAGATGATTCTCGTACTATTTGGCGATATCGTGATTGGTTAATTAATGCATTTAATATTGATAAACCCTATAATGTTTTTTTAACAGAACAATTAGCAGGGGATTTATTACCTAACCCAACAGATGCGCAATACATAGCGACCGCATTTCATCGCAATACTTTAACCAATGATGAAGGAGGCACCGATAATGAAGAATTTAGAACTGCTGCTGTGATTGATCGTGTGAATACAACATGGGTAACATTAATGGGTACTACTTTTGCATGTGTACAATGTCATAGCCATCCCTACGATCCCTTTAAACATGAAGAATATTATAAATTTTTAGCGTTATTTAATAATACAAGGGATGAAGATACCTATGCAGAATACCCTTTTCTAAAAGAATTTCATAATACAGATAGTATAAAATTATTTCAATTGCAAGATTGGTTGCATAAGAATGCGCCTTCAAGAGAAAAAGATTTAATTCGATTTATTAAAACAGGACAAACGGCTATTAATTCATTGGTTGCAGATCAAATTAGCAATGGCGCATTAGCAGATACCAAATATTTGATGCTAAGAAATAATGGAGTAGCCCGTATAAAAAATATTGATTTAACGGGCAGTACTTTATTGTATTACAAATACAAATCATGGAAGGTGGGTGGTAAATGGGAAATCCATTTAGATTCAGTGACAGGACCCTTACTTAAAAATATTGTTGTTGAAAATTCAAAAGGTAATTGGAAAATTGCTACCACTACTATTCCTACAAACATCGGGAAACATCATTTAATATTTACTTACAATAATCGTCAAATAAATAATCCCGAAGAAAACGGAATACAATATGATTGGTTTCGTTTAGATAATCCTTTTCCAAAAAATGGAACACCGGAAGCTGAAATGGCCTATAATAATTTTGATACTTTGTTGCATTCAACTAATTACACACCAACCCCTATCATGCTTGATAATCCAAGCAATATGTCTCGAACCACGCAAGTATTTGAAAGAGGAAACTGGCTAGTGAAAGGGGATGTCGTGGTGCCAGATGTACCCGCATCCCTAGGCGGCTTGCCTGCAGGGGCGCCCAAAAATAGATTGGGTATGGCCATGTGGTTGACAGATAAAAAAAATCCATTAACATCAAGAACGGTTGTAAATAGAATATGGGAACAATTATTTGGACAGGGTATTACCGAAACATTAGAAGATTTTGGAACACAGGGTATTGCACCAACACATGAGGAACTACTGAATTATTTATCCTGGCAACTAATGAATACGCATCAATGGAGTTTAAAAAAGATGATCAAAGAAATGGTAATGAGTGCCACCTATCAACAGGATTCAAAATTTAACAATGACGCCTTAACTAAGGATCCATTTAATAAATTATACGCAAGGGGGCCAAGAGTTCGATTATCAGCGGAGCAAATACGAGATCAGGCATTAACGGTAAGTGGCCTATTAAGTAATAAAATGAATGGCCCTAGTGTGTATCCGTACCAACCAGAAGGTATTTGGAGATCGCCCTACAATGGAGATAAATGGATTTTAAGTACGGATGGAGATCAATATAGGCGCGCCTTATACACTTTTTGGAAACGGTCAGCGCCTTATCCATCTATGTTAAGTTTTGATGGTACGAGTAGAGAAGTTTGCTCTGCGCGCCGTATCAGAACCAACACGCCATTACAAGCACTTAATTCATTAAATGATTCCGTATATATTGAAGCTGCGCAACACTTTGCAAAACGCGTTATAAAAATGGTTCCCCAAAACGCAAGCAAACAAATTAGCAAGGCCTATGAATTGGCATTTAATAAAACGATTAGCGCCGATCAACAAAAAGTATTTGAAAAATTATATCAAACTGCCTTGATGAAATACAAACAAGACAGTTTCAACATTGAACAAATTACGGGTGATAAAAATGCGGATGCAAATTCGGCTGCATTAATAATGGTCACCACGGCAATAATTAATACCGATGAATTTTTGACAAAAAATTAAATTGACATGAGTAAGCGAAGTAATAAAAATATTATACAGGAAGCCAACCTTCAAACATCACATCAAATCACTAGAAAATATTTTTTCAAAGAATGTTTTTCAGGCATCGGCGCCATGGCATTAGGCTCCATGGTGGGTGGATGTGATTGGTTAGGAGAGAAAGATCGTTTTGATCAATTCGCCAATACCAATCCGCTCATGGCGCAAGCGCCTCATTTTATAGGCAAAGCAAAATCGGTTATTTATTTACATATGGCAGGTGCGCCTTCACAATTGGAACTATTTGATTACAAGCCTGAATTATTAAAATTAGATGGACAGGAATGTCCGCAAAGTTTATTAGAAGGAAAAAAATTCGCATTCATACGTGGTGTTCCTAAAATGTTGGGGCCACAAGCCATCTTTAAACAAAGAGGGCAAAGCGGTGCATGGATTTCGGATAATCTGCCACATTTAGCAACGGTTGCAGATGAAATAAGTTTTTTAAAAGCAGTACAAACAGATCAATTCAATCATGGTCCTGCGCAATTATTAATGCATACAGGATCAGCCCGTTTGGGTAGGCCTAGTATTGGCGCTTGGGCAACTTATGGACTTGGAAGCGAAAATAGTAATCTGCCAGGGTTTGTGGTATTAACATCAGGTGGTAACAATCCGGATGCAGGAAAAAGTGTTTGGGGCAATGGATTTTTACCCTCCGTATACCAAGGCGTGCAGTGTCGTAGCGAAGGAGATCCGGTATTGTTTTTAAAAGACCCTGCAGGAATTGATCGAGACTTACGAAAAGCATCTATTGATGCGATCAATGAAGCGAATCAATTAACCTACAATGAATTTAAAGATCCTGAAACCATTGCGCGGATGGCACAATATGAAATGGCATTTAAAATGCAAATTTCAGTGCCTGATGTCATGAATATTAATGATGAGCCAGCTTACATACATGAAATGTATGGAACCCAACCAGGAACAACTAGTTTTGCAAATAATGTTTTATTAGCACGTAAATTAGTAGAGAAGGGTGTACGATTTGTGCAGTTATTTGATTGGGGTTGGGATAGTCATGGTACAGATGTAAAAAATGCGGTTGATATTGGATTGGTCAATAAATGTCGCAGTATTGATAAACCAATCACTGCATTATTGCTTGATTTAAAACAAAGAGGATTACTTGATGAAACATTGGTGGTATGGGGTGGCGAATTTGGCCGCACACCGATGCAAGAAAATAGAGATGGTAAAACTTTACCATTTAAAGGCAGAGATCATCACACAGAAGCATTCACCACTTGGATGGCAGGCGGTGGTATTAAGCAAGGAACTAGCTTTGGAGAAACTGATGAAATTGGATATAGTGCCATTAATGGAAAAGTAACAGCGCATGATATGCAAGCAACCATATTAAATCAATTAGGATTTGATCACGAAAAATTAGTGTACCCATTTCAAGGGAGGTCCTTTAGATTAACCGATGTGCATGGACGCGTAATTAATGAAATTGTTGCCTAATTAATTAAAATGAACCGTTAAAAATAATGCAGCAAACTATTTAGAAAAGCAGGTAGTTACACTCAAATCAAAAATCACTTGGAAACAATTATAAATTTTATTGGTCATTTTCATCCAATCCTAGTTCACTTACCGATTGGTATTTTACTATTTGCTATTGTAATACAGTTACTTTCAAAATGGAAAAAATTTGACCAGCTAAGCAACGCATTACCCTTTGCTTATTTATTAGGCGCGATAAGTGCGGTGTTTTCCTGCTTAACTGGATTAGCATTAGCCAATAAGGGCGACTATGATGCTGAATTAGTTTTTAAACATCAATGGTTGGGCATCAGTGTTGCAGTAATATCTTTGACTGGCTATTTTTTTATTAAAAAAAACAAATCGGTTTATTCAAAGTGGCTAAGCTATTTTTTATTGTTACTGATTATAGTAACCGGACATTTGGGCGGCACGCTTACCCATGGCGAAGGATATTTAACAACCGGTGTAAATAAAAAGGAAGGGGGGCTTGT
>Ga0114978_10002967_pt1 | contig 13954 bp, 19 predicted proteins | sample S_140212_EF_Meta_FD_87027 | JGI IMG/M metagenome (GOLD analysis project Ga0114978, IMG submission 87027) | Freshwater microbial communities from Lake Simoncouche, Canada to study carbon cycling - S_140212_EF_MetaG | ecosystem: Environmental > Aquatic > Freshwater > Lake | place: Lake...
ACGTCTACTGCGCGTGCGAATACCTTTAACGGAACCGTTCAGGGCGGCCATTTTCAAGTTGAAATCACCGGAGGAAGTGGGCAACCACAAGCCGCTTTAGGACTTTATACCGGTGGAACCACTACGTACCCTGGGCCCGTGTGTATTTTTGGAGCTACTAGAGCTACAGCAATAGGCGGAAACAGTATTGTAAATAATGGTGACCGAATTGCTTTATTAAGTTTCCAAGGGAACGATGGTTCAGAGTTTGTTGAGGCTGCCAACATTGAATGCTTAGTAGACGGGACCCCCGGCGCCAACGACATGCCAGGCCGCCTAGTGTTCTCCACTACGGCAGACGGCGCGTCGAGTCCTACGGAGCGGATGAGAATTAGTAACAATGGCAATATTACTATAGGAAACACAAATGTTGGGGGGGGGAGAACACTTACAGTAACTTCTCCGTCAGGAACAAGGCCCACTTTAGTGCTAGATAATACTGCTCAAATTTGGAATACATCTCTAAAAGGAGATGGAAGTCAGAATTGGTATATGATTTCCATTCCAGCAGAAACGGTAGGTGTGTACATGACACCTTCTGCTTCTGGATGGAATAATTTATCAGATGAACGCGCAAAAGAAAACTGGATTGACCTAGAAAACGCAATTGAATCTATCAAACAAATAAGAACAGGCACTTTCTCGTGGGTTGCGGATAAATCACTGCCCAGGGACGTGGGTTTGATTGCTCAAGATGTGCTCAACGTACTTCCTGAGGCAGTTGATACAAGCAACCCTGAACAGCTTGGTTTGCGCTATACGCATGTAGTCCCCCTTTTACTTGCTGCTTTAAAAGAGCAGCAAAAAATGCTTGAAACTCTCGAAGCCAAAGTGGCAGCACTTGAAGCTAAGTAATTACATGGCGGACAACCGGCCATTACAAACTGGTTGCATCATTCTTATAGTTCCACAAACACCTTCTAACCCATGGCTACCGCTGCACCCGTGACCGTCACCACTTGGAAGATCGCTCAGCTTGAGCGTGAAACCGCTGACGGATTTGTGTTTACCGCCCACTACACCGTGGACTCAAAGGATGACACCTACGCCTCATCTGCCTACGGCTCAATCGGCTTCGAGCGTCCCGACAACCTGATCCCTTTTGCCGATCTCACCGAGGCCGAAGTGGTGTCATGGGTGCAGGAAGCACTTGGCGCTGACAAAGTTGCCGAGGTGGAAGCCGCCTTGCAAAATCAGCTTGATCAACAGCGCAACCCGACTCAAGCTGCTGGCGTCCCCTGGTAACAACGGATGACCTCAGCCGTCGAATACGTTCAATCTGGCTACTGGGTCAACGGCTACGCAGTAGGAGACGGCTGGGTAACACTCAACTCAGAGCTGCAATCGATTGCCCCTAGCGCAATCATCGAATTGTTCATGCTGGAGTTGAATGCAGCACAGCACGGCACAAATGCCACCTACCGTTTCCATGCAGGGACCAACGCAACCGGCACCAATGGCGATCTAGTGTGGGCTGGGAATACCTACTCGGCATTTCCGGTTGAGGCTGAAGGGTTTGAATTTTCAGGAAAGGGCCAGCTTCCCAGGCCCAAGATTCGGGTTAGCAATATCTTTGGCACGATTACAGCTTTGATGTTGGCCACGCCATTAGAAGCCGCCAAGGTCACCAGGATTCGGACGCAGGCACGCTATCTGGACAATTCAAACTGGCCAAGTGGTGTTAATCCTTACGGCACGCCAGATTCGAGTTTTCCTGAGTGGCCCCGCGAGGTTTACTTCATTGATCGCAAGGCCAGCGAAACCCGCGACGTGGTGGAATTTGAGCTGTGCTGTGCCTTTGATCTTGCCACCAGCAGGGCCCCTAAACGCCAGCTGATCCACATCTGCCAGTGGCAATACAAATCAGCTCAATGCACCTACGCCGGGGGCCTGCCCACTTGCGGTAAAACGCTGAGCGAGTGCAAGGCTCATTTCGGCGCAAACTCCCAGCTGCCCTTTGGTGGGTTCCCTAGCGCTGGCGCCTACCGATGATCGAGGCCACCAGGGCCGCTGCGCTGGCGCACGCAATCGCCGAAGACCCAAAAGAGTGCTGTGGGCTGGTGGTAATTCTGAAAGGCCGCGAGCGGTACTGGCCCTGCACCAACATCCACTTAGAACCTGAACAATGCTTTGAGATCAACCCAGATGACTGGGAGGCTGCGGAAGAAGCAGGCGAGGTGGTGGCCGTAGTTCACAGTCACATCGAAATCCCGCCGGAACCATCGCCAGCTGATCAATTGGGCTGCGAAGCATCAGCGCTGCCTTGGCACATCATCAACCCAAGGAGTGGTGCCTGGGGCGGCTGTGAGCCCAGCGGCTATAGAGCCCCGCTGATTGGCCGGACTTGGAAGTGGGGCACTGCCGACTGCTGGACCCTGGCACGGGATTTCTACGCAAACGAAGGCATCATGCTGCCCGACTGGCAGCGACCCCATGCCTACGCAGAGTTTGAGGCAAACCCGATATTTTCCCGCCATTGGACGGAAGCTGGATTTGAGGAAGTTTCCTTAGGAAATATCCAGCGCGGTGACGCGGTATTTATGAACCTGTCGGGTCCAGGCATCAACCACGTCGGCGTCTACCTTGGCGATCAAACGATCTTGCATCATGCCATGAATCGGCTATCGAGCCGGGATGTCTATGGCGGCTTTTTGATGGAAGCTACCAGGTGGATCGGGCGCCTTCGCTAAACTGAAGCTAGGGTCGATGATCTAATGCGCACGATCAAGATTTACGGGGCGCTAGCTAAGTTTCTTAAGCGCCGTTCATTTACCGCTGAGGTAGCCAACGCAGCGGAAGCAGTGCGTTTTTTGGTGGCAAACTTCCCTGGCGTTGAAAAGTTCATTGCAGAGCGCCATTTTAGGGTGAGCCTTGGCCAACGCGACCTAGACATTGACGAGATACATGATCCAGCCGGTAGTCAAATTATCAAAATTACTCCGGTAATTCAAGGCGCAGGAAAAGTATTTAAGATCATTGCAGGAATTGCGTTAATTGCAATTGGTGTGATTACTGGTTTTACGCCATTGATTGGCGTTGGCGCGACTCTTGCCCTTGGCGGCGTTGCAGAGCTGCTCAGTCCAGCGTCCAGAATACCAACCGGAAAAGACACAAACAACGATCCGCGCAAGTCTTATTCATTCTCGGGGATTCAAAACACAGGAAGACTTGGCACGCCGCTGAATATCGTTTACGGCAAAATGCTGACCGGTTCCCTTGTGTTGAGCCAAAGCATTGATGTTGCGCAGGTAGCAGTATGAGCGCAAAACCGCATGTTCCAGTTGAAGCGCCTGACAGTCTTGTATCAGCGTCCTATGCCAAGATTGTTGATTTTCTATCTGAAGGCGAAATTGATGGCCTAGTCGATGGCTATAAATCAATTTACGTTAATGATACACCGCTGCAAAATACTGACGAATCTTTTAACTTCCAAGGTATAACCGTTGAAACCCGCAATGGCACTCAGGATCAAGCCTATATTTCAGGGTTTGACGAATCGGCAAATGAAATTCCTGTTGGCATAACAGTTCAGCAAGCAACGCCAATTGTTCGATCAATCACCAATTCAACCGTCAATGCTGTGCGACCCACCATCACGGTGCCGCAGCTGCAAGAATTTTGCGACAATGGAGACATTGGTGGCGCATCTTTTAGAGTTGTTATTTATGTTCAATACAGCGGTGGAAGCTATGTGCCTGTTGTTAATGATGTCGTAATTGGTCGAGCATCGCAGCAATATCAGCGGCAATACCTGATCAACCTTTCAGGTCCTTTCCCCGTCAATATCAAAGTTGAAAGAAACAACCCAGACAGTTCAACATCTAAGATCATTGATGCTTTTAGCTTCAGCAGCTACAGCGAGGTTACCTGGGGCAAGCTTGCCTATCCTGGCTCAGCCTTAGTTGGGTTACGGATCAATGCCGAGCAATTTGCAAGCATCCCTGATCGCTCGTACCTGATCCGTGGCCTGAAGATAAAGATCCCCAACAATGCAACGGTTGAACGTGCTACAGGCCGGCTGATTTATTCGGGGATCTGGGACGGTACTTTTAGTTCTGTCAAGCAATGGTGCAGTGACCCAGCCTGGTGCTTGTGGGATCTATGCACAGCTCGCTACGCCTTTGGTGATCAGATTGACGCATCACTACTTGATCGCTGGGCTTTTTACTCCGCCAGCCAGTATTGCTCAGAGCTGGTTGATTCTGGCTTCCGCGCTGATAGTGGCAGCATTATTTACGAGCCACGCTTCTCCTGCAACGTTAACATTCAAAACTCAGAAGATGCCTACGGCTTAATCAATTCAATGGCATCGGTATTTCGTGGAATGCCATTCTGGAGCACTGGGACGCTGACAGTTGGTCAAGATAGACCGCAAGATCCAGCATATCTTTTCAACCTGTCAAATGTATCTGAGCCAGGTTTTCAGTATTCAGGCTCAAGCGTAAAAACCAGGCCCACGGTTGTAATTGTAAAATACTTTGATCTTGATATTAGAAATTATGCCTGGGAGCCCGTAGAAGATCAGGCAGGAATTTCAAAGTATGGAGTAATTAAGGCGGAAATTGAAGCTTACGCCTGCACATCACGGGGCCAGGCTCATAGGTGGGGGCAATGGTATCTAGCCGCCGAGCAGGAAGTTTGCACCTTTACAACTTCAGTTGCCGAAGGTGTGATTCTGCGCCCTGGCCAGGTGGTAGAAATCTGCGATCCAATGCGGGCTGGCGCTCGCCGTGGGGGGCGGATCTCAGCGGCCACAGTATCGGCAATCACCGTAGACGATGCGACCGGACTGGTGGCGTCAAATACCCCCATGTTGAGCGTGATCCTGCCAGACGGAACGGCTCAAGCCAGACCCGTACCCGTAGCTGGGATCACGGGGAACGTGATCAGCGTGAGCACGCCATTTAGCGCGGCGCCAAATTCAAACAGCATCTGGAATTTTGAAACATCCACCCTGCAGTCCACCACATGGCGGGTGCTGTCGGTTATGGAACAGGACCAGTGCCAATACGCCATCACCTGCCTGGCCTATGACGCATCGAAATACGCCAACATCGAAAACGGCACGCCACTGCAGCCGCGCACGGTCACAATCCTCAACGACATTCCGGCGGCGCCTACCAGCTTGAATCTCACAGAGGCGTTGTATTCCTACCAGGCACAGATTCGTTCAAAGGTGATCGTGAGCTGGAAGGGAGTCCAGGGAATCAGCCAGTACCTAATCAAATGGAGAAGCGCAAGCGGCAGTCAACCCGGCAACTGGACACAAATCACAAGGCAACAGCAGGATTACGAAATCCTGGACATCACGCCAGGATATTTTGAGATCAATGTCTACAGCGTCAATTCTGGCGGTCAATCTTCCGCCACATCGCTGTCTGGATCCATCACCGCCCTGGGCAAGGTCGCACCGCCTAGCAACGTCACCGGATTCACCGCCACCCTGGACCCAAGTGCTGGAGTAACGCTGAGCTGGGATCCGGTCACCGACCTGGACCTGCAGGGGTACGAAATCTGGCAAGGGCCCGGCTGGGGCAGTGGAACCAAGCTGGGATTATTTAGTGCTACCAGCAAGAAACTGGCCATGCCTACCGCTAGCTCCACGACCTGGTGGATTAAGGCGCTCGATACCAGCGACAGCTACAGCACAACAGCGGCCAGCGCAGTGCTCACGGTTGGCGGAGCTGCGGCACCAACAACTAGCGGGTCATTTGCTGGGGAAAATTTCACCCTGAATTGGGGAGCGGTGAATGGCAGCTTGACCACGGCGGTTTATGAAGTGCGGTACGGAACCACCAGCAGCACTTGGGCAACAGCCACAAGCTTGGGCACGGTTAAAGGCACCACTCTGACCACTAAAGCGGCATGGTCCGGCGTGCGTCGGTTCTTTGTGGCAGCGGTTGACATCATCGGCACGGTGGGAACCTCAAATTATTTCGACGCCATTGTGGTTGAGCCAACCCAGCCAACCATTGCCGCCCAGGTGATCGATAACAACGTTCTGCTGCAGTGGAACGATTGCACCCAAACGCTGCCAATTGCTTCTTACGAACTGCGAAAGGGGGCGACATGGGCAACGGCCACGGTGATTGGGTCCAAGCAAGGACGGTTCACTTCCGTTTTTGAAGTAGTCAGCGGATCATTTACTTACTGGCTTGCGGGCACTGATTCCAGCGGCAATTACGGCACTCCCGGCAGCATCACCACAACGGTCAACCAGCCGCCTGATTACGTGCTGAAGCTCGATTTCATTAGCACGTTCAGTGGCAGCAAAACCAACGTCACTATGGACGGTGGCGCCCTTGTGGCCTGCGTCAACACCAGCGAAACGTGGCAGTCGCATTTCACCAGCCGCAGCTGGAGCACACCGCAGGATCAGATCAACGCGGGGTTTACTTACTTCGCCATGCCATCACAGACCACTGGGCAATATTACGAAGACATCGACTATGGAACTGTACTGGTTGGCTCAAAAGTCACGATGACTCTAACCAGTTCCAGCATTGCTGGTGCTACCACCATTACCCCCACAATCAGCACCAAGAAACTTTCAACCGATGCCTGGACTGTTTACGCCGGGTTGTCGTCAGTCTTTGCCACCGACTTCCGCTACGTCCGGGCGCAATACGATTTTGCGTCTGCTGGTGGAGACGACCTGCTGCAGATTACTGGCCTAAACGTCAAACTGGATTCCAAGCTCCGCAACGATTCTGGTACTGGCACGGCTGTATCAACAGATAGCGGCGGCACGGTAGTGTCGTTTAACGTGGCGTTTATTGACATTGATAGCATCTCAGTAACACCACTGGCGACTACTTCTGTGGTGGCCGTCTACGACTTTGTGGATGCACCAAATCCCACATCATTCAAGGTGCTTTTGTTTAATAGCTCGGGCACTAGAATTAGTGGAGCATTCAGCTGGAGCGCTAGGGGAGTCTGATGGCTGATTGGTCACTGCCAACACTGAGTAGCACCTACACCAATTTCCTGTCGCAACTGCAGGCAAGAGACACTGATCTAGCACTTCAGTTTGATGGCACAACCAGCAGCAATATCCCCACCGGTGCAATCCGTTGGACCAGTTCAGCCAATACCTGGCAGAAGTGGAGCGGCTCTGCATGGGGTGCCCTGTCGAGCACGTTTGCATTCCCGGCAATTACGGTTTCAGGCGTTGCGACACTGACGGGTGGCGGCACCAGCATCACACCAGCAACCGATAACAACACCACCAATATCGCCACAACGGCGTTTGTGATTGGCCAGGCATCGGGTACGGCGCCGGTCATGGATGGCACGGCAGCGATTGGCAGCTCTCTGCGCTATGCCCGCCAGGATCACGTCCACCCGACGGATACGTCGCGGGCACCACTGGCCAGCCCCAGCTTTACCGGCACCGCAAGCTTTGCGGGCGATGTCAACCTGACAGGCACCGGGTATTTGGATCTGCCTGCTGGCACGACAGCGCAACGTCCTGGCTCTCCTAGCCCAGGGATGGTCCGCTACAACAGCAGCCTAAGTCAATTCGAGGGGTACGGCAGCACATGGGGCGCTATCGGTGGTACAACCAGTGGCGTCAATGTCCTGATCAACGGCAACCCAATCATCAACCAGCGGGGTTACGTCTCAGGCACTGCCACTTCAGCAGCCAATCAATACACCCTGGACCGTTGGCGGGTGGTGACATCGGGGGAGTTCATCACTTGGAGCGATTCCGCCAACGTCCGCACGGTGACCGCTCCATCAGGAGGCGTAGAGCAAGTAATCGAAGGACTCAACCTATTAACTGGCACGTACACCCTGAGCTGGACCGGTACAGCCGTTGCAACGATTGGTGGCGCATCAGTCAGCAATGGGGGGACCGTATCAATTACAGGCGGCGCTGATACAACCCTTAGATTCAGCAGCGGCACATTCTCAAAAGCTCAGCTTCAGCTCGGTAGTTTTGCAACTTCTTTTGAGCAACGGCCGTATGCGGCTGAGCTAGTACTTTGCCAAAGGTATTACCATCAAAATGGATACGTCCGCATTCGTGGATACTCCAGCTCTGGTGCTATCTCAGGCAATATCTATTTTCCTTGTCCAATGCGGATTGCGCCGTCGTGGTCGCTCATAACCACTGGGACTACATCAAATGCCGCATCGTTGAATTTTGTTAATGCGACTACCACATCTATTGGCTGGGATTTGACCCCTGCAGCCGTTGGCATGGCGAGCGTTTATGACTTTATTTACGCTGCGTCCGCCGAGCTGTAACCCATGGCTGTGAAAGCAAAGACGGGGACGGCATCCTTGCAACGTAAAGAACCCATCCCTAAGTTGACCAATCAAGGCCAGGGCAAGCGTTCACGGCCTAACCACGGGCGCAAAAAGCTCAGAGGCCAAGGGCGTTAAAGCAACCTAAATTTCTTCAGCAGATCCACCAATGGCTGGAGTTGCTTCAACCTGTCATCAATGCTCACCAGCAAGATCTCGATCCGCTTGATCCTAGCGATCACGTCATCAACGCGCCCGGTTAATGGGGATGCAGCCTGTTCCAATTCAGCGCCAAACATCTTGCCTAGATCCATGGTGCAACAAGGCGTTTAGAAAAAATCTACTGATGGGCTGAGTAACCTGTTCTTAGAGTTCTCGCATCGGCAATGTCCCCTGATCTGCTCAGTGCCGTTTGTAGCGTGCTGGTCGTGCTACTTGCAGGGTCAGAGGCATTTCCGCTCACCAAGAGAATCAAAGCTAACAGCTGGGGGCAACTGCTGATCGCGGTTGTTCGTGCTATCGGTTCCCAGAAGCGCAAAGCCTGAAGTGGTTGAGTTGCTCGCGGCGGTAATTGGTGCAAGCGTTGGCATTGCTGCTAGCGGCTTGGGTGGATTCATTCGCCGTGATAACGAGTCGGCAATTGCCGTAGCGCGACTGACGGCAGCATGTGACCACATTGCCGAACAGGTCAGCCTCATGCGTGAAGAAATCAAGCAAGACAGGCAAGAGCTATACCCACGCATCAATCAAATCGAAAACCGCCTAACCAAGCTTGAATCCCACTAATGAGTAAAACACCCGTTCGCCTGCTTGACCTGTTCAAATACTTTCGGAGCCTGCCCCATCAGCTCGCCGCTATCACTGAGCTAGAAGCTGTCATCCCTGCAGGTGTCTTGGATCGGGAGCAGACATGGTTCAAGACCTGGAGTCAAGCAGGCAAGCAATCCAACCCAACCCCCGCAACCCCTGGGATGGTGGGCCCCACCAAGATGCCAGCAAACTTTGGCTTCAAACCAGGCGACACCCATCTCCTGGTCAACGATGCCAGTCAAAAAGCCACCGCATATGCCTATGACGGGAGCAAGCTTTGGGAAGTGCCCTGTCTAGCCCGTGGGCAAGGTGCTGATAATTCCTGGGACCAGAACAGCGAAGACACCCCCCCTGGCCTTTACAAGCTTGGGCAGGTCTACAACGATTACAAACGCTATGGCGTAAACGCACCATGCACCCGCGAAACCCTTGCCTATGGCTGGATCAGCTTTGATCTGGTGGAGCTAGAAAACCAGGAAGCCAAAGTCGGTCGCGCTGGGGTAATGATTCATGGTGGGGGCACTGGTTGTGGGTGGCCTGGTGCTTGGGCTCCCATGCAAGAACTCAGATCAACGCAGGGTTGCGTGCGAATGCACAACATTGACCTTCGCGACAAGCTCCTCCCCCTGGTCAATGCCGGAACCGTATTTGTCAGCGTTTATCAAGAGCGCTAGAGCAACATGGCAACCCCTTGGCAATGCACATGCAATCAAACCGAAGCATGGCCTGCCATAGCTGCTGATGCCTAGACACCAACCCATTACCCGACACCTCCCAGAGTGGGCCATTGGCGCCTTGAATCAACTCAATGCATGGGTCAGCAGACTGATTGATATTGGTTTCTTCCATCATGGCTTGGGGTAAGTGGATGTGCCCGAATCTCAGTCTGGCGGCAGAGCTAGCCCTAGAAGCTCAAAAGCGTGCCATTCAAACCGAAGGCATAAAACGACCAGAAGCATTGGCGAAACTCTGCTGTCAAATGCTAGAAAACGATGCCCGCAGAATTCTGATCATTAACGGTGCCGTCAAACGTATTGCTGAGCTTGAATGCGAACTAGGAATGATGGCTGAAAATGATTACCAAAACGAAGGCTGAAGGACTAACCCAAGATCTTTGCGCCGTCTAGCCACACTTGGTTTTTGTTGCTTTACTGGGGTTGTTATAGTCAATGTGTCAATAATTTCAAGTTGATTGAGTTCTACATAACCGGTTGACAATGGTGGCGGCAAAGGCTTTGGGTGGTTGTCTGGTTGCGTCGTATTTGCTAACCATTTCAAGCGCATTTTTGCTTCCCTTAACTGCTTAGATGCTTGCGCAGTATTGACACCCATTTCTTTTGCCATGTCAGTAATGGTTCGAGCTTCTTGCCCTAAACCAAATACCCCTTCAATCAAGAATCGCTGACGTGAATTGAGTTCTGATAAATGACCAAGCAATTCTTGAATTGCATCAGCTTCCTCAAGTTGCTCAAAATGTTCATCAATATCTAATCCACTATTATCAGCAATTAAATCACCTATTGTTGACATGCTTTCGCTACTATTGGCGTATGCGTCAAGAGAAAGGCAGAACTGGCCACGCGTGATGATTTGCTCAAGTTCTTCTGTCGTGACTTCTAAAGCCTGTGCCAGCTCGTTTTTTGTCGGGCTGCGGTGCAATTCTTGAACCAAACGCCTAGTTGCCACCGCCAATTGATACAGCTTTTGAGTTGCGCTAGAAGGAAGCCGAACGATTCTGATAGCGGTTTCACAATGACGTGAAATACCTTGACGAATCCACCAATAGGCATAGGTGGAAAATTTGTAACCTCTTGTGGGATCGTACTTTTCAACCGCACGTACCAAGCCAATGTTTCCTGCTTGAATCAAATCCATATAATCACTAGCTGGCACCTTATGCAGATATTTGTTTGCTACCGTCACCACCAATCGCAAGTTAGCTTCCACCATTCGATTTTGTGCACGTCTCCCGCGACGTTCTAATACTGGCGATGGGTTCTCATCATTTAACCAATTTTGAACCGTGGTTCCTAGCGTAATTTCTTCCGCAGCGGTAAGCATGGGCACCCGCTTGATTTGCTTGGAATACCAGTTGGCATCTGAGGTGTTCATGTTGTCGTGACGTGTTCCTCGTGATGTCCCTGCGTAGAGATAACGGTCAGCAGCACGCCAGGGGCCTCGTCGGCCAGTGCCCAACGCTTGGACGCATTAACCGAGATGATTTGCGAATCGTTCAAAATCAAGCCAGCTTGCTCAAGTGAATCAAAAACAGCGCGGGCACATTTATCTAGATCAGGCTTGGTTGCTTTATGGGCAGGCGCTGAGGGCAGAAGTGCACCATGTCGGTTGAAATGTCCCTTGTTTCGTGGAAAACGAAAGGTCATTGCGCATGACACAGCAGCGCGTGGATTCCAACCCTCAGGCCGTGCATCACGAACCTCCGAGATAACCATGTGCCGCCAAAGCTTGAGTGAGGCATCGTTTTGATACCTCAAACCGTGACCATCACCTCGCGAAACAAGGGAACCTTGTGACACCGGCAACCCGATGACATTACAAGTGAAGGCGTTGTTATTGCCTTGGCAGTCAGCATGGACAAGGAGTTCAGTCATCAGAATGGGAGATCAGTTTCGTGCTTAAGCGGGCTGAAACTTCCTTTCTGGCCCCAAAGACCACCCCAAAGAGTGAAGCCGGTGACTTCCTCGAAATCGTTTGGGCCTTTGTATACCCTTATTTTGCTCGAATTGCGTTCTGCATTTTCAGCAGCAGTAATCAACCAATTTGCGGCGGCAATGGCCTGTTCAGGGGTGAAATCGACGGAAATGTTCTGTTCGGGGGACTTTTCAGTTTTACGGTTGCGGTTGTCGGTAATACGAAAGGAAGCTTTGAATGCAGGATCAGCCATCGGTTAGTACGGGGTGGGTGGTAATGAGCTGTTTGATTGCCCTATTAAGAGAGCAATCGTTTGCTTTTGCGTAGGCGTATAGCGCGGCGGTTTCAGGAGGATCAAGTTTGAAGGAAAACTTGCACCTGTTTTTCCACGATTGCGGATCAGGGTAGGCGTTTCGATCTTCTAGGGCTTTAAGGACTTCGGATCGATAGGCTTCCCAAATCTCAAGGTCTTGACGTTCGACAGCTTTTCGCATTTGAGCATCAGTCATTGGCAACCTCCCATCCAAATGGGTATGTGGATGGATCGCAAGTCATTTCAAGAGTCATCACCTGAATGTCAGGTTCAATGTCTGTAATTGCCTTGGCGCGTTCCATGGCTGCTTGCACTGTGGTGTAGCTCAACGCCAACGCATAATCCTGCGTGTAATAACTGGTGATTTCAGGCGGCTTCTTGCTGTGATCTGCAATCCAACCCTTGGGTGTAGCTAATAGGTAGCGGGTCACTTTGATTGAAGGGTTCAAGGATTGCAAGGCAGGAACGCAGGGCTGTTTCAACGGCGCGACCATCTCCGTAGGTAACAAATTTTTCAGTGAAAAAGCTTTTGTTGGTGGCACGGTGTTGTTCATCAATGGCATCACGAAGGCAGTCGATCAAAACGGGGATGGCTGGTGTCACTCGTCTAGGGAGTCGTTTCTGGGATGCTTTTCATGGATGTGGCCATTGCCTCTTGACACAGTTGGAGGTGATAAAGCACCGGGCTGTTGGGGCTGGGAAACTTGCGCAGATAGTGCAAGCCAGCTTCAAAAATTCCTAATGATCGCCAGCGAAACAATGTTTTCTCTGACACTCCTAAAAAGTCAGAAGCGGCCCGTGCGTTTGCCCATGGTGATGCGTGTGTCATTGATCTAGGGTGTTGCAAAGATCGGTGAGGAATGTCACGTCGGCTGGGGTTTGAATGTGATCAGCGACGCGCTTGGCAGCAGGCAACAAGTTTTTGTGTTTCTTGAATGCCTCGATTACTTCTTCGCGTTTTGGGTGTTTAAGGATCCGTTGCTGGATTACGGCGATGTCGGACTGATCGGCAAAGACCACCGCAACTTCCTTTTTGGGTAGGGGTGCTGCAGCCTTTTTCTCCTGCGCAGGGGTAGCGCTTGCAGGCACGGGCTTCGTGGGTTCTGGGGCTGCCTTCTCCTCGCGGTGGGGGTTCTCCACCTCTTCCTTTGCCCACAGCTCGTAACCCAGGCCAAACGTGAACGCCGCTGCAGCGCATAGAGCACGGCGGTGGGTATCGCTCAAGGTGCGGGCAGAAACCTTGTCGAAGGCAATCGGCTCATTGCGGTTCCCCATCGCAGGGAATGGAAACTCAGCGGTTAGCTGGTCCTCAGGGCCTGAGAAATAACCGACCACATAGGCAGTTCCATCAGGTGCCTGCCAAATCAAGGATCCTGCGTCGGTGGGCTGCAGGTGAAACTCCCACCCTGGGGCTTGTTCGTGGAGCAGGTGAGCCACCTTTGCCCAGTTGACATAGGAAGCCGCGTAGCTCCCGCTGCCCTTGGTATCGATGTCGGCTTTGGTGATGACACCAGCGAGGTTGGGGATTGTCATTGGCGAAGGGCTTTTGTGGCTAGTGCAAGGTTGTCGGACATGTCCTGTAGTCGGGTTAGCTCGTCAGGGCTAAAGCTGCAATGGCTATAGCTCTGGGCAATCGACTGGATAAACGCTCGTGCCTTTGTGATGCAATCTGCTGCGTCTTCAAAGCAGGCCATAGCGCGGTCGTGTAGGTCAGACCCCACTGGGGCTGGAACTTTGTGCATGTAGAAATGGTGCTGCAGAGGTGCAGCAAATCAGCGGCCCCCACAGGGTATACCCATACCCCCAAATAGCGCAAGTGGGGGGGGGGGGGGGGGGGGGTCGTGAGTTGTCTATAAAACACACCCGCCGGGGCCACCCCCTTTTTCC
>Ga0114978_10002969_pt1 | contig 13949 bp, 17 predicted proteins | sample S_140212_EF_Meta_FD_87027 | JGI IMG/M metagenome (GOLD analysis project Ga0114978, IMG submission 87027) | Freshwater microbial communities from Lake Simoncouche, Canada to study carbon cycling - S_140212_EF_MetaG | ecosystem: Environmental > Aquatic > Freshwater > Lake | place: Lake...
CTGCCTGGCCAACGACAGATCATTGTGGTCGACGATGACGCCTACGAAGGCTACGTACGCTCGAAACCCGTGCCCTGTGCCTCGCTGCTGCCTGATGACTTGGCCTGGATTTTTTATACCAGCGGCACGACCGGCGTCCCCAAAGGCGCGATGCTGTCGCACCGCAACCTGATCAGCATGAGCTTGCAATATGGGGCTGATGTCGATTGCGTGCGTCCTGGTCAAACCATGCTGCATGTCGCACCGCTCTCGCATGGCGCGGGGCTCTATGCTCTGCCGCATTTATTTGGCGGTGGTCATCAAGTGATTGAAGAGAGCTTCAGCACCGACCTGGTCTTTGAAGCCTTGCAACAGTATCCAGATGTCACCTTGTTTGCTGCGCCCACTATGCTGTCGCGCATGATTCGCTCGGCTGAAGGTATCAAAAACCCCGCAGGCAACTTGCTGACCGTGTTTTACGGCGGCGGTCCGATGTATGTCAGCGACTTGGTGCAAACACTTGATTTACTTGGCCCCCGCCTGGTACAGATTTACGGGCAAGGCGAAAGCCCTATGACCATGACCGCGCTGTCAAAAATGGATCACGAAGGGCCGCGAGATGACGACCACATGGCGCGCTTAGCGTCTTGCGGCACGGCGCGTACCGGCGTTGAAGTGCGTGTCGTCGGTGAAGATGGTAAAGAGTTGCCCCCTGGTGAACTGGGTGAAGTGGTGTCACGCAGTGACACCCGTATGCTGGGCTACTGGAATAACCCCAAAGCCACGGCGTCAGCCATCAAAGACGGTTGGCTCTGGACGGGTGACATCGGCACCATGGATGCAAAAGGTTATCTGACACTGCGCGATCGCTCAAAAGATATGATCATTCGTGGTGGTTCAAATATTTATCCACGCGAAATCGAAGAGGTCTTGTTACGTCATCCTGCCTTAGCAGAAGTGTCAGTGGTGGGTCGCGAAGAGCCCGACCTCGGCGAAGAGCCGGTTGCCTTTGTGGTGGTCAAGCCTGGCATGACGATCACGACCGACGAAATGGATACCTTGTGTTTGGACAACATGGCGCGCTTTAAGCGACCACGCGAATACTTTTTTAGTGACGATTTGCCAAAAAATAATTACGGAAAAATTCTTAAAACAGAGCTGCGTAAGCAACTCGCCAAAGGAAAATAATCATGCGTGACGTCTTTGTAGCGGGTATCGGCTCGACCACCTTCGGCAAACATATTGCCACGCCAATTGAATCGTTAGCCGTTGAGGCCGCCGCACGTGCCATTGTTGAATCGGGTATCGACCGCGAGCGCATCGGTGCCTTGTATTTGGGTAACTTCATTAGCGGCCCGCTCACTGGCAAAGAGGTCTTAGCGGGCATCGTAGGTGAGCGCTTAGGGTTGGGCAACATCCCCTGCACCAAAGTCGAAGGCGCTTGCGCCTCGGGCGGCATCGCTTTTAGGCACGCCTGGATTGCGATCGCCAGCGGCATGTGCGATGCCGTGATGGTGGTGGGCGTTGAGAAAATGACCCATGCTTCAACCGCTGAAGTGACCTCGGCCCTGAACTGCGCCATGGACAACGAAAACGATGGGCCAAGCGGGCTGACGTTTCCAGGCCTCTTTGGCATGGCGTGGCGGATTCATGCCAACCAATACGGCACCACACGTGAAGACATCGCTGCAGTCGTCATCAAAAACAAAGCCAATGGTTTGAAGAACCCCTTGGCACAAATGGGGGCCTCACTAACCCTTGAGCAAATTTGTGCGTCAGCCATGATCGCAGACCCCTTGCAAATGTTTGACTGCTGCCCCGCAAGCGACGGTGCCGCGGCGATCGTACTGTGCGCCGAGCCCTTGTTATCCAGCCAAGCGCGACAAAACAAAATTCGTGTGCTGGCCTCGGCTCAAACTAGTGGCTCACCTCGTATCGCCAATCACCCCGACCTGTGTTCGTTTGAAGCCACCGTCACCGCCGCACAAAAGGCCTACGAACAATCAGGGCTTAAAGCCAAAGATATTGACGTTTGCGAATTACATGATTGCTTTTCAATCGCCGAGATTATCGACAGCGAAGACTTAGGCCTGGTGCCACGCGGCCTGGGCGGTAAATGGGCTGCCGAAGGCCGCACCGGTATGCAAGGTGATGTCGCGATCAACCCAAGCGGTGGTTTGCTGGCGAAGGGGCACCCCGTGGGCGCCACCGGCATTGGTCAAATCTACGAAGTGGTCAAACAGTTACGTGGCGAGCACACCAATCAAGTCGCTAATGCGCGCATCGGTATGACGCACAACCTAGGTGGCACTGGCGTTGCCTGTACCGTGAATATTTTAGGGCGCGATTAATCATGTCGAACTCAACCCTTGTTAAACCAGAGCTGCTGACCTTTCACCAATGCGCTCAGTGCGGCACCTTGGATGCAGCTTGCATTAACACCTGCGCGAAATGCTTGGCCAGCGAGATGAATCCCGTACAGATTGCCGGCATCGGTAAGTTAGTGAGCTGGACCACTGTGCGTAAACCGCCTTTGCGTTTCAAGGCCGACGGTATGTATCATGTTGGCGTCTTTGACCTAGATAATGGCTTTCGGGTCACCGGTCGGTTTTTGCCCGAAGACGGCGACCAGTTGGGCGACCGTGTTGTTGCCGTACCTACCACCGTGACCGAGCCCACAGGCCCCGTCACACCCACCTTTCGAGTGCAAAAGAATGTCTGATATTTCTTATGAAAAGCATGGCGCCGTGCGACTGATCACTATCAATCGCGCTGACAAAATGAATTCGCTAACGTTTGAAGCCAACGACGACCTTGTGGCCGCCTGGCATGAGTTTGATAACGATGAGTCAGCGCGCGCTGCGGTGATCACCGGCGCTGGCGATAAAGCCTTTTGCGCAGGCGCTGACTTAAAAACCTACACCATGGATTTTGCCCGCGCACCGGCTCAAGAGTTTCGTAAAAAATATACCAACGGCCCAGGCATTGGCGGCATCACGCGCAACCTTGATATCGACAAACCCATTGTCGCCGCCGTCAACGGTTTTGCGATTTCGGGGGGCTTTGAATTGTCGCTGGCTTGCGATCTGCGTTTTTGCTCACCCAACGCTGAGTTTGCCCTGCAAGATGCCAAATGGGGCTTTCATGCCTGCGATGGCGGGCTCATTCGGTTACCCCAAATTATCGGCATGGGCCACGCCATGGAGATCATCTTATCGGGCGAACGGGTCGATGCCGAGCATGCCTATCGCATCGGCCTGGTCAATCGCATTTATCCACAAGCAGAGTTACTGCAAAAGACCTTGGATTACGCTGCCATGCTAGCGACACGTGCGCCTTTGTCGCATCGCTTTGCCAAAGAAGTGGTGCGCCGCTCAATGGGTATGCATATGGACGAGGCCTTGAAATGGGAATCGCGTTCGTTTAGAGATGTGGCCTTTACTGCAGACCTAGAAGAAGGTGTCGCCTCGTTCAAAGAGCGTCGCGACGCTAAGTTTAAGGGTAATTAGGGGTATGTATTTGTAAAAAATCGTAGTAAAGTTTTGTGCAAACATCAGGCTATAGAAACGAAAAACACAGTAGGCCTGATAAACAGTTTTGCACGAGCATCTAGCCTGATAGGCGAATATCGCAGCGGGCCTGATATAAATTGTTGTACAAGCATCTAGCCTAATAGACGAAAATCGCAATAGGCCTGATGAAAAATATTAATCCGGAGACAAAAAATGAAGACAGCCTTCAAACGCAGCATCTGGCAAGTCGCACTCGCCTCAGCCTTTATCACCTGCGCAGCCACGTCGCTTGCGCAAGTCAAAGTGGGTGTCATCCAAGGCCTAAGCGGCCCACCCGCGATTGTTGACTTTGGCGAGTCGTACCTACAGGGCATTAAGCTTGCACTCAAAGATTATCAGGCCGCCGGTGGCAAGACAAAAATTGAACTAGTTGTCTATGACGACGAAGCCAATCCACAACGTGCAGTGTCGCTCGCGCAGCGCTTGATTCAAAATGACAAAGTGCCTGTCGTCATTGGTACGGTCAGCAGCGGCAACGTGTTGGCGATGGCACCGATCTTGCAAAAAGCTGGGATCCCCTTAATGGCGGGCCCCGGCATTGCCACCAACATCACCACCCAATTCATTAACGAAAAGCCCAGCTATATTTTCAGATGCTCAATGGTCGAGAAGTTTCAGATCGATCAGATGCTTGATTGGGGCGCAAAAACCTTCAAACGGATCGGCTTAGTGCATTCGACCACGGGCTATGGCAACTTCGCAGCCAAAGAGATCCAAGAGGGTCTCAAAAAGCGTGGTGTCGAATTAGTCGCCATTGAAGCTGCAGCACCAGGTGTTAACGACCTGACCCCGCAAATGGTCAAGCTGCGTGATGCCAAGGCTGAATTGGTCTTGAATTTTCACGAGTCGTTTGAGTTGCCTTTCCGCCCAATGCCACGCATCAACTACAAGCCTGTTGTGGCGGGTAACTGGGGTCTGTCATCGCAAAAGGTTCTTGAAATCGTAGGGAAAGACGCGATCGAAGGCACGGTCATGGGTCAGGCACTTGATGTCGGCACTGCACGCGCCAAAAGCTTTGATGAGCGCATGCAAAAAGAATACGGTAAAGACTACCGTTGGCCTGTCGTGACGTCGTTAGGGTACGACGCTGCGCAAATCGTCTTTAAGGCCGTTAACCAAGTCGGCAAAGCAGACCCAGAAGCGATTCGCAATGCCATCGAAAACATCTCTGGCATTGAAGCGGTTTCGGCAACACCTGCCAAGCCCTTTAGCCCGACTGATCACGAATGCCTTGACTACGAAAACGTCTTCTTAGGCGTCTGGAAAAATGGTGTTGTTACCCGTTTGAAATACTAAGATGGAGCTCGGCAACCTGATCCAGGTGCTGTCGGGCGGCCTGGCGATGGGGGCGATTTACGTCCTCGTCGCGCTTGGCCTCTACATCACCCACCTCACGACTCATCGCGTCAACTTCGGGCAAGGCGACTTTTTAATGGTAGGGGCATTTTTGCTCTTGCTGTTTCGCAAGCTCGACATCCCACTTGGCTTAGCCGTTATCGCGGTTCTGGTCATTCTGGCTGTCATGGGCTGGTTGTTAGATCGCGTCGCGATCCGACCACTTGACCGCAAAAAAGATACCTTGATTGGTGCCTATTCATGGATGCTGACCACCGCAGGCGTTGCGTTGATCTTGCAAAACGTGATCGAGCTTGGCTTTGGCAAAACTTCACAATATTCAGCCCCACTGTTTAGCTCAAGACGTGACGAAGTTGTGCAGGTCTTGGGTGCAGGGTTGTTCTTAGAAGAAATTTTAGTGATTGTGGCCGCGGTATTAATCGTCGGTCTCTTTTACGGCTTTATGTTTCATTCACGCTGGGGCAAGGCGATTCAGGCCGTCGCGTTTAATCCAGAGGCGGCCATGCTACTGGGCATTCATACCAACCGCGTCAAAGTTGGGGTGTTTGTGATTGCGTCGATCTTGGCTGCGGTCGCCGGAGTACTGATCGGCCCAATCGTCACCATCAATCCACAGATGGGTTTGGTACTGACGATCAAAGCCTTGATCGTAGCCGCAATTGGCGGCTTCGCAAACCCGGTGGGCATCTTGATTGGTGGGATTTTGTTTGGCGTGTTCGAATCGATTTCAAATTATGTTGATTCTGGCTTTGGTGACTTATACCCCCTGTTGGCGGCGTTAATCATTATTGCGATCAAACCTTCTGGTCTGTTTTCAGAGAGGAGCGCAGATGTCAGATAACACTCTGCAGGCGCGCACGTTGCAAGCGCGCCCCTCAAACCGCTTGCCTTACGCCATCGCGATCGCGATATTTTTGTTATTGCCCTGGCTGCCGGTCAATGGGTTCTACATCTTTTTAGCGCAAACGTTTTTCTATACCGCGATTGCCGTCACGGGTTTGAATCTGTTGTTGGGTTTATCTGGCCAAATGTCGATTGGCCAGGCGGGCTTTTATGCGCTGGGGGCCTATGGCTCTGCACTGACTTCACTTAAGTTGGGTTGGCCTGTCCCTTTGTCGATCACCTTTGGCGTCTTGATTGCCGCCATCGGGGGTGGCTTAGTTGGCGTCTTTGCGTTGCGTACCCGTGGTTTGTATTTAGCCATGACCACGCTCGCCGTTGGCTATATTTTGGATATCGTTGGGCAACGCTGGATCAGCTTGACCGGTGGCGCGATGGGCTTATCAGGGGTGCCAAGCCTTGATCTCGGCTTTCCTAAAATGTCAGCCACTGTGTTCTTTTACGTGTCGGGTGCCAGCCTGATTATCGTGCAGCTGCTGGCTGACTTTATTAATCAAAGTCGGCTCGGGCGCAATCTACGTGCGATTCGTGAATCAGAAGTCTTTGCCGCGTCAGTGGGCGTTGACGTCAGCCTCTGGAAAGCCGCCATCTTTGCCTTTGCTGCAGCCTTGGCCGGCTTGGGTGGTGCGTTTTTTGCACACCAGTCTGGGTATGTGGGCAGTGATGCATTTTCAGTGCGTTTAAGTATCGCCCTCTTAATCGCTACAGTTGTCGGCGGCCTGGGCACTAAGACTGGGCCCTTGCTGGGCACCTTGATCTTAATGGCGATTGTTGAGGTGATTGCGGATATTCATAAATATGGCTTGCTGATTTATGGCTCGATTTTATTAATCGTGCTGCTGGCGTTGCCGAAAGGTGCGGCAGGTTTGATTAGTAGTCTGGCGCTGCGGTTTAAAGGGGGTACATCTTTAAGCGGTACGAGTGCCAACGCAGCGGCGTCAGAGCTTGCCCCAGCTACCTCTAACACCGGCGCACTGCCTATGCAGCAAGGCGACAATACCTCGCTTAGCATTCAAGGTATCAGCAAAAGCTATAGCGGCCTAAAGGCCGTTGATCAAGTCTCAGTCGAGGTCAAGCCAAACACAATTCACGGCTTGATCGGCCCCAATGGCGCCGGAAAATCCACCATCATCAACATGATTGCAGGCATTTATCGTGCGGATGAGGGCTCAATCCACTTGGGCGAGCTTGATCTGTCTTCGCTGGATATTGCCAAGCGCGCCAACTTAGGTTTAGCGCGTACCTTTCAAAACCTTCAACTCATCGAAGGCGTCTCGGTACTCGACAATGTGCTGTTAGGAGTCGCCCACAAACATTCATACGGCAAAGATTTTGTCACATTCATAGCAGGCGGTGAACTTGAAGGTGACGAGCGCAAAGAGGCTTTTGCCATCTTAGAGTTTTTTGGGCTTGCACAGTTTGCAGATCGTCTACCTACACAATTGCCCTACGGCCACCGCAAGCTCATTGAGCTCGCCCGCGCGATTGCACAGCGGCCAAAAATGCTGTTGCTTGATGAGCCGATTGCAGGGATGAATACCCAAGAAGCCAAGGCGATTGCGCAAGTCATCCGTAAACTGCGCGAACATGGCATCACCATCTTGCTGGTTGAACACAACATGGAGTTCGTGATGTCGGTATGCGACACGATTAGCGTGTTGAACTTTGGAAAGCTGATTGCCTGCGGCACGCCTGCAGAGATCCAGAATAATCCGGAAGTGATCGAGGCCTACCTTGGCACTGGGGCGAAGAAATGATTCACGCCAAAAACCTCTGCGCAAATATTGGCGCCAATCAAGTATTAAGAGATATCAGTCTTGATTTAGAGCCAGGCGAGATGCTTGCAGTAATCGGCGCAAATGGTGCCGGTAAAACATCCTTGTTACGCGCGCTATCTGGCCTCTTGCCGCTTGAGTCAGGCACGATCTCTTTCAACGGCCAAGGCACCGACAAGGTGCTTGCCCATCAGCTCGCGCGCGCCGGCTTAATCCACGTGCCGCAAGGCCGTCAGATCATTCCAGGCTTGTCAGTACGCGACAACCTCACGATTGGTGCCACCAACATCGGTTTAAGCCAAAGCGTGATTGCTCAACGCATGCAAGAGCAATGGCAGCGGTTTCCGGTGCTTGAAAAACGTCAAAAAATCTCTGGTAGTTCGCTATCAGGCGGCGAGCAACAAATGCTGGCGATTGCACGCGGCTTAATGATGCAACCCAAGGTCTTGATGCTAGACGAACCCTCGCTAGGTTTAGCGCCACAAATTGTGCAGTTGATTATGACAACACTGCGTGGCTTAGCCGATCAAGGTTTAGCGATTTTGTTAGTTGAACAAGTCGCCATGCTGGCGCTTGAATACGCCGATCGCGCCTTGGTGCTTCGCAACGGCGCCTGCGCCATGCAAGGCCAAGCCAAAGAGCTGTTGAATAGCCGCGAGCTGGTAAATAGTTATTTGTCGTGAGGCTTGAGCGATCCGCACATCTAGGCTCTGCGCGCAAATGTAAAAGATGTAAATAGCCAGCTCGCTTAAGCGGTCACGCACCATTTTGAAAACTATAATTGATTCTCGTTCAGAACACCCGAGCGAGTCAATCTCACTTCAATTTTTTCACTATAAATTGATCGTTTATCGATATTCGATATATACTATGATTCAATCGTTTTTTTGCAAAGACACTGAACTGCTATTTCTAGCAGGCACATCTAGACGTTTTGCTGGCATCAAAGCGATCGCTGAGCGCAAACTTCAGCAACTAGACTCTGCAATGACTTTAGAATTTTTAAGAGCACCGCCTGGCAACCATCTCGAACAGCTTTCTGGCAACCGCAAGGGACAGCACAGCATTAGGATTAACTTGCAATGGAGAATTTGCTTTAGCTGGACTGACTCTGGGCCTACAAATGTTGAAATTGTTGATTACCATTGAGTGAGGCAATATGAAAAAAAATGGACTACGCCCAATTCATCCGGGTGAAATACTGAAAGAAGATTTTTTGAAGCCACTCAACATGAGTGCACATGCGTTAGCGAAGGCGTTGCATGTGACACCAGCGCGCATCAATGAGATTGTTCGCGAAGAGCGTGGCATTTCAACAGATACAGCTCTAAGACTAGCCCGATATTTTGGGGGTGACGCACAGTCGTGGCTAAATTTACAGCAAACCTACGATTTGAAAATCGCCGAGAAAAATAGCTTGCGCGCAATTTTTAAAGAGGTGATGCCACTTGCGGCGTAACACTTTGAGCCCAGCACGCAATCGAAGCTCAAAGCTTCATTCTAGCTGACGGGCAAGTCGGCAGATGTGATCCATTTTTTTGGCACCGACTGTTCCGGGTGCGATCGGATTCAACGGGCCTGGCGTAGCGTCGTGACTAAGCACCATCCCCGCCGCCATATTTTCACTGTACTTAATGGTGGTTAGCACTTGCAACGTATCTGCGTGGCAATCATATCTAACAAGATATCCAATAGACTTCGCGTTGTCAGGCTGCGAAGGCACTTTGTAATCAAAGAGTTCGTAGACCTTTACCGTATTGCCAATTTTTCGAATTGCAGACTCGTAATAGTTTACGACCTCAGAATCTTTGTTAATCAGCACCCAATGAGCGTGTGCCGGCGTACACGCAATCAAACTTAAGGCTGCTAGCAATGTCTTCATTCTCACGCCTCTTCGCTATGTGATTCATGGATACGCCTAGTACTTCAAAGGTTGCATTAGTGACACCTTCAAAAAAAGGAAAGCTGCCATTCGTTCTGCTTTCCTGTTCTAGCAAATACCTTCTGAATACCTTACAGACTAGAGGACGCCTAAACAATCCCTGATTTAGAGGATATCCCGCTAAAAGTATTCTTGATAAAAAGTCATGAATATCTTCTGCGTACAAAAGTGCCTTTGCATCTTTGGTCAGATTGGATCTAAGCAATTAATGCGTAGTGCAGGATCAAGAAATGGTTTCGTTCGAAATTTTCCACGCAAATTTAGTTCGGCAAGTGGCAGAACTACTGAATATCGACGTAATGGGGCTCAACACCCATGAAATTTGGCTCGCCCTCCACGAGCACCACCCCGAGGCGGCACGCGTAACCACTGAACAATGGCTCAAACAAGACTTGCTTGAAGAGCATCTGTTGAGTATTGAACAGGCCAGCCCTCTGAACGGCGACTAAATGACCAACGAAATGTCAAAAACTTGAAATACCCCCTCTTTGGAGGGTACCTCATTAAAAGTATTTTTGCTACAAGGTATTTATTTTCCTCTGCTCACAAAAATGCCTTTGCATCTTTGAGCGGGCTAGATTCAGGCTTCTTTTAGTCGCGTGGGGTCACGAAATGGTGTCGTTCGAACATGTTCGCGAGTATCTACTCAGGCAACTGGCTGAACAGTTGACTATCGAAGTAGAAGGCTTTGATGTCTGGGATATTTGGCTCGCCATTCACGAGCGCTGCCCAGAGGCGGCTCGTATTGCCAGCGATCAGTGGACCAAAAAAGAGTTGCTCGACGAGCATCTGCGCAACATAGAGGTGCTGCGCACCCAAAACTACGACTGGGTCGCCAATCCGCATTTGTATGACCAGAACTATGGATATCGCTGGCGCACTCTGCAGATGCAAATGCAAGAGGCGATTGCCAAGCAAAAAAGCGCTGAACAAATGTGAGGTCACGCACGACCCACTGAATCGTGCCTAGCCATTCAATCAAAGCAGTCTTAATTGATAAATTTTAGGTATGCAACTGGCCTGAATAGCAGTTTAACTGCTCTCTAGGCTTGAGTGACCCGAGATTGCCTGAAAATAGCTATGTGAAAAAGCTCAAATTCTACGAATAACAACGGGTGAATCGACGGCATCACTTTTTGCACCACTGCCCTCTCCTCGTGAATATTCGAACACGACTTTTAGTCGTAATACTCAACCCCTTTCAACAACCCCTGCCCCTGCTCGTCATCGTGTCCAAACAAAACCGTAACGCCAGCGTTTTCGATTTTTCGGATCTCGCTCATTGAGTGACTTGAATGTTCAGGGCTCCAAGTGTTGCGGGGGTTGATATCCAAATCCAGATTTGCGCGCAAAGCCACAGCATCTGAGGCCAGTAAAAATGAGCCAGAGCGATCTAAGCCCACCAGCGCCGTTGTCATGCCCGGCGTATGGCCTGGCATAGGCAACAAGACGATACGCCCATCATTGAATACATCGCGCTGCTCGGTGATCGTTTCTGTGGGTAAGGAGTGTTTCCAATCCACGGCAAGATAGCCCATTTTTTCAGCTTCCATTTCGTTGGCAGCCTCAAGTTCTTTTGCATGGCAAATCACCGTTGCCTTTTTAAAAAACTCGTTACATCCACAATGATCAGAATGAAAATGTGAGTTCACCACCACGTCAATATCGCTTGGTTGCAAGCCGACTAGTGCCAACTGATCAATAAGGTTGTCTTCTGGCTTTGAAATTGGCACAATCGCCTTGGCGATCGAACCCCACCGGCCTGCAGCATCCGTTGTGGTTGAAGGATGACACCCTGTATCAAACAAGACATTACCTTCTGGATGTCGCAACAAATAACAATTCACCGGTAAGTCGATCAGCTCTGCCCGATCGGCATCCGGCATGTAAATACTTTTACGCAAGCGTAAACGGCCACCAGAGAGGATATGCATTTTCATATGCGGAGTGTCCTTCGCTTTAAGCTGGCGTGAGAAAGAATGAATACGAGACTAACGTTAATGTTCGACGACACCCAAGCCTGGCACGCGCAATAAGTCTGCGGCCTTGACCAATGACTCGGGTACAGGCACAGCTTTGTTGGTGGCCAAGTCAACATACACATGTACAAAGTACCCTTGCGCTGACGCTTGCATCTCATCATTTCTGAAGATACCGATTTCGTAGCGAATACTGCTATTACCAAGCTTGCCTAAGCGCATACCCACATGCACCGTATCCGGAAACGCCATTGAGCTGATAAAACGGCAATGCGTTTCAGCCACTAAGCCCACGTGCTTTGATTTCTGCAACTCAAGCACGCCCTGCTTGATCAAGAAGGCGGTGACTGCCGTATCAAAGTACGAGTAGTACACCACGTTATTGACGTGCGCAAAAACGTCGTTGTCTTTCCAGCGGGTTTCAATTTTATGAAAGTGTGCGAAGGCGTCACGGGTTTGGGCTGGGGCTCGGCTCATAATGTCTCTGTGTCGGTTTAATGAGAAGTATGATAACAAGGCTAGCAAGCTCATGACACACAGCAAGGCTGGCAAGCTCATAACACACAGGATAAGCCACCATGCTAAAGGTCTATGCCATCGACGGAATCACCCCTGTCGTTCACCCAACCGCGTACGTACACCCCACCGCCGTGCTAATCGGTGATGTCATCATCGGCGCGCGTTGTTATATCGGGCCCCTGGCGAGCTTGCGTGGCGACTTTGGGCGGATTGTGATCGAAGAAGGGGCCAACATTCAGGATAGCTGCGTGGTGCACGGGTTTCCAGATCGCGAAACCGTGGTTGAGGTCGATGGTCACGTCGGCCATGGTGCCATCTTGCATGGCTGCCGGGTTGAGCGTAACGCGCTGGTGGGGATGAACGCAGTGGTGATGGATGAGGCGGTGGTGGGCACCTGCAGCATCGTTGGGGCCTCGGCCTTTGTGAAAGCCGGCATGATCATCCCGCCGCGCAGCATGGTGTTGGGCGCCCCCGCCAAGGTCGTGCGCGAGCTGAAAGACCAAGAGATCGCCTGGAAATCAATGGGCACTGGTCAGTATCAATTGTTGACTGAACGCTGCCTGGCCACGATGCAGTGCGTGGATCCGCTCAGCGAAATTGAGCCCGACCGTAAAAAACTCAACTTACAGTCGCCGGCTAAGCCAAAGATTCACTCGATGTGAGGTCTTTTGCAGCCATGAGTTAGTTGTCGGCCAACAACTGCCTGTACTAGGTCATGTTCATTTTTTGATCTGCGCGGGGTAGCCTTCTTCGTCTAACACCTCGATGATTGGCGCTGTACCCTTTGAGAAGTCACCCACCACGCGCGCTGCGCCTGCGGCTAAATCGACTTCAACCTCTGTCACACCTGCAACGCCTTTCAGCGCTTTTTCAACATGCTTCACGCAATTGCCGCAGGTCATGCCGGTGATACTTAAATTGATCGTTTCCATGCTCTTGCTCCATCATTGAAGGTTCATACGCTGATGGCTAAATAGTAGCGTGTCGCACCTAAATTCGCATGATCTAGATCATAGCGACTCGAGTATTTTTGAGTGTTTACAGACTGTTGTGGTGTCCGGCAACGTGACCTAGATGCTGAGCGATTGACCGATTCAAATGCACGGAATTTGCGGGCGACTTTAACAAGTAGAGCGTTTCTCGAATACTACTGAAGGTATCTAAAGACATGACGACAGTATCCCGCGCATCGCGACGAGCAATAATCGTGAAATCGCCTTCAGCGACCACTTGGTCAATCACCTGCTTTAATTTATTCCTGGCGTCAGAAAACTTCACGACTCGCATTTGACCCATATCCTTTATATCAACGCAACGCCTTATACCGAATCCGTTTAGGTGCAGCACCAGCTTCGCCTAGACGACGACGTTTGTCAGCTTCATACTCTTGATAATTACCGTCAAAAAATACCGCCTGCGAATCGCCTTCGAAGGCCAGGATATGTGTGGCGATACGATCTAAGAACCAGCGATCGTGGCTGATCACCATGACCGAGCCGGCAAACTCAAGCAAGGCGTCTTCAACGGCGCGCAGTGTTTCAACGTCGAGGTCGTTTGAAGGTTCGTCAAGCAGCAACACGTTGCCACCGGTTATAAGAGTTTTAGCCAAGTGCAACCGGCCACGCTCACCGCCTGATAGCTGCCCCACCATCTTGCCTTGATCGGCGCCTTTGAAGTTAAAGCGACCGAGGTAAGCACGTGCGGGCATTTCGAAGCGACCTACTGTCAAAATATCGGCGCCATCGGCAACCGAATCAAACACGGTTTTATCGTTGGGCAAGGCATCGCGCGATTGATCTACAAACGCGATCTTGACGGTTGAGCCAATATTGACCTGACCGCTATCGGGTTTTTCTTGGCCTGCAATCATGCGAAACAAGGTTGATTTACCGGCACCGTTCGGGCCAATAATGCCAACGATCGCACC
>Ga0114978_10002970_pt1 | contig 13945 bp, 10 predicted proteins | sample S_140212_EF_Meta_FD_87027 | JGI IMG/M metagenome (GOLD analysis project Ga0114978, IMG submission 87027) | Freshwater microbial communities from Lake Simoncouche, Canada to study carbon cycling - S_140212_EF_MetaG | ecosystem: Environmental > Aquatic > Freshwater > Lake | place: Lake...
GCGGCGGCCGCTACGCGCTGGTCACCATGTGCATTGGCGGCGGGCAGGGCATCGCAGCGGTGTTTGAACGCATGTAGCACGTTCGTTCACGCAAGTGGATGCATAAAAATTACGGGGTGCTGCGGCACCCCGTTTTTTCAGTGCTGATTATTATTGTTGTGCCGCGCGCAATTCGGCCAGACGGGCCAGCGCATAGTGCGTAAACATAAGGCCGCCGGCGATCGGCGCCAGCAAATTCACCACTGGCAGCGCGTAGAGCAGCGCAACCGCCACGCCAAGCAGAAAAAAACGTCCGCGGCAGGCGCTGACCAAGGTTCGATATTCAGCGGCATCGGCATGCTCGGCGAGTGCATCGTAACGAAACAGGCGCTGGATCAGCCAAGCCGATAACAACAGCGCCAGCGGCGGCCCCAACACCAGCGTAAACCAGAGCGGCAGCGTGAGCAGCCAAAGCGCTGCAAACACTGCCAGTGCAACCAGCGTATTGATAAAACTACCGCGCACACTGCCGCCCTGGCGGCGTTGCAGCGCTGGATAACCACGGGCGGCAACAAAACCGACGATCAAAGGCATCACCAGCAACGCCGCCAGCATGCCGGCGGTTGCCAGCACAGCGGGGATCAAGACCAGCACGAGCCCCAGCCACGCGGCGTAATGCGCCAGCAGCGGCAGCCCATCCGGCAACCAGCGGGCGACGAACGAACCGGCCATCCAGACGTCCACCCACTGCGTCCAGCGCGCCCAATAGAGCCACGCCAATAACAGCCAGATCAGGAGTCCCGCCAACAACGGCCATATCGCCAGCGCCAGCATGCGCGGCGTCAAAGTATCGCGCAAAGCGCGTCCGCAGGCGCTCAACAAAAGTGACATTGGCAGCTCGAAGATTAAAAAGTTTTCCGGGCGGTGATTCTAATCCGCTTGGGCTGCACCGACCAAAGTCGCTACAATCATTGCGCTCATTGGAAACTACCGACATGACTACCCTGACCGAATCGCCCGCCTGGCTGGCACTCAAAAACCATCGTCAAACCATGGTCCACCGCAGCCTCGCGCAACTGTTTGAAGCCGATCCGCAGCGCTTCCAACGGCTGTCCCTGCGCCTTGACGGGATGCTCCTTGATTACTCGAAAAATTGGCTCAATGATGACACGCTGCATCTACTGACCGCCCTTGCACGAGAACGCGGTCTTGGCACACAGATGCACGCACTGTTCGGCGGCGGCCGCATCAACAACACGGAAAACCGCGCGGTATTGCACACAGCATTGCGTGGCGAACGGGCCACCCTCGTCGATGGCGTGGACGTCATGCCGGAAGTCCGCGCCACCCTCGAACGCATGCAGCTATTCAGCAGCGGAATACGCGACGGCAGCATCAGCGCACAGGGCGGAGCCCGTTACAGCGATGTTGTGCACATTGGTATCGGCGGCTCGCATCTGGGCCCGATGCTGGCCACCCACGCGCTGTCGCCCTATGCCGATGGCGGCCCGCGCGTGCACTTCGTCTCGAATATCGATATGGCGGCGCTGCAACGCACGCTGGCCCCACTGAATCCGGCGACCACGCTCGTTATTGTTGTCTCAAAAACCTTCACTACCAGCGAAACCCTAGCCAACGCACGTAGCGTCCGCGAATGGCTGTCCAATGCAATCGGCAAGGACGCCGTGCTGCAGCTCGTCGCCGTCACCGCCAACCCGCAGCGGGCCGCCGAATTCGGTGTCAGCGCAGATCGCATCTTTCCGTTTTGGGACTGGGTCGGCGGTCGCTATTCGCTGTGGTCGGCGGTCGGACTGCCGATCGCGCTGGCCATCGGCATGGATGGCTTTCGCGACATGCTGCGCGGCGCGCATGCGATGGACCGGCACTTTCACGACGCGCCGTTTGAAAAAAACATACCGGTGATACTCGCCCTGCTCGGCATCTGGTACAACAATTTTTTCGGCGCCGCATCCCACGCCGTGCTGCCCTACGATGAATCCCTCTCCTTGCTGCCGGCCTTCCTGCAACAGCTCGATATGGAATCCTGCGGCAAGAGCGTGCGCGCCGATGGCAGCGCCGTCGATGGCAACACCGGCATGATCATCTGGGGCGCGGCTGGCACCGACGCGCAACATTCATTCTTCCAACTACTGCATCAGGGCACGCGGCTGGTACCGGCTGATTTCATCGCGGTCTGCCAGCCCCACCACACGGCGGAACAACATCACGCTATTTTGATGGCGAATTTCTTTGCACAAACCGCGGCACTCATGAACGGTGCACCGCTGGCGGATAATCCGCACGATCGTTTTCCCGGCAACCGGCCCAGTAACTCGCTGTTGCTTGAGCGCCTGACGCCGTATTCATTCGGCCAGCTGCTGGCACTCTATGAACACAAGGTGTTTGTGCAAAGCGTTATCTGGGGTATCAATGCGTTCGATCAGCCCGGCGTTGAACTCGGCAAGCGGCTGGCCTCGTGCATACTGCCCGACCTCGCCAACAACGCGGCGGTCAGCGGCTATGATGCCTCAACCAACGGCCTGATCGATTTTTACAAAGCCCATCGTGAAGCGCCGGCGCGCACGGAAAGACCGCAATGAACGATGAAACCTTTAACCTGAGCATCCGCCGCTTTCTAAAAGTCGTCGGTATCCGCTCACAGACCGAGATCGAGCGCGCAGTCGCGCGCGCGATCGCTGAAGGCACGCTGAAAAGCGACGCCGTTTTGCCCGCCAGCATGCGCCTGACCATCAACGGCGTGAGCCTAGACATCACCCTTGAGGGCGAAATACGCCTCGAATAAAGACTTTTCGATCAAGTAGTTGCACCATCCACCCGCATTAAACTGAAAATCCCCTCAAGGCCGCGCCGCCATCCGCCGTTAGTTGGTTGTACCGCGCAATTCTGCGGCCGTTCATTCTGTCCGGCAGCCATGAATCAGCGTCTTCCTGCAAACAGTGAACATGAGCGAAATCCCGGAAATAGGCGCGCATTTAGGTGCCCTGCAGCCGCCAAGGCAGGTGGTCACTGCCAGCCGATTCCGGCTGTTGAGCTATTTTTCCGTCGTCAGTTTGATCGGCATGGTTCTGGTAGTGGCCGGCATATTTGTGCTCTCCGGCGAATCGATGAAAAGCACCCTGTTGCGGCAGGAATCCAGCCAGGGTATCGCCCTCGGCCGCACCATGCTCAACGCGCTCTGGCCGAATTACGCCCCGCTGGCACTGCGCGCCCATACGCTGACGCCGGCGGCACTCGCCGACCAACTCGAAAATATCCAGCTGCGCAAACAGATCTATGAACTGACGCGCACACTCAACATAGTCAAAATCCGCATTTATACGACCGACGGCAGGGTCGTATTTTCGAATTGGGACACCGAAATCGGCGCCATCGGGCCTGACGACGGCGCATTGCAAAGCGCGCTGGCCGGTACGCCGCAATCAACGCTGTCCTTCCAGCCACGCTTCGAGGCCATCAACGGCCGCGTGCGCGACCGCTCGATTGTCAAAACACTGCTGGCGATCGATCATCCGGTGAGCGGCGCGCGCCAGGGTGTGATGGAAATTCACACGGATGTGTCAAACGAAATCATCGCATTGCGCGACGACCAGCTGCGCCTCGGCGGCGTGCTTGGGCTTGGTATGCTCGGCTTGTTTGTGTTTTTGATGCTGGCGGTTAAGCATGCCGAACGCACCATGCAGGCACAACAAAAAGCGCTCGCCGACAGCGAATCGCGCGCGCGCATGCTCGCACGGGTGGTTGAACAATCGCGCGACTCCATCGTCACCCGCGACATGAACGGCATGATCACAACCTGGAATCACGGCGCAGAAACCATATTCGGTTTTAGCAAGGAAGAGGTAATCGGCCGCTCGATGCGTGACGTCCTGCTCAAAGATGCGCCGGAAAAAGAATGGCAGGAATGGCTGACCCGTCTGAGAACCGGCGGCACTTTCATGATCCGCGACTGGCGGCCGACTAAACGCGGCGGTCGTGTGCACGTGGTCGGATCGAGCGGCCCACTGACCGACGATAGCGGCAAACTCGTCGGCGACATCGCCGTCACGCACGATACGACCATGCTCGAATACGCGCAGGAAGAACTGCGCCGCGCCAAGGAAGCGGCCGAGGCGGCGGCACTCTCGAAGAGCGAATTTCTCGCCAATATGAGCCACGAAATACGCACCCCGATGAACGGCATCATCGGCATGACCCAACTCGCACTCGGCACCGCGCTGGATGCCGAACAACGCGACTGCCTGGGCACCATCAAATCGTCCTCCGAAGCACTGCTGCATATCATCAACGATATTCTTGACCTGTCGAAGATCGAGGCCGGCAAACTCGAGATTGAATCGATCCCCTTCAGCCTGCGCTACAGCCTGCAACAAACCATCCGTGTGCTGGCGGTGCGTGCGCATGAAAAACGCCTGGAGCTGATTTGGTCGGTCGATGCCGCGGTGCCCGACCACGTGATTGGCGACCCGCTGCGCATACGCCAGATCATCCTTAACCTCGTCGGTAATGCCATCAAATTCACCACCGTGGGCGAAGTCGAAATCCAGGTCCGGCTTGAGGACGTGCAGGAGCGCGCTGTGCGGCTGCGTTTTCGCGTGCGCGACACCGGCATCGGTATCCCGGAAAACAAACGCGATGCTATTTTTGAAGCCTTCGAGCAAGCTGACACCTCGACCACACGGCAATTTGGCGGCACCGGCCTCGGCCTGTCGATCTGCCGCCGGCTTGTCGGCATCATGGGCGGCAGTATCGGCGTCAGCAGCGTGCCGGGGGTCGGCAGCACATTTGAGTTTTCGCTCAGCCTCGGGTTGCAAAACGTACGGCCGTATGAATCAGCTGGGGGTGCTTCTTCGCCAGCGGAAGCCTTCCTGCAGCAACCGGTGCTGGTGGTGGACGACAACCGCCGTTGCCGTGAGTTGATCTGCGCGTATGTGCAGTCCTGGGGGATGCAAGCCACCGCCTGTGATTCCGCAGCGGCCGCACTCGAAACAATCACCCGGGCACGTGCTGACGGCAAACCATTCCGCCTGGCCCTGATCGATGGCACGCTGCCAGATGGCAGTGCGTTTGAGCTGGCAACCGAAGTCATGGCGGAAAATACATCGGTCATTGTGCTCGCCGACACAACCCAGGGTCCGGCCATCGCGCAGGCCCGTGCGCACGGCCACGTCCGCGCACTGGTCAAACCCGTTTCGCAGTCGACCTTGCTTGATGGCATCGCCATCGCACTCGATCCGGCCCTCCTCCAGCTCGAACAAATACCGCTCAACCCTGCTGAACCGGCATCCGCCATGCCGGAAACCAGTCTTGATATCCTCTTGGTCGAAGACAATGCCGTCAACCGCAAACTGGCAGTGCGACTTCTGGAAAAGCTCGGTCACCAGGTGAGCGAAGCGCATAACGGCGCGGATGCGGTGGCGATGACACGCGCGCACCGGTACAATGTGATCCTAATGGACATGCAAATGCCGGTGATGGATGGCCTTGATGCGACACGCGCCATCCGCGCCGGAGAAACCGCCGGCACACACACCCCGATCATCGCAGTCACCGCAAACGCAATGAGCGGCGACCGTGAGCGTTGCATAAAAGCCGGCATGGACGACTACGTTTCCAAACCGATCGACCTGAACATGCTGGTCAACGCACTGGAGCGCGTCAGCCTTGTCGACGCGCCTGCAGGTCATGAGGCTGCCCCGCGTGGGCTCGCGCCTGCGCTTATAGAGACGCCGTCAACACCGGCGACGGCTGCAGATCATGTCGCCCACTACAATCGCAAATCAGCACTGGCACGCACCGCCGATGACGCGGATCTTCTGGCACAGATCATCGATATATTTATTGCCGAAACGCCGTCGACGCTGGAAAAAATCACTGGATGCCTCAAACGTGGGGAATGCGAGGGCGCATTCCGGACCGCCCATTCCCTCAAAGGCAGTTGTTCAAATCTGTCGGCCGACACAGTTCACGCGGCGGCGCGGGCACTTGAAATATACGCACGCGACGGAGATCTGGCGGCAGCGCGCGCCGCCTTGCCAAAGCTGCAGGAGAGCACCGCCGCCCTGCTTGAAACTCTTGTTGCAGACCGCGCACTGGAAACAGCCGCGCAAACCTGCCGGGTAACGTCATGAAAATCGTCATTGTCGATGACACGCTCCCCAATCTGCTCATCATGCGCAAGCATGTCGAATTGCTTGGCCATACCGCGATTACCGCCGGCGACGGCGCGGAAGCGCTCAACCTGTTTGAACGGGAAAAGCCGGATTTGATCCTGATGGACGTGCTGATGCCGGAAATGGACGGTTGTGAAGTCGCGCGCCGCATACGCGTCATCGAGGCCGGTTCAAACTGGACACCGATCATCTTCATCAGCGGCATGGATTCCGAAGACGATCTCAGGCGCGGCATCGAAGCCGGCGGCGACGACTATCTGATCAAACCGGTCAGCCCGGTGGTGCTGGGGGCCAAAATCAAGGCGATGCAACGCCTGCACGATATGCGCAAGGCGCTGCTCGAAACAACGCACAAACTCAATGGCGCCAACCAGGAATTGCGACGCCTGTCGGCACTCGACGGGCTGACCGGCATCCCCAATCGCCGCTCATTCGATAATGCACTGCTGATCGAGTGGCGTCGCAATACCCGCACTGCCAGCGCCATGGCACTCGCCATGATTGATGTCGATAATTTCAAACAATACAACGATGAGTACGGCCATCTGGCTGGCGACGACTGTCTGCGTAAAATCGCCGTTGCCCTGCAGCTTGCGCTGAAAAGACCGGGCGATATGATCGCCCGCTATGGCGGTGAGGAATTCGTGGCAATTTTGCCGGCTACCCCGCTGGCCGGCGGACTCTCCATCGCGCAAGGCCTGTGCGATACGATCAAGGCACTGGCCCTGCCTCATGCCACCACGGTACACGAAAAAATCGTCACCATCAGCGTCGGCGTGGCCTCGACCATCCCCGATTATGCAAGCGCCCCGTCGATGTTGATTGAGGCCGCGGACGAAATGCTCTATCGGGCCAAACGCGACGGCCGTGACCGCGTGCATGGCACGCGCTGCGGTACGCATGCGCAAGCGGACATACCAACGCTCAAGACGTCGTAACTGGAATTACCGCCGGACAAGTCCTGACAAAATCGTCAGCAGGGCCGTAACAAACAATTCCCAATCGGCGTTAATGGGCGTTGCATGAATTGCATTTAACGCACGCGCTTAAGAAGAGGCCTGAATCCCCAGCCGTGCATAAGTTGCACGCATCTGCACACGCAAGTGTGGCAACTGCCGCGCAAGAAAGATCGCACCGGCCAGGCAAACCATCCCCCCGGCCAGCAGTGTGGTCGTCGCACCGATACGGTCAGCCAGCACACCGGCGACCATACCGCCGAGTGGCACCACACCCAGAAAAGCCGCCGTATAAAGGCTCATGACACGGCCGCGTTTGTCATCATCGACTATCGTCTGCAGGATCATATTGATCGACACCGATGTGACCAGAATGCTGCAACCAATGACCGCCATCAGCAGCAAAGAAAGCCACAGCATGCGCGATTGCGACAGCGCCACCAGCGCGACACCGGCCAGTAACGCTGCGGTCATAATAAAACGCAGCAAGCCGCGCACATTATTGCGGGATGCCAAAAACAGCGTACCGCACACCGCACCACAGCCAGCCGCGCCAATCAGGAAGCCGAGGGTCTGCGCATTACCGTCAAAAGCCTCGTGTACCACTGCAGGCATCAGCGTGCTGTAGGGCGCAGCGGTCAATGCCAGCAACGAAAGCACCGTGAGCAGCGCTCGTATCGGCAGGTTGCGCCAGGCATAGAGCACGCCCTCGGCGATTCCCCTCAGCGCCGGCGGGTGCTTGGCCACGGCGGCGATATGCGGTTTGACGCGGATAAAAATAAAACTGATCAGCACTGCGATATAGCTGATGGCGTTGATCAGAAAGCAGGTGGCTTCGCTGAAACTGGCGATCAATACACCGGCTATCGCAGGTCCGACCAGACGGCCACAGTTGGCGACCAGCGAGGTGGTGGCGACGGCGTTTGGCAAATCCTGCTTGTCGCCGACCAACTCGAGCAGATAGGCGTGGCGCACCGGCAGTTCGACCGCAACACACATGCCCAGCATGACGGTGAGTGCCACCACGTGCCAAACCTCGATCCAGCCGCCGTAGGCGAGCACGGCGAGTGCGATCGCCTGCAACATTTCAAGTACTTGTGTCGCCAGCATCATGCGATGACGGTTAAAGCGGTCAGCCCAGATACCCGCCACAGGTGCCAACAACAATACCGGGACGTTGGCGGCAAAACTCAGAACTCCCAACAGCGTTGCAGAACCGGTCAGCCGGTAAATCAGCCAGCTGACAGCGAGCTGCTGTATCCAGTAACCGACCAGAGCGATGGACTGACCAGCGGCAAAAAAGGCGAAGTTTCGGTGGCGCAGAGCGCGCAGGGGGGATGACATGGCGGCGCGATTTTAGGGCAATGAACAGGGCATGGCTATGTTGAATAGGCGACGTATCCAGTCTGTCATAATGCGGCGCATGAATGCAGGCAGTAACAATTTCAACGCCGATCAAACCCTCGCCGAGGCGGCTCACCAAATCGAATGCGGCGAATACATCAGCGCGCGCGCGTTGTGCGAGTCGGTCTTGGCAGAGGTGCCGGATGACATCGATGCGCAAGTGATGCTCGGTCGCATCGCCATGCTGCAATATCGCTGGCAGGAAGCCATCAAGCTCTTTGATGAGGCATTACAGCGGCGTGTCGATCCATGGACGTTGGCCAACCTTGGCAGCTGTTATTGCAAAACGGGCGATCTCGACCAGGCCGAATATTGCGTGCGCGGCGCGATCGAACTCAAGCCGGCGTTAACAGCCGCTCACACCGGACTGGCAACTGTGTTACACGGCCGCGGTGACTTCGCCGGCGCCTTGGCCGAACTCGAGATAGCCGCCGCAAACGGCGCCGACGATTACCGGATCGACAGCCAGCGCGGCTGCACACTCGCTGCCAGTGGGCGTTATGAGGAGTCGCAGTCTGCCTTTGAGTGCGCGGCACAGCGGGCTGGCAAGTTTGTATATCCGCGACTGATACGTTTTGATCAAAGCCACTGGGAACAGATCCGTGCGCCCCGCGTGAAGACCGCAACGCCACAGATTGCTTTCTGCACGCCGGATACACAAAGCCACGGTGGCCACGTTACGCTAATTTCGTGCAATCCGCCCTATGTGCGCAAGTATGGGTTCCCGTTTCTGCGCTCCTATGCCGAACAAGCGCAGGGTGATGGTCTGCTGCATTTACATATTTACGACCCCGATAAAACCATCATTACCGAAGTGCAGAACCTCATTACAGAGTGTGGGCTGCGCCATTTCGTGGCAACTACCGAAACCAGCCCCTTCCCCCCCGAGCAGGCGCGTCAACGCAAGGCCTACTATGCCTGCGGCCGTCTGATACATATGGCAGCGTGGTTGCAACAATATAAACGGCCGGTGCTCAGCCTCGACGTCGATTTCATTGTCGAGGGCCGACTTGAAAATATTGTGGCGGCGGCGGCCGGTGCCGACATTGCATTGAACCCGCGCGTGCCGGCCGATTCACCGTGGCTCGACATCATTGCCAACATCATCGTTGCCAATCCGACACCCGCGGCATCCAGCTACTTCAGCGCCGTCGCCAACTACGCCATTGACACGCTTGAACGCGAACCCGAGGCATGGCTGGTCGATCAAAGTGCGCTCTACTGCGTGCTGGCGATGATGCGACGCTATGCCACCGAACCGGCGGTCGCCTGGCTCGCCGCGAATGCAGCCGAACATCGACTATGGCATCTCGGTCATGCCTACGAACACCTGCTGCTCGACCCGCGCTACCGCAAATACGCGGTCACGCAGACCTGAGGCGGCGTCAGGCCAGCTGGCGCTGGAAGTAGCGTATGGTTTCGCGCAAGCCGTCGTCGAGTGAGGTATGCGGCTGCCAGCCGAGGTTCTTTTGCGCCAGCGTGATGTCGGGACGGCGCTGCTGCGGATCATCGGCAACCGCCGGCTTGTAGCTGAGTTTGGAGTGCGAGCCGGTCAATGTGAGAATTTTCTCTGCCAGCGTGCCGACCGCAATCTCCTGTGGGTTACCCATATTGACCGGCCCGGTAAAACCATCCGCACTATCCATCAAGCGCAGCAAACCGTCGATCAGATCATCGACATAACAGAACGATCGTGATTGTGTGCCGTCGCCGTAGATGGTGATGTCCTCGCCACGCAAGGCCTGCATGATGAAGTTGCTGACGACACGCCCGTCGTCAGGATGCATATGCGGTCCGTAGGTGTTGAAAATACGCGCCACCTTGATATCCACACCGTGCTGGCGGTGATAATCAAAAAACAGGGTTTCGGCGCAACGCTTGCCCTCGTCGTAGCAGCTGCGCAAGCCGATCGGGTTGACGTGCCCGACATAATCTTCGCGTTGCGGATGCACCTGCGGATCACCATAGACCTCGGAAGTTGAGGCCTGCAATATGCGCGCCTGCACCCGCTTGGCGAGACCCAGCATATTGATCGCACCATGCACCGACGTTTTGGTGGTCTGCACGGGATCGAATTGATAGTGCAGGGGCGAGGCCGGACAGGCCAGATTAAAAATCCGGTCGACCTCGACATAGAGCGGAAAGGTGATGTCGTGACGCATCAACTCGAACAGCGGCCTGCCCATCAAATGCGCGACGTTGCGTTTATCACCGGTAAAAAAGTTATCGACGCAGAGCACGTCGTCACCCCTTGCCAGCAGTTTTTCGCAAAGATGCGATCCGAGAAAACCGGCGCCGCCGGTAACCAGAATTTTTTTCATCAACAACCTTTCGCATTGGCGTGGCGGCATTGTATTGGAACCATTCAGGTGTGGCTACGCAGGTGGTCTGCTATAGTCGTAGCTGATTTTTTCACCCCTCACCAAGCCCCGGCACAGCGATGAACGTACAACTGGTTCTCTTGATCGTGCTGTGCAATATGACCTGCCTGCGGGCCAGCCGCATCCTCGTCTCGCTGTTTGCGATCGAACTCGGCGCACCGCAATACATGATCGGCGTGATGATCGCGCTCTATGCGCTGTTTCCGGCCATGCTTGCCGTCTATGCCGGACGCCTCTCCGATCGTATCGGTCCGCGCTGGCCGATGATCGGTGGCACCGCCGGCGCCGTGATCGGGTTGCTGATACCCTTTCTCGCGCCGGGGCTGCCGGCGCTCTGTTTGTCGGCGCTGGTATTCGGTATCTCGTTTGTCTTTTATCACGTCACCGTGCAAAGCATGCTCGGTGCGATCAGCAGTGATGCGACGCGCACACGCAATTTCAGCAACTACAGCTTGATGATCGCGGCGGGCGGTTCTTTAGGCCCGCTCGGCGCTGGTTTTTCGATCGATCATTTCGGCTTCGGTAACACCTATTTGTATCTGGCGCTGCTGGCACTCATCCCGCTCGTGCTGCTCGCTACCTCGCGTGCCTTGCGCGACACCCCGATACCCGCCGCGGCGAAATCCGACGTACCAGCAGAGACGCTCGCCACCGGCGATCTGTTGCGGCACAAGCCTTTGCGCAGTCCATTGATCGGCAGCACCGCCATCCTCACCGGTACCGACCTCTTCGAGTTTTACATGCCCATCTACGGTCACTCGATTGGCTTGTCGGCTTCAGAATGCGGCTTTGTGCTAAGCACCATGGGCGTGGCGGCATTTGTGGTGCGTATCGTCATGCCCTGGCTGTCGCGTCGTACCGGGGAAGCACCGCTGCTGGCATGGTCGTTATTTCTGGGTGCCGGCGCCTTCCTCGTCTTTCCGCTGTTCAAGAACATGCTGGTGCTGACGATCTTCGCGTTTCTGCTCGGTCTCAGCCTGGGCTGCGGCCAGCCGCTCTCGACGATACTGATCTACGCGCGTTCGCCACAGGGCCGCACCGGCGAGGCACTCGGCTTGCGACTGGCCATTAACAACGCGACCCACGTCATCATTCCAATCGCTGCCGGTTCGATCGGCTCGGTGTTTGGTGTAGGGCCGGTATTCTGGATTAATGCCATGATGCTGGCAGGCGGCGGCGTATTGGTACGGCGCGGCAGTGCATAATAGGTTTTTTAGGGAGAGGATCACATGAAGATTGCAGTTATCGACGATTATCAGGATGCATTTCGCAAGCTCGCCTGCGCGGGGAAACTCAAAGGCCACGACATCACGGTCTATCGCGACACCGAAAAAGACGCAGCCCGCTTCGCCGCGCGGCTCGAGGGTTACGAAGCCGTGATCATGACCCAGCAGCGCTCGCCGCTGCCCAAGGCCCTGGTAGAAGCGCTGCCGGCCAGCGTTAAGTTGTTGTGCAACACGGGACGCAATGTCGGACACATTGATCTGGCCGCCTGCACGGCCCGCGGCATCATCGTCGCCGCCGCTGGCGGTGGCCTGCCGAACGCAACTGCGGAACTGACCTGGGGCTTGATACTGTCCAGTCTGCGCAGTATTCCGCACGAGGTGCAACAGTTGAAACAGGGCGTCTGGCAGACCAGCGTCGGCACCGGCGTGCATGGCAAAACGCTCGGCATTTATGCACTCGGCAAGATCGGCAGTGTCGTCGCCCAGATCGGCCGGGCCTTTGGCATGAAAGTGACCTGCTGGGGGCGCGACGCCTCGAAGGCCAAAGCCAGGGAACTCGGTTACGAAGTGCCGGCCACCCGCGAAGCATTTTTTGCCGGTGCCGATGTGTTGTGCCTGCATATTCCGCTCAACAAGGAAACACGCGGCATCGTCACCGCAGCGGACCTCGCACAGATGAAATCCAGCGCCTTGCTGGTGAATACCAGCCGCGCCGGTTTGATCGAAAGCGGCGCCTTGGTCAATGCCTTGAACAAGGGGCACCCCGGTTTTGGCGCGATCGATGTCTATGAGGACGAACCGGTGGTAGGCGCCAACCACCCGTTGCTCAAAATGTCGAATGTGGTCTGCACGCCGCATCTCGGCTATGTAGAAGCCGGCACCTACGAAAGCTATTTCGGCACCGTCGTCGACAGCATCCTCAGCTATGCCGCCGGCACGCCGATCAATGTGTTGAATCCGGACGTCCTCGGCAAATAAGCATTGCCACCCCGACGCGCGGCTTTACAGCCGCGCGTTTTTTCGGGGCTGTTTAACCCCGCAGCCGTTCTTCCCCCGTTTATAGCGCTGACATCGGCTTGATGTCACACCTCGGGAGTCCGGTATGCCGCTCAAATTTTTTGTTCTTGCCATCAGCCTGATCGCGATGGCCGGTGAAGCACAGGCACTTGGTCGAATCGCCGACGTTGCGCTCTATGACCGCGCGGAAAACCACACCCTGCCGGTTTATTTTCATGACGGCCGCTATTACGTCGCGGGTAAACCCGGCAATGACTATCAGATCACCTTACGTAACCGACAGCCAGCGGAAATCATGACCGTGATCTCGGTGGACGGCATCAATGCGGTGACTGGCGAAACGGCGCATTGGAGTCAGGGCGGCTACGTTTTGGGAGCTGCAGCAGCCTATGCGATTGGCGGCTGGCGCAAAAACCTGCACAGCGTGGCGCGCTTTTACTTTACCGAACTCGATGCCAGTTACGCTGCCCGCAGCGCACGGCCGGAGAATGTCGGCGTGATAGGCGTTGCAATATTCCGGCCGAAGACCCGGCCGGCGGCAAGCCCTGAAGCACTTCGCCCCGAAATGAACACGGATAAGCGGCGCGATTCCACCCCCACCGATCGGGCCGCAGGCCGGTCAGCGCCAACAGAAAACCTTGCGGAAGATAGTGCGGGCCGCCAGACCCAGGCATCACCACCGCCGCAGCTCAACAAAAGCCTCGGCACCGGGCACGGCACACGCGAACATGCGCCGGTGCTCCAAACCAGCTTCGAACACGCTGCTGCAGTGCCCGACGAAGTGATCACGA
>Ga0114978_10002972_pt1 | contig 13932 bp, 10 predicted proteins | sample S_140212_EF_Meta_FD_87027 | JGI IMG/M metagenome (GOLD analysis project Ga0114978, IMG submission 87027) | Freshwater microbial communities from Lake Simoncouche, Canada to study carbon cycling - S_140212_EF_MetaG | ecosystem: Environmental > Aquatic > Freshwater > Lake | place: Lake...
CAGCGCCACCAGTTGCACCGGCGCCACCGCTGGTGCCGGCTGCCGCGGCGGCAGCAGCACCAGGCGCGGCCGCTAAAACGGCAGTTCCTGAGGCTCGCCTTCCCGCGGCGGAGGTGCCGGCCCAGAGAGCTGTTGTGGCGCCGGCACCACCGCCCGCGCCGAACCCCGCCGCACGGCCCACCCGCGAGCCTGAGGTCGCGGTTGACCCGCGATCAGCGGGCGGCGGTGGTGGTGCGCCGATCGGGGCATCGCCTCCTGCGCGTCCACAAGGAAACCCGGCAGCCAAGCCACCCGCCAAGCCACCAGCACGTCCGCCGTCGGCTACGGATGATATCTTCAATCAGTATTGGATCGGAAAATGAGGCGTGACCCGGTGATGTGCGGCGACTCGACATTCGGGGCATTGCTCGCCGCCATCGCGATGGTGGCGGTCACGGGTAGCGCGCAGGCCAATGATATTTCACGTCTGACCGATTTCGGCACTTCTGAGATTCCACGCCAGGAGACCTTCATCACCCAGGTTGGCGACAGCAACTATGTGCGCGTTGATCAGGCCGCAACGCCCGGGAATACCGGGCATTATGCGGAAATTACCCAGACCGGGGCCGCAAACGAGGCGACTGCAACGCAGACCGGAAATCTGAATCGTACCAGGATTATTCAGGATGGATACGCAAATGTGGCTACCGCCTCGCAGGACGGACTGCGTAATTCCATTGATATTGCACAGTCCGGGTCGCTTAACAGAATCACCGGGATGCAGGTTGGCAATGACAACAGCATTGTGGCAACCCAAACCAGCGGTGCGCAGGCAACGCTGTCTGAAATCGGTAATAACAACACCATTATCTCGACGCAGAGCCTGACCAATCTCAATGTCAGCGTAAGAATCACCGGCAACGGCATGACGGTGAATATCCAGTAGTCGTTGCAAGTGCAGACCCGACGGGCAGTGGCGGGGCGTCATGCGTTGCCCAGGGCTCGCCATCATCCCGCGGCGGTTTTTGCCGCGTCAGACTGGCCGTATGTTCGGTATGCGTTGCCGGACTTCGGCGCAGACCGCTGCCACCACGCCATCCCAGTCGGCGCGCCGCGCTTGTCGAAAGAGGCGTGCGGACGGATACCATGGACTGTCTGCGCGGTCCGCCAGCCAACGCCAGTCTGGCGCATAGGGCAGCATGATAAACGCGGGCTTGCCCATCGCGCCGGCGAGATGGGCGATCACTGTGTCAACGGTGACCACCAGATCCATCTGCGAGACCAGTGCCGCGGTGTCGGAGAAATCCCGCAACGCCGCGCCGTAATGTTTGATCTGCCCGTTTTGTTGCAGGGTTACCTGGTCCTCGGGGCGTACTTCCTGTTGCAAACTGATGATGGTGGCGCCGGTGGCCATTAGTGGCAGCAGCGTTTCGAGGGTCGTTGAACGCCACCGATCGTTGATGTGTCTGGGATTTCCAGACCAGGCGATACCGATCCTCGGTGATGGCGTTGTGCCGAGGCGCTGGCGCCATTTTTCGATGCTTGCTGCGTTTGCCGAAACATAGGGAGTGACCGCCGGTATGGAGTTCAACCGCGTATCGAAGGCGAGCGGCAGACTCACCAGCGGAAAATAAAGATCAAAAGCCGGCAGCGGAGTTCCTTGGGCCACAACCTGCAGCGGCCCTGCCACTGAGGATAGGAGGCTGGCGAGGGGTGGTTGAACTTCGAGGATAACGTTTGCACCGAGGGCGGCGACGGCCGGTGCGTAGCGTACGAACTGCAGGGTGTCGCCGAGTCCCTGCTCGGCATGCAGCAGGATGGTTTTTCCACGCAAAGGATGTCCCGGTTTCCATCGCGGCTGCGTAAAAGTTCGCGACTCGTTGTGTGGAGCGGGCAGTCGAAACCGCCATTCGTATTCCTTCCAGCCATTTTTAAAGTCGCCCATTAGCAACCGGAGATGACTGCGGTTCCAATGCGCTTCGGCCAGATCCGGGGTCAGGGCAAGCGCAGCGTTATAGCTGGCCAGTGCTTCGTCATACCGTTGCAAGAGCTGAAACGCATTGCCGCGGTTGGTTAGGGCTGCGGCATAGCGCGCGTCGAGGCGGAGTGCTTCTTCGTAGCACGCCAGAGCCTGTTCAATCTCACCGCTCCAGCGGTATGCCTCGCCGAGCGTATTGAATACTTGCGGGTCGGACGGCCTGTGCTGCAGGGCGGCGCGCGCCAACTCAATCGCGGCGTCGTAATGACCGGACTGTAGTGCAACCGCGCCGAGTAGATGCAATGCATCGGCGTGCGCCGGCTCTGCCGTCAGAACCTGCCGGTAAATTTTCTCCGCCTCAAGCAGACGGCCGGCACGATGGTGCTCGAGGCCCAGTTCGATGGCTCGGGCAAGACTAACCGTATGCGGCGCGTTGGACATCGAAGGCCGGTTCAGCGTTACGGCCTGAGTGCCGAAGCGTTATGCAATGCAATCCTGGTGTAGATCGCTTCGATCGCGCGCGCGAAACGCGGGCCGTCCATGAGCGGGCTGGACTGCAGCGCGGCTCTGAGCGTCGTTCGCAGTCCGTCGAGCTTTTCAGGATCTCCAGCGAGGTCGAGCGCGATGCGCACAAATGCGTCATCGTCAAAGGCGGCGAGTTCGGCATGGCGCAGATTGTTCAATTGACTCCAGCCGGCTCTGCCGGCGATGGTGTTGCCAACGCGGGTGATTACCGGCACCCCCATCCAGTAGGCGTCGAGGCTGGTCGTGTGGCCGTTATAGGGGAGTGTATCGAGACACAGATCAATGCGTTGGAAGGTCTGCAGGTATTCGCGCCTTGGCAGGTAATGTATAAACTCAACGCGGGCGCCCGCAATCCCGCACTGTTCCAGAATATTCAGAACGCGCCCGCGGTGGCGACCCTCGGGGGCGAGTAACAGCAGTTTTGAAGTCGGCAGCGCCGCCATCACGCCGGCCCACAGGCGCAGCGTTTGTTCGGAAACCTTGCAGAAGTTATTCAAACAACCGAAGGTGACGTAGCCGTTCATCAATGCCGGCAACGGCCCTGGCTCGAGATCGGATGTCAACGGGTCATAGCACCAGAACGTATCGGGCAGACGCTCCGACCGCTCACTGTAGCAGTCCTCTGATTGCCCCGCGGGATCGAGCCAGGGGTCGGTCAGGCGGTAGTCGATGGCGGGCAGGCCGGTGGTGCCGGGATAGGCCAGCCACGCCACCTGCACTGGTGCCGGTTTACGGGCAAACATTGCGGGGCGTCCTCCGGCCATGTGCATTGTGAGATCGACCAGTACATCAAGGTGATCCGCGGCGATCAGTGCGGCAAGCTGCGCGTCGTTGAGTTGATGGGTGGTGCGCCAGAGATCGGCATGGGCCGCGAGTCGCTCGCTGAGGGCGTCCGGCTGCGGGAGGTGGGCGTAACAACAGATTTCGAAGTTTGCGCGGTCGTGGTTCTCGAGCAAGGGCAGCGTAAAGAGCGATTGGCAATGCTCGCGAAAGTCGGGTGAAACATAGCCGATGCGTAGACGTCGCGGTGCGTTCCCGCGTAGCACGGGCGCAATAGGCGCAATGTGTGCAATAGGCGCAATCGGCCCACTTGCACCCCGCGCGAGCGCTTCTCCAGTCGCCAGTTTTTTCGCTTCGAGCAGAATACTTGCGTCATTGTGGTCGGGATGAAAGTAGAGCAGGTAGAGCAGGTTACTGTGCGCTTGTGTATAGGCCGGATCGCAGGCGATGGCACGGCGGTAGCTGTCGACGGCCTCGTCGAGCCGACCGACATCCTTGTAAAACAGACCAAGATTGTTATGCGCAAGCGCGAAATTCGGGGCGAGGGCAAGGGCCTCGGTGCAGCAGGCGATGGCTTCGTCGATTTGCCCCAGCAAGCGCAGGCAGACGCCGAGATTATTGTGCGCTTCGGCGAGCCCGGCATTGATGGTAAGAGCGCGCCGGTAACAGTCGACTGCTGCGTCGGGCTGCCCTGCATTTTGCAGGATGACCCCCATGTAGTAGTGCGCTTCATCAAGGCCGTCGTCAAGCGCGGTGGCCCGTTTGAAACAGTCGAACGCATCCTCGATGCGATCGAGCCGGAACAGGATCAGTCCCAGACGCTCGAGCGCGGCGACGGCGGTCGGATTGAGCTGCAAAACCCTGTGCAAACACGCAGCGGCCGGTTCTAAGGCATCAAGTGCATAGTAAGCCGTAGCGAGATTGAAATGGGCCTCGGAGAAATCCGGCGCGCACGCGATCGCTTTGCGGAAAAATTCGACTGATGCAGCCGGCTGTTCACGGCGCAGAAAGTCTGCCCCCTGTTTTGCAAGCGCCTCTGCTTGGCGTAATAACTGCAAACCAGCCAGGGATGGCGCATTCGTTGCGGTGCGCGCAGGCGAGGCACAGCAGTGCTTGAACTTTTTGCCGCTGCCGCATGGGCAGGGCGCATTGCGGCCGGTTTTTTGTGCTGTGGCGGATGAATTCAAGGCGGCGCCCCGGATTGTAATTGCCAGCGCCTGAACATTTCTCCATAGGCGTCTTCGAGGGAGGCCGCGAGATTCTTCGCGTTGCAGAGTGAACTTGCGGCGATCCTGGCGCGTTGGCCCGGACGCAAGGCTCCGCGTAAATCCGCGTCTCGGGCGAGGGCGACAACCTTGTCGACGTAATTCTGTTCATCACCGGCGATCCATTCGGGATGCCCGACGGCATGCAATATGGAGCCGGTCATGCGGGAAGCCATGCGGTCTCCGGCGAGCGTAATGACAGGCACGCCCATCCACAAGGCGTCGCAGGTCGTGGTGTAACCGCCATGCGCACCCACCGGATCCAGTGCGATATCGAGCCGGTTGTAGTAGTTCATGTGATCGTGCCATGTCGGCGTGACGGCGCTGCCCGTGAGAAGGAGGCGCGGCGCGGCGATACCGAATCCCGCCATGGTATCGGCGACCCGGCGTGCAACACCCGGATCGTTCAGCGCTTTTGTTTTCAGCAACAGCGTTGCGTTCGGCAACGCATGCAATACCTGGGCCCAAAGCCTGAAAGTCGCCGGTGTGAGTTTTCCCAGGTTATTGAAGGAGCCCAGGCATATGTTGCCGTTCGGGTGCGGCGACCAGTGTGCGTCAGGCGCATCCGATTTCCCATCGTAGCTGCCACGGACTCTGGGTAGCCGCCAGATTGTTTCGGTGAAATGGTCATCGGTCGTAGCGGGCGTAAGATACTCATCACCGATCAGGTAATCCATGCAGGTAAGACCGGTGCTCGCAAAGTAGCCGAGATAGTGCACCTGCACGGGGGCCGCCCTTCGCGCAAAAACACCCATCCGGTTGTGCGCGGTGTGACCCGACAAATCAACCAGTACGTCGATGCCGTGTGTATCCAATTGTGCGAGCATCGCATCGTCATTGATGCCGGCAACCGGAATCCAGTGATCGACGAGGGTTTCTATGCGGGCGGTAACGTCGTCCCGCCGCGGGTTGGTGGAATAGACAAACAATTCGATGCGCGTGCGGTCGTGGCATGCAAACAATTGCTCGATGAAATAGCTCACCGGGTGCTGTAGAAAATCCCCCGAAACATAACCGACCCGGAGCCGACGACCCGTGGCGGGGGGGCGCGAGAAAACCTTCTGCCGTGAGGATGCGCCTACGTCGGCAGGAACACAGTGTTGCTCCCAGTCGCCTGCAAGCTCGAGGTAACGCGGTGGCGTCAGCATGGAGTGATAGGCGGTCAGGAACAATAGATTGCTGCGGGCTGCGGCATCGCCGGGATTGATCGCCAGCGCCCGTTCAAGGGCCGCTTTAGCAGAATCGAGCTGACCCAGATCTCGCAGCGTGTTACCGAGATTGACTTCGGCTTCGGCAAAGTCCAGCTGGAGGGCGAGGGCGCGCTGGAAGCATGCCATGGCACCATGGTGGTCGCGTCGATCGAGCAATAAGACGCCGAGGTTATTGTGTGATTCAGCGTGCCCCGGATCCAGGGCCAGCGCGTGGTTGTAACTGGCGAGGGCCTCTTCAATACGGTCGCATTGCAGCAGAGCTCGTCCCAGGTTGTTATGCATATCTGCACGGCCGGGTTCGATTGCAATGGCCTTGCGATAGCTCGATATGGCTTCAACATAGCGCCCCACCTCGCAGAGCGCATTGCCGAGGGCGCAATGGGCGTCTCCGTATTCAGCGTTCAATTCCAGTGCGCGCAGGTAACTGCTGATGGCGTCGTGGTTCATGCCGGCCTCTGCAAACACATTGCCGAGGTTGTAGTGCGACTCGGCTCTCGCGGGAGCAATCGCGATCGCTTTTTGCAGACTTGTTGCGGCGGCGGACAACTCCCCCAAACCCTGGAGTGTGTTGCCGAGGTTGATGTGAGCCTCGGCCAGTGAAGGCAGTAACAGGGTTGCATTGCGGTAGGCGTCCGCGGCAGCCTTGAGTTCGCCACACGCCTGTAGTGCGGTGCCGAGGTTGTAATGGGCTGTTGCCAGCGCAGGCTCGATAGCGATTGCGCGTCGATAGCAAATGACCGCTTCATCAGTCTGTCCCAGCCATTGCAATAGACCGCCGAGGTTGCAATGTGCTTTTGCGTCATCGGGTGATTTGTTGGATGGCCAGCTGGCGCGCAGTCTTTCCCCCAAAAAACGCCGCGCCTCGGCTGCATGCGGATAATTTTCCAGTAGGTGGCGAACGCGGGTAGCCAGTTCGGTGCCGGCGCCAGTACGGTACAAATCAACGATTTGATCCAATTCGTGATCCGCCGGATACGGTGCGGCTGGCAGCCGCTCGCGGCCACAACACAGTTGGACATGATTGCCGCTCCCGCAGGGGCAGGGGGCGTTTTCGGATGGCGTCATTGTTGCATCTCAGCGAGTGGGTCATCGAGGTAACCGCGGGAAGGCAGGACTGTTCCATCCATTCCGGTTGCCCGATCTGATGCCGCAGGCTACACGCCAAAAGTGACATCAACATTGCATTGCGCCGCGGTGTCGCCGGTGGGGTGGGGATTATTCTCAAAGCCGGCGCTTGTGGTGTTCCGACGGGCTGAAGATTTTTTTTGTGGCGCGATCGCTTCGGCATAAGGAGCAAGCCGTGCACCGGGAGAATTTGTAATAATTTCTTCAACTGCACTTCATAAAAAATACGCATTCGATTGGTAGCCTTCACGGTGATGGCAACCCGTGGAGCGCGCCTTGAATCTTCCTTATTCGTTACAGCGTTTGAATCAGTGGGATCAGACGCTTTGCATCCGCGTCAATCGCGCGAGTCGTAACCGCCTCATGTGCAATGTGTTTCGCGCAATCAGCCGGCTCGGCGACGGAGTCTTCTGGTATGCATTGATGCTGGCCTTGCTGCTGGCGTTTCGCAGCGAGGCGGTGCCAGCGGTCATACACATGATCTTTACCGGTTTTCTTTGCACCACTCTCTACAAACTACTCAAGCACAAAACCTCGCGTCCGCGGCCCTATCAGATTCATCAGGATGTGATTTGCTCTGCAGCCCCGCTCGATCAGTTCAGTTTTCCTTCAGGCCACACGCTGCACGCAGTTGCTTTTAGTGTGGTCGCGGTGGCTTACTTTCCGATGCTGGTCTGGCTGCTGCTGCCCTTTACGCTGCTGGTCGCCGCTTCGCGTGTGATTCTGGGGCTGCATTATCCAAGCGACGTCGTCGCCGGTGCCCTGCTCGGACTGGGCATTGCCCAAGCGGGGCTTGCGATCGTCTGATTCGCAAGCGTCTTATCGGCGAGGGACGGGAGTTTGCATTGATGGCAGAACGTGGCTGATATCGCTGTCATTACCGGTACTACGCATGGCATCGGTCGTGTTACCGCACGCGAGCTCGCCCGAGCCAGCTACGAAGTCGTCATGCTGTGCCGAAACCAGCTTGCTGCGCGGGCCGTGCGTGAAGAGATACTGCAGGCGGTCGCCGGCGCATCAATACATGTCATTCCCTGCAATCTGGCCTCGTTCGCCTCGGTGCGGGAGGCTGCGGCCTCGGTGCTTGAGCATTGCAGCGAGATCCGACTACTTGTCAACAATGCGGGCATCACGACGATGCGGCGCCAGCAGTCGGTCGATGGTTTTGAGCTGAATTTCGCCACCAATCATCTCGGACCGTTCTTGTTGACCGAGTTGCTACGGGGCCGCATGGCGGCGCCGGGCCGCATCATCAACGTCGCCTCGCGCGTGCATTTGCGCGGCGGACTCAACCTCGCCGGCGTCCGCAGCCTGTCCGGCAGGTTCAACCCGCTGGCGGCCTATGCACAATCAAAACTCGCCAACGTGTTGCATACCTTCGCGCTGGCGCGCCGTCTGGCGGGCACTGCAGTAACGGTCAATTGTCTGCATCCCGGCGTGGTGGCGAGCAATCTGTTGCCGTTGTGGCTGCGTGTGATCAAACCGTTGATCAGCCCGCAGATGTTTGACGTCGAACGCGGTGCGCAGACCACGCTGTATCTCGCGCTGTCGGAAGCGGTTACGCATCAAAGCGGAAAATATTTTGACGAATTCAACGTCGTGCAGCCGGCCTTGGCTGCCAGCGGCGACATCGCGGTGCAGGATGCCCTGTGGGAGGCCAGCATGCGCTGGGTTGGCTTATCGCCAACCGCGCATTGACGGTTCGCTTCCACCGCAGGGCAAATGGGATCTGATGGATCCGGGATGCTGGCCTGACGGTGGAGTGGCTTAGCGCTGCGCGATCAGTGCAACGTTGCGATTGCCCGATTGATTAACCGTCGCCACATCGTTGTTCCCGCGCTGATTGACAAAGGCAGTATTTTGCGTGCCGCCCGATTGAACAATATTTGCGGTGTCCTGGTTCCCGGACTGCAGGATGATGGCCAGATTGGCCTCGCCGCCGACTTGGACGACGTTGGCAATATCGCGCGAACCGGTGGTGCCGGCGAGGGCGGCCTGCGTTTCGAAGGTATTGATCAGATCCTGCTGGGTTGCTGTGTAGAGATCGCGCCCGGGCGAGAGATCACCGGCGCGTGCCATCGGAAATGGCGCAACGAGTATGGTGGCGACCACCGCCAGCATGCGCAGCATTTTTTGCTTGCGCAGCACCCGGTTGATCTGCTTTTCCGCGACCAGGCCCTGCTCGACAAGAATTTCTCCAAGGCGTTTTCCAACCGTCTGTTGCAGGCGAGTTGCCTCCTCCAGCTGTTCGGCAGTAATCAGCTTGTTTTCTATGAGCAACTGTCCGAGCCGCGAACGTTGCAGAACAGACTGACTAATTTTCATGCTTCCTCCGTTGAATATTCAATATTTCCATGAAACAGTAACTCGATGCGATGTTGGGCGGGTGCAACTATCCTTCGGTGATCAGTAATCAGATTAGGGGCGCCGGTTATGGCGAATATTGTCACCCGTAAAATCCAAATCAACGCGCCCGACGCAAGACAGGAAATTTACATGATCCGGAATTGGCCGTGATACTAACCAAACATTTAACCCTTACTTTTAGCAGATACGTGTTGCAGGGTTGTGAATTTCAGATGGGCCGATTGTATGAAAACAATCGAATGAGGATCATTGAGCGTGTTGGCGGATGGGCTTGTCGGCGGAAAGTGCGATGTGTGCGATGTGCGGGGTGTCACTAGTCTCATCACGCGGGGATGGCGGTGGGCAAGAGAGGCAAGCGGCTGCTCCATTCCACAATGGGCGGCAGGTGGCGGGCATATCGCTGGCCGTAGCGCTATGCGGTGTCGCCAGGGACTTTTAACCTGCACTGTGTTTGGAGCATTACGCCGACGCGCGATCAGCAGCGTCCAAGTGGGATACTTTTTGAATGCTCTCGTGAGGAGAGTTTTCTATGTGTTTGATTTTATGGTGGGCGGTACTGGGATCGAACCAGTGACCCCTGCCGTGTGAAGGCAGTGCTCTACCGCTGAGCTAACCGCCCGATCGGTCGTGCTGCGGGAGGCGAATCTTACCATCAACCGGGCCGGCGTTCCAAACACCGCCGGCGATATAATCGGACTCCCTTTCTTGTTGGTCTTTTTATGCTGCCATTCGAACAATTGCCGGCGCCGCCGGGCAAACACGCCACCGCCCTGCTCAAGGGCGTCACCGTTCTCGATTTGACGACCTCGATTGCCGGCCCGTACGCGACGATGCTGCTGGGGGACATGGGCGCACGCGTGATCAAGGTTGAGCGGCCGGGCAGCGGGGACGACTGCCGCGCCTGGGGCCCGCCGTGGCATGAGGGTGAGTCGCTGTGGTTTCTCTCGGTCAATCGTAATAAAGAAAGCGTCACGCTCGATTATTCGGGTGAGGCGGGGCGCCGTGTGCTGCATGACATGGTGAAGAAGGCCGATGTGGTGATCGTCAATCTGGTCGGGCGCGTGCAGAAAAAGCTCGGTATTGATCACGCCACGTTGTCGGCCTTGAATCCGCGATTGGTGTTTGTGTCGTTGACCGGTTTTGGCATGGAGGGCGCACGGCGCGACTTTCCGTGTTACGACCTGATCGCCGAGGGCTATAGCGGCGTCATGGATTTGACCGGTGAGGCCGACAGCCCGCCGCAGAAGGTCGGCACGCCGGCGGCTGATTTGATTTCCGGCATGGATGCGGCGATGGCGGTGCTGGGCGCCTTGTTCGAGCGCGCCTCGAGCGGGCAGGGCCATCAGATCGATATCGCCATGGTCGATAGCATGACGCGCTTCATGTCGCCGCGCATCCTGCCTTTTCTTGGGACTGGTGAGATCCCGCACCGCAGCGGCGCGCGCGATAGCGTAATCGCTGTTTATCAGGCGTTTGAAACGCAGGACAAGCCGCTCACGTTGGGGCTCGGCAATGATGCAATCTGGAAGCGCTTTTGGGAGGCGGTGGGGGAGCCGGCCAAGGGTTTGGATCCGCGCTTTGCCAGCAACGAGGACAGGCGCAATGTGCGCGCTGAAATCGTCGGCGACATTCAGCGTCTGCTGAAAACGCGTTCGCGCGACGAATGGTTGAAGTTATTTTTCGCCGCCAAGGTGCCGGCCGGCCCGGTCAACAGTGTGGATGATGTGACGCAGGACCCGGAGCTGATCGCGCGCGGTCTGTTCTATACCGCCGAATCTGAAGGACGGCGCACGCCGCAGGTGGGCTTTGGCATCGGTATCGATGGCGGCAACCTGACGTGGCGTTCGCCACCGCCGCGGCTCGGCGAACATACTGAGGCCGTGCTCGGCGCATGGCTTGGTTATGATGCCGCTGCGATTGAGGCGCTGCGCGCGAAAAAACTGGTTTGAGTGCAGGGGGCATGATGACAAACGCCGGAAAAGTCATTGCGGTAACGGGGGCGAGTCGCGGGATCGGCGCGGAGATTGCGCTGGAACTTGCGCGACGTGGTTTTACCGTTGGTTGCATGACGCGCAAGGGCCTCGGGCCGGAGTGTGATGATGCGCGTGAATATTTGTCACAGTTCATCAATGTCCGTTGCGATGTAACCGACGAAGAGAGTGTGCGTCAGGCGTTTGCCGAGATGGTCAGGCGCGGCGGCTCGCTGCGCGGGCTGGTAAATAACGCGGGCGTTCATCATGGCGCCCCCAGTGATGCTCTGCCCACCGCACTGTTTGCACAGGTGATGGCGGTGAACGCGCTGGCGGTGTTTGCCGCCAGCCGCGAGGCTTACCCGTATCTGCTGGCCGCCGGTGGCGGCACCATCGTCAACATTGGTTCGATGTTCGACAAGCTGGGCGTCAAACGCAACGTGCCGTATTGCGCCTCGAAGGCTGCGGTTGGTGCGATTACGCGCTGTCTGGCTGTCGAATGGGCGGCAAAGAATATCCGCGTGGTGGATGTCGCCCCCGGTTATATCGTCACCGATCTGAATCGCGAGGCGATGAGCAGCGGGCCGCTGGCCGATCATTTGAAGAAGCGTATCCCCGGCGGTAAAACCGGCACGACCGCCGATGTGTCGCGATTGGTGGCAGCGATTTTTGGGGAAGACCTGCCGTTTCTGACCGGCGAAACCATTTATATCGACGGCGGGCAGGCGATCGCCAATTGATCCGGTGCGCTGCATGGGTGCCGGCCGTTTTTTGTAGGTACTTTTTGAGGGGGACATCATGAGCCAGTCGCACTTCGTGTTTCGTCGCATCATGGCGGTTGTCATGCTGCTCGGTGGCTTGGCCGTCTTTAATGCGGCATTGGCGCAGACGCAGGCCAAGCGCGCAGAGGCGCCGGCACCGCAGTCGATCTTGTGGGTCGGCAACAGCTTCTTTTATTACAACAACAGCATGCACAATGTGTTCATCAACATCGTGCGCAACGCCGATGCGCAGGCGCGACCGCGCGGCACTTCGGTGACGATCAGCGGTTCGGGCATGGACTGGCATGACATGGAGTCGTATTTCCGGCCCAATGGTATCGGCCGGTATTCGTTTGTCGGCGACAATGAAATTGTTTTCAACAAACCGGGACGTCAGTTCGACGGCGTGATCATGATGGATTGCAGCCAGTGCCCGGTACACCCGCAGCTCAAAGGCTCGTTTCACGAGTTCGCCAAAAAGCAGGGCGATATCGTGAGGAAGAACGGCGCAATGCCGATACTCTTCATGTCATGGGCCTACAAAGACAAGCCCGACATGACGACGCCGCTGGCCGAGGCCTATACCACCGCCGGCAACAACAATGACATGCTGGTGATTCCCGCCGGCCTCGCCTTCGCCCAGGCGATCCGGCAACGCCCGGCGTTGGAACTCTATCAACCGGATAAGCGTCATCCGAGCCCGGCCGGCACTTATCTCGCCGCAGCGACCGCTTATGCCACTTTGTATGGCAAATCACCGGTCGGCAATGGTTTCACCAACGGTCTGGATGCTGGCACCGTTGGCTTCTTGCAAGCGGTGGCCTGGGAGACGGTGCAGGCGTATTTCGTGCGTTAAGAAAGTTTTGCGATACCCCTCCGTGCATGGTGCGCCTGTTGCATCATGAACGGAGCGTTGCTTGGCAAACAAAAGCTGGAACGCCGCGCTGCGCCCTGTTCAGTGCGAACGACTGCTATTTAAGCGTGTTCTGATGCGACGGCGTGCGCTGGTTTATGCCTGCGCTACTGCACCCGACCACGGCGACATGACATCCGAGATGCCGGTGTGTTCGCCCGTTTTGACATCCTGCATGACGGCACTCGGGCAGGCGAAGTTGTTGGGGAACACCACCTGTTCGGTGAGGTTGATCGGAAATTTCGCCGCCAATGCCGATTGCACCGCGGCTGGCTGACGTGGATCGACGCCGACGGTGTCGCCGCCGCTGGCGTCGATACGCGGTTGATGGAAAGCGTCTTCCAGATTCATGCCGTGATCGATCAGGAAGGAGCAGACCTGGGTCACCGCCGGCATGATCTTGCGTCCGCCGGAGGCGCCGATGGCAAACCAGCCTTCGCCATTGCGCGTGGCAATCACCGGACACATATTGGTCAGCGGACGCTTGGACGGCCCGAGGTAGTTGGGTGAACCCGGTCGCGTGTCGAACCAGTTGATGCCGTTGTTCATCAACACGCCTGAAGTCGGCAGCACCAGGCGACTGCCGTAGACCGAGAGCAGTGTCTGCGTGACGGCGACCATATTGCCTTCGCCATCGATGACGTTGAAGTGCGACGTGCAGCCGGGGCTTTTTTCGTCGCTCGCTTCGCCCATGTTGGAGAGACGGTCGGCATAGGCATCACGCAGGGTTTGCGCATAGGCGACAAACGCGTCTGCCGACGGCGCGGGGCCTTTGGTGAATGACTGTTTGGCTAATGCTTGCAGGACGCCGGCCATGCTTTGTCCGCCGGTGAGGCCGCCGGCGAGTGAGACACGTGCGCCGCCGTAATCGACTTCGAGCGGTGCGACGATGCGCGCATGGAAATTTTGCAGGTCCTCGGCGTCGAGCACGCCACCGAGTGCCTGCATGTCCTTGACGATCATGCGGGCGACTTCGCCTTCGTAGAAATCACGTGGCCCGTTTTTCGCCAGTAAACGCATGGTGTCGGCGAGGCCCTTGAGTTTCAACCGACCGAGCG
>Ga0114978_10002975_pt1 | contig 13929 bp, 10 predicted proteins | sample S_140212_EF_Meta_FD_87027 | JGI IMG/M metagenome (GOLD analysis project Ga0114978, IMG submission 87027) | Freshwater microbial communities from Lake Simoncouche, Canada to study carbon cycling - S_140212_EF_MetaG | ecosystem: Environmental > Aquatic > Freshwater > Lake | place: Lake...
AAAAAAAATGGCTGCTGAGGCAAGCAGTTATACGAAAAATGAATTGCAGCATCCAACAGAAAAAAAACCTGATGAATACACGACTAAACAATGGGAAAATCAACGCAAATCATCTTATGCTATGTTTGGTGATACCTATGCTTTTATATTATACAAACTAGGAGATTATAAAACAGCTTATCCCATTGCCAAAGAAGCTGCAACCATCAACAAATTAAAAGATGCTGAATACAATGAACGTTATGCAATGTTGGCAGAAAAGGTAATTCCAACAGCGGAGGCAAAAAAATTGATAGAGCAATTTGTAAAGGATGGTGTTGCAACAGCTAAAACCAAAGAAGCGCTAAAAAATTTATATATAAAAGAAAAGAGCAGTGACAAAGGCTTTGCTACTTATTTAGCGGCACTTGAGGCAGATGCAAAAAATAAAAAAAGAGAGGAGATTGCAAAAAATATTTTAGAGGAAGCTTCTCCAAAATTTAGTTTGAAAGATTTTGAAGGAAAAACGCTCGGTCTTGATGATTTGAAAGGAAAAGTTATCGTCGTTGATTTTTGGGCAACCTGGTGTGGACCTTGTATTGCTTCCATGCCAGCTATGACTAAAACACTGGCAAAATACAAGGACAATGAGAATGTAAAATTTTTATTTGTAGATACCTGGGAAACTGTAGAGAACAAATTGCAGAATGCAAAAGATTTTATGAACAAGAAAAATTTTCCTTTTTATGTGCTGATGGACAACGACAATAAAATGGTAGCCGATTTTAAGGTAAGCGGTATCCCTACCAAGTTTGTTATTGACAAAGAAGGTAAAATTCGCTTTAAATCTATAGGTTTTAGTGGAAATGATGACGCATTGGTTGATGAATTAACAACAATGATTGAACTTGCCGGCAAGTAATACCATTAATTTATTTTAATTTTACAAGGCTCAGTTTCTGAGCCTTTTGTTTTTTGTAAACCAAAAAATGCCATTCAATCTAAATTCACAGTACTCACCTGCAGGCGATCAGCCAGAGGCCATTCGTCAATTGACAGAAGGCATCATGGAGGGTGAACAATATCAAACGCTCTTGGGCGTAACCGGCAGTGGAAAGACTTTTACAATTGCCAATGTGATACAAAATGTACAAAGACCTACTTTGGTACTCACTCATAATAAAACATTGGTTGCTCAGCTCTATGGAGAATTCAAACAATTTTTTCCCGACAATGCTGTTGGTTATTTTGTGAGTTACTATGATTACTACCAGCCAGAAGCGTATATGCCTGTCAGTAATACCTACATTGAAAAAGACTTGAGTATTAATGAAGAGCTCGATAAACTTCGTTTACAAGCAACTGCACAATTATTGAGTGGCAGAAGAGATATTATCGTTGTGGCAAGTGTAAGTTGTATTTATGGTATGGGTAATCCTACAGAGTTTGAGAATGGTATTGTGAGAATACAAAAAGGTCAGGTGATTTCGCGTCAAGGATTTTTACATTCATTGGTCAACAGTTTGTATAGTCGTTCTCAAGGTGATTTTACTAGAGGAACTTTTAGAGTGAAAGGCGATACGGTTGATATCAATTTGCCTTATGTAGATTTTGGCTATCGAATTACTTTTTTTGGAGATGAAATTGAAAGCATAGAAACGCTGGAACTTACTACCAGCAAGCGTATTGGCTTAGTTGACAATGCAGCCATCTTTCCTGCTAATTTATATTTAGCTCCCAAAGATATTATGCTAGAAGTGATTAATGAAATACAAGATGAGACGGCAGCACAGGTAGAATATTTTAAGAATAGTGGAAAATTCATAGAAGCGCAAAGGCTGAATGAAAGAGTAAATTATGATTTGGAAATGATTCGTGAACTTGGTTATTGTAATGGTATTGAAAATTATTCTAGATTTTTTGACAGGCGTAAACCCGGAACTCGCCCTTTCTGTTTATTAGACTATTTTCCTAAAGATTTTATCTGCATCATTGATGAAAGTCATCAAACCATTCCACAAATTAGCGGTATGTATGGAGGCGATCGAAGCCGTAAACTTATTTTGGTAGATTATGGTTTTCGTCTACCTAGTGCGTTAGACAATCGACCACTTAATTTTCATGAGTTTGAAAATATGGTCAACCAAACCATTTTTGTAAGTGCAACACCTGGTGATTTTGAACTAGAAAAAACGGAGGGCGTGGTGGTAGAGCAAGTGGTTCGTCCTACAGGTTTATTGGATCCACCGATAGAAGTTCGTCCCTCTATTAATCAAATTGATGACTTATTAGAAGAGATTGATAAAAGAATCATCAAAGGAGATCGAGTGCTAGTAACTACGCTTACTAAGCGAATGGCAGAAGAGATGGATAAATATTTACAACGCATCAACATTAAAAGTAAGTATATACATAGTGAAGTAGATACACTTGAGAGAATTGAAATTTTGCGAGAGCTTCGTTTGGGAGTTATTGATGTGCTGGTAGGAGTAAATTTGTTGAGAGAAGGGCTAGACTTACCAGAGGTTTCTTTGGTAGCTATTTTAGATGCAGACAAGGAAGGTTTTTTGCGCAATGAAAGAAGTCTAACTCAAACAGCAGGAAGGGCAGCTCGTAATGTAGATGGATTGGTACTATTTTATGCAGACAAGATGACGGGCAGCATGCAAAAAACGATTGATGAAACCAGTAGAAGAAGAGAAAAACAAATTTCATATAATATTAAACACGGTATTGTTCCTACTACAATTATTAAAAGTAAAGAACAGATTTTTGCACAAGGGTCTGTATTGGATGTCAAGGGATATGACCCATCCAATCCCTATTCTGTTGGTACTGACGAGGGCTTAGTGAATGTAGCGGCTGAAGACCAAGTGGTATATTCGACAATTCCACAAATTGAAAAAGGGATTGCAAAAATTAGAAAAGAAATGGAAAAAGCAGCCAAGGATATGGACTTCATGGAAGCAGCTAGATTGAGGGATGAGATGTTTAGAATGCAAAAACAATTAGAAGAAATGAAAGGCTAGAATATTAATAGTTGATTTTTAAAAGCGAAGAGCGTTTTTAATAAATAATTTAGATACCATTAATTCCTATTTCTACCAGTCTCATCTGGGTATAAATTTTGGACAACATCACTTTGCCAAAATTTTTTACTTTCTACCTCAAGAATAGAAAGTCTTCCGTTGAAAGCGGCTCCAGTGTCAATATTCCAAACGTTCACAGCATTCATAGGTTCAAAACTATCATAGTGAAGTGTAGGAGTATGACCAATATAAATTTCACTAAATAATTTCAATCTTTTTGGATAAAGGACTGATTCTTTTTTGATTCTTTTATCCATGCACAATGCCATTTCCCAAAGGGTTCTATCCCAACTATAATTACTGCTGTAGTGTTCTTTGTAAGGCCCATGAAGAGAAGAAAATCCGGCATGAATAAAAAGTCGATTTTCGTCATCAATGAAATAATTTAGCATCCGCTGAAAAAAGGCTAAGTGATTTAGTTTATCTGCCTCCGATCTAGCGTCATAACTTCTAAAGGTCGCCTTTCCTCCGTTGAATAACCAGGTTTCATCTTCAATTTTTTGTTCAAGCCATTGCTCACACCAGAGGTCGTGGTTGCCTTTTATAAATACACATTTAAATTTTTTTTCTAATTCGATTAAGTATTGAATTACCTCAAATGATTGGCTCCATCCATCCACAAAATCACCTAAAAAAATCAGTTGATCTGTTTCATTTACCGCCGCCTTTTCAATAATTTGTTGCAAAGCTTTGAAGGAGCCATGTATATCACCTATCACTAAGGTTCTGTTCATAAAGGGGCCGTTTTAATAAAATATCTTGCTCATAGCAAATTTAGGTCAAAATTGATCAATTCTGGATGTTTGAATACATTCTAGTATCCTATTGGTAGTTAATATCAGGAGGGATGTTTTTGAGATTTAAAGGTTGAAACCCTTTATTAGAAGGTGCTTTGGGAAAAGGGGAGAAGATAATAAAGTAGCCCCAAAGAAATAATATATCAAATTAAATTACTAACTTCCAATTCTATTAATTAATAAAATAAAAAGACACTTGTATGATTACAGTAGCACTTTACAATCTTAAGGGCGGCGTTGGAAAAACGGCGAGCTGTGTAAATTTTGCCTATTTAGCAGCAAAAGATGGCTTTAAAACCCTGCTTTGGGATATTGACCCTCAAGGCTCCACTACATTTTATTATAAGGTAAAACCCAAAGGTGTATCTGGAATTAAAAAACTGATTAGCAAGGATGCTAATTTGGAAAGCGCCATCATGGCAACTGATTATGAAAACTTAGAGATTATTCCTGCAGATGCTTCAGCCAAGAGCTTTGATATTATGGTGGAAGAAATGAAAGGAAATAAAACTAGGCTAAAAAGTATTTTGAAACAGTTAGAAGATGAATATGATTTTGTTTTTATAGACTGCCCTCCTGGCTTTAGCTCATTGAGCGAAAATATTTTTAGTGCCGCGGATGTAGTCCTTATGCCAATTATTCCTACCACTTTATCGGTTCGTACCTATAATATGGTAAAAGATTATTTTAAAGAGAAGGATTTAGACAGTAGCAAGATGATGTGCTTTTTTACCATGACAGATCTTAGGAAAAATATGCACAATGAAATCATGGACCTGTTGTACAAAGACAAAAAGTTTTTTCAAAATTATGTACCCTATTTATCTGATGTAGAAAAAATGGGCATTCATCGTCAGCCAATTGAAGAGTTTGCTAAAAGCAGCTCAGCTGCCAAGGCTTATCATGAGTTGTGGACTGAGATTAAAGAAGGTGTTGTGGAGTAAATTCTCGCCTTAATAAAAATACTATATTAAATAGAATGAGTAGGCGGCATTTATTTATTAGCAAGTTTTGAATTAAGAAATTAATTGAATGTGTTTCATATTGTAAGTTGCTAAATAGTTGCGAAAAAGTACAGAAGGGTAAATTCTCATGTGATTTTAAATGCAATTTTGATTTCAATCAGTAAGCATTTTACCAATTTGCATTAATAACTTACTTTTACCAGATGCAAAAAAAATTATTTCTTCTGGATGCATTTGCTCTTATTTTTAGGGCGTATTATGCCTTGATTCGTAACCCTCGTATTACAAGTAAGGGTAGAAATGCCAACGCTCAATTTGGATTTACCAATACCTTAATTGACTTAATCAATAATCAAAAGCCTACTCATATGGCAGTGTGTTTTGATACACATGCACTGACAGAGCGCCATACCGATTTTGCAGACTATAAAGCGAATAGACAGGATACGCCCGAAGACATTCTTTCTGCTGTACCAGATATCAAGCGAATTATTGAAGCTTTAAATATTCCAGTGGTAGCTATTGATGGATACGAAGCAGATGATGTAATCGGTGCATTGGCAAAGCAGGCCGAGAAAGAAGGATATGAGGTATACATGGTAACACCCGATAAGGATTACGGTCAGTTGGTTTCTGAAAATATTAAAATATATAAGCCGCCTTATCAAGGAGGGAGTGCAGAGATTTTAGGCCCAGAGGAGATTTGTGTTAAGTGGGGGATTAACAATGTAAGTCAGGTGATAGATATGCTGGGCTTGATGGGAGATGCAGTCGATAATATTCCTGGAATAAAAGGTGTCGGTGAAAAGACAGCTGCAAAATTATTACAAGAGTATGGGACATTAGAAAATATACTCGATCATGCAAATGAGATTAAAGGGTCTGTTGGCGAAAAAGTAAGAGCTGGAAAAGAAATGGCATTGCTTAGTAAGAAATTAGCTACTATCATTATCAATGTGCCAACAGAATTTCATGCTGAGAACTTTAGGATTAAGGAGATGAACCGTGAGGCATTGAAAGAAATATTTACTGAGCTGGAATTTAAGGCAATGGCCAAAAGAATTTTAGGAGAAGAAATTATTTTAGACTCGACGCCTGAAACATCGGATGCTGTTACTAATTCTCCTACTGCAACTATTGGCCAGCTAGATTTATTTGGCAATGCAGTTAATCAACCCGCAAGGAAAGAATACAACGAACCTGATGAAGAAATAGTTGCTGGCAATGATTTAGTAGCAGACAAGAATATTAGCAATACTCCACATAATTATCAATTGATTAATACAGATGATTCAATTGAAGTATTAAAGAAAGTTCTAGAAACATCATCTGAAATTTGCTTTGACACTGAGACAACCGGACTAGATGCAAACAATGCTGAATTAGTAGGCTTGAGTTTTTCAATCCTTCCCGGCGAAGGATATTATGTGCCTTGTTCTTCTCAAAGAGATGAATGTATTCAATTGCTTAAAAGCTTTGAATCGATTTTTAATGATGATACCAAGACTTGGGTTGGACAGAATATTAAATATGACTTATTAATATTGAAGTGGTATGGCTTTACATTGAGAGGAAATATTTTTGACACCATGCTTGCTCATTATGTGCTAGAGCCAGAAGGAAAAAGAAGCATGGATGTTCTCAGTGCTAAATATCTAGGTTATCTGCCAGTATCTATAACCGAATTAATAGGAAAAAAGGGGAAAGGCCAGGGCAATATGAGAGATGTTGACCTCGATACCATCAAGGAGTATGCTGCTGAAGATGCTGATATCACGCTACAATTAAAAAATGTTTTTCTTCCTCAATTGGCTTCTAAATCTGTAGAAAAAATTTTCTATGAGGTAGAGAATCCTTTGGTAAAAGTTTTAACTGACATGGAGTTTGAAGGTATTCGCATTGACGAATCCTTTTTAAAAGTCTATAGTCAACAGTTAGAAGTAGAGGCAAAAATAAGTGAGGAGAGCGTTTATGAGCAGGCAGGAGTTCGGTTTAATTTGGCAAGTCCCAAACAATTAGGAGAAGTATTATTCGAGAAATTAAAATTAGATCCTAAGGCAAAAAAAACAAAGACAGGACAGTATGCCACTGGAGAAGATGTGTTGGCAAAATTAGCTCACCAGAATAAAATTTGTGATGACATTTTAACTTTTCGCGAGTTAACCAAATTAAAGAATACCTATATTGATGCATTGCCCTTGTTGATTAATAAAAAAACAGGTAGAGTGCATACGAGTTATGCTCAAGCGGTGGCTATAACTGGAAGATTAAGCAGTACCAATCCAAATTTACAAAACATACCCGTGCGCACGGAAAAGGGGCGAGAGATTAGAAAAGCATTTATACCGAGAGATGAAAATCATGTATTGATATCAGCCGATTATTCTCAAATCGAATTAAGAATTGTTGCTGCCATTAGTGGAGATATAAATATGTGTGAGGCTTTTAAAACCGGGAAAGATATTCATACTGCTACTGCAGCAAAAGTCTTCAATGTGGAAGAGTCCGAGGTAACCAAAGAGATGAGGTATCGTGCAAAGAGTGTGAATTTTGGAATTATATATGGACAAGGTGCATTTGGATTGGCAGAGAATTTAGGTATTTCAAGAGGGGAGGCAAAAGAGATCATTGATAATTATAAAAAGCAATTTCCAAATATTCAAAAGTACATGGATGATACCATCAACTTTGCTAAAGAGGCTGGTTATGTAGAAACCTTGATGGGAAGAAAGAGGTGGTTGAGGGATATTAACTCTGCAAATTTTACGGTACGAGGTTTTGCAGAAAGAAATGCAATCAATTCTCCAATTCAGGGTTCGGCGGCAGACATGATAAAATTGGCAATGATAAAAATTCATGCAGAATTTAAGCGACAAAATTTTAGATCAAAAATGTTGTTACAGGTTCATGATGAACTAGTTTTTGATGCACATAAGGAGGAGGTAGAAATAATAAAACCCGTGATATTAAATTGTATGCAAACTGCCATGGCCTTGCCTAATGGTGTTCCTACAGATGCAGAAATTGGGGAAGGTAATAATTGGTTGGTTGCACATTAAGTGACTATCGTTAAAAGTAAGTCGCAATAGGTAGAATATTACGTATTAACGATTACAGTTTGCCTTTATGCAATAAACCTTGAGCTATTTAATCCTGAGGAACTTCTGCCAACATAGGGTTTTATAATACTGGAGCATGATCAACAATTATGTTTTCATCCCTGTTCCTTAGTTAAGGCTGGACCTATTTTTATTGGGGTTTTGGTATTTATATTATACTTTTAATAATTATTAGTAATTAATTCAGGGCATGGCGCGCAATTAATTTCAAACCTAGAACAGTACTTTTTCGCTTGCAATCATTTTGATATTTCAACTGACAATAGACAATAAATTATTAAACCAAAGAAATTAATATGATTTTATCTAAGATCTTGGAGAACCTTTATCAAAAACTTCTTTCAAAAAAAACCAAAGAAAAAAGTGAACAGGTTATCCTATGGATTGCTTTAGTAAGTTTTATTCTTCACTTATTAGTTATTGGATTATTACATTTCAATATTATTGCTATTAATGAACCTTCAAACTTACTAAAAAACCCGATCGCTGCTATTTATACTCCTTTCTCTTTTATATTGGTTTACGAGGTATATCTTTTAATTTATTACCTACCAAAATCAACTTCTATCTACATCTCAAAGCAGTATGAAATTATTGCACTCATCATTATTAGACGACTCTTCAAAGATCTTTCAGATTTATCACTTTCGTCGGATTGGTTTAACATTAAAAATGATTTGCAATTTACCTATGACTTAGTGGCTTCCGTATTTTTATTCTATTTAATTTATCTATTTCATGTTCAACGAGCAAAAGTCTATAGGAATATTAAAAATAGTAAAAACCATGATTTGAGTATTTCAAAATTTATTAATGCAAAAAAATGGATAGCTACTGCTTTGGTTCCCTTGCTTTTGATTATAGCGATATACTCATTCCTAAACTGGAGTACCGGTATATTTCAACCAGTTGAAAACAACTCAATTTCTTTTAAAAATATCAACAATGTTTTCTTTGAACAGTTCTTCAATATTTTGATCATTGCTGATGTAATATTATTACTATTTTCATTTTTTCATACGGACGAATTTCACAAAGTCATTCGAAACTCTGGCTTTATCATTTCAACTATACTAATTCGAATTTCTTTTTCTGTTACTGGTATCACCAATACGGTATTAATTGTTTCTGCTATTTTATTTGGACTTTTAATACTTTTTATACACAATAAATTTGAAAAGAAGTTAGCAGAAGAGATTAAAGAAACCAATGAAATGGAAGAATAAAAAGATACTTAGAAAGTCAAGATTGTGATATTACAGCTTCCTAGAAAAAGGAATATTTCATTCCTCTATCAAAGAAATTAAAAAAAGACTATTATTAAATCTTATTCTATAAAATTTTACTTCCTTGGATTACTCTAAATAGTAATGATATAATTGCAATAACAAGCAGAATATGAATAATCCCTCCTATATTATATGCGAAAAATCCAATAACCCAGCCTATAACTAGAATCACAGCAATTAGATAAAGTAAATTTCCCATTTTTTTTAAGTTTTATAAATACATATGAAACATAACCAATAAATTATTGACATGAAAAAAATATTTTTTCTTTTTTTGGTAATTTTTTTATCTTCTTTTTCAAAAATAAAAGACGAATTCTTTGATATTAAAGATTTTAAAAAAGAATATGCTAAAATTAAAGAAGATTTATATGTCAGCAAGTATGAAGTTTCAAACTTGCAGTATAGGGATTTTCTTTCAGATTTGATGAATTCGAATCAAAAAACAATCTATCAAATCTGTTTACCTGACACCTTGTGTTGGAGGAGTCCATCGAATTACAATGAACCTTTTACTCAATATTACTTTCGACATAAAAGCTATGACAATTATCCAGTAGTAGGAATTAGTTATGAGGCTGCGAATCATTATTGTAATTGGTTAACTCAAAAATACAATCAAGAGCCGAAAAGAAAATTTCAAAAAGTATCTTTCAAATTATTAACAAAAGAAGAATGGATCTTTGCTGCTAGTGATTCCGATCCTTCAAAAGTATATACTTGGGGAACAGGTTTTATGCAAAACAATCGAAAGCAATATTTATGCAATTTCAAACACACATCATTTGTCATTGATTCTTCTTCTAAGAAATACAAGGAAATAGATAATTTAGAAAATAAATCATTCATAACAGTTCCTGTCAAATCATATTATCCTAATTCATTTGGATTATATAACATGTGCGGTAATGTGGCGGAGATGACAAGTGAAAATGGTATTGCAAAAGGTGGCAGTTACCTAGAACCAGCATACAATGTTAGAATTGCTAGTGAAAAAAATTATACAAAGCCTCAAGCAGATATTGGATTTCGAGTAGCAATGGAAATTATTGAAAATAAATATAATTCTAATATTAATTTTACCGTATTGAAAAATTACTTTGTAAAGAATACGGTCACTAATCTAGTGAATCCGAAAATTGAGAATGCTGAAAAGTTTAATGAAATTTTTGGTATGGCGACAACCATGGGAGAAAATGGAAAGCCAACGCAGGTCGATATTTCAAAACAATACATCATCGCGGTCGTTTTGCCTGTAACAGAATTCGCAACTTCCCTTCAAATAATTAGTCTACAAAAAAACGCTCAAAATCAGATTGAACTTACCTACAAATCAGTCGTCGGCAAAAAACAATCTTTTAGTATTCGTCCTTTTATTGCAATTGCTGTTGATAAATCAGAAAATGGAATCATAAAATTGGAAGCGTCAAAATAATTAAATTTATAATAAATTATGGCTCAAATAAATCCTCATATTAATTTCAATGGGAATGCTGAAGAAGCATTTACTTTTTATAAATCAATTTTTGGTGGAGAGTTCTCAAAAATCACTCGATTCAAAGATTTATCAAATGATGAATTTAAAGTCTCAGAAAAAGAAGCTAACAAAATAATGCACATCGCATTGCCTATTGGAAAAAATATATTAATCGCAAATGATGTCCCAGAAATTATGGGACCTACCAATGAGAATGAAAATAGAAGTAAAATTTCAATAAGTACAGAAAGCAAGGAAGAGGCTGATAAATTGTTTAATGCCCTTTCTGTGGGCGGTCAAATCGAAGTCCCAATTGGAGAAAGTCCTTGGGGGTCATATTTTGGAATGTTGAGAGATCAATTCGGAATTGAATGGATGGTTAATTTTGACTCAAACGATATTGTATAGCATTACTAGGAAAAAGAGATTTAGGCTACATGGCTCTCTCCGAATTAATTAATTTAATTTTGTGGTTCAATGGCTGATTTAAATCGCCGAAGTTTATCTTTCAATTTAACTATGACAGAAAATACTCCTCTCTCACAAAATCAGCGAATGCCAATCATTGACATTTTGAGAGGATGGGCTTTATTCAGCGTCATCACCATGAATTATATAACAATCTATAACTGGAACAATCACAGTTTAACAAACAAAACAGATAATTTTAACTCGGTCATAGAAAATACATCCGAAATTATTTTAGGTTCGAAAGGCTGGTCATTATTAGCTATTTTGTTTGGTTTTGGGTTTTCAGTATTACTAAAAAATATAAGCGGAAATGGTCAACCTGAAAATCTTTTTTTCATTAAAAAAATGATTTGGCTATTACTTGTTGCTATTATTAATACAATTTTTTTCGGGGGAGACATCCTCCATGATTATGTACTATTGGGATTGATACTGCTTATTTTTTCAAGACTCAGTTATCAATCACTTTTTATTATTGGAGTGTCAATTTTATTATTAACTCCTTTTTTACAATCCTTTTTAGGAAATCGCCATCTACTATTTCTTCCAAAAGAACGCGATAATTTTTATCGACTCTATGACAACAACAATTTGATAGATCATATAAAATCAAATTTTTTTATGAGATACAAGTGGATGCTTCGTTTAAGCTACTCCATTATTTTTCACCTAATCCAATTAGGCTGCCTTTTAATAGGAGTTGCTATGCACAGAAGTAACTTCATTTTTACAATTCAAAACAATTTAAAATTATTAAAAAGAATATTATTTATAAGTCTGGTCCTAGCAATCTCACTATTTCTTTTACAATTTTTCAGTGAAAAATTTGAATGGAAATTTAATGAGTACTACAATCTCTATTACCCTGAAAAAATATGTACAATGGTTTTTACTTCATCAGTGATTGTTTGGCTATACATTACAGGGACAGCTAAAGAATTATTTTCGGCTTTTCAATCAGTTGGCAAAATGACTCTTACAAATTATTTAATGCAAAATATTATTTCGTTTGTATTTCTCATTTACTTAAAACCGCATTGGGATTTATATTGGTATCTGATAATAGCTATCACCGTTTATATTGTGCAGATTTTTATTAGTAAATGGTGGCTTAGAAAATATAACTACGGTATATTGGAATGGTTATGGCGTTGTTTAAGTTATGGTCGAAAATTTCAATTAAAAAAGGTTCAGACCGTTGGTTGATGAAGAAAAAATACCCCTACAGTTAATAAAAATAAGAAAAATGAACCCCCTGGTTAATAAATATTTAGTAGACGGCTGTATGCGATGCAAATTTGGTGGAACTCCTAATTGTAAAGTCAATCATTGGTCGAAGGAACTGGAGGCACTTAGAAAAATTGTTATAAAAAGTGTCTTAGACGAAGAACTAAAATGGGGCATGCCTTGTTATACACTTAACAATAAAAACATTTTAATGATTAGCGCTTTCAAAGAATACGCTTGTATTAGCTTTTTTAAAGGGGTATTATTAAAAGACAAAGAAAAATTATTAACTGCACATGGAGAGAGCTCTCAGTCAGTAAGAATGATAAAATTTACCAACTCTAAACAAATCATTCAACAGAGCAGTATAATAAAGGCATACATTGAAGAGGCTATTGAAATTGAGAATTCTGGAAAAAAGGTAGAGTTCAAAAAAAATCCTGAGCCAATTCCTGAAGAGCTAATAGTAGAACTCAACAAGGACCTGAAATTTAAAAAAGCCTTTCATGAATTGACCCCTGGACGTCAAAGAGGTTACATAATTTATTTCTCTCAACCAAAAAACACTCAGTCCAAATTAAATAGAATTGAGAAATGCAGAGAAAATATTTTAAAAGGAATAGGCTTAAATGATAGATAGATCAAATAAATTTAAAATTATTGGTGACAAAATCTAGCAACTAAACAAAATCCTGAACTTGTTTGTTGTATTCACATATTAAGTGTTTTTTAAAAATATTAAATCAGTATAAATCTAATTTCCAAAACAAAATATATAATATTAGAGATGAACGAGCAAATTGAAAAAATCAGAAAATCAATAGAACCATTAAGACAAGAGATAATTAATCACCCAGTTTATTCATCAATTAAAGACATAGATGACTTAAGAGTATTTATGCAATACCATGTATATGCTGTATGGGATTTTATGTCATTGCTAAAAACCTTACAAAACAATTTAACCTGCACTACTGTTCCTTGGTTTCCCAAAGGGTCTGCCGACACCAGGCACCTTATAAATGAAATTGTTGTGGGCGAAGAATCAGATGTTGACTTAAACGGCATTAGAAAAAGCCATTTCGAAATATATCTGGATGCCATGATACAATGTGGAGCAGACAGTTCTAAGATTGAAACATTTACAGAAAAATTAAAAAACACTGGCGACTTCAGCTCAGCTTACAAAGAATCAGGAACACCGAAAGAAGCAAAAGACTTTGTTGACTTTACATTTAAAATTATTGGAAGTAATAAAGATTATTTACAATCCGCTATTTTCACCTTTGGTCGGGAGGACTTAATTCCAGGAATGTTCATTTCAATGGTAAATGATATTCATAGCAAATTTCCAGATGATATCTCAATTTTAAAATACTACCTCGAAAGGCACATTGAGGTTGACGGTGATCACCATAGTCATCTAGCATTACAAATGACTTCGAACCTATGCGGAACCAACCCAATATTTTGGGAAGAAGCTGAAAAAGCAACCATTGAATCTTTACAAAAGCGA
>Ga0114978_10002976_pt1 | contig 13929 bp, 13 predicted proteins | sample S_140212_EF_Meta_FD_87027 | JGI IMG/M metagenome (GOLD analysis project Ga0114978, IMG submission 87027) | Freshwater microbial communities from Lake Simoncouche, Canada to study carbon cycling - S_140212_EF_MetaG | ecosystem: Environmental > Aquatic > Freshwater > Lake | place: Lake...
CTGAGGCCTTGCACCTTGCAACTGAGGGTCCTTTGGGTTGGGCCGCAAGGCGCGTAGCGGCTAAAAAAAGCTGGTCCTACACGAGCGCCTTTCACACCAAGTTTCCAGAGATTTTAAAGGCTGCAGTCAAGATCCCTTTGTTTTTGGGGTATGCGTTGATGAGACACTTTCATCGACACTCCAAAGGCGTGATGGTGCCTACTCAGGGTGTTTTGAATATGCTGGAGGCCAGAGGATTTAAAAACTTAAGGCCTTGGACGCACGGCGTTGATACGGATTTATTTGTTTATCAGCAAACACCTCTAGAGTTGGAACAGCTAAGGGGTCTAGAGCGTCCTATTTTTTTGTATGTAGGCCGAGTTTCCTATGAAAAAAATATTGAGGCTTTTTTAAACCTGACATTAAGTGGAAGCAAGGTCGTGTGCGGTGTTGGACCGGTTTTGCAAGAATTAAAGTCCAATTACAGCGATGTGCGTTGGTTGGGTGTTTTGGATCGAAAAAACTTGGCCCGTGTCTATGCCGCAGCAGACGTATTTGTCTTTCCAAGTCTCAATGAGACTTTTGGTTTGGTGATGCTTGAGGCCATGAGTTCTGGAACGCCGGTTGCCGCCTTTCCTGTGGATGGACCTTTGCAGGTGCTTGAAAAGAAGAATGCGCTGGGTGAAAGTTTAGGTGGTGCGATGAGCAATGATCTTGGTCAGGCTGTAGGGAAAGCTCAACAAATCAATAGGCATGAGGCAAGGCAAAGGGCCTTGGACTTTGATTGGCAGCGCGCAAGTGACTTGTTCCTCTCTTACTTGGTACAGTGTGAACAGACCTGATTGACATACATTTCGACTTCTTTTACCTTAGAATTCAAAAATTGGTGTTCTAATTCTGTTAGGTAAGGATAAAAGAAGTTGAGCAATTTTAAAGAGCACGGTTTTCTGCCCAGAGATGAGAGTTTTTTGGCCTTCAATGAGCGGGTTTTGGATTGGGCCAAAAGAAAAGATGTGCCTCTTTTAGAGAGGTTGCGTTATTTGTGCATTGTTTCTTCAAATTTAGACGAATTTTTTGAAGTCAGAATGGCCTTGCATTTGCGCGCAGTCCACCATCACGACAACAAAGCGCATTACAGTAGTCACTCATTTATCAAACTCTCTGAATTGGCGCATCATTTGGTTGATGAGCAATATGCGCTTTATAACGAGGAATTGTTGCCCGACTTTTCCAGTAAAGGCATTCGATTGCTTTCTCACGGTGAGCGTAACTTGGCTCAAAAAAAATGGGTCAAACAATATTTCGATCATGAAGTAAAACCCTTGTTGGTCCCCGTGGGATTGGATCCTGCGCATCCCTTTCCAACCGTGGCCAATAAATCTTTGAATTTCATTGTCAGGCTCTCTGGTGCGGACGCGTTTGGCCGAGAAAATGAAATTGCAATTGTCAAGGTTCCTAGGGTCTTGCCACGAATTATCAAAGTGCCAGAAAAAATCGTTGGCAAAAAAAATTATTTTGTGGCGCTGAGCAGTGTCATTCGTGCTCACTTGAATGATTTGTTTCCTGGTCGTCACGTGGGGCAGTTTTCTCAATTTCGCGTGACCAGAGATTCAGAGTTGGCGGTGGATGAGGAAGACGTGCAAAACTTAAGAACTGCTCTGCGACAAGGTTTGGAGCAAAGGCAATTTGGACAAGCCGTCAGACTCGAAGTGTCATCGGGTTGCTCGCAGGATTTGTACAATTTTTTACTGAAACAATTTCAACTGCCCATGTCGGCTTTGTACAGGGTTCATGGGCCAGTCAATTTGGTTCGATTGAATCAAATGATTGACTTGGTGGATGAGCCTGCACTTTTATTCAAGCCTTACAAACCTTCATTTCCTAGAGCTTACATTTCCTCAGAGTCCATTTTTAAGCAACTCAAGAAAAAGGACATCTTGATCCATCAACCCTTTGAGAGTTTTTCTGCGGTCCTAGCGTTTTTAAGGGAGGCGGTGAATGATCCAGATGTATTGGCCATCAAGCAAACCATCTATAGAACAGGCTCAGACTCTGAGCTCATGGATCTCTTAAGGGAAGCTGTTCGCAGGGGAAAGGAAGTCACCGCTGTCGTGGAGTTGAAGGCCAGGTTTGATGAAGAGGCCAATATCAATTGGTCTGAGAGATTGGAATCTATTGGCGCACAAGTGGTCTATGGTGTCGTGGGGTTAAAAACCCATGCCAAAATGCTTTTGGTGACTCGAAAAGAGGGGCGTAAATTGGTGCGATATGCCCATTTGTGCACGGGAAACTACAATTCTAGAACGGCCAAGTTGTACACCGATATCAGTATGTTGACGGCTGACCACAAAGTCACCTCTGATGTGGAGCAAGTATTTATTCATTTGGCTGGGCAAAGCCCTTTGCCCAAACTCCATCACTTGTTGGTGGCACCCTTTCATTTGCACGATCAATTGATTGGTTTTGTCAATGCTGTGGCCGCCAGTGCCCTGCATGGTCAAAGGGGTCGCATTGTTTTAAAGATGAACTCGTTAACGGATGAGCGACTAGCCAAATCATTGATGGATGCCAGTCAAGCAGGTGTGTTGATTGATGTGATTGTTCGAGGGGCTTGTATTTTGTCTGCTCAAGTGCCCGATCAAACAGACAATATCAAAGTGCGCTCTATCGTTGGGCGGTTTTTAGAGCACTCACGGGTCTTTTATTTCTCCAGCGGTGAGAGCGAACATTTGTATCTCTCCAGTGCAGACTGGATGAACCGCAACATGCTTCGCCGAGTAGAGATCGCATGGCCAGTTTTAGATCCCCATTTAAGGCAAAGGTTGATAGATGAATGCTTGCTCGCTTATCTTGGCGACACTGAGGATGCTTGGAGTTTAAAAGCCAATGGAAAATACGAAAAAACTTCATTGGATCAGGAAAAAATCACCCACAGCGCTCAGCAAGCTTTGATGAGACGCTACGAGGCCAAGAAATAGGTTCAGAGGATGTGTTTTTAGGAGATTCAAATGGACTTGATTTTATGGAGGCATGCCGAGGCCATCGAATTGGCGGAAAGTGGCAACGATATGGACCGTCATTTGACGCCCAAAGGTGAGCGCCAAGCTGCTCGCATGTCAATATGGCTTGATCGAGTCTTGCCCCAAGGAACTCGGATCTTTTGTAGCCCCGCAACAAGGTGTGAGCAAACTGTCATGGCCTTGGGCCGGCGTTACAAATTGAGAGAGGAGCTCTCTCCCAATGGACAAGCCCAAGAGGTGCTTGACTTGGTGCAGTGGCCAGTGGCCAAAGGCGCTGTGATGGTTGTGGGCCATCAACCTTATTTAGGTCAAGTGGTGGCGAAGTTATTTGACATGAAGCCAGGAGAGTGCTCGATCAAAAAGGCATCTGTTTGGTGGATCAAAACCAAAGCGCATGAAAGTGTTCTCCAAACAAGCCTTCACGCCGTGCAAAGCGCGGACTTGGTTTAATCCAGGGTCAATCCCCGTTGATTTTAAGATCCCAGCTGGTTTTAAGCCAGGATTGGGTTTCCAAATTGAGCAAGTGATGTGATTGTGGATAAGATTCAGCCCATGATTTAGGAATTTCTAAATCAATGGTTTTAGGGCTTTTTTTAGAAAATTTAATCTTCAAAGTTTTGTACTCTGGCTCTGTTCTGGCGTGACACAAGATGACTGCCAGTCTCAAGCACAGCAACTGTTGGCAAAAGTTTTCATCGTCAAAGTCAATGTTGAGTTTGCGCAACTTACCGCGATGCCCAAGAACAAGTAAACTTAAGCGATGTAACTCAGGTATTGTAAATCCTGGTGTGTCACTTTGATCTAAAATGTAGGCGCCGTGCTTGTGGTAATCGCTGTGAGAGATGATCATGCCTATCTCGTGCAGATCCGAGGCCCAGGAGAGTTTCTTCTTGAGTTTGTTTTGCTCTAACGGGTCGCTTTCTTTGTGGCTCAGTTGATCAAATAAATGTTTGGCAACTTGGCTGACTCTTTGGGATTGGTTGATGTCTACCGCAAAAACCTTTTGTAGCCGTGTGATCGTGATGCTTCTCACGTCATACTGCTCATCCTCTCTGTCAATCAGATCATACAAAACACCGTGACGAAGAGCGCCTTGGGCATAATGCAAGGTGTCTATTTCTAAGATGTCAAAGGCAGCCTTAAGAACAGAGATGCCGCCTCCAATGACCGCTTTTCTATCTTCTTTGAGCCCCTCAAGGCGCAAGTTGTTAGAGGATCCCGCTGCGATGAGAGACTTCTTTAGCCAGGCTAGACCTGATGGTGTGATCTCATCTGGATTCCATCCGTTTGCAAAAAGCACATCACAAACCGCGCCAATGGTGCCAGACGATCCATAGGCTTGATCCCAGCTTCCTTTGGGGTAAAGGGCTACAGCCTCGTCAAGAACTGCTTTGGCGGCAACCTCGGCCTTATCGAAGGCCTCAGTGCTAAAGACATCGTCTTTGAAGTATTTCATGCTCCAAGCCACGCTGCCAGTTCGATAGGACTCCATGACTTGTGGGCTGAGGTTTTGTCCTAAGATGATCTCGGTGGATCGTCCACCGATGTCAATGACCAATCGGTTTTCCTTTGATTGGGGCAACAGGTGAGCAACGCCTTGATAGATCAGTCTTGCTTCCTCGCGCCCAGAAATGACCTCGATGGGAAAACCAAGAATTTGGCTGGCTTGATCTAAAAACACATCGCGGTTTTTGGCCTCTCTAAGGGTCTGGGTCGCAACGGCGCGCACATTTTTCTTGTCAAATCCAGACATTCTCTCGGCAAATCTGGCCAAGCAGTCCCAGCCCCTTTGCATCGCTTCAGGAAGCAGATTCCTGTTTTCATCCAGGCCATTGCCTTGCCTGATGGTTTCTTTGATGTACTCGGTCAGGTGAACATGTCCGTGATCAAGTTTGCCGATGCCTAATCTGTAACTGTTTGAGCCTAAATCGACAGCTGCTAAAAGGACGCCATTTTGCATTGTGAAATTTTTTTCAAGTGTAAAAGATTAAACGATTTAGAGTTTATCATATGACTAATTTATGACATGGGAGTGACATTGAGTGTGAGTTTTTGTAATGATAGTCTAGGGTTTTATTGTTTTTAGTCATATGATTGTCACAATTAGGAGATAAAGTTAAGAATCTTTTTTAACTTTGGAGGTTCTTTTTCATGATCAAGCATTTATCAATCATTGCCGCAGTTTTTGCTGCTTTTGGTGTCACTGCTGTCCAAGCCCAAGACATCACTGGCGCTGGAGCTTCATTTCCTGCGCCCCTTTATAGCAAATGGGCCGCTGATTACAACAAGGCCACCTCGATCAAGGTGAATTACCAATCCGTTGGTTCAGGTGCGGGCATCAAACAAATTGATGCCAAAACAGTTGATTTCGGTGCATCTGATATGCCCTTGACGGATGATGAGTTGAATAAGAAGTCTCAGCTCCAGTTTCCCACAGTCATTGGAGGCGTGGTCCCCGTTGTGAATATTGCAGGTATTGCCCCTGGCAAGTTGCTGTTGACTGGTGAAGTTTTGGCTGATATCTATTTGGGCAAGATCACCAAATGGGACGATGCGGCAATCAAAGCTTTGAATCCAACCCTGAGCTTGCCTGATGCATTGATTGCTCCAGTAAGACGTTCGGATGGTTCTGGTACGTCATTTATTTTCACCAACTACTTGAGCAAAATCAGCGCCGATTGGAAAGCAAAAGTAGGTGAGAGCACTGCACCGAATTGGCCTGTTGGTTTAGGTGGCAAAGGCAATGAGGGCGTATCTGCTTTTGTGTCACGTATTCCCAATTCAATTGGATATGTAGAGTATTCCTATGTCATACAAAATAAGATGACCTATGCCAAATTGAAAAACAGTGCAGGAACATTTGTAGACCCAGATGACACCGCCTTCAAGGCCGCAGCCGCTGGTGCCGATTGGGCAAAAAGCTTCTATCAAATTTTGACCAATCAGCCTGGCAAAGACTCTTGGCCCATCACCGGTGCAACGTTCATTTTGATGCATAAAGTCCAAGACAAGCCAGCAAACGCTTCCTCAGCGTTGAAGTTTTTTGATTGGGCCTACAAGAATGGAGACAAAACTGCTGACGACTTGGATTATGTTCCCATGCCCAATTCAGTTAAAGATGCCATTCGCAAATCATGGTCACAAATTAAAGATGCATCTGGCAAAGCGATTGCGTTTTAAACATTAAACATTAGATATTAGATTCAGGAACTTCATGAGTTATCAACCTTCAATTGGGGATGGAGTTCCTGATTCAAACTCCTCTAGTCATTTATTTCCTACAAGAATGAACAATTCAACCCATAAATCCAGTCAGAGAATCAACGGTCTGGTGGATAGGCTGTTTGGTTGGGCCGCTTTATTTGCAGCTTGTTTGACGCTCTCCATGCTGATGGGCATTTTGCTTTCTTTGGTGAGCGGTGCTTGGCCTGCTATACATGAATATGGGTTTGGTTTTCTCACGCGCAGTGTTTGGGATCCAGTAAAAAGCGAATTTGGTGGCTTGGTGATGATTTATGGCACCTTGGCCACCTCCATCATAGCTTTGACCATTGCAGTTCCTGTAAGTTTTGGGATTGCGCTTTTCTTGACAGAGTTGTCCCCAGCTTGGCTAAAGAGACCGCTGGGTACAGCCATTGAATTGCTCGCTGCGATTCCCTCGATTGTTTATGGCATGTGGGGCTTGTTGGTATTTGGTCCGATATTGTCAGCTTATGTTCAAATCCCACTTCAAAAATTGCTGGGCTCGGTGCCTATTGTTGGAGCACTCGTGGGTGGACCGCCCGTGGGTATAGGTATTTTATCCGCAGGCATTATTCTAGCGATCATGATCATCCCTTTCATTGCCTCTGTGATGCGCGATGTTTTTGAGGTAACGCCACCACTTTTAAAAGAGTCTGCCTATGCTTTGGGTTCCACCACGTGGGAGGTTGTCTCCAAGGTTGTTTTGCCCTATACCAAGGCTGGTGTCATTGGTGGCATCATGCTCGGTTTGGGTCGTGCGTTGGGAGAGACGATGGCTGTGACTTTTGTCATTGGGAATATGAATCAGCTCAACTCCATCAGTTTCTTTGAACCAGCCAATAGCATCACCTCGGCATTGGCCAATGAATTTGCTGAGGCATCTACCGGTCTTCACCAAGCCTCACTCATATACTTAGGCTTGGTACTGTTTTTTATTACTTTTGTCGTTTTAACGCTTTCCAAATTGTTATTGTCCAGAATGCGAAAAAATGAAGGGACGTCTTCATGAGTCAAGGCAAAGTGGCTAAGTTCGAAGCTAGAAAGAGAACAAATCAAATCGCCATCGCTTCGTCGATGGCAGCCATGGCATTTGGTTTGATTTGGCTCATATGGATTTTATGGCAAACCATTTTTTTAGGAATCCATGGATTGAGCGTGGCTACTTTCACAGAAATGACCCCTGCACCGAATGACCCTGGTGGTATTGCAAATGCTTTGTATGGCTCATTTGTGATGGTAATGTTGGCAACGTTTGTAGGAACACCCATTGGTGTCATGGCAGGGATATATTTGGCTGAATACAACCCCAAGGGTCAGTTGTCAAATGTCACTCGGTTTGTCAATGAAATCTTGTTATCGGCACCATCGATAGTCATTGGATTGTTTGTGTACACATTGGTGGTTGCGCGTTTCAATACGTTTTCAGGCTGGGCAGGCATTTTGGCTCTGGCATTGATTGTGATTCCGGTGGTGATTCGGACGACTGAAAACATGTTGCTTTTGGTCCCTTACGGACTTAGAGAGGCGGCCTATGCGTTAGGAGCACCCAAGTGGAAGGTGATCATTGGCATCACCTTAAAAGCCGCCAGATCTGGTGTGGTCACAGGTATTTTATTGGCGGTCGCTCGCATTTCTGGTGAAACAGCACCTTTGCTTTTTACCTCTTTGAACAACCAATTTTGGACGTCAAGCTTAAATGGTCCCGTTGCAAGTCTTCCGGTGACCATTTTCAAGTTTGCCATGAGCCCCTATCAAAATTGGCAAGAGTTGGCATGGGCTGGCGTATTTTTAATCACCTTGGCTGTTTTAGGCCTCAATATATTGGCTCGAGTTTTGACTCGGCAAAAGTCTTAAACATCAATTGGAATCATGATGCAATCAGAAACGATAACTCAATCTAAAATATCAGTCAAAGATTTGAACTTTTATTACGGTAAATTTCACGCACTTAAAAATATCAATTTAGAAATTCCAGAAAATAAGGTCACAGCGTTCATTGGCCCCTCTGGTTGTGGCAAATCGACATTGCTCAGAACCTTTAATCGGATGTTTGAGTTGTATCCTGAGCAGCGAGCTGAAGGTTCAATTGTCCTTGATGGCGAAAATCTTCTGACATCCAAGGAAGATGTGGCATTGATTAGGGCTAAAGTGGGAATGGTTTTTCAAAAGCCAACCCCTTTTCCCATGTCCATTTTTGACAACATTGCATTTGGCGTAAAGTTGTTTGAAAACTTATCAAAAAGTGAGATGGAAGATCGTGTCGAATGGGCTTTGAGAAAAGCAGCTCTTTGGGGCGAAGTCAAAGACAAGTTGCAACAAAGTGGGTCTGGTCTCTCTGGTGGTCAGCAACAGCGTTTGTGCATTGCCAGAGGCATCGCAATTAAGCCAGAAGTCTTGTTGCTCGATGAACCTTGCTCCGCTTTGGATCCCATCTCGACAGCCAAAGTTGAAGAGTTGATCATTGAGTTAAAGCAAGATTACACCGTGGTAATCGTCACGCACAACATGCAACAAGCCGCACGCTGTAGTGACTTCACTGCCTATATGTATCTTGGAGACTTGGTCGAATTTGGACCCACAGAACAAATGTTTTTTAAACCACAGAGAAAAGAAACCGAAGATTACATCACTGGGCGGTTTGGTTAAAATTGTATTCAAAGAGTTTAGATTAAATTTAAAAAATCAATAGGATAAAAAATGGCTGACAAGCACCTCTCAACGCAATTTGATGCCGAGCTCAACAGTGTTTCCTCTCGTGTAATGGAACTGGGTGGTTTGGTGGAGTCTCAAATTCGACAAGCTGTTTATGCCTTATCACAATTCAGTGCTGAAGTTGCAGATCACGTCATCGAAAACGAGACAAGGGTCAATTCTTTAGAGGTGGAAATTGACCGCGATTTGACCTCCATCATTGGTAGAAGGCAGCCAACCGCAGTTGACTTGAGGCTTTTGATGGCGATTTCAAAAACAACAGCCAATTTGGAAAGAGCTGGTGACGAAGCAGAAAAGATTGCGCGCATGGTCAAATCCATCATCCAAAGTGGCAACAGCCGTGCTTTGCCGGCTTCAGAACTTAGGGTGGCTTCCGAGATGGCCAGTTCCATCTTGAGAAAAGCACTTGATGCCTTTGCTAGATTAGATACGAAAACAGCACTGGCCATCTTGAAAGAAGATCACTTAATTGATGCTGAATTCGATGGGTTTTTAAGAATTCTAATTACCTACATGATGGAAGATGCAAGGACCATATCAGCCAGTCTTGATTTGCTATTCATTGCCAAAGCCATTGAAAGAATTGGAGATCATGCAAAAAATATTGCTGAACTCATCATCTATATTGTCAAAGGTGCTGATGTCAGGCACACCTCTATTGAGCAAATTGAGTCCACACTCCAATAAATAAATTTAACCATTATGAGACACCCTCCTAGAGTTTTGATCGTAGAAGACGAGGCCTCAATTGCTGAGTTGATTTCAGTCAATCTTCGACACAATGGTTTAGCCCCAATTTGGGCGGAAAATGGAGAGTCCGCTCAAAGAGAAATAGATACGATATTGCCAGATGTCATTCTATTGGACTGGATGCTACCCGGACAAAGTGGCGTGACTCTGGCCAAAAGATGGAGAACGGATCCAAGAGTAAAAAGTGTTCCCATCATCATGCTCACTGCCCGAAGTGATGAGAGTGACAAAGTCTCTGGACTTGACGCAGGTGCGGATGACTACATCACCAAACCCTTTTCAACACAGGAGTTGCTTGCTCGTATTCGTGCGGTCCTTAGAAGGCGTGCCCCTGAGCAAGCTTTGGACAGTGTCACAGTGGGTGATTTGACTCTTGATGGCGCAACTTACAGGGTCACCTTCAGAGGCTTGTCCCTCAAAATAGGTCCTACAGAATTCAAGTTATTGAATTATTTGATGCGCCATGCAGAGCGCGTACATTCAAGGTCACAGTTGCTTGATAAGATTTGGGGCGACCACGTCTTTATTGAAGAGCGCACGGTGGATGTCCATGTCAAGCGCTTGCGAGAGTCCCTGTGTGCTGCTGGGCCAATGATTGAGACGGTTCGTGGTGCGGGATACCGGTTCACTGCACAAGTTCAAATCTCTGACGCAGCTTAACCCGTCAAACTTATCAAAGCTTCATTGGTGAAAACACCCCTCTAGGCAACTGCAGTCTGCTTGGCTTCTTGTCTTAGAATGATCGGATGACACAGCCAAGCGAAACAACTGCTGATTTATTGATAATGAACGCCTCTATCATTGATGGAACGGGTTCACCCAGGTTTGATGGGGCAGTTGCCATCAAGGGTGAGAAAATTTCAGCTGTTTTAAACTCACAGCAGACAGATTTTCCTCAAAGCTTAAACACACAAATTGCAAACTCAAAAAGCGTCTTTGATGCAAAAGGTTTGGTGCTGTCGCCTGGCTTTATAGATGCACACACCCACGATGATCGTTTGTTGTTGTCTGATCCCTTGATGATGCCAAAGCTCAGTCAAGGTGTGACGAGCGTGATTGCTGGAAATTGTGGCATTTCATTGGCTCCCATGACAAGGGCTTTCACTTCGGGCGTGATTGCTCCTTTGAATTTGCTTGATGAGTTGGGCGAATGGTTTCAATTTAAAGACTTTCAATCCTATATCCAAGCTTTGCGTGCACGACCTGCAGCACTCAATTGTGCTTTGCTCGTTGGTCATACGACGCTTAGAGTTTTGGCAATGAAGGACTTGAACTTAGAGGCAAGTGAGTTGGAAATTGAACTCATGCGTGAGCATGTTACCGAAGCTTTGCAGGCTGGCGCCATTGGAGTCTCTACGGGCTTGTATTATGAGCCAGCGGTTGCGGCAAGTGCCAAGGAAGTCATGGAAATTTGTAGGCCCTTGTCGCACTATGGGGGAGTGTATTGCACGCACATGCGAGATGAGGCGGACGGGATCCTTCAATCTTTGGATGAGAGTTTTTTAATTGGACGAGAAGTCAATGTGCCTGTCATTATTTCCCATTTGAAAATTGTGGGTGTCAATAATTACGGTAAATCGCCCCAAGCTTTGGCTCATATCGAGGCCCATCAGAGCAGACAAGAAATTTGCTTTGACTGTTACCCCTATCCTGCAAGTTCAACCATTTTGAGTCACGACCGAGCAGTGACAGCCTCTAGGGTCATTGTCACATGGTCAAAACCCTTGCCTGAAATGGCTGGCATGGATTTATCGCACATTGCACAAAAGCTTCAATTAAGTGAGCAAGAGTCGATCAAGCGTCTTACTCCGGCGGGTGCGATCTATTTTCGAATGGATGAGGGAGACGTACAAAATATCTTGTCTCACCCTCAGGTCATGATAGGCTCCGATGGCTTGCCGCATGACCAGTTTCCACACCCGAGACTTTGGGGCTCATTTACGAAAGTACTTGGCCATTACAGTCGAGGCTTGGGTTTGTTTCCACTTGAAAGTGCGGTGCGAAAAATGACTTCAACAACGGCGAAGAATTTTCGACTCAAGGGGCGGGGTGAAATTCGAGAGGGCTATTATGCCGATTTGACGCTTTTTGATCCTGAGAAGGTCGATTCAAGTTCAAGTTATGAAAATCCCATCTCCCGCTCGATTGGGATTCATGGTGTTTGGGTCAATGGAGTGTTGGCTTATCAAGATGGACAAGCCACGGGACAATGTGCGGGTCAAGTTTTGAGTCATTGAATTTATATGTGTCATCTCTGAGCTCCCATGGATTCTTAAATTTAAGCTGCATACTTTTTTCTTTTTGTAATTTCAACAGGACAACTTTTCCTTTTGTGACCTCGATTGCACATATCAACTGGTCTGAAAGTTTGAACCAAGTGGCAAGGGTTTTGATTGAGAAAGGGGTTAAGAGCGCTGAGCCTGTGGCCTCATTGCTACCCAATCATTTGCATGCTATCTGGATCACCTATGGAATCAAGTTAAATGGCGCATGCGAGGTGGCGTTGAATTTCAATATCACCGCCGATGACATACGTTGGTGCGCTGATGTGGCTATGTTCAAGTGGATCCTAGGCATCTTAGAGCACGAGCAAGATGGATGGCATGCAACGTGAGACTTGGGCTATTTTGATCAAAAGGGGCGTTTGATGCTCACGCAGCGAATTGCCGACGTGATTAAAACAGGTGGATAGCGGGTCAATCCAGTTGAAATTGAACTGCAATTGGTCGGTGCCGCTCAGTGGGATTGTGTTTGCATCACCTCTTTGTCCTCAGAGTATTGGGCAGAGGGGATCATTGCCGTGGCTGAAGGTGCAAAGGCCGCTTGGACAGAGGAGCCCTCCAGGCGACTGTCCTCTTTATCTAAACACAAGCAACCCAGAATCACATTGGATTTCAAGGCCTTGCCTCGAAACCCTCAAGGAAAGATCAGGCGCAAAAAAGTACGTGAAATGGTCTTGTCCCACTTTGTTTTTTTTGGATGGGCCAAACCCCACGGTTCAAGCTCTTTGAGCCCAAAAAAACTAGCTTTCGACTTTGATGTTGTTTTTCTTGATCACATCAGCAAAAGCAGACCGGATGTTCTTGAGGTATTTGATGAATTCATCGCTGCGGCGGTAGTCTATTTCTAGCGCAATGGTGTTGAAGGCTTGTCTGACTTCTGCAGAGGACATGGCTTTTTCAGTGGCGATAGAGATTTTCTCGATGACGTCTTTGGGTGTACCCGCGGGGACCATGAGGCCTAGCCAAGCACCCATGTCAAATCCTGGCAAATCCAAGGTGCTTGACATGGAAGGGATGCCCGGCGTGACGACGCTGCCCTTTTCTAGAGAGACACCATAGGGTTTGAGTTTGGCGCCTCTGACCAATGGCATCACGGATGCAGCAGTTTCTATGCAGTAATGCACTTGTCCGCTCACCACATCGGTGAGCGCGGGTACCGACCCCTTGTAGGGGATATGAACGCCTTGAATCCCAAGGGCCGCGTTGAATGCCTCGGTGATCAGGTGGGCGGTTGCGCCGGTGCCAGATGTGGCAAAGGTGTATTTGCCGGGGCTGGATTTGAACAACTCTACCAATTCCCTGATGTCTTTGGCCGGGAAGTTCATGGCGGTCACCAGCACATAGGGTGAGAGGCCAAGCATGGCCACTGGGATCAGCTCTTTTTCAACATCATAGGGCGTCTTTTGTAATAAGGGACTGACTGTCACCGGGCCACTTGAGCCTGCCAATATGGTGTATCCATCAGGGATTGATTTTGCGACTGCATCTGTGCCAATGCCGCCACCAGCACCAGCCTTGTTGTCAATGATGATTTGAGCGCCAATGAATTTGGACATTTCTTGGCTCATGACCCTTGCGGCCAGATCGGTTGCTTGCCCAGGAGGCCAAGGCACGATTATTTTGATCGGACGAGTCGGGTAATTGTTTTTGGGTGCGTCCGCAGCAAAAGTCAGGGGTGAATGGAGGACGGCAGTGCTTGCCAAAGCGAAAAGGGCCTGTGTTTTGAGGTATTGGCGCCGATCGAGCTCCTCGCCTAGGGAGGGTGTGTGAATATGAGAATTTTCAATGTGCTTTGACATGATAGGTGCCTCAAGAAGTAGATGGCTAGAAAGGTGGGAATGGTGAGAATGGTGACACAATTAGATCATCAAGCGAAAGGCTCTGAGCTGAGTAGATTTCCCATTGACATGCCTTTGCAGGCCCATAGAATGAAACGCTTGCTA
>Ga0114978_10002977_pt1 | contig 13927 bp, 15 predicted proteins | sample S_140212_EF_Meta_FD_87027 | JGI IMG/M metagenome (GOLD analysis project Ga0114978, IMG submission 87027) | Freshwater microbial communities from Lake Simoncouche, Canada to study carbon cycling - S_140212_EF_MetaG | ecosystem: Environmental > Aquatic > Freshwater > Lake | place: Lake...
GATGTGACTTTCGACTTCCTGTAATCCGGCTTCGAGTTCGCGAAAGCCGCCGCTGCGAGAAATTTTCACGGGCCCGACAACATCCGACATTCGCCCCGCTGCACCCCGAACACTGACATCCAGCTGCACAATCGATTGGCTGATTCCGCGTGCGATCAGTAGCCCGGCAATGAGGCCCGCCCCACCACCCGTAATTCCCAGCAGCAAAAACCCTTGCCGTGTCAGTTCTGCCGTACGTCGATTGGCTTCGTTGGTCGTGTCGATCACATCCCGGTTGAGGGCCAGGAATTCCTCGGCCGGCCTCACGACATGATCGATGTCCTCTAACAGCCGATCAACGACCACCAGCCGATCAACGGGGTCTGCGCCTGCTGCGGCAGAGTGAAAAAGAGACGGTGCAAATCGCGAAAAATTCGCCATAAATACCCCCCAGGCTTCGCGAACAATCCGCATGGACTGTCGTTCAGCTTCGGTCACGGCATGGGTTTCGGCGAGATCGATTTGGGGGATCGCCATGTCATGAATTCGCTGAATTTCATCGAGCTGTTGTCGATCACCACTGCGCGCGTATTGTTGCAGTTGGTGACGCACCTCGCGCATCGAGATATACAGGTCTTGAGCAGCCAGGACACCGTGAACTTCATTGGCAATCAGTTCAGAGCTTCGCAAGTGCTGTGACTGAACGCTCCATGCCGCCATGATCCCCAGTGCCAGCAACAGCCCGCTGATCACCATGGTGGGTGCCGCGATTTGAAACACGAAATGACGGTTGATTCGAAGCTGGCCGTTCATGAGGAGCTGCGTTTAACGAGGAGTTCGAGTCATCACGGATAGGGCGAAGCATATCTCACCCCCGCTCCCCGGCACAGGGATAACGGGACTTTCACGGTTTCCGAAGAATTGCCCCCGTCAAAACATTTTCTGACGACTTTGACATAAAAACAGAAATCGATATGACCAACCCATCCTGCGGGACGAGGTCAACAACTGGCCAGCGATGATGGCCAGTTGTTGGCCATAAAAGAGTGTGTGGCCAATTGCGATCGACTCGTTTCTTCGACATTCCGGTCGAAAGAGAACGCAAAAAAATGCCAGTCAAAATCAATGGAAGTCTCTAATTTAAAGAGATTTGCATTGATAAGACGACCTCTGAATTCGGGGTAAAACGGGATCGGCTCGACAATAAAATCCGACTGCGGCACATCGACTGCGTTAGGGGAAATCGTGATCACTCGATCATTCCGAAGATTTCGGAAGTGTTATGAAGTGTTATTCAGGAGAGCCGAGCGATGTTGTCTGAAATGGTGCTGAGCGTGATTCTTCATGACACTCACCCTTCGCTGCTGTTCTGCTTGGGTCTCATGAGCTCAGTGATGTTTTGTCTGATGGTTTTTCCACGGGGACCACGAGTTGATCGTCGCGTCCATCAGCCTGTTGGCGATTTCACCACGACTTCGCGTTATCAGCAGTTTCGTCATGAGCTGATCTCGCGTCCGCGACATGTTGGGTTCCCCTTGGGCAACATCTTGAGCTTAGGTGACGATGAGTTTCACACCGATCAGGATGAATAGACTGACTTACGGACCGGCCTCGCGAGCTGATTTTCCCTATTCAATTTTCCTTGATGACCAGGATTCTAAAATGCCGCTCGATACTCAAGCGTCTGGCAACGGTCAGTTGAACCCCACGAGTAAAATTTCGTTTACGGTTGCGGGATGTGCCTTTTCCGCTGCAGCGATTGGCTACCTGATCAATCAGTGGCTGTCCGGTTGGATGGCCGTCGGTGGTATGGCGGGGGTAGGGCTGTTTTATCTCGCCCTGGGCCTGCTCAACCTGAACTCGAATGCATCGATCTTCGAAGAGGACGCCGAGTTGGTCGAGACCGCATCGCATCGTCTTTCGGGGGCAACGAATGTCGATGATTTGCTGGTTTCGCATGCTGGGGAATCCACGGTCGGTTCTCGCAGAGAGAACCTGGCCAGTTCAAGCAAGTAGTGGCCATCAGGTCCATTCATTCGACATTCGCACGAGTGCAAATGTCGAAGTTCGAGTTTTCCCAAGTGCTTCATAAGGACTATTACATGTCAGCGGAACGGATCGAGCCTGTCGAAAAACCACAGAATGGGATTGCAGGCTTGAAGCATTTGCGTCAAGACATTCTCTCGGGGATTGTGGTTTCCCTGGTCTCATTACCTCTTTCGTCGGGGATTGCGATCGCATCGGGGGTCCCACCGATCGTCGGATTGATTTCGGCGATCGTGGCAGGATTTATCTTCCCGTTCATCGGTGGGGCCTATATGACCATCGCGGGACCTGCGGCGGGTCTGGCACCAGCGATTATGGCGGTGATGGTCTCACTGGGGGGGGCAGGAGACGCCGATCATGTCGGCGAAGGCTATCACTTCCTGCTGGTCGTCATCTTTATGGTTGGCGTCATTCAAGTCGTGCTCAGCCTGCTGAAGCTGGCTCGATTTGCGGCAATCATTCCCGTCACGGTCGTTGAGGGAATGCTCGCATCGATCGGACTCCTGATTATTGTTAAACAGCTCCCCAAATTTTTCGGCTTCACGGGTAAAGTGCATGCTCATGAATTCATGGAGTTCGTGACCAGTGTTCCCGAGTATGCTCAGGGGATGACCCCTTCAGCCTTCGGGGTGGCGTTGGCGAGTCTGATCCTGCTGTTTTCGCTCGGAGCGTTAAAGAAATACAAGTTTTTTCAGGTGATTCCCCCTCAGCTGATTGCCGTCGTGTTTGGTGTGATCGTGGGGCAAATGGTTGGCCTTGGGAGCTTGGGTTCTGGGTTTTTGATCAAGCTACCCGAGAATCCCTTTCATGGAATTCATACACCTGATTTCGGTGCCCTGCTGGCTCGTAGCGATCTCTGGCAGGCGGCTGTGGTGGGTGTACTGATGCTGACAATGATCGATGGCGTCGAGTCTCTGGCGACTGCCATGGCGATTGATCGAATCGATCCCTTTCATCGCAAATCGGATGCAAATCGTGTGTTGCTGGCAATGGGAATCTCGAATATGGCATCGAGTCTCGTCGGTGGCCTAACCATTATTCCCGGTGGTGTGAAGAGCAAGGCGAACATCGCTGCGGGTGGTCGAACGTTGTGGGCCAACTTTACCAATGCGGTCTGTCTGGTGATTTACCTGCTGGTCGGTGCCACCTGGATCAATATGATTCCGCTCGGTGTGCTGGCTGCCGTGCTGATTTACACGGGCTGGAAGATGTGCGAACCACTGGTTTGGCGACATATGGCCCATATTGGTGCCGAACAGGTGATTATTTTCTCGTTTACGATTGTCGCCACCTTGCTTACCGATTTGCTGGTGGGGATCGTAGCGGGGGTGGCAGCGAATTACATCCTCAGCACGTTGTTCTGTCGCCATGCGATCGCGACAGCCACTGCCAGTGGCGTCAAGGACCTTTCGCTGACGCGTTGCATGGGTGACTTCTTCCGGAACCCGGTCAACAAGCGAGAGTACTGTGACGGGGTCTACAACATCTATGTCGACAAGCCACTGGTTTGTTTCAACACCATGCAGCTTTCGGAAGAGCTGGATAAAATCCCTTCGGATGCCAAATCGGTTCGGGTTCATCTGGATGAACGGGTCTCGTTGATCGATCACACGGCGGCTGAAAACCTGATGCACGCCATCAAAGAATACTCACACTCGAACGTTCCCGTGGAAATCGTTGGCATTGATCAACTCGCACCGCTTTCTCATTACGACGCTTGTGTTCGTGTTGCTGCACCACCTGTTCAATCCGCCTGATCCGATTAATCAAACAGATTATCTTCCATTTACGAAAGTCCATTCATGTCTGACAAAACTCATCATCAAACCCGTTTTACTGCCAATCCGGTCGCATTGAGCAGTTATTCGGTTGCGATCTGTTCATTCGGAGCTGCGGTGGTTGGCCTCCCCTTCAGTCACTGGCCATCGGGGGCCTTGGCGGCGGTTGGTGGATTCTATCTGGTGGTTGGACTCGCCAACCGCGGTAAGGTTGACATCGCGAACTCGCACCCCGCATCGGCCGAGATGAGCCGACAAACCTCGGATGCCGAAAACCTGGTAGCTGAAGCGATCAGTAGCACGCGTGAATCGGCATCTAAGTCGGCACGAACCCCAGAGCTCGTCGGAGGACAAAGGTAGAAATTCCGCCAAATCTGAGCGGATTTTATTGATGACCAAAACGCCAGCGGAAAGCCGCTGGCGTTTTTTGCTTTGTGGAAAGGCATTGAATGCGCGCACTTTCAGCATTTCCTGCAATCGGAATCAGGTGTCGCGGGCAAATCCAGTAGATTGGCATCCATACGTCTTCAGGAAAAGTAGTTGTTTTCATCGTGTTTTCGGATTCTTCGCCCAAAACACCCCTCAGCATGCGATCCCAACCTGACTTCTCTTTCAGCTTTGAATTACGGCACGGCCCCTGCTTTGTGTCAAACAAATGGTTGAGGGTCTCCTGTTGGATTCCGCCGTGTTACCGCTGAGTTCTGATGACTGGAGAGTTTACCGTGCTACATGAATTTATTGACAATTTCACGCATAACCTATTTAAGCCGTTGTTGCTGTTTTTCTATGCCGGGTTCCTGATGCCGATTTTTCATGTGAAGCTGGAATTCCCCAAAGCCGTCTATCAGGGATTGACGATCTATTTGCTGCTGGCGATTGGCTGGAAGGGGGGGGGAAGAACTCGCTGGCCTGGAACCTCATCTCTACGGTCAAGCGGCAGCGTTTATGCTGATTGGTTTTTGCACCAATTTGCTGATTGGCATTGTGGCCTATAACACATTGCGATGGACCACCAAGATCCGCCAGGTCGACGCCGCCACAATCGCGGGTTACTACGGATCCGATTCGGCTGGTACGTTCGTGACAGCCATGGGTGTGCTGACTGCCGGGAGTATCGCTTTCGCTCCTTACATGCCGGTGTTGTTGGCTGTGATGGAAATCCCCGGCTGCCTCGTGGCTTTGTATCTGGTGACGAAAATGCGAGAGAAGGGAATGGATGCTGCCGGGAACATGCCTGGAGAGCAGGGTTACAGTCGATTTCGGAAAGCGATGACGGCTGCACCGCGACATGTGGGACAAGACGAAGAGGAAGCATCTGAGGAAGAAGTACTCGAACAAGAAGAAATCTTTGAAGAGGAATTGGTCACCGCAGGTGCTGGTGGAAGCAGTATTCGACGATCGGTTACGCGAGCAGTGTCAAGTGTGGCGCGTTCTTCGTCCCGTGGTGGCAACGGCGGTGCCTCGTACGCATCGGGCTCGGACCAGGATGCCGAGGAAGTTTCCCCGGGCGATAGGCGAGCGGACGAGGTTGGTGCCATGTTGGCACTTCAGGAAGTGGAGCTAGGCTCGAAGGGGCTGCCTGTGAAGAAGAAGGGAGGATTTCTTAGTCCCGAACTGTTACACGAAGTCTTTTTAAACCCAAGAATATTTCTGCTCTTCGCCGGAATCACGATTGGATTTATCTCGCGCTTACAAGGTGAAAAGGTGACGGCGACCGACGATGCCTTATTCGTTCACCTCTTCCACGGTCTGCTTTGTATCTTCCTGCTCGAGATGGGGATGACTGCATCCAAGAAATTAAAAGACTTGGGAAATGCAGGATGGCAGTTCGTCGCCTTTGCGCTGATCGCACCGAATGTGTTTGCTACGATGGGGATGTTGATCGCTTATGCCTACAGCGTGTTTCTGGGTCAAGCGTTCGATGTGGGGACTTACACATTATTTGCCGTGCTTTGTGGAGCAGCATCTTATATCGCCCTCCCTGCCGTCCAGCGACTGGCAATTCCTGAAGCCAGCCCGACGCTACCATTAGCCGCATCGCTGGGGGTCACCTTCAGTTACAACGTCACGATTGGGATTCCTGTATACATGATGATCGCAACGATCTTAACCAAGTATGGCCCAGCAGCCGCCAGTGCTGTGGAAGTCACGTTACGCTGATGTTGACCCTCATTCGAGAATCAACAAGCCCACGTACATAAGATTCGTTTTGAAAACTTCACGGTCGCACGTGAGATTAAAATGAGTAGGCGCTGGCTGGTTTTGTGCCGCAACTCGAACACCAGAAAATTTGCGAATAGAGGAAAGGTTAAATTGTGCCCAAGTTGGCCAGACACGACTCAAAAACGACAATCTCGACCGCTAGCCAGATGTCCTTTGCCGTCGCCGCATGTGCTTTTGCAGCGGCGGGGATCGGATCCATCGTGAACTTCTGGCTGACCGGATGGATGTCCGTGGGGGGAATGGTGGGAGTTGGCTTGTTTTAACTGGCGCTTGGGCTGGTGAATCTCAATTCCCGCAACTCTTACGACGATGAACAGTTCATGTCGAGCCTCAGCGAAAAGACGGCGCGGTCGGATAATCTTTATGCTGAAGCGGTACAGCACCCTGCATCGGTCGATCACAAAACCATCTCGATGAAATCCAAGCAGGCGATCCAAAACGATTGATTTGCTGATTCGATTTTCCGTCAACAAAAAACCCCAGTTACGACGGGATGTCGTGACTGGGGTTTTTAAGTTTTTAACTTCGCTTGCGGATGCGGAACCAACCAGATGATGCCGGAAATTAAAAAATTCCCAGCTGATCGCGTGCATCGTCGGTCATCCGATCGGGAGTCCATGGCGGAGACATAGTCAATTTGATTTCGGCGATATCGATTCCGGGGATTTTCTCAATCGCCATTTTAGCTTGCGAGATAATCTGCGGACCGGCGGGACAGGCGGGACTCGTCAAGGTCATCTCGACCAAGGCCTTTCGGTCCGAATGATTGATCGAGTAAACCAGGCCGAGGTCCACGATATTGATCATCAATTCCGGGTCAATGACGGTCTTCAGTGCCTCAATCAGGGCTGCGTCATCGGGCTCTTCGGCAGCGGTGACAACTTCCGTCGTCGTATTGGCAGTTGAGGCACAAGCTTCCGCGCCGGTGGAAGCGGATGCGGATTGGCAACAACTTTCCGAGGCGGTGGCCGAAGGCTCAGCGACAATCGGCAGTCCATCGGCTTTGGCAGCAGTTTCCGAACAACACCCGGTGGCCGGAACAATCGGAATGGTCAGTGATTCAGCAGTCATCATCGGGGTCTCACAAAAATCTCGCCATCGCGAACTTGGACTTCAAAAGTAGTAATGGGTTCGATCGCTGGCATACAGAGCGGACGCCCAGTTCGCAGGTCGAACCGAGCACCATGACGGGGACAGGCAATCGAACATTGGTCCACAGGCCCATTCGTCAACGGCTGTCCATCATGCGAACAAACATCCTCGATTGCAAAGAACTCGTCCCCAATCCGGATCAGCAGCGAAGGAAGATCGTCAACGAGGATCGAGAGACGCCCGCCGGGAGGAATATCGCTCAGGGCCGCAACTCGTTCAAATTCTGGCATGAGAAAAGGTTCAATTCTGGCTAATAAATTACGCTGATAAACGACAGAGCGAAAACGTGACTGGCGAAGAAAGTCTGAGGGAGATCTGCAGGTGATTTACACGCCACCAATCCCCAGTTTTCGTTCCACAGCCTGCCCCAGGGTTTCCCGTACAATCTCGACCGGAATCCGATCGTAGACTCGCTGAAAGAAGCCTTCGACAATGATATGCATCGCTTCCGAGCGGGTCAGGCCACGACACATGCAGTAGAACAGCTGTTCTTCATCGACACGACCACACGTGGCACCATGTGTACAACGGACATCGTCAGCTTCGATTTCGAGCCCTGGAATGGCATCAACCCGACAGGTCTCACTTAAGAGCAGACTGTCATTTCGCTGATAGCCATCTGTCTTCTGGGCATCTTTCGCAACCTTGATCATCCCCCGCCAGACACACCGAGCATGATCACGAACGACATCTTTATACAGCAAGTCGCTCTGGGTATTCGGAGCGTTATGGGTTTGCTGGGTATAGTAAGAAATGAGCTGCTTATCAGTCGCAAAGGTGACCCCATTGACCTGGGCTGTGGCCCCTTTGCCATCGAGATAAACATCTTGATGGATATGGGCCAACCGAGCACCGAGTCCGGCCACCGACCATTGTAGCGAGGCATCCGCTTCGACTCGCCCCGCCTGATGCGCAAAGTGCCAAACCTTATTATTCCAGTTTTGCAATTGAACATACTGCAAGTTCGATCGTGAGCCCTGTAGCAACTCGACCGCACCAATGTGCATCCCCGATGCAGTCGCGGATGCGGAAGAGGTCTCTTCGAGCAGTGTGGCCTGTGCTCCCTCTTCCAGGATCACCAGTGTGTGACTGAAGTCAGCAGCTCCTTCGGCTGCGAGTCCAATCAGGCTGTACAGTGGCTTCGTGATCTCGACGTTTCTGGGGACATACAAGACCGTTCCCCCGGTCCAAAACGCGGCATGCCATGCCGAGAAGCGATCCGTATCGGCTTTGACCCCTCGCGTTAACAAGTGCGGCTTCAGAATCTCGCCGTGATCGCGCAGCAAATCGCTGAGATTCCCAAACAGAACCCCCTGACTTGCCAGATCGGGATCCAATTTCGAGACCGAACAGACTCCATCAACATGAGAAACGATACCACCAAACTCGGCACGATCAGCAAGCAACGTTCCGAAGCTGGCCGCCGGTTGGTTGGCAGTCCCAATCGCAAATTTCTCAGGACGGAACGCACGGGTATCAACCCGTTTCCATTCTTCAGGATCGAGTTCCGTCGCGAGCAGTTCACGGTAAACTTCAAAGGCTTGGCGTCGCTGATCAGTCACCCAGGCGGGTTCCTGACGGGTTGCCAGAAACGATTCAAACGTTTCCGCGTCATAGGCAACAGTGCGGGAAGAAATCGCGGTCAACATGGCTTCGGAAATTACCCGACACTCCCTTCCATCTGCAGTTCGATCAGCCGATTCATTTCCACGGCATATTCCATCGGCAACTCTTTGACCAGCGGTTCGATAAAGCCGGTCACAATCATCGCCGAGGCTTCGGTTTCACTCATTCCACGACTCATCAAATACAGCAGCTGTTCTTCAGCAATTTTGGAAACCGAGGCTTCGTGTTCGATGGTGAGGTTATCTTGATTGACTTCGATATAAGGATACGTATCGCTTCGGCTGTGTGAGTCAAGAATCAATGCGTCACAGACCACGTTGCTTTTACAGTGATGAGCGTCATGAGTCGCCTTGACCAGCCCGCGATAACTCGCCCGACCGCCATCCTTCGAAATACTCTTCGAGATCACGCGACTCGATGTATGTGGTGCACAGTGAACCATCTTGGCTCCAGCATCCTGATGCTGACCTTTGCCTGCGAAGGCAATCGACAGCGTCTCGCCCCGTGCTCCCGGTTCCATCAGATAGATCGCCGGATATTTCATGGTCAACTTTGACCCGAGGTTACCGTCGACCCATTCCATCAACGAGTCACCATAGGCCTTGGCCCGTTTTGTGACGAGATTATAGACGTTATTCGACCAATTCTGAATGGTGGTATACCGGCAACGACCACCACGCTTCACCACGATTTCAACGACTGCGGAGTGCAGGCTGTCACTGCTATAGGTCGGGGCCGTACAGCCCTCGACATAATGAACCGATGCACCTTCGTCGACAATAATCAAGGTTCGTTCGAACTGACCCATGTTTTGGGTATTAATGCGGAAATATGCCTGCAGCGGAAACTCGATCTTGACCCCTTTAGGGACATAAATGAACGAGCCACCTGACCAGACCGCCGAATTCAACGCGGCAAATTTGTTGTCCGCCGACGGAATGATCTGTCCGAAGTACTCACGCACCAAATCGGGATAATCTTTCACCGCCGAATCGGTATCGGTGAAGATCACTCCCTGCTTTGCCAAGTCTTCCTGCAGGCTGCCGTAAACGACTTCAGATTCGTATTGGGCTTTGACCCCGGCAAGATATTTTTTTTCGGCTTCGGGAATCCCGAGACGATCATAGGTTTTACGAATATCATCAGGGACATCATCCCAGGACTTCTCTTGTCCCTGTGACGCCTTGACGTAGTAAAACATGTTCTGAAAATCGAGATCCTTCATGTCGCCGCCCCATGTGGGCATCGGCTTTTGATAGAACAGATCGAGTGCATCCAGTCGGAACTGGCGCATCCACATCGGTTCGCTCTTCATTTCGGAAATCTGATGGACGATGTCGCGATCCAGACCCCGTCGGCTTTGGAATACATACTTATCCGTTGGATCATGGAATCCATACTGATAGTCCCCGACACCAATTTCGTCGTCAAGAACAGGTGAGTCCGTTGTCATAATGTTTGGTCTTCCCTAAGGGGGAGTCTATGGATCGAGCGGTCTTCTTGAACTGGTCATTCAACCGAGTCTATGATTTAACCCGGACGTTTTCTTCGCGGTCCCGAGCTTGCCTCGAAGGCCCGAACGTTTTCCTCGAGCCGTCGCGTCAAGGGTTAGTTTGCGGCCCCTGCGACAGCCACCTTCTGGCGTTCTTGTTCTTCCGCCGCTTCGGCCGGGTGTCGCAGCCGGATTGTCGCATAACCGTGGTTATGCAGTTCGTGGGCCAGCGAGGCATCACCGGTTTCCACGATTTTTCCCGCCAACATCACGTGTGTGAACTGGGGAACGTTGTATTCGAGCAGTCGTTCGTGATGGGTAATAATCAGTACACCCATTTGAGGACCGGCGAGCTTCCGCAGTCCTTCACTCACCACACGGACCGCATCGCTATCCAGACCACTGTCCGTTTCGTCCAGAATCGCAAACTTGGGCTGCAACATTGCCAGTTGCAGAATTTCCATTCGCTTCTTTTCACCACCGGAAAAGCCTTCATTCAAATAGCGCCGGGCAAATTCGATGTCCATTCCCAGTTCGTCCATGCGGTCTTTGAGTTCCTTACGGAAGTCACGCATGGGGATCAGTCCTTCCCCCTCTTTACGAGCGGGATTACGAACATTCGTCACGGCATGCCGCAGGAAATCCGCCACCTTGACACCCGGGATCGTGACCGGATACTGGAAGGCCAGAAACAATCCCAGTCGTGCACGCTGACAAGGATCCAAGTCGTTCAGCGGAGCACCATCCACTTCGATCGTCCCACCCGTCACCTCGTATTTGGGATGACCGACCAGCGTGTAGGCCAACGTACTTTTTCCCGAGCCATTCGGGCCCATCAGTGCATGAATTTCCCCCTGACGAATTTCGAGACTGACCCCTTTCAGAATCGGTTTCTCGTCGACAGAGACATGGAGATCCGTAATTTTCAGCAGGCTGGACATTGTCACTCTTTTCCGCAACTCTTTTCCAAAACTTCCCAATTCAGGGACTTTAAAGCCATATCATCTTGGCGTAAAAAACATCCTCCCAAGTATTCCGATCTTCAGAGACCTCGGAAAACAAGGTTTTTATTCATTTATCTACAGCAGTCGCCCCAGCGAACCAGAGCATCCTCGCAAAGCTTGAGCAATCACCACATTTTCAGGCGAGTATGGCCCAATTCTCTCAAACCAATTCCGTCAAACTTTGCGTGATTGGCAGCAAAACACGACCGGTGTGATGCGGAATCGGTAGGACTTCCTGAGATCGCGTGATTTTCTTGGCCTTAATCTTGTCCTGAATTCGCATCAGACCTTCCAGTAGTGCTTCAGGTCGCGGTGGGCATCCGGGAACATAAACATCCACGGGCACAACCAGATCGACACCCTTCACCACATGGTAGCCGTACTTAAAGTAAGGACCACCACCGACGGTGCAGGCACCCATGGCAATCACATACTTCGGGTCAGGCATCTGTTCGTAGAGACGACGCACGCGACTCGCCATTTTGTAAGTTACGGTACCCGCAACAATCATCAGATCGGCCTGACGAGGAGTCGCCCGGAACGCACCGGCGCCAAACCGATCCATATCGAACCGACTCGCACCCGCAGCCATCATCTCGATTGCGCAGCAAGCCAACCCAAACGTCATCGGCCAGATACTCGACTGACGAGCCCAATTCATCGCCTGTTCCAGCGAAGTGGTGATCACGTTTTCTTCAAATCGGCCTTCAATCCAAGTCGTCATAGCTCAGTCCGTTTCTTTTGCCTTTGGGGGAGTTGACTTGAGACGCATCTGCTTGCTCTTCACTGTACCAGCAATCTTCCCCTGTTTCATCTGTCCAACGACCCCGCGTGGCCTCGCCTTAAAATCCCAATCACAGTCATTGATTCAGTTAACTTGCGCTGGATGAAATTCACAACAGTGATGCCCGTCCCGACAACACGAAGACAATTTCAACGGAATCCCTAAAACCTGCTCAAAAACCTGCTGCTCTAATTCACAAATTCCGGAATCCTGCTGGGCCAGGTCGTGGTAAGGGCAGTGGTTTTCCCGCAGAATCGGCAAGGAACCCTCCGACCCCACCTCGACAGAAAACCCCCGCTCAGAAAGCGCCGCACCCAACTGGAAAAACCGATCAGATAACAACTCGCCCCGAACATTGGCTCCATACTGACGAACCATCGCGTCCCGAATCCGCCCGGTCACTCGCTGACGAACATCAAGCTCATCAATTGTCTGGAGCTCGCTCCACAGCAAACGAGCCAACTCGGAGTAGTTGTCACCCAACTGCCGCCGACCCTGCTCGGTGATTTGGTAGGTATGATGAGGCCGACCTCGACCCGCTCGAATTGTTTGCCGATCAACCAGACCCAGAGATTGGAGCCTAACCAATCGCATTCGCACTGCCGTCGCCGTTACTCCCGAGGTGCCACACAAATCCTGAACCGTGACCGCCCCCAGCCGTTGCAGGCTCAGCAGAAACTGTTCGTCGTCGTGTTCCAAGGGAAGTTTCATCAGTGGCAAATCCAGACCCAATTTGTGTGCGTTCTCCGGATTCTAGCCACTCTGGCAATTAAAACAATACTCACAGCGAAAAATGAAATAATTCCTGTGAACGAGAAGTCAGAGGATGGATCGCCAGCGACAGATCATCGCCACTGAGAATCTGAAAGGAACAGACACCGCATTATAGCTGACCGGGCCAAGGCTGATTTCATGCCTGGGGGGCGGTCGAGTCACGCGGGTGGCTCGCAGCGGCCCCAGCGAGCAATCCCCAACCCAGCAAAAACGCGGCTCCACCCAGGGGAGTCACCGCACCCCATTTTGTAACTCCTGTCAAAGTCAGCAGATACAGGCTTCCTGAAAAGAGGACGATTCCCGCGCTGAACGACCAGCCGGCGAGATTGGCCAACCGCGATTTACGCCGGTCAACCAGAACGCCAACCGCGATCAATGCCAGTCCGTGGTACATCTGGTACTCGGCACCGGTCTTGAAGTCATGCAGAAATTTCGCGGCCAGCGGAACGGTCTCGCCGGCGACAACGCGCGTCTTTCCCGCATATTTTTCCGCGAAGATTTTGTCCAGCCAATGTGCGGCGAAAGCGCCTGAGGCGACGGCGAATCCACAAAGGATCGCACCAACCGTGATCCAGCGTGATCCAAACATAGTCTCTTTCGTGATGGCGCAGAAACCGCAGCCCGTTCAATCTCGACCGGAACCCGGACTCAAGCAGTTCGTAGGTTGCGAAAACAGCCTGCGAGATTAGCGAGCTGGTCAACGGGAGTCCATCCACCGCAGCATCGAAGCTGTTTCCCGCGAAGTCTGTTTCCCGCCAGAAATGGGGCAGGTTTACCCCATCGAGCCATGTTCCCTCGGGTTTTTCGGTCCAACCACAAACCCCGTGCGCGCGGCACATAGACTCGACGGGGCAGTAAACAGGACGACTTCGGTCCGTGATCCAACTTCCAACTTCCAACTTCCAACTTCCAACTTCCAACTTCCAACTTCCAACTGAAAACTGAAAACTGAAAACTGAAAACTGAAAACTGAATTGATCGTTGAACCATAAGTCATAGCCCTTCAACAAAAAAACGGCGAGTCTCACCTGGATCGTGAGACTCGCCGTAAAAATCATTCCGTCATTCA